>FUFK010772178.1_pt1 | contig 39059 bp, 34 predicted proteins | sample 1021851 | NCBI WGS metagenome assembly FUFK01 (sample SAMEA51879418, study PRJEB19060) | metagenome
GGTTCATCGCGGATTACCGGGAAAAGCGGCTTTGATCTTCAGGAAGAAGTAGTCGCTGTCCCGGTAGCCATAGGCCATGCGCTTGATGACCTTGATCCTGTTGTTCATACCCTCCAGCACGCTGGTGTTGAGACGATAGGTGGCGCTTGAAATGATGCCCTCGGCATAGGGCTTCAGACGCCGAGCGAAGCGGATCAACGGCGCAAGGCCACTCGCCTGAGCCATGTTGAACCATCGTGTCCAACGCCACCGGGCGGCCCGCTCGGTGCGGGCGTACCAGAGCTCCTTGAGCTGGCTCTTCATCAGATACACCACCATCAACGGCTGATTCAGATCCAGTAACGTCTTCAGCTCGTCCGCCTGATCGGCCTTCAGGTTCTCCGGATTACGCAGCAACAGCCAGCGTGATCGCTTCACGGCCCGTCGTGCGGGCTTGTCCTGGCGCAGTTGGTTGGCCTGATCCACCCGAACCCGGTCGATCACCTCACGGCCGAACTTGGCGATCACATGGAACAGGTCGTAGACCACCCGGGCCTTGGGGCACCAGGCCTGCACCTCCAGGTCCATGGCGGTGTTCATGTCCATGGCCACCGCCTCGATGTGCTCGCAATGAGGCCCCAACCACTCGAAGCAGGGCCGAACCGCCTCGCGGGATCGACCTTCACCCACCCACAGCACCTGCCGGGTCTCGGCATCGATCACCACACTGGCGTAGCGGTGGCCCTTGAACAGGGCGAACTCGTCCATCACCAGATAGCGGACCAGACTGAGGTCCGGCTCGGGCAGGTCCCGGGCCAGCCGGGCCTTGTCGATGGTCTTCAGGGTGTGCCAGTGCAGACCGGTCAGGCCGGCGATTTGCTTGAGCGGCAGGAGGCTTAACAGGACCTCGACGTGTTGGCGCAGCCGGTGAGTCAGCCGGGCTCGTGGGGCCAACCAGGACAGCGCCTCACGCCCGACACCGCAGCGGGGGCAGCGCACCCGTCGCACCGGCACCTCCAACCAGACCCGGTACTCGAACAGATCCCGGTCTCGGACTCGCCGCGTCGTCGTGTCATGGATCAAGGAGCAGGATCGCCGGCAGCCTGGGCAGCAAGGCGGCACTTGAGGGTCAGCAACAAGGTAAATCAGGCACTCGAAATCAGAGATCGGAACGAACCGGGTCGCTATAAAACCTTCCCAGCCCGAGCCGGGGAACGTAGCATCGCCCATGGCGGCAGTGTCCTTGTGTGGTTGCTTGCTCGCACAAACAACTTAACGCGGTTCACTGTCCGCCCCTACCTCTTAGTTCCCCTGTTTACTGATCTCTGAAGTGGCCCGTGGCGCTGCGGCTCACCAGATGGAGGGGAAGCGTTCCCGCTAAAGCGCGATGAACCAATAAAAAGCCCCGGCTCGAAAGAGTCGGGGCTTTTTTTTGGCGTTCCACCTCTGGGGGAGTCGCCACTTGTGCGAGCGGGCCCCGCCCGCGAAAGGGTGGCTTTAGCCACCCGGCGGGATACCAGAGACGTCTGGAAGCGGCGCAGTAACAAGGTCTCTGGGATCCTGCCGGCCGGCTTTGCCGGCCTTTCGCGGGCCGGGCCCGCTCCCACAAGGCAGGCTCCCACAAGCCGGCGTTTCTAACCAAGCTGCCGAATAGTAAGAATATGAGCGATCCGCTCCCCATCCCAAATGTACTCGTAATGCGTGGCCGGCGTCACCGATTCAATCAGATGCGGTGACAGCAGGGCGAAACAGCGCGCCTGGTGGTGGCGCACCGAGCCGTACACCAGACCGTGCTCATCGGCGTCGAACAGGGCCCGGCCCAGCCGGCGCGCGCTGCCGTAATCCTCGGGGTGATACCAGTCCTCGTCGTCGCGGCGGGGGTCATGGATATTGCGTAGCCGCGCGCTGAAGCAGACCTTCAGGCCGCGCATCACGATGCGATCGAATTTCAGACCCTGAACGGCACGAAAGTAACGCTCCTGATGGTAGCGGGTCTCGGCGATCGCCGTGGCCATCTGTTCGGCGCAGTAGAACACGCCGTATTCGCCATCCGAGAAGCGCGAGCCGTAGGGGCTCAGATGCACGAAGGGGCCGAGCGCGTAGTTGCAGCCGGGAATGCCCCAGGGGCGGCGCGCCGGCGGCACCCGGTGCAGCTCGCCGACCTGCATCTGAATGCGTGGGTTGGTGAGCGCCTGAACCGCGTACAGAGCTTCGAAATCGGCCTGGTCGGCGACGTCGTCGAATAAATGGATGGGCGGGTATTTACCGTTCACCAGCCGGTAGGCCTCTTGATGGAGAAAAGCGGCGGTGGGCAGGTCGGCGGGGTCGATCACCACTGCCCCCCGCGCAGCCCGTCCAGTTGCCGGTGCACTTCGTACAGGCTGGCCACCCGGCCGTTGCTCATCACATCCATGGGGCTGGCGCCGTTGAAAAACGGGTTGTGGTTCGGCATGCGCACGAAGCCGTAGACGTTTTCCCGGTTGCCGAACAGGGTGCGCAGCGCCTGGTGGATGTTCAGCAAATAGCTGAGGCGCTCGAGCAGATCATTGCTCACCCGGGCGCTTTCCGGTCGGCTTTGGTATTTATGCAGGGTGGAGCGGCCGACGCCGAGCAGGGCGGTCTTTTCCCTTTCCGAGCACTGCCAGTGGTCCAAAAGGCGCAACACCGCCCGCAACGCGGCATGGCGGGCCGTGTCATCCAGTGGTTTGGCGCAAGGTTCAATGGCCGGTTGCATATTGCCTCCTGACGGTTTTATCCATAATAAGCCTTAAAGTGATGGAGTGTCCACAAATAGACAGCGGCTCGACCGGATGTGAAAAAGTGTTCAATTATGACCGCCCGGTGAAACCGCGCGCCGGCCTCCGGGTCTGCTAAGCGGGTAAGCAAATACAGCCGTTGGACGGGGAGAACCGCATGAGAACAGGGTTGTTTGGGGCGCTTTTGATGGTCGCGGGCCTGGCATCGGCCGGCGAGGGCGGCTGGGTGGACGCCCATCTTCACTATGTGGATTTCATGCAGCAGAGCGACGGCAGCGAGGCGATGTTGGCGGCCATGGACGAGGCCGGCGTCGAGGACGCCTGGCTGTTCGGCCTGCCGGTGGTCAAGAAGTGGCAGCAGGACGCGCCGCGCCGGCCGCGTTATTACCTGGGCGACGAGGCGCCGCTGTATTACTACAGCGCCACCGACGACATCGTCGCCGGCGCGGTGCGGGATCTGCCGGAGGATCAGCGCCGCCGCCTGGCGCCGTTCATCAGCGGTTTCAATCCCACCGACATGAACGCCGCCCGCCACGTGCAAGCGCTGATCGAACGCTACCCCGGCCTGTGGCGCGGCATCGGCGAGGTGATCACCCGCCACGACGACCTGACCGCGCTCACCGCCGGCGAAACCGCCCGCGCCAACCACCCGGCGCTGATGAAAGTCTACCGCCTGGCGGCCCGCCACGATCTGCCGGTGCTGCTGCACAGCAACCTGACCTCGCTGCGCGAGGAAACGCCGATCTACCTGGGCGAGCTGGAGGACGCGCTGAGAAGCAATCCGGATACGCGCTTCGTGCTGGCCCATGCCGGTACCAGCGGCGGCGTGGAGAAGCGCCAGGCGCCGCTGGCCACGCTCAATGAAATCATCCGCGCGCTGCTGGAGCGTTACGACAACCTCTATGTGGATCTGTCATGGAGTGTGCGCGAGCACTATCTGATCAAGGACGGCGAGCCGCGCGCCGCCTGGGTGGCGCTGATCGAGGACCATCCGGACCGCTTCGTATTGGGCAGCGACGTGGTTGGCCATTTCGACAGCATCGGCGCGATCCTGGGTGAGTACCGTCCGCTTCTCGACGCCTTGCCGAAACCGGTGGCGGACAAGCTGCGGGCGGAAAACGCCCGGGCCCTGTTGCCCGAGCGCGGAGCCGTGGCGGAGGACTAGTCGCGTCGGCGTTGCAGGCGGCGCAGCAGGCTGGAAGTGTCCCAGCGGCCGCCGCCCATCGCCTGGACCTCCTTGTAGAACTCGTTGACCAGCGCCGCCAGCGGCAGCGGCGTGCCCAGCCGGCTGGCTTCCGCCAGGCAGATGTCCAGGTCCTTGCGCATCCAGTCCACCGCGAAGCCGTGGTCGTACTGGTCGGCGAGCATGGTTTGATGGCGGTTCACCAGCTGCCAGGAGCTGCCGGCGCCGGCGCCGATCACGCGCATGGCTTTTTCCGCGTCCAGGCCGGCTTTTTCGGCGAAGGCGATGGCCTCGGCCACGCCTTCGATCACCCCCGCCACGCAGATCTGGTTGGCCATCTTGGTGAGCTGCCCCTGGCCGACCGGACCCATGTGCACCACGCTCTTGCCGTAATGATCGAGCAACGGCCGCGCCCGCTCGAACACCGCTTCGTCGCCGCCGCACATGATCGACAGGGCGCCGTCCTTGGCGCCTTGCTGGCCGCCGGACACCGGGGCGTCCATGAACAGGGCGTCGTGCTCCCGGCAGGCCTCGTCCAGGGCGTGCGCCATGGCGGCGCTGGCGGTGGTGTGGTCGACCAGCAGCGCGCCCGCCTTGAGGCTCTGCACGGCGCCGTTGTCGCCCAGGGTCACCTGGCGCAGGTCGTCGTCGTTGCCCACGCAGACGAACACCATATCCGCGTCCAGGGCCGCCAGGGCCGGGGTTTCCGCCTGCTTGCCGGGATACTCGTCTAGCCACTGGCGGGCCCGTTCCGGGCTGCGGTTGTAGACGGTGACGGCGTGGCCGGCGTTGGCCAGGTGGCCGGCCATCGGATAGCCCATGTTGCCGAGGCCGATGAAGGCTGCGTGGATCATGGTAATGACTCCCTGTCGTCGCTGAGCGGATAAACGGCGAAGCTGTCGCGGGTCAGGCTGCCCAGATAGAGGCGCTCGCCGGCCTGTTCGGCACTGGTCACCGGCGCGAAGGCGTCCTCGCCAAGATGCTGCAGATTGGCGGTCACCGCGCCGCTTTCGTCCAGGCCGAGCACGAAGCCGTGGCGGGCCGGCTGCGGCTGCATGAACTGGGGCAGGCGGAACACCACCTTGCGCAGCAGCGGCTTGTCGGACATGGCGTCCAGGGCGGCGTTGCGCGGCGCGAACAGCGCCAGCCAGAAGGTGCCCCGGCCGTTGCCGGAGATGCCGTCGGGAATGCCCGGCAGGTTATCGAAGAACACATCGTGGCTGCCCGCTTTGTCGCCCTTGAGCCAGTAGCGCAGCACGTTGTAGCTGCCGGTCTGGGTGACCAGCACGAAATCCTCGTTCTCGGAGAGCGCCACGCCGTTGGCGAACTGCAGGCCCTCCATCAGCACCGTGGTGGTGGCCGATTCGGGGTCGTACTTCAGGAAGCGGCCGTGCCCGCCGTGCTCCATGATGTCGTCGCGGGCCTTCATGGCCGGGCCGAATTTGCTCGACGCGTCGGTGAAGTAGATGACGCCGTCGCTGGCCACGTCCACGTCGTCGGTGAAGCCGAAGGGCACCCCGTTGGCCTGGTCGGTCAGCACGGTCAGCCCGCCGGAGGCGGGATTCACGCGCAGCAGGCCGCGGTAGCCGTCGGCGACCACCAGGGTGCCGTCCGGCGCCATGTCCAGGCCCAGCGGCCGGCCTTCGGTGTTGGTGATCAGGTCGCCGTTCTCGCCGTTCGGATCGTAGCGCACCAGGCGGCCGTCCTCGTAACCCACGTAGAGGTTGCCCTGGTCGTCGATGGCCACGTCCTCCGGGCCATGGCCCTGGCCGGCGGCGAGGCGCTCAACGTCGGCGAGCTCGTCATTGGCGGCGTAGGGGCCGGTCAGTTCCGGGGCCTCCGGCGCGTCCCAGGCCACCGGGTCCACCGGTACCGGCCACAGCAGCAAATAGGCGGCGGCAGCGGCCACCAGCAGCAGAACGATGATTTTTTTCATTATGCCTTCCCGGTCTTGAAGCGATGCCCGCGAGTTTAGGCATTCACGACCGGGAAGACAAAGCGGGCCCTTAGGGGCTGAGTTTGAAGGCCGGCGCGGACAGGCCGTCGCCGCCCTCGGCAAGCGGACCGGTGCGCGGCAACGGCTCACCGCCTTCGATTACCCGCGTGGCGTCGCCGTAGTGCAGCCAGGCCCGGGTCGGCACCACGCCGGCGCCCGGCCGGCTGTAATCGCAAACGCCGTCAGGGAAAATCTCCGCCACGCGCTCGGCGAAGGCGGCCGGATCAAGGATGCCGGCCAGCGGGTTGGCCGGGTAATCCGCCGGGTCCACGTCCTTGAGCCGGCACTTGTTCACCAGGGTGGTGATGGCGTCGCCGGCGACGGTGCGTGGCGTGCCGAAGCGGGTTTGCACCACCGTTTCCTGCAACGCCACCAACGGGTCCGTGATCGGCGCCAGCAGGTCGCCGATTTCGCCGGGCAGCCCCAGGGCGGTCAGGTCCAGCCCGCACACCTGGCCGGTCAGGGCATCCACCACCAGGCCCGCTTGCGCGGGCGGCGCGGGCAACAGCGACGGATCCAGCCCCGGCACGATCGGGTCCGGATAGAGCAGGTTGCCGGTGAGCGGCACCAGCGGGTCTTCCTCATCGAACAACGACGACAGCGACAGGCAGCGATCACGCGCCCGGGCCGGCTTGTGCGTGACCACTTTCTCGGCGATCGCGGCGGCGCCGTGGTCCGCTTCGATGTTCGACAGCCAGCGGTCCATGACCAGCAGGGCCTCGGTGGTGAACACGGTGTCGCCGGCGAGCGGGAAGGCGCCGAACCAGATCACGTGGTTGTCCGCGTGGCCCTGTACCGCCTCCAGGCGGGCGCGCATCTGCCAGGAGTGATAGGCGTCGTGGGCGATGCCGGGGTCCGGGCCGCGCAGGTCGATGATCGGCACGTTGGAAAGGTGCTCCGCGGTGTTGATGGCGCCGGTGCGGTAGGCGTTGCGGAGCGCGGTCGGGTCGGCCACGGTGCGCGCCGCCTGCGGCTGGATGTCCACGTTCAGGCCGCCGATTTCCCGGTTGACGCGCAGGAACTGCTCGCCGGTGATCAATCCTTGCTGCAGGGCACCCAGGCCGTACTGGACGCCGACGTTATCCAGGGGAATGCCGGCGAAGCCCCTGGACAGCAGGGCTTCGTTGGTGGACCAGACTTCCGGTGGTCGGCTGCCGAACTGGTTGATCATGAAGTCGAGCAGCCCGCAGCGCACCCCGTCGGGCCGGGTTTCGGCGTTGTACACCGGCACGTCGTCGGCCAGGCCGGGGCATTCCGCCTGCTCCGGGAAGGCGGCGGGGAAAAACGCCAGGTCCGAGACCAGCGGATTGACCGGCAGGTGGCCGTAGAACGCCGACCACTGCACCCCCGGCAACACGCCGCTGGAGAGCAGGGCGGTGATCACCGACAGGAAGCTGTCCGGATCGGAGGGAATCCGGTTGCCGAAATAGCGGCTGAGCAGGTTGTAATCGGCGAACTGGGTGGCGGTGGTCCAGACGTCCGGATAGGAGCACTGCACGATCAGGCCCTGGTAGATGCCGGGGTAGGCGTTGGCGATGTGCTGCTGCGCGATGGCGCCGCCGGAACAGCCGGTGCCGATGGTGTAGCGCAGCTCGCCGTACTGCTCGACGATGCGTTCCTTGCCCATCATCAGGGATTCCGCCGCGGTGACCAGATTGACGTTATGGCCGAGGTTCGCCTGGGCGGTGGAGAGCGTCATAAAGCCGCGGCCCAGGGCCGTGGTGATGCTGTCGCCGAGCAGGATTTCAGCGCCTTCCGGCGCGGTCCCGGCGATGTCGCCGTTGGGCGGTTCGCCGGGGCCGAAACTCACGCCCACGTTGCCGCCGTGGTGGATCAGCAGCTTGCCGTTCCACTGCGGCTGGGGCGCCAGGGCGGACCAGTCCCGGTCGGGCTGGAACAGGGTCATGATCTGGTAGCGGTCGCGGTTCTGGACGCCGGTTTCAATGCGCACGATAAACGGTACCTGCACGCCCTGATCGGTGGTCACCCGGGCGATGTCCTGGTCCGCCGGCGGGTTGTCCGGCTGATAGTCGAGGAAGGCGCCGGGCAGGCCCGGGTTCATCGGATCGAACCCGGTGATGAACGCCTGCAGCTTGCCGGCGGGCACGTACTTGAAACGGTATTCGGCGGGCTGGTTGCACTGCGCGTCGGTGGCGGCGTCGTTGCTGCAGGTCCAGGGCACGATCTGGGGGCCGGAAAACACCGGGCCGCCGTTGGGATGGTTGACCAGCGGCTGTTGCAATATCGAGCCGTCGGCCAGGGTCACCCGCAGGGTGTGGGCGCCGGGGGACATGCCGTCGACCAGGCCTTTGAGGGACTCTCCGGTGCGCTGAAACCGGTCGCTGACGTCGGTGTCGCCGAGGCTGATACGGGCGTTATTGAGCAGCGCGGGGTCGTCGGCGGCGATCGCGACCAGGGCGTCGCCGCCGCTGATCAGGTCGGCGCGGCTGGACAGCACCCGGATGCTGCCTTCGCCGGCCACCGGCGCCGGCGGTTCAGGCTCCGGCTCGGTGGGCGTCGGCGACGGGCCGCCCGACGGGGCCGGCGAGGAGCTCGAGCCGCCGCCGCAGGCGGTGGTCAGTAAGGCCAGTAGGGCGAGCAGGGCGATACCGGCTTACCGGTTCACGGTCATCTTCATCAGGGCACTCCGCTGGCCGGCATGGGTGCCGGTCCGTTGTTATTAAAATGGCGCGTTGCCTGACAGTATCCACCGGCCGGCGGAGGGCGGTTGTTGGTGGCTGGTTGCGGATTGTTGTACTGGTGTACCAAGTGTTGCGGCGGGGCAAAAAAAAGCGAACCCGGCCGGGTTCGCTTTCTGGTCCCGAAGGACCGGACAGAGCGCCGCGGGGCGGCGGCTGTCGGTTACTTGCGGTCGCTGAGCGCGGTCATCTCGCGCTCGGTCTCGCCGGTGTAGAGCTGGCGGGGACGGCCGATCTTGTAGGGATTGGAGATCATCTCGTTCCAGTGCGCGATCCAGCCCACAGTGCGGGACAGGGCGAAGATCACGGTGAACATGGAGGTCGGGATGCCGATCGCCTTGAGAATGATCCCGGAGTAGAAGTCCACGTTCGGGAACAGCTTCTTCTCTTTGAAGTAGGGGTCGTTCAGGGCGATCTCTTCGAGCTTCATGGCCAGCTCGAGTTGCGGATCGTTGACACCCAGCTCGTTGAGCACTTCGTGGCAGGATTCGCGCATCACGGTGGCACGCGGGTCGTAGTTCTTGTAGACCCGGTGGCCGAAGCCCATCAGCTTGAACGGATCGTTCTTGTCCTTGGCCTTGGCGATGTACTCGTCGATGTTGGAGATGTCGCCGATCTCGTCGAGCATGTTCAGCACCGCTTCGTTGGCACCGCCGTGGGCGGGGCCCCAAAGGGCGGAAATGCCGGCGGCGATGCAGGCGAACGGGTTGGCACCGGAGGAGCCGGCCAGGCGCACCGTGGAGGTGGAGGCGTTCTGCTCGTGGTCGGCGTGCAGGATGAAGATCTTGTCCATGGCGCGGGCCAGGGTCGGGCTGACCTTGGTTTCCTCGCACGGGTTGCCGAACATCATGTGCAGGAAGTTTTCCGCATAACCGAGGTCGTTGCGCGGATACATCAGCGGCTGACCGAGACCGTACTTGTAGCACATGGCCGCGATGGTGGGCATCTTCGCGATCAAACGGAACGCGGTGATTTCCCGGTGGGTGGGGTTATTGATGTCCAGCGAGTCGTGATAAAACGCGGACAGTGCCCCCACCACGCCACACATGATGGCCATCGGGTGCGCGTCGCGGCGGAAGCCGTTGAACAGATTGCGGATCTGCTCGTGCACCATGGTGTGGTTTTTGACGGTGCTGACAAAGGTCTCTTTCTGCTCGGCGGTGGGCAGTTCACCGTTGAGCAGGAGGTAGCACACTTCAAGATAGTCCGACTTGGCGGCCAGTTCCTCGATGGAATAGCCCCGATGCAGCAGTTTGCCCACTTCACCGTCGATGAAGGTGATTTTTGATTCGCAGGAAGCGGTGGACGTNAAACCCGGGTCGAAGGTAAAGATGCCGTTGGCGGTCAGGGAAGAAACGTCGATCACGTCACGGCCCAGGGTGGGCGTATGGATCGGCAGTTCCAGATCGTCCCGGCCCTCTACCTTGAGAATGGCTTTCTTCTCGGTCATGGGAATTTCTCCTCGGTGAATAGAGGGTCCCTACTGGGAAGGTCCTCCAGAGCGCGGGGGACGTTAAAGTTTTGGTGGGTCTTTGTCAACGAGAAGCCGGCCCCCGGCGGGAGCGACTTTTGTAGGGTAAACAGGCTATTACGGCGCTTCGCGACGGGCCCGCCGCAAAGGGCCGTTAAAAAACAAGGGATTAACCGCCCAGGTCCCGCCAGCGCCGGATGAGGGGGCGGTCCGCGGGGCCGGCTAAGATAAAAGTCGCAGTTTGCCGTTTGTTTTGCCGTAAGCGCGGCGATATACTGCCGCCCGCGAAGGAGTCTCCGGCCCCGTTCCGATCGGTTTTTCGCCGTTCGGGACCAAGCAGGAGTTCCCTGTGGGCTCCAACCCCGGCCCGGGCACCATCGGCTTTATCCGCATTCACACTCTGATGTCGCCGTTGATGCCAAGTTCCCGATAACCGCTCCGGTGTATCCGGGGCCCGGCAAAAGTGTAGGCTACCGTGAACGATAAGAGACCCGTTAACCTCGATCTAACGACGATCAAGTTCCCGGTCACCGCCATTGCATCCATCACTCACCGTATTACTGGCGTGGCCATTTTCGTTGCCATCCCCGTCTTGCTGTGGATGCTGGATCGCTCCTTGGCGTCCCCCGAGAGCTTTGCGGACCTGAAACAGCTGATGACCTCGCCCCTCGCCAAATTGGTGGTCTGGGCGATCCTGGCCGTCATTCTTTATCACCTGGTCGCCGGTATCCGCCATTTGATTATGGATATGGGCATGGGTGAGACCCTGGAAGGTGGACGTCGTGGCGCCTTCGCCACTTTCGTTGTCACCGCGGTACTGATTCTGTTGGCAGGAGCCTGGGTATGGTAACCAGTGTAACGAGCCTGGGCCGTAACGGCCTTTATGATTGGCTGATCCAGCGGGTTTCCGCTGTGGTGATCGCCGTGTACGTGATCGGCATGCTGGGCTTTCTGATCGCCCAGCCGGATCTGGATTACGGCACCTGGAGTGCCTTTATGGGCTCCGTGCCCATGCAGATCGCTAACACCCTTCTGTTGTTCTCCGTGGCCGCCCACACCTGGATCGGCCTGTGGAGCGTGACCACCGACTATCTGACCAGCCTGACCTTCGGCAAAGCGGCCACCAGTGTTCGTCTGGTGGTGCAGATGGCCATCGCGCTGCTGCTGCTTGTGTACCTGCTGTGGGGCCTGCTGATGATCTGGGGAGGCGCATAATCCATGTCCATTCGTACCATCACCTTTGACGCGATCGTCGTTGGCGGCGGGGGCGCAGGCATGCGTGCTTCCCTGCAGATGGCGCAGTCCGGTTTCAAAACCGCGCTGATTTCCAAAGTATTCCCGACCCGTTCGCACACGGTATCCGCCCAGGGCGGTATTACCTGCGCGATCGCCTCCGCCGATCCCAATGACGATTGGCGCTGGCACATGTACGACACGGTGAAGGGCTCCGACTATATAGGTGACCAGGAAGCCATCGAATACATGTGCCAGGTGGGCCCGGAAGCGGTGTTCGAGCTGGACCACATGGGTCTGCCGTTCTCCCGCACCGAGGAAGGCCGCATCTACCAGCGTCCCTTCGGTGGCCAGTCCAAGAATTTCGGTGAGGGTGGCCAGGCCGCCCGCACCTGTGCCGCCGCCGACCGTACCGGTCACGCGCTGCTGCACACCCTTTACCAGCAGAACCTCAAGAACGGCACCCAGTTCTACAACGAATGGTACGCCGTGGATCTGGTGAAGGACGCCGACGATAACGTCTGCGGTGTGATCGCGATCAGCATCGAGACCGGCGAGACCGTGTTCTTCAAAGCCAAGGCCACGGTGTTCGCCACCGGCGGCGCCGGCCGTATCTACTCCTCCACCACCAACGCCCTGATCAACACCGGCGATGGCGTGGGCATGGCCCTGCGTGCCGGCGTGCCGGTGCAGGACATGGAAATGTGGCAGTTCCACCCCACCGGCATCGCCGGCGCGGGTACCCTGGTCACCGAAGGGTGCCGGGGCGAGGGCGGCTACCTTATTAATAAGGACGGCGAGCGCTTCATGGAGCGCTACGCGCCCAACGCCAAGGACCTCGCGTCCCGTGACGTGGTGGCCCGCTCCATGATGATGGAGATCCTCGACGGCCGCGGCGACGGCCCGGACGGCGACTACGTCTATCTGAAGCTGGATCATCTCGGCGAGGAAGTGCTGCACAGCCGTCTGCCCGGTATTTGCGAGCTGTCCATCACCTTCGCCCAGGTGGACCCGGTCAAGGAACCGATCCCGGTGGTGCCCACCTGTCACTACATGATGGGCGGCATCCCCACCAACGTGAACGGCCAGGCGCTCAAGTTCAGCGGCGGCCACGAAGGCGAGGATCAGTTCGTCAACGGCCTGTTCGCGGTGGGCGAGGTAGCCTGCGTGTCGGTACACGGCGCCAACCGTCTGGGCGGCAACTCGCTGCTCGACCTGGTGGTGTTCGGCCGCGCGGCGGGTCTGCACATCGAAGAGGCGCTGCGTCAGGGCATGACCCAGTACGAGCCCAGCGAAGAGGACCTGGAGCGGGCGCTGAGCCGGGTCAACCGCTGGAACGAGTCCAAGGACGGCGAATCCGTGTCCTCGCTGCGCAAGGAACTGCAGAGCACCATGCAGAATCACTTCGGTGTATTCCGCAAGGGTGATCTGATGGAAGAGGGCGTTCAAAAGCTGGCCAAGTTGCGCGAGCGCATCGCCAACGCCCATCTCGAGGACAAGAGCCAGTCCTTCAACACCGCCCGTGTCGAAGCGCTGGAACTGGACAACCTGCTGGAAGTCGCGGAAGCCACCGCGCTGGCGGCGTCCGGACGCACCGAAAGCCGGGGCGCCCATTCCCGCTACGACTTCCCGGATCGTGACGACGAAAACTGGCTGTGCCATTCCGTGTTCGACCCCCAGTCGAAAAAACTGGGCAAGCGGGATGTGAACTTCAAGCCGAAGACCGTCGATACCTTCCAGCCGAAGATCCGGACCTACTAACGGAGGCGCGTAGCCATGAAAGTCAGTATCTATCGCTACAACCCGGACACCGACCGCGAACCGTCCATGAAAGAGTACGAGGTGGACACCCAGGGCAAGGACCTGATGGTGCTCGACGTGCTCAATCTGGTCAAAGAGCAGGACCCGTCGATGGCCTACCGCCGGTCCTGCCGGGAAGGCGTTTGCGGTTCCGACGGCATGAACATCAACGGCAAGAACGGCCTCGCCTGTATCACCCCGCTGTCTGAAGTGGCGCCGGGTGTGAAGGAAGGCAAGAAGCCGCTGGTGCTGCGCCCGCTGCCCGGCCTGCCGGTGATTCGCGACCTGGTGGTGGACATGACCATGTTCTACAACCAGTACGAGAAGGTGCAGCCGTACCTGCAGAACGACACGCCGGCGCCGGCCATCGAGCGCCTGCAGACGCCGGAGGACCGGGCCAAGCTGGACGGCCTCTACGAATGCATTCTGTGCGCGTGCTGCTCCACCAGCTGCCCCAGCTTCTGGTGGAACCCGGAGAAGTTCCTGGGTCCGGCGGCGCTGCTGCAGAGCTACCGGTTCCTGGCGGACAGCCGCGACGAGGCCACCGAGGAGCGCCTGTCGCGCCTGGATGACCCGTTCAGCCTGTTTCGGTGCCACGGCATCATGAACTGCGTGAGCGTCTGCCCCAAGGGGCTGAACCCAACGCGGGCCATCGGCCACATCCGGTCCATGCTCCTGGAACGGGGCGTGTAACGGAAAGCGAAGAAGGCGGCCTGCGGGCCGCCTTTTTTATGGGCGCCTTCCCCGGCTGCAAATTGTATCCGGATGCGACGGAAGGGTTCGGGGAAGGGTGGCTTTGGTTAAGCTTGAGATCGGTGCCGTCGCCCCCATGCCTTTATAGAGGGCCGGTAAGCGTTAGACGTTGGTGGGATTGCGGTCAGGAGAAAAAAGACCGATAAGTCATTTTCTCCGTAGACGCCTAACAAAACCACCACAAAGGTACTACACTAGGTGGCGGTTTCGGCAACCCCGGAGCCGCCAGACAGCAAGTGGGCCGGAGCTTAAAAGGTGCCGGTCCGTAAACAGCGATGAGCGCGGGTAACAGGGTCGCAGCCCTGTGGACAGAGCAGAATACATGCCCACAGGCGTGACGTTCGCCCGGCTAAGGAACGAGCGACGATGCAAGACAGTTCCATGTACCGTCAGTGGCAGTCCTCCCATATCGGGGGCTCCAATGCGGCCTATGTTGATGAACTGTACGAATCCTATCTGACTGATCCCAATTCCGTGCCGGAAGACTGGCGCGCCTACTTCGAAAAGCTGCCCTCCAACGGCGCCGTTGAGTCCGATGTCCCCCATTCGGCGGTCCGTGAGTATTTCCTGCTCGAAGCCAAGAACAAGTCCCGTGTGCAGAAAGTCGGCGCCGGCGCCGTCAGCAGCGAGCATGAACGCCGCCAGGTGCGGGTGCTTCATCTGATCGCCGCGTACCGCAACCGGGGCCATCAGGTGGCCAAGCTGGACCCGCTCGGTTTGATGGAGCGCGAGGCGGTCTCCGACCTGGAGCTGGCGCACCACGGCCTGAGCAAGGCGGACATGGACACGGTGTTCCAGACCGGCAACCTGTTCATCGGTAAGCCGGAAGCCACCCTGCGCGAGATCATGGACTGCCTGAAGGGCACCTATTGCTCCACGGTGGGCTGTGAGTACATGCACATCGTCAACACCGCCGAGAAGCGCTGGCTTCAGCAGCGGCTGGAGGGCGTGCGCAGCCACCCGCAGTACGGCGCCGACATCAAGAGCCATATTCTCGAGCGTCTGACCGCCGCCGAAGGCCTGGAAAAATACCTGGGCAGCCGTTACCCCGGCACCAAGCGTTTCGGCCTGGAAGGCGGCGAATCGATGATTCCGCTGATGGACGAGATGATCCAGCGGGTCGGCAGTTACGGCGCCAAGGAGATGGTGATCGGCATGGCCCACCGTGGCCGCCTGAATCTGCTGGTCAATATCCTCGGCAAGAGCCCCCGCGATTTGTTCGGCGAGTTCGAGGGCAAGAGCTTCAACGAAAACGGCTCCGGCGACGTGAAGTACCACCAGGGCTTCTCGTCCAACGTGCAGACCTCCGGCGGCGAAGTGCATCTGGCGCTGGCCTTCAACCCGTCCCACCTGGAGATCGTGTCGCCGGTGGTGGAGGGGTCGGTGCGCGCCCGGCAGGATCGCCGCAACGACGCCGGCGGGGACCAGGTGGTGCCGATTCTGATTCACGGTGACGCGGCGTTCGCCGGTCAGGGCGTGGTCATGGAGACCTTCCAGATGTCCCAGACCCGCGGCTTCAAGACCGGCGGCACCCTGCACGTGATCGTCAACAACCAGGTCGGCTTCACCACCAGCCGCCGTGACGACGCCCGCTCCACCGAGTACTGCACCGACGTGGCGAAGATGGTTCAGTCGCCGATCTTCCACGTCAACGCGGACGATCCGGAGGCGGTCTACTTCGTCACCCAACTGGCGGTGGACTACCGCATGCAGTTCAAGAAGGACGTGGTGATCGACCTGATCTGCTACCGTCGTTCCGGTCACAACGAGGCGGACGAGCCGTCCTCCACGCAGCCGCTGATGTACAAGAAGATCAAGTCGCACCCGTCCAGCCGCACGCTGTACGCCGAGCGTCTGATCAACGAGCAGATCCTCTCCGAGCAGGACGCGCAGAAGATGGTCGACGACTATCGCGACGCGCTGGACGAGGGCAACCACGTGGTCAAATCACTGGTGCGCGAGCCCAACAAGTCCCTGTTCGTGGACTGGAGCCCCTACGTCGGCCATCAGGTCGAGGACGACTGGGACACCGGTTACCCGCTCAAGAAACTCCAGGATCTGGCCAACCGTCTGGAAACCGTGCCCGAGGGCGTGGTGCTGCAGCGGCAGGTGAAGAAGATTCTCGAGGACCGCCGCAAAATGACCGCCGGCGCCATGTCGATCAACTGGGGTTACGGCGAGACCCTCGCCTACGCCAGCCTGCTGGACCAGGGCGTGATGGTGCGGCTCACCGGCCAGGATTCCGGGCGCGGTACCTTCTCGCACCGCCATGCGGTGCTGCACAACCAGAAGAACGGCGAGGACTATGTGCCTCTGGCCCACCTTCAGGAAGGTCAGCCGCGCTTTGATATCTACGATTCGCTGCTCTCCGAGGAGGCGGTGCTGGGCTTCGAGTACGGCTACGCCACCACCACCCCGGAAGCACTGATCGTCTGGGAAGCGCAGTTCGGTGACTTCGCCAACGGCGCCCAGGTGGTGATCGACCAGTTCATGTCCTCCGGCGAAGCCAAGTGGGGGCGTTTGTGCGGCCTCACCCTGTTGCTGCCGCACGGCTACGAAGGTCAGGGCCCGGAGCACTCCTCCGCCCGGCTGGAACGCTTCCTGCAGCTGTGCGCCGAGCACAACATGCAGGTGTGCGTGCCCACCACCCCGGCGCAGATTTTCCATCTGCTGCGGCGCCAGGCGGTGCGTCCGCTGCGCAAGCCGCTGGTGGTGATGACGCCGAAGAGCCTGCTGCGTCACAAGCGCGCCAAATCGTCCCTGGAGGATTTGTCCGAAGGCCGTTTCCAGACCGTTCTGGACGACCGCGCCGACATCGACCACAAGGACATCAAACGCGTGGTGATGTGCTCCGGCAAGGTGTTCTACGACCTGCTGGAAAAACGCGAGTCGGACGACCTCAACGATACCGCGCTGGTGCGCATCGAGCAGCTGTATCCGTTCCCGGAAAAGCGTCTCCAGGAAGTCCTGGAAAGTTACCCCAATCTGGAAAATCTGGTGTGGTGCCAGGAAGAGCCGATGAACCAGGGCGCCTGGTACTGCTCGCAGCACCATATGTTCCGGGTGGCGCGGGCGGTCAACGACAAACTGCATGTGCATTACGCTGGCCGTGACATGGCGGCGGCCCCGGCGGTGGGCTCCATGTCCCTGCACGTGGAACAGCAACAGCGTCTCGTCGAAGACGCCTTCCAGATCAACTGAGCGACAGCCAACCGAGATAGGGTTAAGGAATAAGCATGGCGACAGACATCAAAGCCCCACAGTTTCCCGAATCCGTAGCGGACGGCACCGTGGCGACCTGGCACAAGAAAGAAGGCGAGGCGGTCAAGCGTGACGAGCTGCTGGTGGACATCGAAACCGACAAAGTAGTGCTGGAGGTGGTGGCCCCCAGCGACGGTGTGGTGGCGAAGATCATCAAGGACGAAGGCGACACCGTGGAAAGCCAGGAAGTACTGGGTCAGCTGGAAGCCGGCAGCGGCGCCGGCGGCGCGGACAGCGGTGACGACAAGGACGACGACAAGGACGACGACAAGGACGACGACAAGGACGACGACAAGGACGCCGCGAAAGACAGCGGAGACGACGACAAGGGCGAACAGAAACAAGCGCCCGCGGCGGACGATAAAGGCGCGCAGCAGCAAGACGAGGAGGGCGGTGACAAGGACGCCCAGGCCGGTCCCGCGGCGCGCAAGATGATGAGCGAACACAACCTCTCCGCGTCCGACGTCAAGGGCAGCGGCCGCGACGGCCGCATCACCAAGGAAGACGTGGAGAAAGCCCTGGCCAGCCGCGAGGAGCGCAAGCAGTCCTCCGCCGGCGAGACCAAAAGCGACGCGCCCAAGGCCGCGCCGATTCCGGCACCGGAACCGGGCGAGCGGGAAGAGCGCCGGGTACCGATGACCCGTCTGCGCAAGCGCATCGCCGAGCGCCTGGTGTCCGCGCAACAGAACGCGGCCATGTTGACCACCTTCAACGAGGTCAACATGAAGCCGATCATGGATATGCGCAAGAACTACAAGGACGCCTTCGAGAAGGCCCACGGCGTTCGTCTTGGTTTCATGGGCTTCTTTACCCGCGCTTGTGTGGAAGCACTCAAACGCTTCCCGGAAGTGAACGCCTCCATCGACGATGACGACGTGGTCTACCACGGTTACTACGACATCGGCATGGCGGTATCCACCGAGCGCGGTCTGGTGGTGCCGGTGGTGCGCGACGCGGACCAGAAGGGCCTCGCGGAAGTGGAATCGCAGATCATCGATTACGGCCAGAAGGCTCAGAAGGGCAAGCTGTCCATCGATGAAATGACCGGCGGCACCTTCACCATTTCCAACGGTGGCGTGTTCGGCTCCCTGATGTCGATGCCGATCCTCAACCCGCCGCAGACCGCCATTCTGGGCATGCACAAAATCCAGGAACGGCCCATGGCGGTGGACGGTGAAGTGAAGATTCTGCCGATGATGTATCTGGCGCTGTCCTACGACCACCGTCTGATCGACGGTAAGCAGGCGGTGCAGTTCCTGGTCGCGGTGAAGAACTTTATCGAGGATCCGGCGCGGCTGCTGCTGGACATTTAAAGGATTAGTTATGGCTGATAAATACGATGTCATCGTCATCGGCGGCGGCCCCGGCGGTTACGTCGCCGCGATTCGCTGCGCGCAGCTGGGCTACAACACGGCCTGCATCGAGAAGCGCGTCAACAAACAGGACCAGCCGGCACTCGGCGGCACCTGCCTGAACGTGGGCTGTATTCCGTCCAAGGCGCTGCTGGATTCCTCCTGGAAGTACCATGAGGCGGAGCACGCCCTCGCCGATCACGGCGTGGGCGTGGGCAAACTGAGCCTTGATCTGGACACCATGCACCAGCGCAAGGACAAAGTCGTGCAGCAGCTCACCGGCGGCGTGGCCTCCCTGTTCAAGTCGAACAAGGTCACCTGGCTGCAGGGCAGCGGCCAGCTCAAGGCCAACAAGCAGGTGCAGTTCTCGCCGCTGGACGGCGACGAACAGACCCTGGAAGCCGAACACGTGATTCTCGCCGCCGGTTCCGTGCCGGTGGACATTCCGGTGGCCGAGGTGGATCAGAAGATCATTGTCGATTCCACCGGCGCCCTGGAATTCGATTCCGTGCCCAAAAAGCTGGGCGTGATCGGCGCCGGCATCATCGGCCTGGAGCTGGGCAGCGTCTGGGCCCGCCTCGGCAGTGAAGTGAAGGTGCTCGAAGCGGTGGATACGTTCCTGCCCACCGTGGACCGGCAGATCGGCAAGGAAGCCTTCAAACTGTTTTCCAAACAAGGGCTCGACATCCATCTGGGTGCCCGGGTCACCGGAACCAAGAAGAACAAGAATTCCGTGCGCGTCACCTACAGCTACGACGGTGAAGAGCACGAAGAGACGTTCGACCGCCTGATCGTGGCGGTGGGCCGTCGTCCTTACACCGAAGGCCTGCTCAGCCAGGACGCCGGCGTGACCATGGACGAACGTAACTATGTGTACGTCGACAGCCAGTGTCGCACCGATGTCCCGGGCGTGTACGCGATCGGCGATCTGGTGCGTGGACCGGCTCTGGCCCACAAAGCGATCGAAGAGGGCGTGATGGTGGCGGATGTGATTGCCGGGGAGCATACCCAGGTCAATTACGACGCCGTGCCGGGCGTCATTTATACCCACCCGGAAGTCGCCTGGGTGGGCAAGACCGAGGAAGAGGTGAAGGATTCCGGCGAGCCGTATAAAACCGGCGCGGTACCCTTCGCCGCCAATGGCCGCGCACTGGCCGCCGGCGAGCCCGGCGGTCTGGTGAAGTTCGTGGTGGACGAAAAAACCGACCGGGTGCTGGGCATGCACATCCTCGGCCCGCAGGCCTCCGAGCTGATTCAGCAAGGGGTCGTGGCGATGGAATTCGGTGCCAGCATCGAGGATCTGCAATTGATGGTGTTCGGCCACCCGAGCCTCTCCGAGACCGTGCACGAAGCGGCTCTGGCCACGGACTACAAGGCTATCCACGTGGCGCAACGCCGCCGCAAAAAGTAGGGCCCCGAAGATACCCAGCGGGCCCCGACACAAGAGGGGCCCGAAGAGGCCCCGATATTGCGCCGGGAGCGCTATCCACAGACAAGCTTACGGAAGTTAAGGCATGAATCTCCACGAGTATCAGTCGAAACAGCTTTTTGCTGATTACGGCCTGCCGGTTTCTCCGGGCTTCGCTTGCGATACACCGGAAGAGGTGGCGGCGAAGGCAAAGGAAATCGGTGGTGACAAATGGGTCGTGAAAGCCCAGGTGCACGCCGGTGGCCGCGGTAAGGCCGGTGGCGTCAAACTGGTCGACAGCCCCGAGGAAGCGGCGGAATTCGCCAAGAAGTGGCTGGGCCAGCGCCTGGTGACGTTCCAGACCGATGAACACGGCCAGCCGGTCACCAAAATTCTGGTGGAAACCTGCACCGACATCGCCCGCGAACTGTATCTGAGCGCGGTGCTCGACCGTGCCACCCGCCGGGTGGTGTTCATGGCGTCCACCGAGGGCGGCGTGGAGATCGAGAAAGTCGCCGAGGAAACCCCCGAGAAAATTCTCAAAGCGATCGTCGACCCGCTGGTCGGCGCGCAGCCCTATCAGGCCCGCGAGATCGCGTTCCAGCTGGGTCTGGAAGGCAAGCAGATCAACCAGTTCGCGAAAATTTTCGTGGGCCTGGCGAAGCTGTTCGAAGAGAAGGATCTGGCGCTGATCGAAGTGAACCCGCTGGTGATCACCGACCAGGGCGACCTGCACTGCCTGGACGCCAAGATCAACGTGGACGGCAGCGCGCTGTTCCGTCACCCGGACATCAAGGCACTGGACGATCCGACCCAGGAAGACGACCGCGAACGCCGCGCCGCCGAATGGGACCTCAACTACGTGGCCCTGGAAGGCAACATCGGCTGCATGGTCAACGGCGCCGGCCTGGCCATGGGCACCATGGACCTGGTCAAGCTGAAAGGCGGCGCGCCCGCCAACTTCCTGGATGTGGGTGGCGGCGCCACCAAGGAACGCGTCACCGAAGCGTTCAAGATCATCCTCTCCGACGACCAGGTGAAAGCGGTTCTGGTGAACATCTTCGGCGGCATCGTCCGTTGTGANCTGATCGCCGAGGGCATNATCGGNGCCGTGGAAGANGTCGGCGTGGACGTGCCGGTNGTGGTGCGTCTGGAAGGCAACAACGCCGAACTGGGCGCCAAGAAGCTCGCCGAGAGCGGCATGAACATCGTNGCCGCAGAAAGTTTCGACGACGCCGCCGAACAGGTGGTGAAAGCCGCTGGAGGTGCCAAATGAGCGTATTGATTGATAAGAACACCAAGGTGATCTGNCAGGGTTTCACCGGCAGCCAGGGCACCTTCCATTCCGAACAGGCGCTGGAGTACGGCACCAAGATGGTGGGCGGCGTGACCCCGGGNAAGGGCGGCCAGACCCATCTGGGCCTGCCGGTGTTCAACACNGTGGCCGAAGCGGTCAAAGAGACCGGCGCCACCGCGTCCGTGATCTACGTNCCGGCNCCGTTCTGCAAGGATTCCATCCTGGAAGCCGCCGACGCNGGCATCGAGCTGATCGTCTGCATCACCGAGGGNATNCCGGCGCTGGACATGCTCTATGTGAAGGAATACCTGGACCGTAAGCAGGGCGTGCGNCTGATCGGCCCGAACTGCCCNGGNGTGATCACCCCCGGNGAATGCAAGATCGGCATCATGCCCGGTCACATTCACAAGCCCGGCAAGGTGGGCATCGTGTCCCGTTCCGGCACCCTNACCTACGAGGCGGTCAACCAGACCACCAAACTGGGTTACGGCCAGTCCACCTGCATCGGCATNGGNGGCGACCCGATTCCCGGGACCACCTTTATCGANGCGCTGGANCTGTTCCAGAACGACCCGCAGACCGAAGCCATCGTGATGGTCGGTGAAATCGGCGGTACCGCCGAGGACGANGCCGCNGCNTACATCAAGGACAACGTNACCAANCCGGTNGTCAGCTACATCGCCGGNGTCACCGCGCCCCCGGGTAAGCGCATGGGCCACGCGGGCGCCATCATCGCCGGNGGCAAGGGCACCGCGGACGAGAAGTTCGCCGCCCTGGAAGCGGCCGGTGTNGTCACCGTCCGCAACCCCGCCGAAATCGGCGAAGGCGTGAAAAAAGCCACCGGCTGGTANTCCCGCGACGNACCAGAGTGGTTAATAAAAAGGCCGGCAATCGCCGGCCTTTTTTTATNCCCCGCCACTGTCAGTGCAGGATGTCCTCGTCATCGTCGTCCATATCGAAGAACTCGTAATCACCAAGCTCGCGCTTGAGACGACGCTCTTCCAGACGGTCTTCGATGCGGTGCCTCATGTCCATGTTGAAACTGCGTGAACGGGCTGCTTTCTCTTCCTGGAGATCGTCGTCCACGCCATCTTCGAGTTCAAAATCATCGTTCATCAGTAAATCATCCGACTCATAGTCATTCTCAGTGCGTCGGTCACTCATGGTCGCCTCCTTCGGAAACGGAACCGCCGTAAACAACCGGGTACCNAGCGGCATCCCCCNNGGNGGANNCCAGCTCTGACCACCTCAGCGCCTGTATAACGTCAGTTTTTTATCGAGACAAGCGTTTTTTGATGAAATCCGATGACCGGTATTTCGCGGCCCGGTGTGACCACCGTCATACCCTTGGGGGCCGGGAANATGTCGCNANGGTGAAAGTGTGGATTGACCGGGTAAGGCTTTGTAAGCTGACGTTTANCNTGGCGGCATGACGCCGGCCNCCGGCCGGCTATCGGGGAGAGCATAATAAAATGGCGGAATGGCTATTNGTGGCCGGCCTCAGCCTGCTGATCATGGCCACGGTGGGNCTGGTNCGGCAGGCCGCGTTCCGTGGCGACAGCACGCTGCTTTTTCTAATACCCCTGGCCGGTTTGCGCCAGGTNCAGGANAACTGGCANANCTANGGGGTGCTGGCNCTGCTCAGGGTGCTNGGCACNGTGTGCNTGCTGGTCGGCGCNGGGNTGATCTATGTGCAGCANGAGCGGCTGGAGCCNATCAACGCGGTGCCCGGCCAGGTACTGCGTGGCGCCAAAACACCGGCGGCCACCACCTTCGTGCGCTCGCCGGAGGCGGCGCTGTTGATGGTACAGGGCGACGGCAAGCCGCTGTCCGGCCTGATCCACGGCCAGACACTGCTGAGCCCGGTGCGGGTGACCCTGATCAACGGCGTGCTCAGCATCCACCAGGGGGAGGCGTTCCTGCCGGATCTTTCCGTCAGCATTCTGCTCGGCTGGCGCCCGGAAGACATCCGCGAACGGCGCACGCTGTTGATCACGCCGGCGGAATCCGGCGGCCCGCCGGTGCATGTCTCCTGGAAACCGGAAGGGCGCAGCTATCCGGAGACCCGTATTTTCAACGAGGGCTACCGGCTGGAACTGGCGCTGGCNCCGCTCGGCGACCAGCAGTTCACCGGNGCNCTGCANCTGGTGCTTCCNGANACCCTGCGCAGCTANCTGGTCGGNGACTTCACGGTACAGACCAACCACCTGCGCTANCGTAACGGCAANGTGGATTTGTTTTTCGANCACCCGGANACGCTCGNCTACGTGGCGCGNGAATATNTGCANACCCAGTTNCCNGCCGGNGCGGTGGCNTCGATCCGNATCGAGAACGTCAANCTGCGGCGCGCNTCCCGNGAAGGGGANGTGCAGGCCCGCGTGGNACTGCGCGACGGCACCGTGGAACGNCGNCGGTTNCAGNTGGANGANAACAGCGTCGGCTGGGCGGTGACCCCGGGNTCCATGGAAACCCGGGTGCTNGCCGCCGGCGCCGCCGAGACNGCGGACAGCGGCNTGCTCGGCGCCTCGGCGCCGCGCGCGTCGCTGTCGCCGGCGGTGACCGTGCGCCTGCACCGCTTTACCGACCTGGCCTCCTACCTGGGCCAGCAGGTGACCGTCACGGAGCGCGACGGCAGCGCCAGCAGCGGCACGCTGACCCGCGTCAACGAGCAGCGCCTGTGGCTGGAAATGACCATGGGCTCCGGGCGGGCGGAAATCAATCTGCGTGAGGACAGCGTGCGTGAACTGATGCTCGCCGACGGCACCCGGCTGGTGCTGGACACCGCCGGCGGCGGCGAGACGGCGGCCGCGCCGGCGCCCGATCGGGCCGCCCCCGACGAAGACGGGGCGCCGTACCAGGGCTTGATCGGCGGCCCGGTGACGGTGACCCTGGAAAGCGGTGAACGCCACCGGGGGACCCTGGTGGACGTCGACAAGAGACGCGTGACGCTGGCGGTGGCAATGGGTTCCGGCAAGGTCGAGTACTTCTACGACCTCGGCGACGTGGCTTCAATCGAGGAGGCGCAATGAAGGTTCTGATAACCGGCGGCAGTGGTTTCATCGGCGGCGAGCTATGCCGGCGGCTGGCCGCCCACGGCCACGTTCTGACCGTGCTCAGCCGGTCGCCGGAGCGGGCGCGGTCGAAACTGCCCGAGGGCACCCGGGTGGTGGCGTCCCTGGACGACATCGGCGACGACGAGGCTATCGACGGCATCGTCAATCTGGCCGGCGAAAACCTCTTCACCCGCCGCTGGAGTGAATCCCGCAAGCGCACTCTGATGGCTTCGCGGCTGGACACCACCCGCGAGCTGGTGGCGCTGTGCCGACGGCTCGACACCACGCCCTCGGTGATGGTGAGCGGCTCGGCGGTGGGTTTTTACGGCGACGCCGGCGACGCCGAGCTGACCGAGCACAGCTCCGCCCGGCGCAAGGATTTCGGCTACCGGCTCTGCGACGCCTGGGAGCAGACCGCCCGCGAGGTGACGGGGCAGGGCGTGCGCCTGAGCATCATCCGTACCGGCGTGGTGCTGGGGCGCGACGGCGGCATGCTGAAAGGGCTCTGGCCGGTCTACCGGCTGGGGCTCGGCGCCCGTCTCGGTGACGGCAGCCAGTGGCTGAGCTGGATCCATATCGAGGACATGGTGTCGATCCTGGCGCGCGCCCTGGAGACCCCGGGCGTGGAGGGCGTCTTTAACGCCACCGCCCCTCAGCCGGTGACCCAGCGGCATTTCCACCGGGCGCTGGCCAGCGCCGTCCATCGTCCCGCCCCCTGGGTGGCCCCGGCGCCGTTGCTGCGGCTCGGCCTGGGTGAACTGTCCGGGCTGTTGCTGGGCGGCCAGCGGGTCTACCCGCGCCGCCTGGAAGACCAGGGCTTCACCTTCCGCTTCCCGAGCCTCGAAGAGGCGCTCGACGATCTCGCCAACACCGCTTCGTAGAGAGGTCCGGACCTTGAAAAAGGCCGTCCGGGTGCCTATCTAGAAGGCGGCGGTGCCGGGGAGGGCGCCGTGGTGTTCAGTGATTATCCGGCGGAGAAGAATCTATGAGTCAAGACCGCGAAACCCGTGGTTTCCAGGCGGAAGTATCCCGCCTTTTGCACCTGATGGTGCACTCCTTGTACAGCAACCGTGAGATTTTCCTGCGCGAGCTGATATCCAACGCCTCCGACGCCTGCGACAAACTGCGTTTCCGGGCGCTCGACGACGCCGAGCTGCTGGAAAACGATCCGGAGCCCTGGATCCGGCTCTCGGTGGACAAGGACGAGGGCACGCTCACCATCGCCGACAACGGCATCGGCATGAACCGGGAAGAGGTGGTCGACAATCTGGGCACCATCGCCCGCTCCGGCACCGAGAAGTTTCTCGCCAGCATGACCGGCGACCGCCGCAAGGACGCCCAGTTGATCGGCCAGTTCGGCGTGGGCTTCTATTCCGCCTTTATCGTCGCCGGCCGCGTCGAGGTGTTCAGCCGCCGTGCCGGCGACCCCGCCGACCAGGGCGTGCGCTGGGAAAGCGACGGCGAGGGCGAGTTCACCGTGGAAACCATCGAGCGCCCCCAGCGCGGCACCGCGGTGGTGCTGCACCTGCGCGACGACGCCAAGGAATTCCTGGACGACCAGAAAGTGCGCGCCACCGTGCAGCAGTATTCCGACCATGTGGCGTTCCCGATTCTGATGCCGACCCCCGCCGAGACCGGCGGNGAGGGCGAAGACGGCACCAGCGAGTGGCAAACCATCAATTCCGCCACCGCGCTCTGGCAACGCCCCCGCCAGGAGATCAGCGACGAGGAATACCAGAATTTCTATCGCCACCTGAGCCATGATTTCCAGGACGCGCTGACCTGGAGCCACAACAAGGTGGAAGGGGCACTGGAATACACCAGTCTGCTCTACGTGCCCGCCCGCGCGCCGTTCGATCTCTATCACCGTGAAGCCAGCCGTGGCCTGAAGCTGTACGTGCAGCGTGTGTTCATCATGGACGACGCGGAGCAGTTCCTGCCCCTGTACCTGCGCTTCGTGAAGGGCGTGATCGACGCGCCCAACCTGCCGCTCAACGTCAGCCGCGAGCTGCTGCAGGACTACGGCCCGGTGCGCAAGATCCGCGCCGCGCTCACCAAGCGTGTTCTGCAGACGCTCAAGAAACTGGGCAACGACGAGGAAAAATACGCCACCTTCTGGTCGCAGTTCGGCGAGGTGCTCAAGGAAGGCATCGGCGAGGACCCGGACAACCGCGAGGCGATCGCCGCCTTGCTGCGCTTCCCGTCCACCGAGGATGTCCGGCCCGGCGCCGTGGGGCTCGACCAGTACCTGGAGCGCGCCGGTGAAAAGCAGGACAAGATCTATTACCTGCTGGCCGACAACCTGAACGCGGCGCGCAACAGCCCGCACCTGGAAGTGTTCCGCAAGAAAGGCATTGAGGTGCTGCTGCTCACCGAGCGGGTCGACGAATGGATGGCCGGCTATCTGGGCGAATACAAAGGGTGCAAACTGGTCAACGCGGCCCGCGGCCAGCTGGACATGGACCAGGAAGACCAGGAGCGCGCCGACCAGGACAAGCAGGCGCCGCTGATCGGCCGTCTCAGTGACAGCCTGGGCGATCAGGTGGCGGAAGTGCGGCCCACCAGCCGGCTGGTGGATTCGCCGGCCTGCCTGGTGCTGGCCGAGGACGAGCTGGGCCCGCAGATGCGCATGATGCTGGAAGCCGCCGGGCAGCCGGTGCCGGACAGCAAGCCGACGCTGGAAGTGAATCTGGCGCACCCGCTGCTGAAACGGCTGGAAGGCATCGAGGAGAGCGCCACCTTCACGGAACTGGCCGAGCTGCTGCTCGATCAGGCGCTGCTCGCCGAAGGCCAGCTGCCCTCGGACCCGGCGGCCACCGCCCGGCGCCTGAACCGGCTGCTGCAGGAGCGTGCCGACCAGTCCTGAACGACCCGGCCGGGCGCATTGCCTGGCCTGGTGGAGGCGCTTATGATGCCCCCTTTGGTGACCCACCCGCCCGAACAGAGGGGCTCTTGATGGAGCAGCGCAAACACACCGCCGCGATTCTCGGCGGTGGCAGTTTCGGCACCGCCACGGCCAGCATTCTGGCCGAGAACGGCCACCGCACCCGCCTCTGGGTGCGCGATCCGGAAACCGCCGCCGCCATTAACGAGGACGGGGAGAACCCCCGTTATCTGCCCGGCCAGACTCTGCCCGAGGGGGTTCACGCCACCGAGCATCTCGACCAGGTGCTCGACGGCGCCGATCTGATCTTCGTGGCGGTGCCCTCCAGCGCCTTCGTGGAGGTGCTGCGCCAGGCCCGCCCCATGGTCAAGGACGGCACCCTGGTGGTGAGCTGCACCAAGGGCATNCACGANGACGGCTTCCTGNTGATGAGCCAGCTGCTCAAGCGCGAGTGGGACCACACCCGCATCGGCGTGCTCAGCGGNCCCAACCTGGCGCGGGAGATCGTCGAGCGCAAGTTCACCGGCTCGGTGATCGCCAGCCCCGACGAGGCNCTCTGCCACACCATCCAGCAGGCGCTCAGCTGTGANTATTTCCGGGTNTACGACAANCCGGACATTTANGGCGTGGAGCTGGGCGGCGCGCTCAAGAACATCTACGCGGTGGCGTCCGGCATGGCCGCCGCCATCGACATCGGCGAGAACAGCCGCAGNTTCATGCTCACCCGGGCGTTGGCGGAAATGAGCCGCTTCGCCGTGGAGCTGGGCGCCAACCCGCTCACCTTCCTGGGGCTGTCCGGGGTCGGCGACCTGATCGCCACCTGTTCCTCCTCCCTGTCGCGCAATTACCGGCTCGGTTATCAGCTCGGCCAGGGCCAGGAACTGCAGCAGGCGCTCGATACCCTGGGCCAGACCGCCGAGGGCCTTAACACCATCCGGCTGGTTGCCACCCACGCGGAAAAACTCAACGTCTACATGCCGCTGGCCACCGCCCTCTACGAGATCATCTATCAGGGCAAGCCGCTGGAGACCATGATCGCCCGGTTGATGAGCGGCGAGCACAAGCACGACGTGGAGTTCAGCTTCCACGGGGGGGCGGCTTGAGAGTCTACCTTTGCCGGCACGGCGAAGCCGTGGCTCAGGCCCCCACCGACGCCGAGCGCCCGCTCACCGAACGCGGGCGCCTGGAAGTGATGGCCCTGTGGCAGAGATTGCGCGAGGAGGGGGTGACCGTGGACCGCCTGATCGCCAGCCCCTACCGGCGCGCCCAGCAAACCGCTCTGTGCATCGCCCGTGCCTACGGCGGCATGGATCAGGAGGCGTGCGGGTATCTGGTGCCGGAAGCGGCGCCGGATCAGTTTCTCGACTGGCTGATCGAGCAGCCGTCCTGCGAGAACCTGGTGCTGGTCAGCCACATGCCGCTGGTGTCGCTACTGAGCGCCCTGTGGGTGGGCGAGCCGCGCTCGCGGCCGGGGTTCCGCGTCGGCAGCGTGGCCGCGTTCGATGTCGACGTGGCCGCCGCCGGCGGCGCACGGCTGCTGTGGCTGCGCGCCCCGGAGTAACCCGGCCGGCGCGGGCCGGGCGTCAGTCCTCTTCTTTCCAGTGCTGCACCGCCACCTGATCCTTCACGTGGTCGAGAATCTCCAGCAGCGTTTCCTTCACCATCTCATTGAGTTGTTCGCCGCCGCCGCTGGACGCCACCAGAAGGTTGTCCACCAGGGCGTCCAGTCGTTGCCGGTTGGCCGGGGCGCTGATGTCCTCGACGATTTGCGCCACCAGGGCGGTGCCGCCGTCGCGCACGGTGTCGCCGAGCAGCGCGATGGCGCGCGGGCCGGCCACCGGAATCGCCGCCAGCCGCCGGCCCGCCGGGGTGCGTTGCACCGCTTCGTCGGTGACGTGCACCAGGTACTCGGAAAGCTGATCGCGGTACTGGTCGTGGCTGCGGCGGGTGGCGTCGGCGATGCGGCCGGCCACATAGTCCACCAGCTGCGCCCGCCGCGGCGCCAGCACGTCCTGCTCGATGCGGTGCATCATCGCGCCGCCGCTGCGGATCTCCCGCTGCGCGCCATCCAGCACATTGATCACCACCCGGTCGGAAATCTCTTCCATCAGGATGCGGTAATACTTGATCACCGTGGCGCCCACCGCGGTGTCTCGGAAGTCCACCACGCCGAGCTTCTGCAGCCGGTACATCAGGCTCACCACACGCAGGATCCGCAGCCAGCGGAAGCTGCCCACCGGGATGCAGCCGAGCAGGTCGTACCAGTGCACGAACGGATAGAAGAACCAGCGATGATAGGTTTGGCGGGCGATGGCGGCGGCCCAGCGGATCACGAACTCGGTGAGATAGACACTGACGAAGGCCAGATCGATTTCAAAGAAGTTGGCATGAATGCTGTCGCTGTAGAAGCGATAGAAGTCCGGCGTGTAGGTTTCCATCGCCGACTGCACCGCTTCGACCCGGTAGATCCAGTCGAACAGGATCAGGCTCAGGTTGGCGATCACCAGCAGGATCATGCCCACATCGATCAGGAACCCGAGCCCGTCCAGGTTGGGCCTCAGCCGCTTGAGGTTGAAATGAACGCTCATGAGGGCAGGTTATCGAACCGGCTCCACACCGGGCAGTGGTCCGAAGGGCGCTCCATGGCGCGCATCTCGTAGTCGACGCCGCAATCGGTCAGGCGCTCCACCAGGGGCTTGGTGGCCAGCACGGTATCAATGCGCAGGCCGCGGCGCGGATCCCGTTCAAAGCCTCTGGAACGGTAATCAAACCAGGAAAACACGTCGTCGGTGTCCGGGTACCGGCAGCGGAAAGTGTCTTCCAGGCCCCAGTCGATCAGACGCTGCCACCATTCCCGTTCCTCGGGCAGAAAGCTGGTCTTGCCCTCGCGCAGCCAGCGCTTGCGGTTGGCTTCGCCGATGCCGATGTCCAGGTCGGTGGAGGAGATGTTGAAGTCGCCCATGATGGCCAGCTTCTCGCTGGCGTCGTGGTGGTTCTCCAGATAATGCTGCAGATCCTGGTAGAACTTTTCCTTGGCGGGAAACTTCACCGGATGCTCGCGGTTTTCGCCCTGCGGGAAATAACCGTTGAGCACCGTCAGTGGCTGGCCGTCGGCGTCACGCAGCCGGCCGATGATCATGCGGCGCTGGGCGTCCTCGCCGTCGGAGGGAAAACCGTATTGCACCTCCTCCAGCGGTTCCCGGGTCAGCAGCGCCACCCCGTAATGGCCTTTCTGGCCGTGATAATAGGGGTGATAGCCCAGGTCGCGGATCGCCTGTTCCGGAAACTCGCTGTCCTGAACCTTGGTTTCCTGCAGGCCCACCAGGGTGGGTTTGTATTTGCCCAGCAGCTCTTCCAGCTGATGCAAGCGTGCGCGAATACCATTGATATTGAACGAGATCAGCGTCATGACACCTCCTGTTTGCCGCGCATTGTACAATCCCCGACGCGAACTGTCCGCGCGTTGGCGGATTTCGCCATGGGTTTGCCGCCGGGGGCGGTTATCATGGTCCTTTTTGCATTGCCGATTTTTCGAGGAGAGCGCTGGATGAACACCCAAGCGGCGGCGGGACGCAAACCGGTGCTGGCCTTTGCCCACGCCAACGGCGTGCCCGGGCACAGCTACGACACCTTCCTGGCGCCCCTGGCGGAGCACTACGACATCCATGTGGTGGAGTGCCTCGGCCAGGATCCCCGTTACCCGGTGGACCGGGACTGGAAAAGCCTGAGCCTGGAACTGGAAGCCTTCCTCGAACCGCTGCCCAAGCCGATTATCGGTCTGGGGCACTCGATGGGTTCGGTGCTGATGTTCTGGGTCGCCCACCGCCATCCGGACTGGTTCCGGGCCCAGGTGATGCTCGACCCGCCCCTGGCCAACGGCCTGCAGGGCGCCGCCTACCGTCTCGCCCGGCTGACCGGGCAGGGCGACCGTTTCTCGCCGGCGAAAAAGAGCAAAGGCCGGCTGGATTACTGGGCCAGCTGGGACGACGTGGAGAGCTATTTCAACTCCCGCGGCCTGTTCAAGGCGTTCGACCCGCGGTCGCTGAAGAACTACCTGGAAGCCGGCCTGGAGCGCCACGGCGACGGCTGGCGTCTGCGCTTCCGCCCGGAGGTGGAAGTGGCGGTGTTCCGCGAGACCCCCACCGGGGTCACGGCGCTGCCGCGCACCCGGGTGCCCGGCGTGCTGGTCACCGGCGAGCAATCGCCGAAGCTGTTCCACCTCGGCGGTGCCCGCCACGCCCGCCGCCACCGGATGACGCGCCTGTTCGCCCCGGGCAGCCATATGTACCCGCTGGAGCGCCCGGAGGGCACCGCGCAACTGGTGCTGCGCGCCCTGGACGGCGTGCTCGGTCCGGACCACCGGCAAGGCGGCGCGGAAGCCGGGGAGGGCGCCCGCAATGCCCGCTAACCCGTCCCGGACTCCGGTGGAACGCCGCTTCCGCGCCTACGGCCAGGAACTGGCCGGCCTGCAGTGGCCCGGCGAGGGCGAACCGGTGCTGGCGCTGCACGGCTGGCTGGACAACGCCGCCTCCTTTCAGCCGCTGGCGGAACCGCTCGGCCATCCGCTGGTGGCGCTGGATTTCGCCGGCCACGGCCATTCCGAGCACCGCCCGCGCCATCAGGCCACCCATTACGTGGACCACGTCCGCGACGTGCTGGCGGTGGCCGATCAGTTGGGCTGGGACCGCTTCGTGCTGGTCGGCCATTCCATGGGCGCCGGCGTGGCCTGTTTGTTCGCCGCCACCTTCCCGGAACGGGTCAGCCGCCTGGTGCTGATCGAAGGCCTGGGACCACCGGCCACCGCCGCCGACGAAGTGGCGCCCAACCTGCGTAAGGCCATCGACCAGATGCAGGCGCTGCCGGACAAGCGCAAGCCCGTGTACGCGGATCCGGAGCAGGCGGTGGCGGCGCGGCTGCCGGCCCTGGGCGGCCTGGAGGAAAGCTCGGCCCGGTTGCTGTGCGAGCGCGGGCTGGAGCAGGTGGACGGCGGCTGGACCTGGCGCACCGACGCGCGGCTGCGCATCACCTCGTCACTGCGGCTCACCGACGACCAGGTGAAAGGGTTCGTCGAGCGCATCACCGCGCCCACCTTGCTGGTGCTGGGTAATGAGGGGCTCGGCGGCGACGGGCGCTTCGATCACCGCATCGAGTGGCTGCGCGACGTGCGGGTCACCCGCCTGCCCGGGCGTCACCATCTGCATATGGACGACCCGCTGCCGGTGGCGGCGGCCATTAAAGCCTTCCTCGGTTGACCAAAACATTGGCGCCGGCGAGCCATACCGTCATGGCGGCGCCGGCGGGCACGGTTATCCTCGCGGTAGTGAAACCTTAATAAAAAACGCGAGGAGAGCCGGGCATGAAAGTGGTGGAAGCCGCACAGATCAACGAGTACGTCGGCGAGGACATGGGCGCCTCGGAATGGTTCACCATCGACCAGGGGCGCATCAACGACTTCGCCGCCGCCACCCTGGACCATCAATTTATCCATGTGGATCCGGAGCGCGCCAAGGCGACGCCGTTCGGCACCACCATCGCCCACGGTTACCTGACGCTGTCGCTGCTGCCGTACCTGCAGACCAGCATCGATGATTTTCTGGTGCCGCGCGGCATGAAAATGGGCATGAACTACGGCTTCGACAAGCTCCGCTTCATGGCCCCGGTCAAGGTCGACGCGCGCATCCGCGCCCGCGCCACTCTGATCGAAGCCAATGAGAAGAAGCCCGGCCAGTGGTTGCTGAAATTCCTGTTCACGGTGGACATCGAGGGCGAGGACAAGCCCGCCCTGGTGGCCGAATGGCTGCTGATGTACTTCGTCTGAATCAGGCGTTGCGCTCGAACAGCATGCCGGCGGCTTCGAGCCGGTCGATCAGGCGGTCGCCGAGCGCCATCACCGGGGTGACCACGCCGGTGTGCATGGGGTAACCCTCGTCCAGCGCGAGGCCCATCAGGGTTTCCGAGAGCATCTTGGCGGTTTCGTCGTAGCCGGGATCGCCACCGGACACCCGGCACAGCACTTCGCTGTCGCCGCAACGGGCGCGCACCTTCACCTGGAACCAGGAACGGGCGCGGGTGGCTTCATCCGGGCCCTGACCGGCCGGGTTGAGCTTCATCAGACGGCGCCGCAGCGGGCCGATCTGGGCCGCCAGCACCAGCCCGCCGACGCCGGCGGCGCCGCCGATCAGCTTGCCCAGCCCGCCGGTGACCAGATAATGGCCGTAGCGGAACTCCGGGCCGTAATCGTCCAGCGCCCGGGCCGAGCGCATCACCACCATCGGATCAATGGTCGGCATGGGCGCCAGCCAGCCGCCCAGGGCGTCGTCCTTGTGCGGCTTGGGCGCCAGACCGCCCACCTTGCGCGGGTACCATTGTTTGAGGCGCACCTGGGCGTCGCGCTGGCTGCGCTGGTTGGCGCCGGGCCGGGCGAACGCCTCCAGCGCCGAGCGCCAGGTGCCGCCGGAAAACTTGGCGGAGAACGCCACCGCGCCTTCGGCGGTCACCGGGCCGTCCAGTTTGCCGCCGTGCTCCAGGGTCAGTTCGCGGATCGCGAACAACACCCCGGCGTCATGGGGAATCGAGTCGAAGCCGCAGCAGTTGACCAGCGCGCAGCCGCTGGCCTGGGCGGCCTCGTGGTAGCGGCTCAGCAGGGTGTTGACGAATTCCGGTTCGCCGGTGAGGTCGCAGTAATGAGTGCCCTGTTCCACGCAGGCGCGCACCAGCGGCTCGCCGTATTGCATGTAGGGGCCCACGGTGCTGGCCAGGGCGCGGGTCCGGGCGGCCAGGGCGGTGAGGCTGGTGGGGTCGCCGCTGTCCGCCTCGATCAGCTCCGGCGGGTTGTCGCCGGGCAGGCCGGCGGCCACCTGCTCAAGCTTGGCGCGGTTGCGGCCCGCCAGGGCCCAGGGCGTGCCCGCGGGCAGCTTGCGGGCCAGATAGCGGGCACACAGGCCGCCGGTGAAACCGGTGGCGCCGTACAGAACCAGGGCGTAGGGACGGGTGGCACTCATGCTCGCTCCTTACTTTTGACGAGGGGCAGTCGCCGAACAATTGAAATGGCTTGTCGGCGCAGTGTAGCTTTGCCTTCGCCCCGGGCCTACCGGTACCCCGGCGATTGGCCTTCAGGGCATCTTATTACTCGGGAGAAAACCATGGATGTCACCGCGGAACGCCGCTATCCGGTGAATGTTGAAGAGCTGTACGGCATTCTCACCAGCCGGGCGTTTTTCGAACAGCGTTATCAATGGGGCAAAGTGGACGATTACCGCTTTGAGGTGTTCGAACCGGCCGGCGACGGCTTCCACATCCGTATTGCGCAGCCCATCGAAATCCGTCTGGACAAGGTGCCCGCCTTCGCGCGCAAGTTGCTGCCCTCGGAAGCGGAACTGACCACCGAATTCCACTGGCGCCCGGCCACCGGCGGCTACCAGGCGGACTATCGCTTTCAGCTGGGCAATGTGCCGGTGAAGGTGAGCGGCACCATGACGCTGCTCGCCGACGGCGATCAGTCCCGCCAGATCACCCGCGTGGCGGTGCATTCATCCCTGCCGCTGGTGGGTCGCAAACTGGAGCGTTTGATCGGCGAGCGTTTCGATAAGGCGCTGGAAGGCGATTACCGCCACACCCTGCGCTATATCGAGGAAGTGCATCAGCAATAAGTGCATCAACGATAGCGGCGCAGGCTGCTGCCCAGTTTCGCCATGCGCGCCACGAAGCGTTCCGGGCGCCAGCGCTTCCTGCGCCAGTCGCGGCGGGCCTCCGGTTGCGGAAACAGGTACAGCGGCCGCTTGCCCATCTGCTGAAGGATGGTGTCCGCCACCTCGGCGGCGCTTTCCGGGGCGTCGTCCATGGCGCGCTGCAGGCGGGCACGGCTGAGCGGATCGGCGTTGGGCATGCGCCGGCTCATGTCGCTGGAGAACAGATCCGGACAGACCACGCTGACGCCGATATTGAGCCCGTCCAGCTCCGCCGCCAGGGCCTCGCTGAAGCGGATCAGCGCGGCGTTGCAGGCCACATAGGCGGCCATGCCCGGCGGCGCGGTGATGCCCGCCAGCGCCGCCACGTTGATCAGGTGGCCGTCACCCTGGCGCTTCATCATCGTCAAGGCGGTGCGACAGCCGTGGACCGCGCCCATCAGGTTGGTGTGCCAGAGCTGTTCCCAGGTGGCCGGGGTCTGTCCCTCGAACGGGCCCATGGCGGCCAGCCCGGCGTTGTTGATCAGGATGTCGAGCCGTTCCCAGCGCCGCTGTACCCGCTCCAGGGCGTGGCGCCAGTCCGCCTCCACGGCCACGTCGGCGTGCACGAACAGCACCTCGGCGCCGTCCCGGCGCAGCGCATCGGCGAGCTGCTCGCCGGCCACCCGTTCCCGGTCGAGCAGCGCCAGCTTGTAGTCCCGCGCGGCGCCGAGAGCGAGCGCCCGGCCCAGGCCGTGGGCGGCGCCGGTGATCAAAAGAACCGGTTTCATTCGCTCAGGCCCGTTCCGTCTCGAGTTCTTTCATGGGGGTGCGCAGCACGTTTTCTTCGCCTTCGCTGCGCGCCAGGATCACCGCGCCGACGCTGTCGCCCCAGACGTTGACCGCGGTGCGGCACATGTCCAGCAGCCGGTCGGTGACCAGAATCAGGCCGATCGCTTCGGCGGGCAGGCCGATGGTGCCCAGGATCACGGTGATCGCCACCAGGCTGGCGGCGGGAATGCTGGCCACGCCGATGGAGGTGAGCAGGGCGGTCAGCACGATCACGAACTGGGTGGTCAGGGACAGGTCCATGCCGTAGGCCTGGGCGATGAAGATCGCCGCCACGCACTCGTACAGGGCGGTGCCGTCCATGTTGACGGTGGCGCCCAGCGGCAGCACGAAGCTGGAGGTGCGCTTGGACACGCCGGAGCGCTTCTGCACGCAGTCCATGCTTAGCGGCAGGGTGGCGGCGGAGCTGGCCGACGAAAAGGCGGTCATCAGCGCCGGCGCCATGGCCTGCAGGTGGCGCACCGGCGAGCGTTTGGCGAACAGCCGGATCAGCAGCGGCATCACGCCGAACATATGAATGCCCAGCGCCAGCAGCACGGTGACGAAGAACAGCGCCAGCGGCTCCACCGCGTCCAGCCCGGTGCGGGTGACGGTGGCGGCGATCAGGCCGAACACGCCCAGCGGCGCGAAGCGGATGATCACCATGGTGATGCGCATGGTGACCTGATAGATGCCTTCCACCACCTGGCGCAGATGCTCACCGGGCGCGCCGGGCAGGGTGCGCAGGAAGAAGCCGAAGAACAGCGAGAACACGATCAGCCCCAGCATCTGGGTTTCGGCGGCGGCCTGGAACAGGTTGGGCGGCAGCAACTGGCGCAGTATTTCGGTGAAGTCGCCGGCGCCGCGGCCCTCGATGCTGGCCAGGGCCCGGTCGGTGTCCGCCGACAGGCCCAGCAGGTTCCGCGCCGGCTGGCCGTCGATCACGCCGGGGGCGATCAGATTCACCACCACCAGCCCCACCAGCACCGCGATCAGGCTGGTGCTCAGGTAGAACAGCACGGTTTTCAGGCCCAGCCGGCCGAGATCGTCGCCGTCGCCCACGTTGACCATGCCGCTGATAATGGCGGTGGTGATCAGCGGCACCACCACCATCTTCAGGGCATTGATGAACAGATCGCCAATCAGGTCATAGCCGGGCAGCAGCGGTAGCCCGAACAGCCGGGTGCTCTCTTCGGTGAGCGCCCCGGCAATACCGCCCAGCACCATGGCCAGAAATATCTGGTGATGTAATTTCATTCAGCGCCCCGATTACACAGTGTGGGCTAGCATAATGACCCCTTTGAACCACTGGCAAGCAACGTCGGCCGTCAGAGCAGGGCGTGCAGCGCGGATTCCAGCCCCGGGCGCTGCCCGCGCACGCGGTCGACGGCCAGTTTCAGCAGCCGGTCACTGTGCACCGGGCCGAACCGTTCGCACAGCAACACATAGGCGCGGTTAAGCAAACGCCGCAGCTGATCCTGGTCCAGCGGCGCCAGGTCGCCGTCGGCGTGGTTGAGCCAGTATTCGAGGGTGTCACGCAGGGCCGGGTCGGCGCCCGGGCGGCGCAGGTCGGTGAGCTGATCCAGACGCACCTGGCCGGCCTGGCCCGCGTCGAGCTGCGCCCACAGGGCGCGCATCAGAAGCTGGAACGCCTCGGTGCAGGGGTGGGCCCGGTGGGCGCCGTCCTCGTCCCCCAGCGGGTCGGGCAGCAGTTCCCGGTCCGGCAGCGTCATCGCCTGCACCAGACTCAGGTGCAGATCATGGCGCCGGCCCCCCACCTCGAACAGGCGGCTGATATGGCTCACGTAGCCCTGCAGCGAAAAGCGCGGGCGGTGGGCGTAGTCGCGCTGCCACAGGGCCACCGCCTCCGGCACCTGGCGGCTGTCCAGATAGGGGGCCAGGCCGGTGGCAATGGCGCGGCGGTGGCGTTCTTCCGGGCTCATCGTGGGCTATCCAGGCCGCTGGCCACATCGGCGTCGTAGAGGTGCTGCTGGGCGAATTCCGGGTAGCCCAGCTCGGCGTGCTCGCTGACGTCCAGGCCCCGCTGTTCATGCTGGCTGGGCGCCCGCAGGCCGGCGGTGAGCGACAGCACCATATACAGGATCAAGGCGGCGAAGAACGCCCAGGCGAAGGCGACCACAATGCCCAGCAACTGCACCGTGACCCGCTGCGGGTCGAACAGGTCGCCCTGGTAGAACAGCCCGGCGGCCAGCGTGCCCCAGGCCCCGGCGAACGCATGCACCGGCACCGCGCCGACCACGTCGTCCAGTTTCATCGACAACAGCAGGCGGCTGCCCGGGCCCACCAGCAGCCCGCCCAGCAGGCCGGTGATGATCGCGAAGCCGGGCGTCATGGTGGCGCAGCCGGCGGTGATCGCCACCAGCCCGGCCAGGCTGCCGTTGACGGTTTCGGTGAGCAGCACCGGGCGGCGGGCGATAACCCGGTAGAGCGCGGCCCCCAGGGCGCCGGCGGCGGCCGCCAGCTGGGTGTTGAGGTTGATCAGCGCGATATTGACGTCGGCGCCCAGGGTGGAGCCGCCGTTGAAGCCGAACCAGCCGAACCACAACAGGAACCCGCCCAGGGCCACGAACGATAAATTATGGCCGCGAATCTCCCGTGGCCGCCCCTGGCTGTCGAAGCGGCCCAGGCGCGGCCCCACCACCATGATGCCGGCCAGCGCGCACCAGCCGCCGACGCTGTGGACCACGGTGGAGCCGGCGAAGTCGATAAACCCGAGAGCCGCCAGCCAGCCGTCGCTGTTCCAGGCCCAGTTGCCGAACAGCGGGTAGACCAGCCCGGTGATCAGCATGGCGCCGCACAGATACCCCAGGTAGCGGGTGCGTTCCGCCATCGCCCCGGACGCGATGGTGGCGGCGGTGGCGGCGAACATCAGCTGGAACAGCAGCAGAGTCCACAGATCGCTGTCGCCCTGGCTGGGCGCGAACAGGTCCTGGCCCACCCAACCGCTGGGATTGACCCCGAACATCAGGCCGAAGCCCAGCGCCCAGAACATCAGCGTCCCCACGCACAGGTCCATGTAGTTCTTCATCACCACGTTGATGGCGTTCTTGGTGCGGCTCAGGCCGCTTTCCAGGAGCGCGAAGCCGGCCTGCATCAGGAACACCAGGGCCGCCGCGATGGCGATCCAGACCACGTCGTTGGCGGTGTATTCCAGGGTGTCGGCCAGGCCGGAAGCGGGCAGGGCGATGAGGGTGAGCAGTAGCGCGGCGCGTCGTTCCATGAGATCCCCCACGGGAAAAGCCTTTGGTTAGGGGGGCGGTGCAACGGTTATGCCAATTTCTGGGTGCATCGCGCTTTAACGGGAAAGTTGGACCCTCCAGCAGGGGACGCGGGTCTGTGTTCTGCCCTTCCGGGAACGCCGTGAACCCGTCCCTGGGGGCTCCCTGTCGAACGTCCTGTTCTCCAGGGTCCCGGAAGGGCA
>FUFK010738746.1_pt1 | contig 39050 bp, 35 predicted proteins | sample 1021851 | NCBI WGS metagenome assembly FUFK01 (sample SAMEA51879418, study PRJEB19060) | metagenome
CATCTAAATATCAATCTTTCAGGGTTGAGGAAATTTCCTCTTGGTTATGATCTACCAAGATATTGACAAAAATTATTTATATTGTTTAATTTAACTAGTTCAAATGGATAAACTATGACCGTCAAATTAGCACCAAGACCTGCAAATGAAGAACAACGAGTAAAAGCAGTAATCAAAACAGGACTCATAGATGCTCCCGATAATACAGCTTTTCAAGTTTACTGTGAGTTAGCAAAAGATATAACAGGCTTTGACACAGCTTCATTTAGTTTATTTGATGCTGATATGCAGTGCAATATAGCAAATGTCGGTGATGATGATGATAAACCTGGTAGTAAAGGTTTAAGACACGAGAATAATATTTGCTCATATGTATTATTAGATACAGAGCCTCTCCTTATGGAAGATATGAGTAAAGATCCAATCTGGAAGAATCACCCAGAGTTTTTGAAAGGAACTGCTGAATGGTATGGTTACGCCGGTTTTCCGGTAACAAATAAGGATAACTTTGCTCTTGGTACTCTGTGTATGCTTCATAGAAGTCCAAAAGCATTAAATGAAAATCAAATTTCATTAATAAAAAAAATTACAACAAATATTGCACTACTTATTGATTCTCAAGTCGCTCAAAAAGAAGTTACATCTCAGAAAATTTTAGAGGCTCTTATAAGTTTTCAAAAGTATGACGAAAGTCTTAACATTAATGATTTTAAAATGTTTATTTCAATAATTTCTGATGTATCAGTTGATGAAACTGAAGCTTCTAGTCTGATTCAAAAGGGCTTATGCAAATCTGATAGAAATGGAAATGTCACGATGTCCCCAAGTGGTTTGGAATTGCAGTCATTAATGAAATTAGAAGTAAAAGAGATGAAAAAAATTAAAATTGCAGGTGAAGCAGCTGAGTCTTTAATAGACGAGATGTTTTCAACAATTAAATAGATTATGTTTGCTAAAGTATATAATTTTAAATTTCCAGGTTTGAGTGAAGCGAAAGTTGCTGCTACTTTCTGTTCCGAAAGGCTTGGTAAAAAAATTGTTCCTTTTAATATAAGATCATTAAATATTTCCATAGGTAAATGTGGAAGTATATCAATAAACCTTAAGTTTGAGTCAGGTGAAGATTTAAATAAGTTTGAAGAAAACTCTAAAGAGTTTTTTCAGGATTTGAAAAAAACATTCATTTTCAAGCAGAGTGATTTTTCTGGAATATATGTATACAATTACGACTCAGAAATAACATCTACAGATATCTCATTAAATTAAAATATAATCTTATTTACTAAATGGTTGAGTATTTAATTGTTGGTAGTGGCTTTACAGCAGCCACTTTGTGTTATCATTTAGTAGATGCAGGAATTCAACCAAATTCAATCAATATAGTAGGCCCTACTAAACTGGGCTACGGCAATGCTTTTAATTGTATGAATGATAACTATCGATTAAATGTTCGATCTGAGATTATGTGGATTGATCCAAACAATAAGCTTGAATTTACTAATTGGGCTAAAAAAAATATTATAGATGAAGAAGCTTATCATGAAGCTGGAAATTTTTATAAAAGAAGTGACTTTGGTAGGTTTGTTCATTCGAAAATAAACAAGCTCATAGAAAAAGGTCAATTATTGCATAAAAAAGAAATTGTAAAAAAAATATACAAAGATAAATCTGGTACTTGGACTTCTTCTTTAGGTGACAATACGAAAATATTTTCTAAAAATATAATACTTGCTACAGGAAATCCAACACCTAAATGGCCTTTTGCTTTGGATAAATCAGCTATTACTCAAAATAAAAATCTTGTTGAAAATCCCTGGAACGGAAATTGGATAAAATTAATTCATAAAAATGATAATATTCTCTTAATAGGATCAGGTCTAACGTCCCTAGATTGTATAGCATCACTAAAATCAATTAATCATAAAGGTGAAATACATGTTGTTTCACCAAGTGGAAAGTTCCCTCCTGCAAATTCAAAATGGGAAAGAAAAAAAATCCCTATTTGGCCATATGAGAATAATAATAGAATTCTCCCATCAAATTTTTTAAACTTTATAAAAAANTATCTTCCATCAAAACCTNTAGANAGTTCAGAATGGCAATCAGCTTGGGAAGAATTAAGACAAAATATTAATGATAATTGGAAAAAATTGCCAGATAAAGGAAAATTATCTTTCAAAAAAAAATTAAACTCTACTTGGTCAAGATATAGGTATAGAGCNTCACCACAATCAATTATAGATTTAATAGAGTTTCAAAAAAATCAAAAATTATTTATGCATAAAGGAAAAGTAAAAAATATTTTTCAGAATAAAAACACAATTATTTTAACAATAGGTGATAGAAAATCAATTAATGTAGACAAAATTATAAATTGCTCTGGTAAAGGTGAAGATAAACTCGCTAAACAGATTATTAAGTCTAAAATTGGTTTTTCAGATATTTTTAATGAAACTTTGGAAGTAGACGATAAATTTAGAGTTCTTAGAATTGGAGGGAAGCCTAACAAGGGCTTGTATATGATTAGTCCAAACTTAACTTCGAAATTTGGTGATATTGTTGCAGCTAATTCACTGGCTACTCAGAGTATTCATTTAGCTTCGATATTATCTCACGGTTAAAAAGTTTTAATTAAAATATATTGGTAAATTTCTCTGTAATTCTTTTTCATTATGGAAATTTAGGTAATTTTTATTATATTTAAGTATTTGACTTTGGAATTACTTTAACTTTCTCTCCAACCTCAAACTTCATTAGATCCTCAGCTATAGTGATAGGTCCATTATAATATTTTTGTATGGTTTCCAATATTTCCATTGTAGTCATTGGAGGAAAGCCTGGTTTGCCAAGAAGAACCATATGAATTATAACAGCAAGCTTTGGCCGTGATGATGAAAAGATTTTTGCAGCCTCTTTTGGTGTTGTATGATGTTGAAGAATAGCATTAACATCATCAAGATTTTTGATTTCATCTTTTGCAGCACCTAGGGAATGAAATAATAAATCAGAGTTTTTTGCAATTTCTGATACTCGAATATCATTCTTTGAATCTCCGCTTATAACAACAGTTCGCCCTGAATATTGAATTTTATAACCCCAATTAGGCTTAATTTTTTCACCATGATCTGTTTCAAAAGATGTCACGGTAAGGCCATCCTGATTAAACACCTGACCACATTTTAAAAATTCTTTAGTTTCTATTTCCACGCCTCTGAGAGGAAGCCCCTGATCAGAAGAACGAATTTTAATATCATCATTAAAAGCAAGTCGATGTCCTTCTATTAAACTATGTGTTCCTTCTGGACCTAAAACATTAAGTGGTGTAGACCTCGATCCACCAGCGGGTAACCATGAACTTAACCAGAAATCAGCGAAACCTACCGTATGATCAGAATGAAAATGAGTAAAGAATAAATGTGTGACTGAGGCTGGAGGTACATTTGCCTGTGCAAGTCTTGTAGCTACATTTCTTCCCGTGTCAAAAAGCAGTCGATAGCCTGCTGCTTCTATTAAAATACTTTGACTTGCACGTTTTGGGTTTAAAATTGGAGTGCCAGTTCCAAGTGTTGTCACAATAATGGATTTATTAACTGAATTATTCATCTTTTAAAGTTTCAGTAATGATTTTGCATTTTCATAACAAACCATGGACTTTTCGGCCACAGATAGATTTGCATTGTCAATCCACAAACCTGCATGTTCAGATTTTTCAAATGGATAATCAACAGAAAACATCACACGGTCAGTTCCAAGAGCGTCAATAGCGCAGCGCAATGGTTCATCAGAACAAACGCCTGCTGTTGTACACCAAAAATTTTTTTTAAAATATTCTGATGGTAATAGCTTTAATTTTTTTGAACCTTTATTGGAAATTGCCCATCTACTATTAAAACGCCATAATTGGTATGGAAGCGTTTCTCCCATGTGACCAAGGATTAATTTAGCATTNGGAAAGCGATCAAATATGCCNCTAAAAATTATACGGAGTGCATGAGATCCTGTTTCTACAGTCCAAGACCAGACAGGTCCCCACATTTCTGGATGACCTTGGTACATTGCTGGTATNTCAGCTGGATTATTTGGATGAATNTATATTGGAACGTTTAGATCTGATGCACGCTCCCAAAGCACTGAAAATCGATCATCATCAAGGTATGCTCCATTTGTAATACCATTTACCAATGCGCCTGAGAAACCTAAATCGCGAGTTGTTCTTTCTAGCTCATCTGCAGCAGCTTTAGGATCCTGCATGGCAAGATGTGCAAATCCACCGTAACGTGATCTTTTATCTAATATTTTTTCGGCCAAATAATCATTTATGAATTTTGCCTTCTCAATGGCCTTATTTGTGAAATACTCAGCTTGAACTCCAGGGCCAGCAAGAGATAACACAGANTTTTCAACCCCTATACTGTCCATTTCATTGAGACGNCTCTCACCAAAATCTTCTAGTTTATTTCTAACTTTTCCAAAAAGCTCAGGACTAATATTAATTGCAGTATTAGACCAGTAGTCAACAAAGTCTGGATGCATAAAATGCTCCTCAAGTGCAATTTTTTTCTCCATTAGTGCCTCCTTTGATTGGATTTAATCAACAATATTTCTATTTAAAATCAATTGCAAATAACTTTGATTAGTATAACAATAACTTCAATAAATATTATATCTGGAGGAATTTAATGAAAAAAATTCAAAACGGTTTTTTTACGATTTTATTAATTTTGGGGTTAAGTTCANTAACTGNCAACGCACAAGTGAATTTATCTGCTCATACAGCAAGCCCTGGTGGAGTTCCACATTTAACAATTATGCATTTATCTGACGTTCTTGGTGAAGCAGGAATTGCTAACTTGCAAGTTACAGAAGGTCAGACGCTTACAAATTCNCTAATGACACTTGCTGAAGGAAAAATTGATATGTCAGCAATGCCAATNATTTTACCTTTTTTACTAGATAAAGGAAGAGGCCCTTTTGCAAAACAAGGGGATAAAGGAGCAGAATTAGCAGCAAATGTTAGAGCTCTTTATCCATACAATGCTGGTGGTTTTGGCTTATTTGCTCTNGAAAGTGCAAACATTAAAAGTTGGAAAGATATTAAGGGTAAAACAATTTTTAATGGCCCTCCAAGAGGAGCTGCTTTGGTTAATGCACGTCAAGCTATAGTTTTAGCGAGTGGTTATAAAGAAGGTGACGACTATAAAGGTGTTCAGGCTAATTGGGGTCAATTAGCAAATATTCTAGTTGATGGATCAGTGGATGGAGTTGTGGTTCCTCTTACTTTTCCTTCTGCAAGAGTTACAGTAATGCAGTCTGCAGGAAATGTAAGAATAATTTCTACACCTAAAGATATTTTTGAAAGTGAAGCTTATCAAAAGGTTTTTAACGCACCTGGCAATATTCCACTTCAAGTAAAATGGGAAGATATGGGTTATAGNGATGGTGTTTCAATGGTNTCTGAAGATGGAGTTTTTAGAGGACTNGGNACNGCNTTTGTTGAGCTAGTTCATAAAGATATGAGTTTTGATCTTGCAAAAGCAATTACAGCNACTCATATAGCNACTTTAGATAAGTTAAAAGCTAAGTCTCCNTTTGCTCCAAACATTGGGCTTGGNCAAATGGATCCAAAGTTAGCTGGNTTATGCGGNCCAAGTAAAGTGAAGTANCATGCAGGNGCTGTTGCAGCATGGGAAGAAGCTGGATACAAAGTAGCCGATTGCGCTAAGTAAAGGTTACGTAATGGCCAAGTTTTCAGCTTGGCCATTTTTATTTTCATAACTCAATTTATTAAAGCTCAATGAATTCTGTCAAAAATTCCCCAACACTAGAATTTGAGAAAAATAATGATGTGGGATTAAAAATTGCAAAAGTAATTGCTTTTGTTCTTGTTTTGATAGGAATGCTTAATACAATTCCAGCTATTCCTGGTTTGGAACAGTTGATTTGGGATATAACTGGAAATAACAAAATTGTTTTTAGAAAATTTTCATACGANTATTTTTTCCCTATAATTTTTTTCATGATGATGTTGGTGGTTTCATTAAACCACTCTTTTTGGAGGGAGTATAAGAATAGAGGCTTCATAACTAAAATTTTAAGTATTTTTATGGATGTTAGCTTAATATTTATGGCGGCTCTTATATCACTCTCATTTGTTATAGAAATTGATTCTATATGTTTAATTGATCAATTTACCGGCGAGAGAGCAGAGTTAATTGCTCAATCACTTCAGGCTGAAAAAGATTTTGCTGAGCTCATGGGATTGCCTGAACCTAGTACTGTTGATGACCCTACTTGTATCAATCATCTTGGGAATTGGATTTTTCTTGTGATGATATTTTCATTGATAATTTTTTTAATTTACAATGTGAAGGTTTGGGGTTTTCCTCTTGTGGCTGTTGCTATTCTTGTGACTGCCTATACTTTTTTAACTGTAATGATTTGGTATTTTTATGGTGCTGATGACATAAATAAATACTTAATTACAAAATTAGGTGGGGAACCAAGATTACTGTCTGATGGAAGGCCTGCTGTTAGAGAGATCTTAGTCAATAATGGGCAAGGTTTGCTTGGTAGGTTTATGAATATCCTTATAAATACAGTTTTCCCATATATTGTTTTGGGATCATTGTTTGGTGTTTCAGCTGGTGGTAAATCACTTATAAAAATAGCCTTTCTATGGACAAGGCACCTAAGAGGAGGTCCGGCCCACGCAGCCATTGTAAGTTCTGCAATGTTTGGAACAATTTCAGGTGGCCCGATTGTGAATGTTTTATCTACTGGGGCTCTCACAATACCCATGATGCTTAGAAGAGGTTTTGCAAAAGTATTTTCAGGTGGAGTTGAGGCTGCAGCTTCCTCGGGGGGGCAAATAATGCCTCCAGTAATGGGTGTGGCTGCATTTATATTATCTGCGATGACTGTTGTACCATATAGAGAAGTTATTATAGCAGCTGCTTTACCTGCTATCGCTTATTTTGGATGTTTGTTTCTGTCGGTTGTATTTCAGTCAAGAAAACAAAATATTACTCCTGTTGGCAAAGTCACTGAGGAAATGATCTTAACAGGAGAAGATTATAAAAACTTAATAATGATTTTTGCTCCAATTTTATTAATTTTATTTATGTTAATTACCCCAAAAGAAACTGTTGGATGTGGATTTTTAGGGAGTTTGTTTGGTGTTAATCAGGTAATTGAGAATGGTGTTTGCAGAGCATATGAATTACCGTGGCTGTTTCAACTTTTCCAAAATTCTGCTGGTGATGCAGGTTCTGCTGGTTGGTGGGCAACAGCATTGCTTATGGTTTTATTTTTCTTAGATAAGAATATTAGGCTAAACCCATCTAAATTAGCTCATGCGTTATCGGATGCTGGCATACTTGTAAGCACACTTTATCTAATGTTTTTGGCAGTTTCTGTTATTGATTTTTGCCTTAATTTTACTGGACTATCAAATTTTATTGCCACAGATATCATTCATTTACTAAGAAACTATGATACTGGATTGACAGATAATGGCTTTTTTCTATTTGTAGCACTTTTGGTAACGATGTTAATGGCTATTCTTCTAGGAATGGGTATGCCAAGTGTACCAGCCTACCTAAACGTCGCACTATTAATGGGTCCTATGCTTGTTGGATTAGGAATTGCCACTTTCACAGCTCATATGTTTATATTTTATTTTGCTGTTGCTTCGGCTATTACTCCGCCTGTCGCAATAGCAGCATTTGCAGCTTCTTCTTTAACTAAGGCAGATCCTATGTCGACTGCTTTTTCAGCTGTAAAGTCTGGTATTGTAATGTTTATTATCCCATTTATTTTTGCTTTCTATCCTGAGCTTTTGGTCATAGATGCTGCAAAAATAGACCCAAATTCACCCACAGCTGATTATTTGCCGGGTTATGATGGTAATATCTACTTTTTGTCTTTGTTGTGGCTACTAGCTCGTCTATCTTTATTTCTATACTTAATTTCAAGTTGTTTAGCTAAGTTTGACAAATACGAACTAAGCACTTTTGAAATTATAATAAGAATTATTTTGTCAGGAATGGTAATTTCAAGTTTAGAATTTTTTTACTCTATAGGTATCTTATTATCAATTATAATCATAATTTGGCATCATTTTATCTACAAAGGAAAGTCTTAAAATTTTTTGAAAACATAAAATGAATGAAAGCAGACCAAATATCCTTTTGATTATGACAGACAACCAGTCTGCTGATTTTTTAGGATGCTATGGAAATCATGAAGTNAAAACGCCTAATATTGATTTGCTATCAAAAGAGGGTATGAAATATACTTCTGCATATTGCACAAATGCAATGTGTTCTCCTTGTAGGGCATCTGTGTTAACTGGATTAATGCCAACCGCACACGGTATTCATAATTGGCTTGATGATAAACTTGAAGATCTCTGGCCAGAAGATTGGAATGCTATNGGTGAATTTGAAAGTTTTCCTCAAAAACTAAAAGATGCAGGTTATAACAATGCTTTGATAGGAAAATATCATTTAGGCAAAGCGTGGAAAAGTCCTAAGGCATTTGACCATTGGGTTACTTTTCCTCATGGCCACACAAAAAGCTTTTATGATAATAAAATTATTGATAACGATGAAGTGTATAATCATGAGGGTCATTCAGTTGATTTCTTTACTTTAAAAACAATTGAATACTTAAATCAAATTAAAGATCATCAAAATCCATTTTTCTGCTTTGTGCCTTTTAATGGTCCTTATGGACATTGGCCCTCTATAAAAGGGAAGTCTACAAATAAATTTGCAAGCCTTTATGAACAATGTGAGCTCTCTACAGTTCCACGTGAAGGTATTAATAAAAGAGTAATTAAGAGATACTCATCGCGGCTACTAGAAAGTGGTGAAGACTTACCTGAGCAATTTTCTGGACCGTTATTATTACCAAATAATAAAGACAGTATTAGAAATTATTTTTCTCAAGCTTCATTAATTGACGAGGGCGTTGGCAAAATTCTGAGTGAGTTAAAAAGCTTAAATCTTTTTGACAACACTATAATTATTTACACTTCAGATCATGGTTTTTCACTTGGAAATCATGGGATTTGGGGCCATGGATTAGCTGCATGGCCATCATCAATGCATAGGCCAAGTTTTAATATCCCATTAATTTTTTCTGGGCCAAAAATAAATAAAGGCATTTCAAAAGCTTTAGTTAGCCAAACTGATTTAGCAAATACCATATTGAGTATGGCAGGAGTTTCCAAACTTAAGTCTAAATTAGTGAATAGTATTAGTCTCAAATTTACAGATGAAGATTTAAATTCAAGAGACATGATATTTATGGAGCAAGAGGAGACCAGAGCAGTTAGAACTCACGAATGGCTATATATTGAGAGATTTAATAAAGAGGGAATGTCTTATATTGAGCCTGAATTATATAATTTAATAGAAGATCCTGATGAAAGGAAAAATTTATTTAAAGAGGAGAGCTGTGGGGAAATTATTAAGACATTTTCTAAAGAAATAAATGATTACTTCAATAAATATGGTGATTCTAAATATAACTTATGGATTGGTGGAACAGCTAAATCTAATGTTTCTAATCCCAAGTTTTGGAAAAAAATATGGGGATCTAATTGGAAAACATTTATTTAGACTTGAACTGAGATTTTTTAAGAGGCCAATTAATATTGGCCTCTTTTTGTTTTTTTATGCTAAAGCTTGATCAAGATCAGCAATGATATCGTCAATATGCTCTATACCTACTGACAATCTTACATAGCCTGGTGTAACACCAGCTCTTACTTGATCATCTGCGCTTAATTGTGAGTGTGTTGTAGAAGCAGGATGTATAGCTAAGCTTCTAGAATCGCCGATATTGGCTACATGATAAAACAACTTTAACTTATCAATAAATTCTTTGCCTGCTTCTAAACCACCCTCAAGTTCAAAACCTACAAGAGAACCATTTCCTTCTTCTAAATACTTTCCAGCTCTTTCTTTGTAGATGCCTTCTTGGTGGCTTGGATGAATAACCCTTGAAACACCTTTTTTATTTGCCAAATGGCTTGCAACCTTTTCTGCATTTTCCTGACTCTGCCTTACTCTTAGTGGAAGTGTCTCTAAACCCTGAATAATATTAAAAGCATTAGCAGGGGATAATGCAGATCCCAAATCCCTCAATAATACAAATCTAGCTCTTACAGCAAATGTGATATTAGCTCCTAAAACCTCAGGAACTACTTTGCCCAAAACCCAATCCCAATAACTTGGTTCTGGCTCATTATAAAGAGGCTGGCGATCTGGAAACTTTGTCCAATCAAAATTACCACCATCAACTACAATACCACCTATAGAATTACCATGACCACCTATCCATTTAGTTAATGAATGAACAACAACAGCAGCGCCATGCTTGATTGGCTTGCATGTAATTGGTGCAGATGTGTTATCCACAATAAGTGGAATGCCAAGCTTTTTACCAATTTCTGCTACTTCTGCTATTGGGAAAACATGTAATTTTGGGTTAGGAAGTGTCTCAGCATAATACCCCCTAGTTCTATCATCAGTTAATTCTGCAAATGAATTTGGATCTGCTGGGTCAGCAAATCTTACTTCTATTCCAAGTTGTTTGAATGTATTTTCAAATTGGTTCCAAGTTCCTCCATATAAATCAGTAGAAGAAACTATATTGTCGCCTGCACGGCATAAATTTTGAATTGCAAATGCTGATGCGGCTTGCCCAGAAGAAACAGCAACAGCAGCTAATCCACCTTCTAATTGAGCAATTCTCTCTTCTAAAACTGCAGTTGTTGGGTTCATAATGCGTGTATATATATTCCCAAGTTCTTTTAATGAAAAAAGATTGGCAGCATGCTCTTGGCTATTAAATTGATAACTTGTTGTTTGATAGATTGGAACAGCTACGGAATTGGTGGAATCATCTTTTCTCCAACCAGCGTGCAGTGCTATAGTTTCCGGATTTTTTGAACTAGTCATATTTCCCTCCCTATAAATTGACTAAATTAAAATTTTTTTATTTAAATATTTTTCATACTTTATCTTGAATAATTAAAAAAAAATTGTCTAGCTTTAAGTTATGNTTGTTTTGCATATGGTAAATTACTTACTTATTAAAATAAATTGCAGTAATATTTGAATTTGATAAAGATACAATAAAAATAGAGTATTGGAATACATATGAATACTAATGTGCATATTGAAAAATATGACGGAATCATTGAGGTCAAATTAGATAAGCCAAAGGTAAATGCAATAGATACTAGCATGAGTAAGGAGATTGCTGATGCTTTTAAAGAATTAAATGAAAATGATGATTTGAGAGTTGGAATTATTACGGCTGAAGGAAGTAAAATCTTTTCTGCAGGTTGGGATTTAAAAGCACTCAATGAAGGTGATATTAAATTAGATCAATGGTGGGATGATGGAGATTATGGTGAAGGTGGCTTTGCAGGTNTAACAGAAAACTGGTCTCTTAATAAACCAGTTATAGGTGCTCTCAATGGTTTAGTTATTGGTGGTGGATTTGAAATTGCAATGGCATGTGATTTATTAATAGCTTCAGATCATATAGAATTTGGATTGCCAGAAATTCCATTAGGAATAGTACCAGATGCAGGCGCCTTACAAAGATTACCAAAACTGCTTCCATATAATATTTCTATGGAAATGTTTTTGTTAGGCAGAAGATTGACAGCACAAGAAGCAATGAACTTTGGTCTCGTAAATAAAGTTGTTCCGTATGAAAATCTGATCGATAGTGCAAGAGAATGGGCAAGAAAAATTTCTAAATCTGCACCTCTTGCAATACAATCAATTAAAGAAGTTTTAAGAAGCACCGAAAGCATGTCGGTAAAAGAAAAATTTGATCTTATTCGAAATGGAAAACTAGATATATATAATAAAATGCTTAAATCTGAAGATGCTGCAGAAGGTGTAAGGGCCTGGGTAGAGAAAAGACAACCAGTATTTAAAGGTAAATAAAATTATGGAATTATTGAAGTTAAGTGAAGTAAAAACGATATCTAGTATTGGTGGAGGGCCTATTGGAGGTGGGTGGACTGCTTTTTTCCTTTCAAAAGGGTTTAATGTTGTTTCTTATTTGCATGACAAAAATGAAGAAGATGTTTTTATGAAAATAGTAAATACTGCTTGGAAAAGTTTAGAAAAATTAGGTCTTGCAGAAAATGCATCTTTAAAGAATTTGCATATAACCTCTGAACTAGAGAAGGCTCTAAATGGTGTTCACTTTGTTCAGGAAAGCGCACCAGAAAATCTAGAATTAAAACAAGACCTTTATTCGAAAATGGGNCGGTTACTGCCTAATAATATTATAATTTCATCTAGCACTTCAGGTTTCATGATGTCAGAAATACAAACCAGATGTTCAACACCAGAAAGAACAGTAATAGGNCATCCTTTTAATCCACCATATATTCTTCCTCTAGTAGAAGTTGTAGGTGGTAAAAAAACTAGTAAATCTGCTGTACAATGGGCTTTTGATTTTTTTAAATTTTCTGGAAAAGAACCTTTAATTTTAAAGAAAGAAGTGCCTGGTTTCGTAGCAACTCGTTTACAAGAAGCATTATGGCGAGAGGCATTACACATGGTTGATAATGGGGAAGCTTCACCCTCAGATATTGATAAAGCTTTGATTAATGGTCCTGCCCCAAGAATGGTAGTTCAGGGGCAGTGTATGGCATTCCATGTTGCATGTGGTGAAGGAGGGATGGCTACTAATCTTGATCAATTCGGTCCAGCATTAAAATGGCCATGGACAAGGCTTCAAGCGCCTGAGTTAACAANAGAATTAAGAGATAAAATGGTAAATGGGTGTAATGAAATGGCTGGTGATANAAATTTTGAGATACTTGCATCAAAAAGAGATGAAGCAATAGTAAGTNTTTTAAATGCATTGAAGAAAAAATCTTAACTAAAACTGGGAGTTTTAAATGAATAATGAGGTAATAGTAACATGCGCCGTAACTGGTGCTGGAGATACACTTGGAAAACATCCAGAAGTGCCAGTTACTCCTGAACAGATTTCTAATGCAGCAATTGCTGCTGCAAAAGCAGGAGCAAGCGTTGCTCATATTCATGTTAGAGACCCAGAAACAGGTTTGGGTTCTAGAGATGTAAATTTATTTAAGGAAGTTGTTGAAAGAATTAGGGATAGCGAAACTGATGTTGTAATAAATTTAACGGCTGGCATGGGTGGAGACTGGGTTCCAAGTGAAGAAAATCCATCAATGCCTGGCCCAGGAACAGATATGATTGGTCCTGAGGAAAGATTAGCCCATGTAAAAGAAATCCATCCTGAAATTTGTAGTTTGGATTGTGGTACAATGAATTTTGGTAATGGAAATGAAATTTACATATCACCTCCTGGATACTTAAGAAAAATGGCTTCAATGATACAAGAGTGGGGAGTTAAGCCAGAGCTAGAAGTTTTTGAGTTAGGGCAAATTAGATTTGCAAAACAAATGATTAAAGAAGGTTTGATTAATGAGCCTCCAATGTTTCAAATTTGTCTTGGNATTCCATGGGGAGCTGAGCAAACTGTAGATTCTATGAAGGTAATGAAAGATGAGTTACCTACTAACGCTAGTTGGGCAAGTTTTGGAATAGGCAGAATGCAAATGCCTATGGCAGCAGCAGCCGTTGCAATGGGAGGAAATGTTAGGGTTGGTCTTGAGGATAATCTTTACTTAGAAAAGGGNGTTCTGGCCTCAAATGATCAATTAGTTACTCGGGTAATTGAGATTATACAACGTATGGGTAGCAGGGTTTTATCACCTAAAGAAACAAGAGATAAATTAAAACTCAAAAAGTAATAAAGGTCTAATTTTATTGTTAATAATTAGTAAAAAATAATTTCAAAAATGAAAGTAATGATAGATAATAAAATTCATATTAATGACTATTTTGAAAAGGGTTTCTTATCACCTGTCAAAATAATAGACCAAAATGAAGCTCTAAATCATAGAAAAAAACTTGAAGATGCTGAAAAAAAATTAGGTCCAATACATTATAAGTCAAAAGTACATACTGTTCTCAAATCTGCATTTGATCTTGCAACCAACAAAAATATTCTTGATGTTGTTGAGAAGATTTTAGGTCCTAATATTCTTTTATACAATGTTACTTATATTATTAAAGAACCTAATAGTGCTTCACATGTAAGCTGGCATCAGGATATGACATATTGGGGATTTAGCGGTGATGAGCAGGTGTCTGCATGGCTTGCCCTATCAGAAGCAAATGATTTAAGTGGCGCTATGAAAATGATACCGGGAAGTCATAAAATGGGTAAGCAACAACATGAAATTACAAATGATAAGGATAATGTTTTGTTGCAAGGTCAAACAGTAAGAAATGTTAACGAAGAATTATCAGTTCTTTGCTCTTTGAAGCCTGGTCAGGCTTCTTTTCATCATGGGTGGACACTTCATACTTCGATGCCTAATAAGAGTGATGACCGCCGTATTGGATTAAATATTCAATATATTGCTACTCATATTAAACAATTAAAAAATGAAAAAGATACAGCAATTTGTGTTCGTGGCAATGATGAATTTAATCATTTTTTGAAAGATGAGCCAGCAAAAGTTGAAATTGATTTTGATGCTCTAGAAAGGTTTAAAGAGTTAGACAAGCAATATAAAAAAACAGCTTCGTAAATCAATCATCGTCATTCACTATAGGGATATCTTTTATATCAAAGATATCTTTATGAGTATTCCCATCTTTGATTTTTTTTATAATTTTTTTCTCATAAATTATTTTTTCTTCTGAAGATAATAGAATTTGATTTTGAATTTCAAAGGGAATAACTGCAACACCGTCATCATCTCCAATTATTATATCCCCAGGTTTTAGCGAAACATTTCCACAGCTAATGGGGATATCTACCCTGCCACCACCACCTTTTGTAGGTCCTGCAGCAGTTCTACCTGATGCAAAAATGGGTAAATTCATTTTTTTTAAATCTCCAAGGTCTCTTATAGCCCCATCTATTACAACTCCACCTAATCCAATATGTATAGAAGAGAGACTCATTAATTCTCCCCAAACAGCTCTATCTGTAAAGCCTCCACCTTCTACTACTAAAATTTCACCCTTATTAATTATTGTTAAAGCAGCATGTATTGCTGAGTTGTCTCCATGCGTTACAGAAACAGTTCTGGCCTGGCCACATAAAGTCATACCCTCTCTTATAGAAGAAATTCTTGATGACATTACATTTTGTCTATTCATACTATCACCAGCAATAGAAGTAGGTATTTTCTGCCACTGACTTAACTCTTTGTCTTTTAGCCTTTTAAAACTTAATTTTGATCTAACAATATTCATTTTAATCTGCAGCAAATCCTGATCCTGGTTTTTTATATTCATCTCTTTGTGGTGCAAAAACATCAAAAATAATTGCGCCATCTGGACCGCCAACTATTCCATGTCTAATCCCTCCTGGAGTACACCAAAAGTCACCTTTAGTTACTGGTATTTTTTCTTCATTCTGAATTCTTAGGGCGCTTCCTTCTATCAATAAACTCCATTGCTCTTGTGGATGTGAATGAATTTTACCAGTTGAGTTTGGCTCAATGCTTACAACAGAAACCATAGCTTGTTCACCAGGAAAAATTCTAGTTTTTATACCATCGCCTAATTCCCTTAAAATGCCTTTCTTATTATCATTTAAATTATAAAAATATTTGTCTTTTTGGGTCATAAAAATCTCCTTACACTGATAATACATATTATTTTTAAAAAACATCTATTAAAAAATTAAACAACATATTAGGATTTGTAATATTAAATTTATTATTATTGGAATTTTTATATGGATCTTAAATTAAATGGAAAAGTTGCTCTTGTACTCGGAGCTAGTAGAGGTTTAGGAGGCGCAATTGCAAAAATGCTTGCAGAAGAGGGCGCTAGTGTTATTGGTGTTGCAAGGAATACATCTTCAATAGACGAATGGTCAAAAACACTTTCAATTAAATCATATAAATGTGATTTAAGTAATTCAACAGCAGTAGAAGACTTAATTAAGTTTGCTTCTAAAGAAAAAGTTTCAATCCTTGTAAATAATTGCGGTGGACCACCAGCTGGACCAGCAGCTGGCCAGAAAAATGAAGTATGGGAAAATTCATTCAAATCGATGGCATTGCCAATGTTCTCAATAACAAATGCATTACTTCCTTATATGGTATCACAAAAATGGGGTCGAATAGTAACAATAGGTTCTTCCGGTATTGAACAGCCTATTCCTAATTTAGCTTTATCAAATGGTATTAGGGGTGCAATTGCAGGTTGGTCAAAATCATTGGCTAATGAAGTTGCATGTGATGGTGTTACTGTTAATATGGTTCTTCCAGGGAGGGTTGCAACTGACAGATTGCGTGAATTAGACCAAGGAAAAGCAAATAGGGTTGGACAAAGTCTTGAAGAGGTTGAGAAAGAAGCTAAATTATCAATTCCGGCAGGAAGATATGGACAACCAGAAGAATTTGCTTCTGTTGTTACTTTTTTATCAAGTGATGCTGCAAGTTATATAACAGGTTCTATGATTAGAGTAGACGGTGGTTTAACAAAAGGTTTATAGAATTATCCGCCTAAAAATAATCTTCCAACAGCTGGGTTTGATAGCACATTGTCACCAGTTTCAGCTATAGCTGTTTCTCCTGAAACAAGGACATAACCTATATCAGCGAACGACAGTCCCTTTTTAGCGTTCTGTTCAACCATTATTATTGTTTTGCCGTCTTTCTTTTGAAGGTCATCTAAAATTCCAAAAACCATATCAATAAACCTAGGTTCTAATCCAATAGAAGGCTCATCAACTAGTAATATTTGTGGCTGCATCACTAAGGCACGAGATATTTCAAGAAGACGTCTTTCACCTCCTGATAAAACTCCAGCTGGTTTATTTCTTCGAGCAGCCAATCTTTCATATTTGTCAAAAACCATCTCAGTAGCTTCTTTAGCTTCTGACGGTTTGTTTTTCAAAAATCCACCCATAAGCAGATTTTCTTCAACAGTCATTTGTGGAAATACAGATTTATCTTGCAAAATATAAGCAATACCAGCATTAGATAATTTTTGATTAGGAGTTAGATTAGTAATATCTTTACCTCCAATAGTAATATTTCCTGAAAAAATATTTGTAAACCCAAATATAGAGTGAAGAACGGTAGATTTTCCAGCTCCATTAGGCCCAATTAAACACAGTGATTGTCCNTCGCCAATAAAAAGGTTGAAATCATGGAGTATTTCCATTTTTCCATAACCAGCTTTAAGATTTTTTATTGATAATAATGGTTCGCTTTTAGAGAGTTTTTCTAAATCTTTTGCCTTAGGTGCTTTAGCTGAGATAGCTGCTGCTTCTTTAGCAACTTGGTCAACTGACATGACAACATCAACACCACCTTGACCATAACCACTGACATTCTTTTTCTTAACCATTCTAATGACCCCCTAAATAAGCATCAATAACCCGTTGATCTTTTTGAAGTTCACTGGGTGAGCCATTCGCAAGAACTTTACCGTTTGCCAAACAATAAATATGTGAAGCTAAGTTCATAATCACTCTCATGTTATGTTCTATAACACATAATGTAATACCTAATTCTTCATTTGCTTTTCTTAATCTATCAATAAGTCCATTAATTAATGTTGGATTAATTCCAGCAGTAGGTTCATCAAGAAGCAAAACTTTAGGATCATTCATTAATGCCATCGCAAATTCTAGTAGTTTTTGTTGTCCAAAAGAAAGATCTCCTGAAATAAGATTTCGCTTTGAATATAGGCCTACAAATTCAAGAAGATTTTCCGCTCTTTCTTTAATTTCTCCTTTTCTGCTAGCAAACATTGAGTCTTTAGAATCTTTTCGGTGTGAAACAGAAATTTGCATATTATCCACACAATTCATTTTTGAATATATCCTAGTTTGCTGGAATGTCCTTAACATTCCAAGTCTTGCTATATCCCCGACAAGTAACTTTGAAATTTCATTATTATCAAAAATTATCGAACCATTATCAATAGGGTGATAGCCTACAATAGAATTAAATAAAGTTGTTTTACCGCAACCATTTGGTCCAATAATGCCTGTAATTGATCCTTTTTTTACTTTTAGTGATATATCAATATTTGCTTTGACCCCACCAAATGACTTAGAAACATTCTTAACTTCAATTATATCTTCCATTTCAGACTTTCTCTTTCTCTTCATTTTCAGGAGAAGATCGGTCAACTATGATACCAAACATCTCAGGATATTTGGTTTGAAGCCATCCCATTATCCCTTGTTGGAAATAAACGATATTTATAATTAGTATTAGGCCAAGGGCAACCCATTGCCATCCTAGAAGGTATGTCCAAGTTGTCTCTTTAACTACATGAAAAATAATTGCACCAAGGACTGGTCCCCATAAAGTGCCCTTGCCACCTAATAAAACACATGCNACCATAAATATTCCAAAGGTAGGAATAGGGTATGCTACTTCTTTATCAATAAAGCCTGATAAATTTCCAGCAACTGCNCCCATAGCCCCCATAAAAATNGCTGTTATAGCCCAGCCAATTTGTTTATACCTTAAAGTAGGTATACCCATAGCTTCAGCTTTATCTTCATCATCACGAATAGCGTTTATGGCTAATCCATATTGTGTTGAAATCATCCACCGGACAACGAAATGGGCAGCAATTGCGAGCCCAAAACAAAGAACATAGAAAAATACTGACCTCATTTCTATGTCTCCAGGAAAAAGTGGCATTGATATACCTGAAGCGCCACCAACATAGTCTATAGTAATGGTTACTTCAGCGGCTGCTATTGCTAATCCTAATGATCCGATGGCAAAGTAAGGACCTCTTAGGCCAAACATAAAGCTACTAAAAATCATACATAGCGCCAAGGCAGCTAAGGCTCCACCAACAACACCCAAAAACAAGCCCCAAAAATATTGGGATTGAGTAAATACAGGCTTTATAGCTCCCATCGCAGAAGTGTAGGCTGCTACACCAGGCTCATAAAAGATTGCAACTTGAATAATTGCTGAAACATACATTCCAACACCAAAAAATGTTATATTACCTAAGGAATTGTATCCCATTTGCCCACCAAGGATATCCCAAGTTTGTGCCATCATTACCATCATCCAAAGATAAGCAATTGATAATGTATAATTAGGGAAAAGATACGGGCCTAAAACACCAAAAACACCTAATCCAATATATGTTATTAATTCACGTCTACCAATCATCTTACTGGCTGCCTATTTCTTTTCATGCTTATTTGTCTAATAATCAATACTATAAGAAGAATAGCTACTGGAGCAGCCACTTCATAGGCTGTTCCTAAAATCATTCCTGTATATTTTTCAAAAAGTCCAATTCCAAAGGCCGCACTTATAACTCCTGGTAAATTTCCTAAACCAGCAGCAGTTACAATTGCAAATGATCTTACTGAATACGTTATTCCATAAAATGGTTGTATTACCCATATAATAGAAACTAACACCCCGGCGGCTCCACAAAGAGCTGCGTTAAATGCAAATGTAAAAGCGTAAACCCTGTCAGTATCTATTCCAAGAACACGAGCAGCCCTTGGGTCCTGTGCAGTTGCTCTAATTGCCTGTCCCATTCGTGATCTTTTCATAAAGATAACAACACAAATAGTAATAATTGCTGCGAGAATTAATGAAAGCACCTTTGAGTATGGTATAGAAACCATATAATCAAAAGCATCGTAAGCACCCATTTTCATATCGATTGTTTGGACTTCTGGTCCATAAAATAAATTAAGCACCTGTTGAAGAAGTAATGATAGACCGAAAGTTGCAAGCAGAGATACAAACATGTCCTGATCTATAATTCTGCGAATTATAAGAATATAAATGCCCCAACCAAAAACAAACATCAATGCAACAACAATAATTAGTATTAGTGGTAATGGAATGCCTAAATAATGTAATGATAATGCTAAATAACCTCCCATTATGACAAAATCACCTTGTGCCAAATTCTTTATATTCATTACACCCCAAACTAGCGCAAGTCCATATGCACTAAGGGCAAATACAGCACCTACAAAAATACCATCAAGTATAACCTGAAGGTTAATTATAGGAGCCCAAACAAAAAGTAGCTGAAGGTTATCAAGCATTATTTTCTCCGAAAAAATAACAAAGGAAAGTATAAACTTTCCTTTGTTATTAAAAGTTTTAGTATTTTACGTTTCTTGGATAAGCTAGGTCCGCAAAAGAACCTACAAGATTGTAAGAACCGTCTGCACCAATCTGTCTTAAGAACATTGGCTTCGCAATATTATTGCCATCAGGTCCAAATTTAACATCCCCATAGAATGTTTCCATTTCAACACCAGCAATAGCATCTCTTACTGTATCTTTGTCAAAGCTATTTGCTGCTTCGAATGCTTCCTTCCATACGTAAACNGCTGCNGAAGCTTGNGCAGACTGATATGGTACTGAAGAATATTCAGGANATGCTTTTATAAAATCAGCATTCCATTGTGCAGCTGTACCAAACATTGGGTCTTTCTTATCAATATCTGGCACCCATTGAGTTGGACATAGAAAGCCAGTTGATGCATTTGGAAACTTTTCATGAACTTTAGCAGATTCGCAATGTGTCATAGCAATGATAGGAACATTGATTTTCATTTCATCAATTTGCCTTGCAGCAGTTGCAGCACCTTTTGAGTGACCTGATACAATTAAAATATCTGGCTTCAATGCTTTAACTTTTGTAAGCGTTGTTGACATATCTGACAAATCAGCTGGTAGTTGATCATCTATTATGATCTTCATTCCGTATTCTTTGATTAAATCGACTAGACCTGCTCTAATATCCATTGAGAACGGATCACCTTCAAATGCCATTGCAACTTTTGTATCACTTGGTGACTTNCCTATGCTCTTNTTTTGGTCAGCAGCAAAATGAACTGAACCCGGTAAGTATAAGTCAGTAGTTGATAACACTGCGAATAAATATTTATATCCTTGTGTAAAAAGAGACCTCGAAGCACCTTCTGCTTCAATCATAGGAACTCCAAATTTTTCGGAAACTGGTGCAATCGCTTTTGTCATACCTGAACTGTATGGGCCAAGCATAAAATCAACACCATCCTGTTGAATAAGTCTCTCAGCTAACTGAGCACCTCTAGCTGGTGTTGACTCATCATCATAGTACTTAACTGTTAATTTATAGGATTTGCCTCCAACTTTAACTCCACCAGTTGAATTAATTCTATCAACTGCGAAATCATATCCTCTTTGGGTATGTATACCGTTGGTTGCATATTTACCAGTAAAAGAAAGTGCTGAACCTAATGTAATGGTATCACCTTCTACTTTTGCTAGGGCTGGTCCAGAAACTCCAACAATAGAAATTGCTAAAGCAGTTCCAGCTCCAACTGCATATTTTAAAAACATAATATTTCTCCCTTAAGAAATTTAATATAATTTTTTATTTAGTATTTTTATAACAATAGGCAATTAAATAAAATAATTTTCTAAATAAAAAAATTAGGTAACATAAATTAAGGNTAATAAGAAATGAAATCAATTATAAATAACAACTAAAACAATTGATAAAATTAGTAAAAAGATAGCTGTAATTTCTTTAATTGTTGGTTTCTCTTTGAAAAATAATATTGAAATTAAAAGTGCAATTACCAGCTCTATCTGACCTAAGGCTCTTACTGGTGCTACAGCATTNGCTGAAAATGCATAAAACCAACATGCTGTCGTAATTGCTCCGAATAATCCTACAAGAGAGGATCCTTTCCAATGTTTGAAGGTCAAAATTAATTCATTATTTGCATATCTAGTCATCCATGTACCCATGATAATAGTCTGGATTAGTACAGAAATACCACCTGTAATGCTTGCATTCATAATTAAATCTCCATTTCCCAGCGAATCAGTAGCAGCTCTATAGGCAACTGTACAAAATCCCAAAAACGCTCCACTTCCTAATCCTAATGCTGCTTGTTTTGTAAAAAGTGAGTTTAGAAGATTTTTAAATGTAAGTTTACTTTTAGCNAATGAAAGCAGAAAGACGGCAATAACTCCTAGAATGATCGCAAAACCTAATTTAAAATTTACAATATGTCCAAGAATTATAGCTTCAAAGATTGCAGCTTGTAGAACTTCTGTTTTTGAAAATGCGGTTCCTGCAGCAAAAGATCTATGTGAAAAGAGAGTTATAAGTAAAACTGTAAAAACAATCTGAGTTAACCCAGCGATTGTAACCCAGAAAAAAAATAATAAATTTAATTCAGGGAGTTCTACATCAAAAATAATTGAGTAAAAAATTATCCAAGCCCAGGCAAATGGTATTGCATAACTAAACCTTACAAAGCTTGCTCCTAAATTACCTAATACTGGTTGAAGGTTTTTTTGTTGGGCAGTTCTTAAGCTTTGAGATAAAGCTGCTGCAATAGTTACCCAGATCCATATATACATTTAATTAACAAAATTTATTTAAAAACAAAATATATAATATTTTAACTTTTAAATTTTGGCTATTTAATAAATGTACCGTTATTTAATTCATTAAAAGCTTGTCTTAACTCTTCTTGACTGTTCATTACAATTGGACCATGCCATGCAACAGGCTCCTTAATAGGTGTACCAGAAATTAGTAAAAATCTTACACCATTTTCACCAGCCTGGACTGCTACTTCATCACCGCTATCAAAGACAACCAAAGTTCTATTACCTGACAAATCTCTTAATTCAATCTCCTGTCCTTGAAATTCCTTTTCAACTTTAACACCAACTGGTTTGGAAGCATTATTGAAGTTACCTTCACCTTCAAAAATATATGCAAAACCTTGTCTTCTAGTGTCAAATGGGAATTTTTTGAACTTTAATGGTGGTATATATATATCTANATATTCAGGTTCTGCTGCTATTCCATCGACAGGACCATTATAGCCCCTGTAATTTCCTGCAATAACCTTTATGATAGTGCCATCATCTTCTACTAGNGATTTTATCTCTTTGGATTTAATGTCNTGATATCTCGGTGCGGTCATTTTTTGGTTAGATGGAAGATTTGCCCATAATTGAAAGCCATGCATTTCGCCCTTATTATTGCCTTTAGGCATTTCTTGGTGAATTATTCCTGATCCAGCTGTCATCCATTGAATGTCTCCATCACCCAACAAACCATTATTGCCAAGGCTGTCAGCATGCTCAACTGTTCCACTTAGAACATAGGTTATGGTTTCTATTCCTCTATGTGGGTGCCATGGAAAACCTTTCATATATTTATCTGGTTCGTCATTTCTAAAGTCATCCATCATTAAAAAGGGATCAAATGGTTTAGTGTCACCGAAACCAAAAACTCGGTGTAGGTTCACACCAGCTCCTTCCATGGTAGGTTGTGCTAATCTTGAAAATTTTACAGGCCTTATTGACATATCTAGGTCTCCTTTGAAATTCTAATATATTTATTAAACTAATAAAAAAAAGGATTTTGGAAAAATAAGTTTTTTCAAATAAACAAATTACAAATAATATAATTCTAACCAAATATAATAACTATGAAGCTTTTCTTTAGTAAATGATTGATTTGATAAAGCATTTATCTGTTGATTTAAATTTAAGTTTAATTGTATTTCTAACTGTTACTTTTATAGTATCAGGCATAATCAAAGGTTTTTTAGGATTAGGGTTGCCATCTACAGCTATGGGGCTTCTTACTCTTGTAATTGAACCAATTCATGCAATCTCAGTTATGGTGGCACCAATTTTATTTAGTAATATATTTCAATATGCAAGAAGTTCTAACCCATATAAAACATATTTAGAACTCAGGGTGTTTGCTTTGTTTATAATCATAAGCATATTTCTAACCTCTTTATTCATAACAGCATATCCTAAAAGTTTATTAACGATAGCAATTGGTACTTCTATGGTTATCTTTTCATTGAACCAATGGTTTGGTTTTAAAATTCAGATAGGTCCAAGCTATTCCTTTCAAGTTTTGATTGGAACATTATCTGGTGTCCTTGGAGGACTAAGCTCAATTTGGTCTCCACCTGTTGCGATGTATCTTATAGCAAGAGATTACGCTAAAGAAGATTTTATAAGTGCAACAGGCTTCCTTTTCATGGTAGGTGGAATCCCCCTAGGACTAGGATTGTATTTTGCAGGTGTATTAACATTTGCAATTGCAATACAATCATTTGTAGCTTTGATTTTTGTTTTGATAGGTTTTAGAATTGGAGAATATTTGAGAGGTTTTGTTAATCAACATACTTTTAGAAATTGTGTTTTGGTAGCTTTTATCATTTTGGGTTCAAGACTCATTTATGAAGGTGTCATATAAACAATGAAACATAAAAATTAAGTTTAAATTATACTTGCAAAAATACTTTAAAAACGTTCATATTATTCAATATTCATTTGGGAGAAAATATAATGATAAAAAAAATTAATCTAATTTTTGTGGCTTTTATAAGTCTATTAATGACTAATTTAGTCGCATCCGCAGATACAAAACTATCTATAGGATCATGTCCTATTGGTTGTACTGCTTACACATGGTCTGCTGGGATTGCAGATGTAATTAATAATAATGTAGAAGGTGTATCTTTAACAGCTGAGGAAACAAAGGGATATGTTGCAAATATTAAGCTATTGCAAAATAATGAACTGGAAATTTCAATGGCTACAACATTATCTTCTTATCAAGCATATGCTGCAGAAGGCCCTTACAAAGGTACTGAAAAAGGAAAAATACTAAGCTGGATGGGTATAGCACCAGTTGCCATGCATATTATTACACTAGAGGACAGTGGAATTAATTCTATGGAAGACCTTAAAGGTAAAAGGGTTGGCATGGGTCAACCAGGTGGAGTTTCAATGTTAGATGCAGATGCAATGATGGAAACACTTGGATTGAAAGAAGGGGCTGATTTTAAGGCATTCAGAATTAAATTAGGCGCTATGGCTAATGGTTTAGCTGACGGCAACTTGGATGCTGCTTTGTGGAATGGTAGTTTTCCTTTGCCCCCGGTAAAGAAATTAATCGCATCACGAAAAGTTAAGCTTATTCCAATTCCTGACGAGTTCTTTGCTAAGCACCAAGCGAAGTACCCACCTTATGCAAGATTATCAATACCTGGTGGAACATATAATGGGATTGATAATGACACACCATCTTTTAGTTTAGCAAATGGAATGGTTATTTCAAAGGATGTTCCAGAAGATTTAGTATATTCAATGACAAAAGCTATTTTTGAAAATCTAGATAAATTAAAATCTGTTCATCCAGCTTTTGGCAAGGTAACAAAGTCAACAGTTCTAAATGGATTTGGTGCTCCATTGCATCCTGGAGCGTTAAAATACTACAGAGAAATTGGTGTTCCTGGAATTGAAGATTTTGTAAAGAAAACTTCTAACTAAACAAATAGATTCATATGAGGTTATATTTAACCTCATATGAAATATATCTCTTTTTGAAATTCTATGAATAGCAAACCAAATATTGTGCTTATTCAAGCAGACCAGCTCACTTCACAAGTTTTACCAATGTATGGAAGTGAGATGGCTGTTGTCCCAAATATAAAAAGTTTAGCAGACACTGGAATAACCTTTTTAAATTCTTATTGTAATAATCCAGTTTGTGGTCCTTCGAGAGCATCCATGATTTCTGGACAACTTTCTTCAACTGTTGAATGTTATGATAATGCTGGTGAGTTTTTATCATCCGTCCCAACATTTGCACATTATTTGAGAGATTTAGGTTATAAAACATGTTTGTCTGGAAAAATGCATTTTGTTGGTGCTGATCAACTTCATGGGTTTGAAGAGAGATTGACAACTGACATTTATCCTTCTGACTTTGGATGGACAGCAGATTGGACGCAACAAGAAGAGCCCTATGCTCCTTCGAGAATGAGCTTAAGATCAATTGTTGAAGCAGGTTTATGTAAGCGGAGTTTACAAATAGATTACGATGAGGATGTTTGCTATCAAGCTGTTCAAAAGATTTTTGATTTTGCAAGAGATAAAGACAGGTCACCATTTATGCTAATGGCGTCATTCACTCATCCTCANAATCCNTTNGTTACTACAAAAGAATTTTGGGACTTATATAATCATAACGAGATACAAATGCCCAAGGTTCCATGGTCACCTATTTCTTCTAGGGATCCATGGTCACAAAGATATGCATTAACTATTAGAGAAGATGAGCATAATGTAACAACAGATGATTTGAGAAACTCACGGCATGCCTATTTAGGGATGGTTTCATATTTCGATAGCCTTATAGGAAGAATAATAAAAACTCTTAAAGAATGTGATTTTTTTGATAATACGTATATTTTTGTTGTAGCGGATCATGGAGAAATGCTCGGGGAGAGGGGAACTTGGTTTAAATTCTTGCCTTTTGAGTGGTCTGTTAGAGTTCCAATGATAGCTTCAGGACCTAATATGGTAAGAGGTAAAATCGAAAAGCATTACACTTCATTAGTTGACCTTTTACCAACATTTGTTGACTTGGCAACAAATGAAAAAAGTTATGAATATTCAGACAATTTAGATGGCAAATCTCTATTTGGATTAATGCAAGGAAAAAAAATTGATGTTCCTAACGAGTTAATGTTGGAATTTACTGGAGAAGGTGTTTATGCTCCCGCCCTTATATTTATTCGTGATGGTATAAAATATGTCCATTGCAGAACCGATCCACCAATGATGTTTGATTTAAATGTTGATCCAGAGGAACAAAATAACCTTGCTTTAGAGCCATCCTACTTATCTTTGGCTAATGAGATGAAATCAGAAATTGATAAAAGATGGAATTATGATGAATTAGAAAATAAAGTTATTAAATCTCAAAAGAGAAGACTTTTTGTTCAAAATACATTGTTAAAAGGCAAATGGACAGGATGGGATCATCAGCCTTTTGTAGATGCTAAAAAAGCTTATGTTAGGGGAGCTATTGACCCCAGTACTACAGCAACTAAAGCTAGGAAAAGGTATCCTTTTGTAGAGACAATAGAGCCACATAATCCTAGAAAAAAATAAGTTGAGTATTAAATGAAAAAATTAATTGATGATATTATTAATTGTCCACCGGTTTGGACAATAAGAATATTAGCAGCATCAATTCTCTCTTTATTTAGTATTTATACAGCTTTTTTTGGTGTTTTTCCTGATATGATTCAAAGATCATTTCATATTGGGATCATACTTTTTTTAGTATATTTAATGCCACTCCAAAAAATGTCTCTTGAAGCTTTATTTAAGTCATTCAAAACATACATATTTATGATTTTAGCGTTACTGAGTTTGTTGGTGATGTTTTATCAAATAATTTTTTTTGACGCTATCAATGACAGATACGGCGAGTTAACAAACTATGAATTTTATATTGGNTTNGCNGCAACTTTTTTTCTATTAGACGCGACAAGGCGAACAATTGGTTGGCCAATAGCAATACTAGCAATAGCATTTTTATTTTATGCATTACTAGGTAATTATTTCCCAGGTGAGGCTGGGCATAGGGGTTATAGCCTGCACAGGGTAATGTCTCATTTGTATCTTGGAGGGAGTGGTATTTTTGGAACACCTTTGGGTGTTACAGCTACATTTGTGATTTTAATTGTTTTATTTGGGGCTGTATTAGAAAATTCTGGAGCTGGAAAAGTTTTAATGGATATAGCTAATGCTCTGACTGGTAAATCTAGAGGTGGTCCTGCTAAAGCAGCTGTTGTTGGATCAAGTCTTATGGGGATGATATCAGGAACTGCAGTTGCCAATGTTTTAACTACAGGCACTATTTCTATACCATTAATGAAAAGAACAGGTTATAGACCTGAAACAGCAGGCGCTATAGAAGCAGTTGCTTCTACCGGTGGACAGTTAATGCCTCCAGTAATGGGTGCTGCAGCATTTCTAATGTCAGATATGACAGGTATTTCATATTATGAAATTGCTAGAGCAGCACTATTACCAGCAATATTATACTATATAGTTCTTTTCTCAGTTGTTCATTTAGAAGCTGTTAAAATGAAAATCCCTATAATTGACACAAAAGATATTCCTTCTATTTGGGAAACTCTTAAAAAGGGTGGGCATCTACTTTTATCTCTCCCAGTCTTTATTTATATGATGTTTGATGGATATTCTGTAATGTATGCTTCTATTTGGTCACTTATGATGGCTGTTTTCTTGAGTTATCTTAGAAGGGCAACATGGTTAACTCCAAGAAAAATTGTTAGAACAATTGAGAACGGAGTTGATGCAGTTATTCCAGTTGCAACTGCATGTGCTTGTGCAGGTATTATAATTGGAATTATAACTCTTACTGGTCTAGGTCTAAAATTTTCCTCACTTGTGATTTCACTATCAGGAGGAAATATCTTTCTTGCTTTGCTTCTTACCATGATAGCTTCATTGATACTTGGAATGGGTTTGCCAACTGCTGCAGCTTANATCTTGGTAGCAACNTTGGCAGCTCCTGCATTAGAAATGCTNGGTATAAACAAGTTAGCTGCACATCTTTTTGTTTTTTATTCTGCAATGTTATCTTCTATAACACCTCCAGTTGCGCTTGCTGCTTATGCTGCCTCGGGTTTAGCAAATGCTAATCCGTTTAGGATTGCAATTGTTTCTTGTCAATTTGGAATAGCAGCTTTTATTATTCCATACTTCTTTGCTTTCAACCCTGTTTTGATTGGATTAGATGCCTCTATTCAAATGATTTTTTTAGCAGCTTTTTCTGCTATCTTTGGTTCTTTGAGCCTTTCAATTTTTATTCAAGGGTTTTTGATTTCAAAATTACTATTAATAGAGAGATTCGGTTATATTGTTGTAACTTTTTGCTTATTAAGTGTTTCTTTTACAACTGATATAATCGGTTTTGTATTGTTTATAATATTATATCTGTTTCACTATTTTGTTAGAAATTCAAAGAGGCAGTTAGCGTGAGAGCTGTATTCGTTTTATTGGACTCTCTTAATAGGAATGCAATTGAGACCTATTCCAAAAAAACAAATATTAAAACCCCTAATTTCAAACGATTTCAAGAAAAATGCTTAATATTTGATAATCATTATGTTGGAAGCTTGCCATGTATACCAGCAAGAAGAGACCTGCATACAGGAAGAATAAATTTTCTTCACAGAAGTTGGGGCCCATTAGAGCCTTTTGATGAATCATTTCCAGAAATAATGAAGAATAATGGAGTTTATTCTCATATAATTACAGATCACCATCATTATTTTGCTGATGGTGGAGCAACTTATCACCAAAGATATTCATCATGGGAATTAGTAAGAGGTCAAGCTATAGACCGATGGAAAGGTGAAGTTCAACCTGATATGGACTTCCTTAAAGAGAAATATCATAAGGTTCAGCACCACAGAAAAAATTACATGATTAATCGTGAGTATATGACAAAAGAAGAAGAATATTGTACTCCTCAAGTTTTCGCTCTTGCAGAACAGTTTCTAAGTAAAAATAAAGATATAGATAACTGGTTTCTNCAAATTGAATGCTTTGACCCTCATGAACCTTTTCATGCTCCNAAACGATTTAAAGAACTATTCCCAACAAATTATGATGGNCCAATNTTAGATTGGCCTATTTATGACAGAGTTAAAGAAACNAGAGAAGANATTTCAGAATTAAAGGCAAANTATGCNGCTCTTGTTACCATGGTTGATGAATATTTTGGNAAACTNTTAGATTATTTTGATCGTTATNATTTATGGAANGATACAGCACTNATTNTAACNACTGACCATGGTTTTTTGTTAGGAGAGCATGATTGGTGGGCAAAAAATAGAATGCCAGTATACAATGAAATTGCTCATATACCTTTGATGATCTATCATCCAGATTTTAAAAATAAAGCAGGTGCAAGAATAAATTCTTTAACACAAACTATTGATATAATGCCTACATTTCTTGATTTTTTTGGTTTAGACATTCCAAGTGATGTATCTGGGAAGTCTCTTTTAAATGTTTTAAAAAAAGACAATGAAATAAGGAANGCGCTAATATTTGGATATTTTGGCTCGGCCTGTAACATTACTGATGGTGAATATACTTATTTTAGATATCCTGAGAAAATGTCGGCTTCAGATCTTTACGAGTACACATTAATGCCAACTAGGATGACTTCACGTTTTTCTATAAAAGAATTATCTGAAATGACACTCTCTAATCCTTTTAAGTTTTCGAAAGGTTTGAAGTTGTTAAAATTAAAACCAAAGGTTTCCGATAAAAATGACCCTCTTGAGGTACAAGGAATGACATTTGAAGATACGAATTCCAAATTGTTTAATGTGAACTCTGATCCCAGACAAGAGTTGGAATTAGATGAACCAGAAACTGTTAGGCAATTAGTTCATGAAATGATTGATCTTATGACTAAAGCCGACGCACCAAAGGAAATGTTTAAACGGCTAAATCTTAATAATTGATTAGAGTGAATTATGGTAAAAAAAAATAATGTTTTGATAATAATGGCCGATCAGTTGGCTGCTCAAGCTTTAAAACTATATGGCAATCCAGTATGTAAAACTCCTCATTTAGATGAATTAGCAAATTCAGGTATAGTCTTTGAGAATGCATATAGTAATAATCCAGTATGCGTTCCCAGCAGGGCATCAATGCTAAGTGGACTATTATGTCCAGAAATTGATGCCTTTGATAATGCAACTGAGCTTGCAAGTTCAGTACCTACAATGGCCCACTATATGAGAAGTTTAGGCTATTGGACGTTTTTATCAGGCAAAATGCATTTTATTGGTCCAGATCAATTACATGGATTTAATGAAAGGCTGACAACTGATGTTTATCCAGCAAATTTTGACTGGATAGGGAATTGGACAGAGGGGCCATCTTATGTCCCTTCAGGAACAGCCCTAAATGGAATTGTAGAAGCAGGTCCCTGTACTCGNACTATGCAAGAAGACTATGATGATGAAGTCGAGTTTCAAAGCCTAAGAAAAATTTATGACCTTTCGAGATTTGAAAACCAAAATCCTTTTTTTGGAATAATATCATTTACCAGTCCACATACACCATTTAACGTTTCTCAGAAGTATTGGGATTTATATGACGAAAAAGATATAAACCCTCCTGATGTTTCACCTATACCATTTGATGATTTAGATTATTTTTCAAAGTCACTTTTTTTTGCTCATGGTCGTCATCGTCACACGGTTACTGAAGAACATATCCGTAAAACACGCCATGCATATTATGGGATGATTTCTTATATTGATGATAAGATTGGAAAAATCATCAATCTTTTAGATGAAACAAACCAGCTCCATAATACTGCAATATTTTTTGTATCAGATCATGGTGAAATGCTAGGAGAACGTGGAATGTGGTTTAAGCAATGTTTTTGGGAATGGTCAGCACATGTTCCAATGATTGCAAAGATTCCAGGAGCTCCAAAAGGCCTGCGTTCATCAGTGATTACTTCCTTAGTAGATTTGTTACCAACGATTTTAGAAATTGGAAATAATGGGCAACCTACTTCCTTTTCAGAAGATTTATCGGGGAAAAGTCTTTTAAAATTTGCTTATAATAAAGGCGAAACAAAAAACAGCTTTGCAATTTCAGATTACTATCATATTGGACCATGTGTTCCTACCAGAATGATAAGACAAGATGACCTTAAACTTATTTATACGCATGGTCATCCAAGTCTTCTATATGATTTAAAAAATGATCCTCATGAACTCTTTAATTTAGCAGATAATGATAATTTTAAGGATGATCTAAGTAATTTATTATCAATTTGTTTTCAAAATTGGGATCCTGAAAAAATAAATGATAAAATTCTTCAAAGTCAAAAAAGGAGGTTATTAATTAAATCAGTTCCAGGTGAAAAGCCAAATTGGGATTATATAGCCAGCATAGGTGATGATAAACGCTATGTAAGAAAAGACGGTGTAGATGCAACTAAAGGTAAGTTAAGAATTCCTCCTGTAGAAAGTATACCACCTGACATGCCAGCATTAAGCAAAGATGAAATAGATGCAATGATGAAAGGTAAAAAAACTTTCAAATTTGAAAAAAAATAAATTTATATTTATAGGCTTTTAAAAATTCATTGCTTTTGAAAAACCTATGTTAACCGCCAACCATGTAGGGCATTAACACCACTTCATTTTCAGGTTTGATAGGAGTAAACCATGAGTTTTTGTAAATTAGTCCATCAATGGCAACAGAAACCCCTCTTGAAATCTGAGGTTTTAATTTTGGGTATTTTAATGATAAATTATCTAATAATTGCTTAAAATTCTCAGCTTCGACTTCAACAAATTCTTTATTGTCAGTTGCTTTTTGTAAAGATCCCCAAATCCTTACTTTAACCATCATTTATTTCTTTTTTTAAAGAGGATAACACCTTAGGAGGCGAAAGAGGAAGCTCTGAAAAACGAATGTTAGTAGCTCGTGAAACTGCATTATTAATTGCAGCTAAAGGTGGAACGATTGATGTTTCGCCAACTCCACGTACTCCATATGGATGACCTGGGTTAGGTATTTCTAATATAACGGGTTCTATCATTGGAAGGTCTGACGCTACAGGTATTCTATAATCTAGAAAACCAGCATTTTGAAGCCTACCATCTTCACCGTAAATATACTCTTCATTAAGAGCCCAGCCAATTCCTTGGACAGCGCCACCTTGCATTTGACCCTCAACATATGAAGGATGAATAGCCTTACCAGCGTCCTGAAAGACAGTATACCTTATAACNTTTGTTGATCCTGTCTCNTTATCAACTTCAACATCTGCTAAATGAACACCAAAACTTACNCCNGCNCCNTCAGCATTAACNTCATGGTGTCCTGCAATTGGACCTCCAGTTTGAGAGGACATAGCAGCTATTTCTTCAATGCTCATTGGGTCAAATTGACCGGCATTTGGTCCNGCAGGAATAGCTGACCCATTCTCCCATCGAACAGCATCTTCATCAATTCCCCAAATAAGTGATGCTCTTTTACACATTTCTTTGATCGCTGCTCGTGCAGCTTTAATAGTAGCTAAACCTACTGCAAAAGTTACTCTACTACCATCAGTTACTTCATTGTGACCTAATGAATTTGTATCAGCAATAATTGTACGTACCTTATCATAAGAAATACCGAGTTCTTCTGCTGCCATTTGACTTATTGAAGCTCTAGAACCACCAATATCAGGATTGCCTTCAGTAACACCAATAGTACCGTCAAAATTAACATTGAGTGTAACACATGTGTCGCCACCAAAATTAAACCAGAAACCACAAGAGAGGCCTCTTCCTTGGTTTTCTGCTAAAGGAGCTAAGTAATGAGGGTGTTTTTTTGCCGCTTCTAATGTGGCAATGAGACCGATATCATCAAAAGTTGGACCATAAGATGATTTAGTGCCCTTTTTAGCTGCATTTTTAATTCTTATTTCAAGCGGATCTAAATTTAACTTTTGACAAAGTTCATCAACAACACTTTCTACAGCATAGATTGCTTGTGGTGCTCCAGGAGCTCTGTATGCTGCTTGTTTTGGTCTATTAGTAAGAACATTCCATCCTTTAGTTCTAACAGCCTTTAAATCATATGCTGCAAAAGCACTTTGAGCTCCCATTTCAACTGTTCCATTAGGAAATGCTCCTCCTTGGTACCTTAAATTAGCCTCGCCTGCAGTAATAATACCATCTTTAGTCATGCCGATTTTTACATCCATAGAAGAAGAAACAGTAGGGCCTGTAGCCTTAAATACTTCATCCCTCGTCATAACGAGCTTCACCGGTTTACCACTTTTCAAAGATAAGGCTAGGGCGATTGGCTCAATAAAAATTGTTGTTTTCCCTCCAAAGCCACCACCTATTTCTGAAGGAGTAACTCTTAATTGTGAGGATTCCATACCCATTATGTCTGCACATAGGGCTCTAACATTGTAATGACCTTGAGTACAACACCATAGGTCAGCTTTACCATCTGGGGTCATAGATGCGAGACAGGCATGAGGTTCAATATATCCTTGATGAGCTGCTTCAGTTTTAAAGGTTCTTTCAACTATTAAATCTGCATTATTAAAACCATTATCTAAATCACCATGTCCAAACTCATAGTAGCTTGTTACATTTTCAGAAAAACCTTTAGGAACATTTTCTAAAACATATCCTTTATTAACAATTGGTGAATCTGTTTTCATTGCTTCATCTACATCTGTCACATGAGGTAAAATTTCATATTCTACNTTGATAAGTTTAAGTGCGGATTTGGCAATTGTATTTGATAATGCTGCAACAGCAGCAACACAGTGACCATCNTAGAGTGCTTTTTCGTGTGCAATGCAATTTACCAAAGTGTCACTTGGTTTATTATCAGAAAATTTACTAAAATCTTTTGAAGTAACTACGGCTTTTACGCCGTCTAACTTCTCTGCCTCTGATGTATCAATCGAAATAATTTTTGCGTGTGGATGTGGGGATCTTAAAATCTTAGCATAAAGCATATCAGGTACGTAAAGATCAGCTCCATATTGAGCTTTGCCTGTAACTTTCTCTATACCATCTGGTCTAGGTGGTCTGGTTCCAATTACTTTGAATTGTTTTTCATATGTATTATCTAGTGGAGACATCCTATTAACCCCTCATTTCTTTTGCTGCATCAAGTACAGCTTTAATAATTTTATCATATCCAGTACAACGACATAAATTACCTGCAAGCCAATATCTAACTTCACTTTCTGTTGGATCTGGGTTTTTCTCTAAAAGTGATTTTGCAGCCACAAGAATTCCAGGTGTGCAAACTCCACATTGAAGCGCGGCGTGGTCTAAAAATTTTTGTTGAAGAGGGTGTAATTTTTCTCCATTTGACATGCCTTCAATAGTACTAATTTCTGAATTATCTGCTTCAGCTCCTAAAACTAGACAGGAGCACACTAACTTTCCATCTAAGGTTATACTGCAAGCACCACAATCACCTGTCCCACAGCCTTCTTTTGTTCCTGTTAAGTGTAATTTATCTCTTAGAATATCAAGAAGTGTTTCTTCAGGATCACAGAGAAACTCTATATTATCACCATTAATTTTTGTTTTAATATGGACCTGCGACATTTTTAAAACCCTGCTCTCTTATATGCTATTTTTGCTGCTCTAGATGCTAAAACCCCTGCAACTTCTGTTCTAAACTCTACAGTGCCTCTTTTGTCAGAAATTGGCTCGCAAATCTCCACACATTTCAAAGACATTTTTTTAAGTGAACTTTCATCAAGTTTAGTTCCAACAATTTCTTTTGAAGCATCTCCAACTATTTTTACAGTGGGAGCAACAGCTCCAAGAACGACTTTCGCATTTTCGCAAATTCCTTCTTTAGACATCTCTATTGCAACAGATGCAGAGACTACTGCTATATCCATTTCTGTTCTAGGTGTAAATCTTAAGTATGCATCACTTGAAAACTCAGGCCTATATGGAATGTCAACAGATACAATAAACTCACCTTTTTTTAATGATGTTTTNCCTGGCGCAATAGGTATTTCTTCAACATTGCATGACCTTTCTCCTTGAGGGCCAATAATATTAACTTTAGCATTTACAGCTACTAAAGCTGGAACACTGTCGGCCGCAGGAGAGGCATTGCATAAATTACCCACCATTGTGCAACGGCCTTGAATTTGTGTAGAGCCGATTAAATCCAATGCTTCAACAACNCCTGGAAGCATTTTATTAATATTTTCATGATCTTTCACTTCAGAACCGGAAACAGCTGCGCCTATTCTGAAAAATCCATCAAGTTCNGTTATATTTCTAATTCCTGGAATTTTTTTTATATCAACAATTAAGTCAGGTTCAATCATTCCTGATTTCATTTGAACCAAAACATCTGTGCCTCCTGCAAGAACCCTTGAAACTCCTGTTTCTTTTAATAAAAAATTTGAAGCTTCCTCAGCACTTTTCGCAGCAACATACCTCAAAATAAAAACCTCTGATTAAATAAAAAAATTAACTTAAGCTTACCATATATATTTAGAGTTGATAATATTTCCTTTCAACTGTATTGAAAACAAAATATTTCAATTTAATTTTNATTCTATTTTAAATTACAACAGAAAACTGACTATGAGCAGAGATTTAAGAAATATAGCAATAATTGCACATGTTGATCATGGAAAAACTACTCTTATAGATTCTATGATGAAACAAAGTGGTGTTTTTAGGGACAATCAGTCAGTAGATGAAAGGTTAATGGATACAGGTGACCTGGAAAAGGAAAGAGGCATAACGATTTTAGCTAAGCCAACCTCAATAGAGTGGAAAGGAATAACACTAAATATTATTGATACACCTGGGCACGCCGACTTTGGTGGTGAAGTTGAGAGGGTTTTAAGCATGGCCGATGGAGTGATTTTATTAGTAGATGCTTCTGAGGGTCCAATGCCTCAAACAAAGTTTGTTCTAGCAAAAGCATTGAAACAAAATTTGTTGCCAATTGTAGTCATTAACAAAGTTGATAAAAAAGATAGTAGAATTGATACAGTTGTTGATGAAGTATTCGATCTTTTTATTGCTTTAGAGGCAAATGATAATCAACTAGATTTTCCAATTTTATATTCGTCAGGAAGAGACGGCTGGTGTGTTAAAGATTTAAATGATGAAAAACAAAATCTTGACCCACTATTTGAGAAAATCATTGATTACGTTTCTAAACCGAAAAATGATCATACTAAACCCTTTGCAATGCTTGCTTCTTTATTAGACTTTGATCCTTATCTGGGAAGATGTTTAATTGGCAAGGTTATTCAAGGATCAGTAAAAGTTAATGAGTATGTTAAGGCAATTAACTTACAAAATAATAAAATTGACAGTGGAAGATTAACTAAATTACTAAGATTTCAAGGCATGAAAAAAATTCCTGTAGATGAAGTATTTGCTGGAGATATAATTTGCATAGCAGGATTAAATCAAGCCTCTGTATCTGATACAATTTGCAATGAAATCGTTGAAAAAGCTATTCTTTCAACACCAATAGACCCGCCCTCAATGGCTGTAACAATAACAGTCAACGATTCAGAATTTGCTGGTACAGAAGGGAAAAAAGTCACCTCCACACTAATTAGGACTAGATTATTAGCCGAAGCAGAAACGAATGTAGCGGTCACATTCTCTGAAAATGAAAACAAAGATGCTTTTGAAATTGGTGGCAGAGGTGAACTTCAATTAGGTGTTTTAATAGAAACCATGAGAAGAGAAGGATATGAAATAAATGTATCTCGTCCAAGAGTTTTATTTAAGAAAAATAGTAAAGGTGAGAAATTAGAACCATTTGAAGAAGTGACAATTGATCTTGATAATGAATTTTCTAGTACAGTAATCGATAGTATGAATCAAAGGAAATCCGAATTGAGAGAGATGAAATCAGGAGGAATAGGAAAAACGAGGTTAATTTTTAAAGCCCCCTCAAGAGGCTTAATAGGTTATCAAAGTCAATTTTTAACAGAAACCAAAGGGACAGGGGTCTTAAATAGAGTATTTGATGATTATGACAATTATAAAGGAGAAATCAAAGGCAGAAGAAATGGTGTTTTAATAGCTACTGAAAAAGGTGAGGCTGTCTCATTTGCTTTATTTAATCTTCAAAGTAGAGGCGCAATGTTTATTGACCCTAAAACCAAAGTATATAAGGGGATGATTGTTGGTGAACATAATAGAGATAACGATCTAGAAGTTAATGTTTTAAAAGGAAAAAAATTAACAAATGTAAGAGCCTCTGGTTCAGATCAGGCAATTATTTTAACACCACCTCGTAAGATGACTTTAGAGCAAATGATGGCTTATATGGCTGATGATGAACTGCTTGAGGTAACGCCAATGAGTTTGCGTTTAAGAAAGAAAATTTTATTATCACACTTACGCAAACGAGCCTCATAGATGATTGAAACAGGTGTATTATTAAGTCTATGGGCATTTATAATACTAATGGTAGGGACCCCGGGTCCGGCAAATCTGCTAGCTATGTCTGTTGGCGCAAGATATGGATTTTTAAAATGTGTCTCTTTTAATATTGGTCTAACTCTTGGTAAAATATTTCTTAATTTGGCCATGGGTTTTGGTTTGGGTGTTTTACTCGTAAATTTTACTACTTTTCAAGCTGTAATTAAATTTACTGGGGCTGCATATATGATCTATCTAGCTCTTAAATCTTGGAATGTTAATCTTCAACAAAGTGAAGAAAAACCAAAAGTAAATTGGAAGCAAGGTATTCTTGTTCACCCTCTTAATCCAAAGGCTTGGGTAATGACACTTATAGCATGGACCGAATTTGGCCCACAGTTAGGAAGCTTTACAATACAATTAATTGTAATAGTTACTAGTTTTGCAGTTGTTCAGATATTTGTACATAATTTTTGGAGTTTTTTAGGAGCAGTTCTTAGTCGAACTTTGCCAAATAGCATAATCTTAAGTAGATCATTAATTTTATTAACTATTATTGTAATTATTTGGGCTGTATTAATTTAAATACATTCTTATTTTTTTTTATAATAACCTACGATATCTCCTTCGGTTGTTACTCCTAAACCATTAATAGTTCTATTAACATAATTGAAATAGCATATGATTTGATTGGCCTCCAAGATTTCGCCGTCTGAAACATTATTTATTTTTAGTTCTTGAACATCCTCCTCTCTCATCTCTGAAGGATTTATTGTAAGCTTTTCAGAATATTTTAAAATAGCTAATTCTTTACCAGTAAATACTTCTTCAGGCTTTTTCTTATCAAGAGCCTTTTTAATTGCATCGCTTTTTTTAGTATCATCTATTAAATGGCTTGCATTCTTCCAATGATTGGCAAGAGAATAAGTACAGTTATTCAAAATAGAAACGTATGAGCTAATAGTTTCTTGAAACCATTTTGGTATAGTGTTTGTTTCATCATGAAGTACGGATTTATATAAAACAATATGCCCCTTCATAGTACTAGGTCTTAGAGAGTGGACTCTCATAACATTATCAACTGTTCCATGAGGTGTTCTGGCTAAATTAAAGGCCTCTTTAAGTTC
>FUFK010037990.1_pt1 | contig 39047 bp, 31 predicted proteins | sample 1021851 | NCBI WGS metagenome assembly FUFK01 (sample SAMEA51879418, study PRJEB19060) | metagenome
TAATTTATCCTCGCACGAGCAGCATATTTTTATCAGTAACCTCAAGTATCAGACCCTACTCGACTCCATTCAAGGTCGTAGCCCCAACATCGTGCTGCTGCCACTGGTGTCGATACCGGAGCTTGAAACGTGGATTGAGACTTGGTCATTCTCCGAGACCATTCACTCGCGCAGCTACACGCATATCATTCGTAATATCGTTAATGATCCGGGCCTTGTCTTCGACGATATTATGCAAAACGAGCATATTCTAGAGCGCGCCTCTGACATCGCAGGCTACTATGATGAGCTGTATCGTAACTCGCAGCTGTATAGCTTGTACGGTGCCGGCACGCATAAGATCAATGGCGAAGAGATCAGTGTTGATTTGCGCTCATTAAAGAAGCAGCTCTATCTGTGCATCATGGCGGTCAACGTGCTTGAGGCGATTCGTTTTTATGTGTCGTTTGCTTGCTCGTTTGCCTTTGCCGAGCGTAAGCTGATGGAAGGTAATGCCAAGATTATTAAACTGATTGCCCGTGATGAAGCACTGCATCTGACCGGTACACAGCATATGCTGAACCTCATGCGTAATGGCAAAGATGATCCTGAGATGGTTGAGATTGCCGAGGAATGTCATGAGCAAGGTATTGAGATCTTCCGTAAGGCCGCTGAGCAAGAAAAAGAATGGGCGGGATATTTATTTAAAGACGGCTCAATGATCGGACTTAATAAAGATATCCTTTGCCAATACATCGAGTACATCACCAACTTGCGTATGGAAGCGGTTGGCCTGCCGTCTGCCTTTCCGAATTCGAAGTCTAATCCTATTCCTTGGATCAATACTTGGCTNTCCTCTGATAACGTGCAAGTCGCGCCGCAAGAGACTGAGATCAGCTCGTATCTGGTCGGTCAGATCAACTCAGACTTGTCCGATAGCGACTTTGATGACTTTGAGCTGTAATTTTTAGATGTTATTAGCGCGTCGATGACATATCGCTGTCATGTAGGCGCGCTATCATCAAGGCAAAAAACACCAATAAAAATGACCATCAGGAGCTTGGGCAATGACGTGGGTAGTGACTAGCAAACAGCGCTTTTATTTGCATGATAGCGAGACCTTGCTAGACGGCTTACTGCGTACTGGGCACGATATCAACTATCAGTGCCGTGAGGGCTATTGTGGTAGCTGCCGCGTACGCCGTATCGCCAGCTCGCATGTGGTGGAGTATCCTTTTGCGCCGCTTGCGATGATTGAGGATAATGAGATACTGCCCTGCTGCTGCCGGGTTCAAGGTGTTATCTATATCGATCATGAGCTGGTAAAAGACTGAGTGATTCATAAACCATTCGCTCATAAAAAACGCGCTGTCTTTGAAAGACAGCGCGTTTTTTGATGTTCAGTCATGTTGCTATTANNTAATGCTACNTAGACAGTAGCGCTGAAGTAACGCAAGCTATTATTGAGGTGCGCCATTGTTTTCAAATAGCTTCATCAGCTCCTCACGCATACGGTCACGCTCCTCCTCACTCATCATCGGTCGCTCTTGTGACTCGCCGTGATAGTTCTGTTCAGGGCCACCCTCCATAATAACGGGACGTTGTACGACTTCTTGTGACGGGCGCTCAGCTAAGGTTACAGGGATTTCCGCGTGCTTACCATTGCGTAGTATTTGAGTATTGAGCACCGTGTTGGGCGGTTTGCGTGCGACATACTGAATCAGCGTATTGGCATCGGTCATCTCAACGCCATCGATAGTCAAAATAATATCGCCGGTCTTTAGGCCACTAATCGCGGCAGGGCCTTGCGGAACTACATTGAGCACTTCAACACCAGTTGAGGTCTCAAGCTGAGTCGGATCACGCAATTGCGACTGAATCTCAATGCCAAGCCAGCCACGGCTGACGCGGCCATCTTTGATCAGCGCGTTCATCACTTGCTCAACAAGCGCGGTTGGAATAGCAAAGCCGATACCCATTGACCCGCCTGAGCGCGAGAAAATCACAGTATTAATACCGACCAACTCACCGCTCGCATCGACTAGCGCACCGCCTGAGTTACCTGGGTTGATAGCGGCGTCGGTTTGGATAAAGTCCTCAAACTTATTGACGCCAAGGCCCGTACGACCTGTGGCTGAGATAATACCTTGCGTCACCGTTTGACCCACGCCAAAGGGGTTACCTATCGCTAGCGCAAGATCGCCAACGCGAATAGGCTCTTCACGAAACCCTAATGGCGTAAGCCCAGTCATATCGACGCGAATCACTGCTAAATCACTATCTGGATCGGTACCGATGACCTTAGCTCGGCTTTTACGCCCATCGCTAAAGGCAACAGTGATTTCATCGGCTTTTTCGACCACGTGCGCATTAGTCACGATATACCCATCTTCAGAGACAATAACGCCTGAGCCTAAATTAGTAGATCCTGGGCCTTGCTGCTGGTCACCATGGTTCTCAAAGAATCGGCGCAGTACTGGATCATCGATGTAAGGATGCTCTGCCATCGCCTGCGTCGTATAAATGTTCACTACTGACTGGGAGGCGCGCGCTACTGCATTATGATAAGAAGAGATCGGCTCTGGCGTATCAGCAACTGGCGCTGAGGCCTCTTGCTCAGCTGGTGGAGTTCTTGGTGGCTCCCATGTCGCCTCTGATGGCGTCTTCATACTCATAAATAGCCAAACAAACGCTGCAATTACTACTATTAATAAAACCCAAGGCAACCACTGCCATAGCGATGCCTTGTTATTGGCGTTTGGGGAAGACGACATAGAGAACCTCTGTAAATGTTATGCTAATGAATAAAGCGCTAGTAAATATTATAGTTTAGATAGGGCTGCAATAAGCTTTTTTAAAGACAAGAGCTAAATGAAATCAAGCTATAGAACCTATCTACTGACATAGCTGCGCTCACCAATTATAACTGGGCTTATTATACAGTACTGCGGCATCGTGTAGCCTTTCAGTTATTATGCTCAAAGGTAGTTTTATGAGACCTTAAACTAACTATGAGTACTCAATATACTCACTACATTCACTATCACACTATTAGCTCAGTTAGCTGCTCAGTTATCAGCGCGGTTAGCTGCTCCAACTAAGCGTAATAAATTGGCTTAATAGCAATATGATAAACTAGGCCTCATTTAAGTGCCTCATTTCAGCTACAACATAAAACCTCTGTCCTACTTATATAAAGAAGACAAACCACTAAAAATTTAGGCAATAAAGTAAGCATAAAAAAGTACTAAGGAGAACCCATGAACCAAAAGAACCAAAAGCATAATTTAGAATCGACTAGCCCAAATACTAATCACAGTAGTCCTAGTGCAGCGCCATCGATAAGCGCACAGGCCTTAGCCAAATTTTGTGATGATTATCTTGACGCCAATGCATTTAAAGACTACTGCCCTAATGGTCTACAAGTCGACGGCGGACGGCCTATTCAGCGTATTATCACGGGCGTGACCGCTTGTGAAGCGCTAATAGATGCAGCCATTGATGCTGACGCTGACGCCATTATGGTCCATCATGGTTATTTTTGGAAAGGTGAGCCTGAGCCTATCACCGGAATGAAAGGCAAGCGTATTCGCAAACTCATGCAGCATGGTATCTCTTTAATCGCTTATCATCTACCCCTTGACGCGCATCCAATCGTAGGCAATAACGCTAAGCTTGCCGAAAGTTTAGGACTGACTATCACCGGTGCNCTCTACCCTAATGAGACGCATCCCGTTGGCAATATAGCNATTGGCAAGCCGCAAAGTNCAGCANATCTGATAGAGACGATTACTCANACTCTAGAGCGTAAACCTCTGCATATTGCAAGTGACTTTTCGCTNTCTGGCAGCGATACTNATCAGTCACNTATCTCTANTAAAGAAAACCAGCAGATAGATGCTACCTCTGTAGTCACAACNGCGTCCAAGCATATTGAGCGNATCGCTATATGTACCGGGGGCGCGCAGGATATGATTGAGCAAGCCGCGCTTATGGATTGCGACGCTTATATTTCAGGAGAAATATCTGAGCGTACCACGCACAGTGCTCGTGAATTGGGTATTGACTACTTCGCTTGTGGTCACCATGCGACTGAACGCGGCGGTATACAAGCGCTAGGAGAATTAGTTTCTGAACAGTTTAATTTGCCGGTTACTTTTGTCGATATTGTCAACCCTGCATGACCGTTAAGTTTTATTACTGCTTTGTTAACGTAACTTGAATAATTGCTATATATTCCTCATAAAGTATAATTGTAAGAGAATGTTTTGTCATGAGACTTTCCATTAATACAGCCTCCGGTTATGACGTTGGTTGAGTGCCGTTTTAGCTTTTGGTTATGATAATTTCTATAACGCTAAAGGTATTCATTTCGATGTTGCATAAGATATTAGCTCTTTAAAGACGCTCCACTTCGGTAGATTGTTGTCGTTAAAGGGCTAATATTAGCGCTGGATAAGAGCTTATAAGTGGCAGTCGCAGTATTGTTAGCGGCTCGTTGTTTATAGAAAGAAGTACTGATTAAAGGGTTATCTATTATTTTAGCTTTAATCAGATCTAAAGCTTCTGCTTTTATACAATAACTTTTTCATGACCTTACCTTAGTACCTTTAGTCTTGATACCTAAGTATTTAACATATCTAAGTATTTAGCGACTGGTGAAGAAACGATACCAAGTTACTCTCTTCATCCATTTTAGTGCGTTTTGAAACTTAGGGGTATCAAAGGCTAGCGATAGTGCTGCTCTAACCAGCAGTTTCGACAATCTTATTCAGTCGACTATCTTGTATAGGTAGCAAACGACACTTTGCTTATCGAGCTACTATAATTGAACTAGTATCTTAGCGATGAGTATAAAAGTGTCAAAGATCGACATTTATATAAAGACAGATGTCTTTGCGTATGAATGTCAGTCTAAGGGTAAGTAGGATGGCTACAATTAGGAGACATCCATGCAGCGTATTACTTATCGTGTAAAAGTATCCGCGCAAGGGGCTAGACGTCGTATTTCATACTTATTACGTCCAGCCAATCGCACACTTAGCACCAAAAGTAAGATCGTTCCATCGGCTAAAGTAACTCGTTTTGCCAAATCCAAAAAAATTGCCCAAGTATCTAGTATCGCATTATTATCTTTGCCTGCTAGAAGTCTTACCACTATGGAGGTACCAGTACCGGCCTATGATCAGGTCATGCTAGATAAGACTTTAACCATAGCCGCTGTGCCTGGTGATAGTACTTATTTTGCTACTGATGGTTTTCAGCACGGTTTTGGTTATGATTTAGTGCGTAGCTATGCTGATGAGCTTGGCGTTACTATCGACCTAAAAGCTTATGCAACAGAAGAGACAGCACTTGCGGCACTAAAAAACGGTGAGGCTGATATGGCCTTGACTACGGCTAGTACTCAGCTTACCAATCAGCTCAATCTTGCCTCAGTGAATCTAAGCTGTGGTTATGATACTAGTTTGACTAATAACGGTCTAAACCCGAAAGTGAGCTGGACGTTTAAGGACTCCAGTGATCTGCTGTCACAAACGGCTAGTAGCTATCTGTGTGATAATATCAAAATCAATAATACCCAGAAATTAGCGGCTTTTTATAATCAAAAACTGCTAAAAGATGCTTATAGTCAAAATCACTTTCAGCAGACACTGACAGAGAAGCTACCCGATTATCAGACGCAGTTCGAGCAGCAAGCTCAGAACTATAATCACGATTGGGAGCTGCTGGTTGCAATGGGCTATCAAGAATCGCATCTCGATGCTAATGCTGTCTCCCCTACTGGGGTACGCGGCATCATGATGCTGACCAATAGCACGGCAAAAGCGATGGGCGTCTCTGATCGCGTTGATCCGTATCAAAGCATCGGCGGCGGTGCTCGCTACTTGGAGCAAGTAAAAGCAGACTTTGCTGATGTGCCAGAGTCGGATCGGATTTGGTTCGCACTTGCCGGCTATAATATGGGGCCTAATGCAGTCAAACGTATTCAGCGTAAACTGCGTGAGCAAGGCATCGATGATAAGAGCTGGGCGAACGTATATGCTTATTTATCAGACAATAGAGCTTCGAATAGCCGCTACGGTCAAGCTATGCATTACGTCAGTAATATCAGAAGCTATCTTGAAACCATCAAGACCTATAGCGTGTAANAGNTAGNNTGTTTAGCTTATAAAGCATCTGATTTAAAATGTATTTAGCAATAAAAAGCTGCTCTTAGTATTAAGAGCAGCTTTTTTATTCTATGNGCATTAGCTCAGTGAGCCATCAATCNGCTTAACGGACTCACNGAAATTATGCTTAGCGATTAGGCACGGTTAAGCGCTGACCGCGTTGTAACATCGTATCAGGGGCGATATCATTCATATCAGCCAGCTCTTTTGTCGAGACGCCGTATTTGCGCGCTAAGCCAATCAAACTATCTCCAGAAGCCACTTGGTAGCTNACNGTCATTTTTGGCACTTTAAGCGTCTGACCGCGCTGTAGCTGCGCTTTAGTCGATAGATTGTTTGTGGCTGCTAGATCGGATACAGATACTCNGAAGCGGCGAGCTAACGCAATTAGGCCATCGCCTGACTGTACTTTATAATTCTCAGTGTTGTCTAGCTTTTTACCTGTACTAGTAGTACTCGTCGATGCAGCGCTGCTCGTGCTAGTTGCGCTCGTAGCAGTAGAGCGATTACCCGCAGCTGGAATCGTCAAACTGCGTCCTAAGATAAGGTTCGAGTTAGTGCTTAGATTATTGGCTGCGGCCAAGTCACTAACGCCGATTTTGTAGCGGTTGGCTACCCCAATTAACGTATCACCAGAGCGGATCTTATAGCTGATGGGTTTGTCATTGAGCTTATTGTCCACTTGTGANGCTGAGACAGGTACCTTAATGGTTTGACCGCGTTGTAGGCGAGCTCTTTCATCAAAGCTACTGTTANCCGCTGCTACTTGCGCCGCNCTCACACCNAAACTATTGGCAATACCTATGAGCGTCTCCCCAGATTTTACTTTGTAATTACTGGTTACAGCCGAGCTACTNGAACGACTAGCTGAGCTATTTGATGAAGATGTCGTATTGGCATCTGCTGGTATCTTTAACGTCTGACCGACGTACAGCGAATCTGTACTACCGATACCATTGAGATCGGCTAAAGCTTGGGTTGAGATNCCAAACTGTTTGGCAAGGGCGATGAGACCGTCACCTGATTGGACTTTGTAGTTCTTAGTAGCGGTAGTTGACTGTGCACGTTTACGCGAAGGAGCAGCAGGAGTCACCGCAGGCGCAGTAACNTTACCTGGCACTAACCACAGCTTTTGACCGCGCAGCAAATCAGCACGGCTACTGAGATTATTATAAGTCGCTAGCTGAGTGACTGATAAGCCAAAACGATTTGCTGTACCTATCAATGTATCGCCGCTTTGTACCACATAGCTTTCGGGTTGAGCTGGCGTATTGCTACTCTTTAAAGGCTCGATAGGTTTAGCATTATACAAGTACAGAGTACTGCCAGAGAGTAAGTTAGCCTTAGGATCTATCTGGTTCCACTCGGCGATTTCACGCCAGCTCACCCCTGCTCGGCTAGCGATATTAGACAAAGTGTCGCCACGTTTTACGGTATAGGTGCTGCGTTTGCCTTGTGGTTTTGCCTTGCTATTAGCGCTGGTTGCAAAACTAAGCTTTTTCTCTCTACCGCTAGCCTCCAACACAGATTGCTGTGTCTGTACAGCGGACAGTTTAATATTACCATCGACCGCGCTGANCACCTCTCGCTGATCNGGAGTCTGTGATTGAATCTGTCTAGCAATAAAGTCGCGCTCTTCTTGGCTCAGTGGCGGCTCTTGTACGATAGTATTGTTACCTGTNATCTGCGCAGAAGTCGTCGGTAAGCTGTTGCTNCTTTTTAGCTCCGCATTGATTTTTTGCGTTTCACTACTAGTAATAGGCGGCTCAGTTCTGGCATTGTTATTACTGCTATACACTGAGCTACTAGACGGCGTAGCAGCTGGAGAGATATAACTGGTCGTTTGCTGNGGCACACTAGCACTAGCCGCATATTCAGCTAGNCCNCTTCCCGTTGAAGGTAGGGAGCCGCTGCTATAGGGCTTGTTATTATAAGATGTTGATCCTGAGGTACTTGGCGTAGCAGGTGTGCTAGAGGCGATGACATTACTACTGCCATTACCTCGCAGTGCACTGAGTTTGGCGTCGATGTTGACATCGACATCGTTCGGGATAATGACTCGCTGTGGGCCTGAGGCGTCAATACGGCCAGAAGTGAGAGCGGTGTTTAATCTTTCAAGCTCGTCGTAGCTGACGCCTGTAAGCTGTGAGACTTCAGCCAGACTGACGCCGTAGTTNGCAGGAACACTACGAAAATGCTGACGGTTGGCGATAGCTGGTAGATAAACCCCAAACTGTGAGGGGTTAGCGACGATCTCAGCAACTGCCAAAAAGCGCGGCACGTAGTTCATCGTCTCAGTAGGTAGTCTNAGCGACCAATAGTCTGTTGGTAATCCTCGCGCCGCATTCGCGTCAATGGCTTTTTGTACCCGTCCAGGACCGGCGTTGTAAGCTGCCAAAGCCAGCTCCCAACTGCCAAATTGGTTATGCAGCGCCGTCAAGAAGTCATAAGCGGCGCGCGTCGACTCGATAACATCGCGGCGACCGTCATAAGTACTGCTTTGATTGAGACCGTAGATGCGTCCCGTGCTTGGGATAAACTGCCACAAGCCTGCAGCCGCCGCACTACTCGTACCACTAGGATCATACGAGCTTTCGATAACGGGCAATAATGCCAACTCGGTCGGAATATTGCGGCGCTCCGCTTCGCGCACAGTATGATATAAATAGCGACTGGCTCGCGCGGTCAAACGGTTTAAGTAATCTTGTCTACTCGTAAACCAGCCTTTTTGCCCCTCGATACGTTGATTGTAGATAGGGCGACCAGCGTTCATCCGATAACCGGCACGTAGGCGGTTCCATAAATCACCGTACTGCTGAATGGCAAGTTTATTACCCTCAACCATAGCCATGTCACTGGCTTCTAATAAATCCGCGAGCTCATCTAAGCTCTCTTCATCTAAATAAGCCGTTGAATAATCATCGCTAGCAGGAGTTTGCGGGGTCGCAGNTGGGCGCTTAGTGACCACAGGCGTACGAGTATTTTTAACCCCAGTGTTTTTTACCGCTGACGTATTACTACAAGCACTGACAAGTAGAGCGGATACAGCAAGGGTCAAAGGCAAAGCGATAGGTAAACGAGAGTTTGACGGCACGATAGACATGATAATGGCGGCTTCCTAGCAACAAAAATAGATAAAAATAACAATGGATAAAAATAGCTGACTGAAACTAAATTCTCAAGGCTTATATTTTACATAACAGTAAGCGTTTATTAGAGCATAGCATTACCCTCTTGATTCAGCATAGCTTAGATAGCTTTTGGTAAAGATAACTTGTCGCTATTACAGTGTAAGACGCAGCATAAGATAAACATTATAACTATCGCAAGCTTGAACGAATAACTCAATTAATCATATTAACTCATTGATTATTATTCATGGCTTATCATACAACGATAATGATTTGTGACTTATAATTTATGATCTTTGACCTATAAGTTACGGCGCATAAGTTACTAGTCAAACCATAGCCTATCAATACAATCTATTAATGAGCGCTTACTAATTATTTACTTAATGACTACTTATTAATTAGCTATTAATTACCTACTAATTAATAGTCACTTGTGATACCGCTCTTAATAGTATGGCGTTACCCGTTGATAAGGTTAAGGTTACTCTTGAATTAGTCACGAATGAGACATTATTGCCATCTTTAACCCAGCTCTCTGTGGTGTTGACATTAGCTTTAGCTTGGTTTCCAGTAATGACGATATTATCGATATTAATGTCGTAGCGNTAGTTTGAGGTCTGATTCCAACTGTTTTGTAACAGTCTTAGATACGCATCTTTATCTAGGCTGGTCGTTTTACCTTTTCTGGATAAAGAGATAAGCGCATCGTCAGACACCAAACGCGACACTTGGCTAATGTTTTTATTATTCGCCGCCGTCTTCATGGAGCTGGCATAGTTTTGTACTAAGCCCTCGCTCATCGTNGCGGCCTGTGCGTTAACAGCGACTACACTTNCGCCGGTAGCTAATGCTGTGAGACTAGCGCCTCTGATTATCAACGCTAGTAATCTTGTACTCCCCAAACGTGTATTCCCCAAACGTTTCATCTTCTTCCTTAGCGGTTATCTTGAAAGTTTTAGCCTATCAGTAATTTCTCACAGTCATGTAACTCCCTGTGTGATAATTGCATATCTAATCGGCTAGGCTTATCTTATTGATTGATCTAAAAAAAGTCCTTGTTAGTGCTAGAGTCGAATGCTCGACCATTCCTAATATCNTTAACACAGTATCGATAACACGCTAAGACTTAGATTTGTCAGTATTATGACTCTCATCTACTCTAGCGTCATTGTCATGCTCATCGTCACTAAGTTTCATCCCCAAGCGCTCAACACGGCGATCCATCATCTGCCTAGCCAGTGCTTGCATATCTTCAACTCGGTCAATCTCATCGACAATCTCAAGGCCTAATAAGGTCTCAAACACATCTTCTAAGGTCACAAGTCCTTTGACTTCGCCATACTCGCCAACAGTAATGGCAATATGAATACGATTTTTTAGCATCAGCTCTAACAAGTCAAACAATTTCATCTTGGAGAAAACAAAAGTGATCTCTCGCTGAAACTGCGTCAGAGGCTTATGGGTCGCGTGATTTACTTTTGCTAATAAGATATCTGTTTTTAGCACAAACCCAGTAATATTATCCAAATCANCATCATAGATAGGTAGGCGCGAAAAAGTCAGCTTAGGGCGATCCGCTAATAGCTCAGTGACGGTTTTGTTTTGTTCAAAAGCGAGCATTACTGAGCGCGGCGTCATGATGTCTTCGACTTTTATCGCCCCAAAGGCTAACAAATTACGAATAATACGCGACTCTAGCGGGTCAATTTGACCNGCCTCCTCACCTATACTAGCAAGAGCGGCAAACTCGCGGCGACTAAAGACATCGGTCTCTTTGCTTCTGACCAGCAGCTTAGTGATACGCTCAGATATCCATATCAGCGGATATAAAAGCATAATAATACCGCGAACGAAGTACGCTACTACACCGCTAAGCTGACGCCAATAAACGGTCCCTAAGGTTTTGGGGATAATCTCAGATATAAACAAAATAGCCAATGTCATAAACGCTGAGAACACGCCAAACCAAGCACTACCAAAGACAATCGTGGCTTGCGCACCGGCGCCAATAGAACCGACGGTATGCGCTACGGTATTTAAAGTCAAAATAGCCGCCAGCGACTGATCGATGTTATCGACCTTAAGACGTTTGAGCATGGCCGCTTTGTTGGGGTTCCTCTCTTGTACATCAGCGATGTAAGAGGGTGTCATAGTCAGTAGCGCTGACTCTGCAAGCGAGCAGAGAAACGAGACACCAATTGCTAAGAGTACAAANAGCACTAGTAGTAGCACACTACTTGCTGTAGCTTGTGCTGCGACCTCTGTCGCTGCAGCTGAGCTCGCTGCTAGTACAGATGTCGGCAACAAAAGCAGTGTCGCACTGAATATGGCAGTGCAAACCGATAAAATCCAGTGATAAGCGCTAGNGTTTTTTATAGGGGGAGGCTCCGCTGAAGCTTGTTTACGACAAGCGCGTAAGCGATATAAACGAGAAGTAACCAAAGAGGTAAGCAGCAAGTCGGGTAACCTAAATAATGATTTAATAAAAGGTGGAGCGAAAAATAAAGCGCTGCTATAAAGCCAACACTTTTATANGCATTCGATATTATCATTGATACTCAGGTTACACAATATTTTGTCTTCATACGATGAAACCACGGGCCATTCAGCCTTAAATTTTGCAGTCCTATGAGCCNTTTTATCGGTATACTAACGCTTATCTATTTTGAGCCNTTGATAGTTAGTCTCAATNTAGGACTAAAACCTAAGACTAAAACNAGTATTTAGAAGCACTTATCTGCCCTAATGCGTACCGTCATAGCTGCTACCATTAGCGCTACGCTTATTGTCAGGCTAAGAAAAATGCGCTTGTGCTATGATTAACAGTTACTAAGTGTTAGATTTTTTGTTACTATGCGTCTAATTTTATTTTTGTACCTCACTTATCGAGAGAAATTATGAGCTTATTTATCCAGTCAGCCCATGCTGCTGAAGCAGCAGGCGATGCCGCCGGTGGCGCGTCACTATTTGGTCAGCTACTACTGCCAGTCGCTTTTTTTGCTATCTTTTACTTTTTGGTTATTCGTCCGCAGTCTAAGCGTACTAAAGAGCACCGCGCGATGGTAAGCTCGCTTACCGTTGGCAGCGAAGTTATCTTCGCCGGTGGCCTCATGGGCCGCATCAAGCAAATCGAAGGCGATTATGCTGTTGTGAGCTTAAACAACAATACAGATGTCAAAGTGCAACGCGCATCGGTAATCTCAGTACTCCCTGCAGGCACTATTGAGAGCGTTTAAGTCTTACCTTAGTGCTGCTTNNCNATGAGTTAGATTGTAGTCAGCTATAGGTTATAGTACTTATTTATAGTCANANATTTATAGTCACATATATTGTAATGACCGTTCACTAATTGCGGTCATTTTTGGCTATTAGCTACCCTATTATCTATTCACTCATGGTCTGCATCACCAGTCTTTTATCAATANAAAGAAGTCATTATGCAATATCCCGCATGGAAATACCTAGTTATCATTGTCGTGCTTATCGTGGCAGGTCTTTACGCGGCTCCAAACCTTTATCCTGATGAGCCTGCGGTGCAGATTACGAGTGCTGCAGNAGGTACTCAGCTGTCTGAGAGCGTATTAACGGAGTCTGAGCGTCTGCTTAGTGAAGCCAATATCGACTTTCACGATGGTAGCTTTGAGGACAACAGTGCCTTGGTACGCTTAGATACTCCAGATGAGCAGCTAAAAGCTCAGGAAGTCTTGCGCCAAAACTTAGGCGATGATTATGTCGTCGCGCTCAACTTAGCGCAAACCACGCCGCAGTGGTTACGCGATATCGGCGCTAAGCCTATGAAGCTCGGTTTGGATCTTCGCGGCGGGGTGCGTTTTGTACTAGAAGTGGATATGGATAAGGCGCTAGAGCAGCGTCTTAGCAGCGCTAGCCGTGACGTGCGCCGAGAGCTGCGCGCTGAACGCGTAGCGGTGACCGGTACTAAAACTGAAGGTCAAAGCATCATTCTGCACTTCTCTGACACTGACGCCCGTGGACGCGCACAAAACATCCTACAAGCGTCAATGGGTAATGACTTTACGGTGCAATCAACCATTGATGACCAAGGCCCTGCGCTAGTCATGTCCTATAACGATGCCATGGTCGATGAGATTAACAGTTACGCGGTCAATCAAAACTTGACGACTTTGCGTAACCGGATTGCTGAGCTTGGGGTCGCAGAAGCATTAGTACAGTCGCAAGGCGCTAGCCGTATCGTGGTGGAGCTACCGGGCGTACAAGATACTGCCGAGGCCAAACGGGTACTTGGCCGTACTGCCAACCTTGAGTTTCGCATGGTAGCAAAAGATGCCGAAAACTACACCGGCGGTATTCCTCCTGCTGGCACTGAGGCCTTCCCTTTTCAATCACTAGATGGCCCGCCGGTTCTGTTAGAGCGTCAAGCTATCGTTACCGGTGACAAAGTCACTAACGCGCAGACAGGCGTTGATGAGAGCGGTACACCTGAGGTGAATATTACCTTAGATAGCGCTGGCGGTAGACTCATGCAAAACGCCACGCGCACCTCAGTTGGTGAGCAAATGGCGGTGCTGTTTATCGAAAACAAACAACGCATCACTTATGAAGAAGATCCNGTNACGGGTGAGACGACTGAAGTTCGGACGCCTTACGCGGAGACTAAAGTCATCAACCGTGCCAATATCCAAGCGGTACTTGGCTCCTCGTTCCGTATCACGGGCTTAGATAGTAGCGCTGAGGCGGCCGAGCTTGCTTTGCTACTACGCTCAGGGGCGCTAGCGGCGCCGATGTACTTTGTCGAAGAGCGCACTATTGGCCCTTCACTTGGNCAAGAAAATATCGATAAAGGTTTATTTTCGACCCAAGTCGGTTACTTACTCGTGTTCATCTTTATGATAATTTTCTATCGCTTGTTTGGCGTCATTGCTAACGTTGCGTTAGCTGTCAACGTCATCATTATCATCTCAATCATGTCGATATTAGGCTCATCTCTTACCTTGCCTGGTATCGCTGGTATCGTCTTGACCATCGGTATGGCGGTCGATGCTAACGTGCTGATATTNGAGCGCATACGTGAAGAGATAGCCAACGGTGTGCGGCCAAAAACCGCCATTGTGGCCGGCTTCGATCGTGCGTTTAGTAGTATCTTCGATGCTAACATTACCACGCTGCTAGTGGCTTTTATCTTATTCGCTATCGGTACCGGTCCGATCAAAGGCTTTGCTATTACTTTAGCGATTGGTATTGTCAGCTCACTGTTCACCGCTATTTTGGTGACGCGAGCGCTAGTACAAATCGCTTATGGTAAGCGCAAATCTATCAAACGTTTGAGCATCGGTTAGGAGACTACTATGGCGATCGATCAGAATAACNCGAACAATAAAGACAACCTGCCGACCTCGAACAGCTCAGGCAATCAGTCAGGTAACAGCGGCTCGAATACTAACTCGCAAGGCAATAAGCGTCGCCGCCGNAATAAGCCGCGCCGTGATGGTAAAGGTAGCAATACTCAAACCAATAACTTAAATAAAACGACTAAAGGGTCTAAAGGAGCTCAGCGTGACAATGCTAAAGGCTCACAAGCCCTAGCAACCGCTAATGCTGTAGATCCTAGTCACTTTGAGGGCGACGCCGCTGATGACGCAGCAGCAGCAGCTGAAGGCGGTATAAAAGCCATTGGCGATCAGCGTATTATCCCCTTTATGAAATTAGAGAAGCCTATGGGCCTACTCTCTATCTTTATGGTTATCGCAAGTATCATTGCTATCGCCGTTAATGGTTTAAACCTAGGTCTTGATTTCACCGGCGGCGTCTCAGCGGATGTCAGCTANGAGCAATCGGTTGAGCAAGTGGCTGTGGTTGAGGCCTTAGCTGATAACGGTTTTGATGACGCTGTCGTGCAGTACTTAGGCACTAATAAAGAGCTGCTAGTACGCCTACCGCCGCAATCTGACAATATCGATGGGCTCAATACTAGCTTGGATACCGCATTAGACTTGCCTAATAATCCAGCTAGTATTAGCAACGTCAATATTATAGGTAGCCAAGTGGGTAACGAGGTCTATCTGAACTCAGTGATGGCCTTAGCTCTTGCCTTAGTCTGTATGCTAGGTTACGTCGCGCTACGCTTCCAGTTTAAGCTCTCATTAGGGGCNGTATTATCATTATTTCATGATGCGATTGTGACAATTGGGGTATTTGCACTCTTTGGCTTCCCATTTGATTTGACNGTTTTGGCGGCGGTACTGGCGCTGATTGGTTACTCGCTGAATGATACTATCGTTGTCTATGACCGTATCCGTGAGAATTTCCGCCGGGTTCGCGGTATCACGCCGCGCCAAACGATTGACTTGTCATTGACTGAAACCTTACGCCGTACGATCATGACTATCTCAACAGTGCTCTTAGTCGTGCTGGCTATGATGTTCTTAGGCGGTGATGGCTTATACTGGTTCTCAGTGGCGTTATTTATCGGTTTGCTTGCTGGTACTTATTCTTCTACTTATATTGCAAGCTCTATTCCGCTAGCGATGGGTCTATCACGCGATGACTTTGTGGTAAAAGTAAAACCTGAGTTTGAAGAAGAGATCGTTAGCTTTAATGACCCAAAAATGTTTGAATAGTTTATTGTAAATAAGTGAATTGGCGAATAGTTATTCATAGCTATTCGCTAAAAAGTTATTATAAAAGCACCTGACTCATTATCGATGAGTGTTGGGTGCTTTTATTTTTGTATTATGTATTACAGCGTTTAGCCTTTATCTCAGTAACAGCGATATTTTATGGCCACAACCTCAACAGCAGCGCCCCAACCTATCGATACCCGCTATCGGCGTATCATCTCTATCGCCGTGCCTGTTATGTTGGCAAACCTAGCCATGCCGCTACAAAGCCTGATTGATACTGCNGTCGTTGGTAATATGANTGCGGCGGCCAATCTTGCNGGCATGGGACTTGCAATCCAGCTTTTATCGCTATTATTAGTCAGTTTTAACTTTTTGCAGTACGCCTCCTCTGGATTATCGGCTCAGGCTNTGGGTCAGCTCAGTGCCAGTGCCAGTGTCAGTGCCAGTACGGCAGCTGAGGATACAACTGCTAATGGCTCAAGTAACCGCTCAGGCTCAGAGCAAATGGCCTCGGCCCTACTCTCTATTTTGCAGCGCGCTTTAGTACTCGCCTTTATCATCGGGGCGCTATTACTCTTAGCAAAACCTTGGCTGATCGAATACGGTTTGCAAGCNTTNTCGGCGAATCCTGCTAGTGGCGTCGCTGCCCAAACATACTTAGACGTGCGCTTCTGGGGCGTTATCGCTGAGCTGATGAATTTTGCTTTTATTGGCTGGTTCGCAGGGCAAGGTAAGACGCGTTACATGCTCTATCAGCAAGGTTTTATTGCGCTATTAAACATTATACTGACGTTGTTTTTTGTGTATGGTATGGGGCTGGGATTAGTCGGTGTTGCTTTAGGGACTACTATCGCCTTTTGGTCAGGAGTGGGGCTAGCACTTTGGCTAAGTCGCCAGCATTTACAACTGTCGTGGTCAGCTCTATTTAGTACTGACGCTGAGTATTTTACGCGCTCAAAGATGCTTAGGCTATTTTCTTTAAATAAAGATATTTTTATTCGCACCCTTATTCTGACTTTGAGCTTTGCTTGGGTCACAAGATTGTCAGCACAAAGTGGCGACTTAGTTTTGGCCGCTAACGCTATTCTTCTGCAAGTTCTCAGTATTTCAGCCTTTGCTTTAGATGGCGTAGCGGTGTCAGCAGAGACACTTGCAGGACAGGCCGCAGGGCGACGAGACTGGCGACGCTTTGCTATTATTGTCAAGCGGACAGGTATCGTCAGCTACGCTTTGGCACTGCTCTTAAGTCTGCTTTGGTTCCTAGCAATGCCGACATACTTGCAGACAATGACCAATATCGAACCGGTGCTCACCCTTACCCGCCAATATCAGAATTATGCGATACTACTGCCGCTGATAGGCGTAGGCGCGTACTGGCTCGATGGTATATTTTTCGGTCTCACTGCTGGTAGTGTCATTCGAAATGCGGCCCTGCTATTAGCCGTGGTCTTCTTCCCTATCAGCTGGCTACTTTATGAGCGCTACGATATGACAGGGATTTGGCTCAGCGTTTGGTGNCTATTAGCNCTAAGACTAGTGATTCTTGGCGCGTTTTTATACCGTGCTTACCTGACAGGCAATTACGACAAGCTACAACCTCAATAAAACTAGAATAAATTTAAATAAAACGTGACTACAAGCGCTAAATCCTAAAAATAAAAGCTGGATGTCACATATAACAACATCGAAAATCTCAGGACCTCACGTGACCATTTCTTATTCCAAACAACAAACACAGGCCTCCTATCGGTGGGCTGATGGCTTCAAAAAAAGCTTAGCTGTGGCAATGGGCTATTTGCCTGCTGGTATTGCCTTTGGCGTTCTTGCTCAAGTCGCTGGCATTCCTATTTGGGCAACTTTNATGCTNAGCNTATTTCTCTATGCAGGCGCAGCGCAGTATGCGTGCTTGCCCATGCTAAGCGCCGGTCTGCCTGTGGGTAGTATCGCAACCAATATTGCCGCGATTAACTTGCGTCATGTCTTTTATGCTATGCCNTTATTGCAATCTATGCCTACCCAAAAGCTGGCTAAGACCTATTGCTTATTTGCGCTAACCGATGAGACCTTTTCGGTAATGACTAGCCTGCCTGCTGAGGAGCGACAAGCGTTAATACTGCCTATCAGTCTATTTAATCAAAGCTGGTGGGTGGCGGCGTCTCTGATTGGGGTGATGATAGGTAGCGCTCTCAACGACTTAGTGCCGCATTTAGATTTCGCCTTAGTCTGTTTGTTTGCCATATTAGCTTATGAGCAGTTTCAAAATGTGAAGCGGCTATTTCCTATCGCTATCGCTGTCATTGGTCTGATACTGGCTTCCTTGTTCACTAGTGACTGGCTATTATTAGTCGCTATTAGCTTTTGTATGCTGCTGATTTTAGCGCGCGGATTTTGGCTGCAGTACTCTGTTACAGGAGACCNCTCTGATGACTAGTCAATATCTAATTATAGCTACTCTCGCTATGGCAGCGGTGACTTTTATCACTAGAGCTATCCCTGCCTTAATTCCCAAAAAAATACTAGACACGCCTTGGCTCCACAGGCTTAATGANAGCTTACCTTTATCGGTNATGGTGCTGCTTATTTTGACTAGCTTGGCTTATCAAGACTTATCGCTGCGCCATAGTTTAGCCAGTCCTGAGGTGCATCTATTGTTAGCTCAGATTGGCGCATTAGCACTGGTATTTTTAGTTTATCATTTTAGCAAGCAGCTGCTAGTGAGTATGATCGTCGGTATAGCGACTTTAAATGGTCTGCTTTGGATATTTGCTCAGCTCTTAAGTTAAAATCTACTGAAAGCGCACAATCAAACACCGAACACCGAACACCGAACACCGAACACCGAACACCGAACACCGAACAATTAAATATCGGTATAAAAAAGAGCGTCTCTACTTAATATAGAGACGCTCGTTTTTTATACTATGACAAGCAATGATGCTATTAATCTAAAGATTATATCTCTTCAATACCCATCATATCGACTGGCGTATCAGCGACAATTTGTACGCCTTTCTTGCCAGTCTTAGCCGTATCATTACGCTGAGCCTGCAGATGATCAAGATAAGCTTCATTGATTTGTCCAGTGATATAGCAGCCATTAAATACGGCACAATCAAAGCCTTCCACTTTACTATGCTTAGTGTCTTTTACCGCATCAATCAAGTCATCTAAATCTTGGAATATCAGACGATCCGCGCCGATAATCTTACGCACTTCTTCAACACTGTGTCCCGAAGCGATCAGCTCGCTACGTACTGGCATATCGATACCATAGACATTAGGGTACTTGACTGGCGGCGCTGCACTAGCAAAGAAGACCTTACGCGCGCCCGCATCACGCGCCATTTGGATAATCTCATGACAAGTAGTGCCGCGTACAATAGAGTCATCCACTAGCAAGACGTTTTTACCTTTAAACTCTAGTGGCACGGCACTGAGCTTTTGCCGTACTGATTTTTTGCGTTGCTGCTGGCCTGGCATAATAAAGGTGCGTCCGATATAACGGTTCTTCATAAAGCCTTCGCGATATTTGATATTCATCTTCAGCGCCAGCTCCATCGCTGAGGTCCGCGACGTATCGGGAATAGGAATGACCACATCGATATCATGATCATCGCCCCACTCGGCCAAGATTTTATCGCCTAGTTTTTCGCCCATACGCAGACGCGACTTATAGACTGAGATATTATCCATAATCGAATCTGGACGCGCAAAATAGACGTACTCAAAGATACAAGGCGTATACTCTTGCTGCTCAACGCACTGATGAGTGTGCAAGTTATGGTCTAAATCGATAAATATCGCCTCGCCGGGTTTGACATCACGAATAATCGTAAACCCTGAGCCTGTTAGCGCCACTGATTCTGAGGCCACCATATATTCTGTACCGCCATTAGCCGCCAAGCGCTCACCGAATACCAGTGGACGGATGCCATTAGGATCACGAAAAGCTAATAAACCGTGACCGGTAATCAAAGCCACTACGCCATACGCACCTTCACAGCGATGATAAACCGCTTTTACCGCTTCAAAAATATCATCAGCGTTAGGATTCGTCTTGCCTAAGTCCTGCATCTCATGGGCGAGCACGTTAAGTAACACCTCAGAATCTGAATCGGTATTGAGATGACGACGATCCTCGATATATAGCTCTTTGGCTAAGGTTTCCGCATTGGTCAAGTTACCGTTATGCGCCAAGGTAATACCATAAGGCGAGTTGACATAGAACGGCTGCGCCTCAGCACTGCTAGAGGTGCCAGCAGTCGGATAGCGCACATGACCGATACCAAACTTACCGACTAGCTTGATCATATGGTGGTTCATAAACACATCGCGCACCATACCGTTTTCTTTTCGCAGGTACAGACGCCCATCTTGCAAAGTAACGATACCAGCTGCATCCTGACCGCGATGCTGAAGCATAGTCAAGCCATCATAAAGAATTTGGTTAACGGGCTCATGAGCTGCAACCCCAACGACTCCACACATAGTTATGTCCTATTTTAGAGCAAAGATTAGTAACGAGAAGGTATAGCGTTTATTCATACTAGTGGTTTGGCACTAATGAATCCTGCACTAATGAATTCTGATAGCAATGAATTCGTATTAGCTAGAAACTTAGAAACTTGAAAAGTCAGAAACTTGAAAAGTCAGAAACTTGAAAATTTAGAAACAATGCAACTGATATACAATATCGATGCGTCTATATTTAAAGAGCGAATACTACGGTAATAACATCACTCTGATAGCATAATCCTGATGACGCAGTTCTATAAGAAAACTTTTTTTATTTTATAACACTACTATGCCAAAGCCTAGATAGCTTACATGCTCTAACCTTATAGAAAAACCAATAAGAGTAAATAAATATCATCGTCAGCTCAGAGCTATTATGATTGGTTAATCTGTCCCCAAGCCATACCTAGCATATCGGTAGCTAGCTCTTTACCCATTGGTGCATAAGGCATCAGCTCAGGGGCAAGCACTGAGGTCTGCCACTGCGGCAGCTGTACCAATAAAGGCGCACTGATACTAAGTACTACCAACACCATTAAGATGTTTTTGGCTGCTCCCAATACACCGCCTGCCACCTTATCGAGTACGCTAAGATTTAGCGTTTTGAGTGCGCTTGAGAAAATAAACGCTAGCAAGTGCATGATGGCTAAAATAACAATCACGACTATCAAAAAAGCNAATGCCGTCTGCAGTACCGGATTGGCAACTAAGCTTGATAACTGCGGGGCAATCGACGTAGCTAGCCGAGTGGCGACAATTAGAGCGACAAACCAGCCCATAAGTCCTACCGCCGTTTTTATCAACCCTGCCTGAAAGCCGCGCCATAAACCAATGAGCACNACGATAGCAATGATAATATCTAAACCACTCATCTCTACGGCCTCATTCGTTTAAGGAAAGGGTGAAAAGTATTATCATACTCAGCTATCATTGGCTCTATCAGTCAAATAGGCAAATAAACGGTTATACATCACTCTTTCGTAGTATTGTCACTGGTATCGTAAATGGCATCGTAATAACCGCCGATAGCTTGAATACAAGACTGTACTAGCCCAGGCCCGCGATAGATAAGGCCAGTATAAAGCTGCACTAAATCCGCGCCAGCTTTGATCTTCTTGACGGCTTTATCGCCGCTATCGATACCACCCACGCCAATCAGTGCTACTTTGCCTTCTAACTGATCTGAGAATTGCTGTAAGATTTGGGTACTCGTATGGCTCACCGGACGACCGGATAAACCGCCCGCTTGNTCCCCGTCGCGTAAGTCCTCTACCCCGACTCGGCTCAAAGTGGTATTAGTGGCAATCAAACCATCAATGTCGAAATCTATCAGCTGCTGCGAGATATAATCGACCTGCAGCGGCTCTAAGTCAGGAGCGACTTTTAATACTAAAGGCACGTAAAAACCATATTCAGTGGCCAGCTGACTGTGACGGTTCTTGATAGTATCTAGNAGNTGNGTCAANGCTTCACCGCTTTGCAAATCGCGCAGATTAGCAGTATTCGGAGAGGATATGTTGACCGTAATATAAGAAGCATGCGGATAGACGCGCTCTAAACAATACACGTAGTCATCAGCGGCTTGCTCAACAGGCGTGCTCGCATTCTTACCGATATTGATACCGATNTTACCCTTATACTTGCAGCGTTTGACATTATCTATAAGGTAATCAACCCCTTGGTTATTAAACCCCATACGGTTAATAATAGCATCGGCCTGTCTGAGTCGAAATAAACGCGGTTTGTCATTACCGACTTGTGGCCGCGGCGTCACCGTACCAACTTCAATAAAACCAAAACCTAATTCAGCTAGCGCGTCGATATAATCTGCGTTTTTATCGAGGCCGGCCGCTAGTCCTACCGGATTGGCAAATTGCAGACCCATGCAAGTGGTGGGCTGCATCGGCTGACCATATACCAACCCTAAAGTGCGGGCTTTGTGTGCTTTGTCCAATAAAGACAGCGTCATATCATGAGCGCGCTCAGGATCCATCTTAAATAAAAACGGACGAAGTAAGGCGTAGGACATAGTGACAACAAACCCTGATTAAATGGTGAATAGAAAAGGCAAAACGACTGCCATAAAGCGCTGCGATTATATCAGCTTGCTATAGGCTTAGCCAAAATAACCGCAAATATTATGCTATAAATATTAGGGCGTGTTAAACATTCACAAATGCGCACTGCTGATCGCTACTAGTTTATCAAAGCTGTGTTCTAGTCGTCGTTAAAATTGCAGNTAATGCTTATTGCATTGGCTAGCTGATTTTATATTAAACAGTCGCAACGACTAGGGCGATTTTAGCATCAGCCCTCACGACAACAATAGGGACAGGACTATTTTTTGCCGCTTTATTGATAAAAATAGACGCTTAGAACGACTAAACTTACCATTTTTATCTGCAAATCGCCTAAAAAATAGTCTCTGTCAGTGCCATGGTCGAATGTTCAACACGCCCTAGCAATTAACGACTTTATAACTAAATAGACTGAGCGTTGTTCAACATTATTTATCAGACATTAATTTTCAAACAAAACCGCCATCAAGGCACAGGCCGCTTATCGCTCAAAGCAATCCAGCCACGGGCAATTCTATATACATGCCAAATAACCGTAAACAAGATAATTAAGATACCTAATCCGGTAAATAGCCCTGAGCCAATAGCAAGATTATTGCTTTCAGCTAGCACACTGATACCTAAGCCGCCAACGGCTACTAGCGTTATGATAAGACCGATCACAAACCAGATGATACTATACCAAAAAGTCTTGATTTGCCAATCAAAATGCGTGGCCAACCAAGTACCATCAGCATCGTGACGCTTAGCATAATTCATAGCGATAGGCACAATCCACAACAGCCCTGCCGTCAAATAGCTAATGACATAAAGCAGATAGGTAAGATGGTTATAAGTGATCAGTGAGCGCTGCTGTTTATCACTAAGCGCAGTATCTTGTCTTGAGCGTGTAAGCTCATGGGTCTGTTGGGCATGAATGCTATTTTCAAAGCGAGACTCTGATTTGTCTAAGGTTGACCGAGATACAAAATCATCAGAGTTATCAGAATTAGGGTTAGAAGGTGAGCTCATAATAAGTATCCCTATCACACTTGACGGTAATGATGGCAAATTGCAGCGCCTAGCCATAAGATCGAGCTATCGATTTGATGATAACACTCAAATACTCAGTAGCGCTCATTTATCTAATATTGCGGTTATAAAGACGATTTTCAAGATTGAGATTGAATGCCAGTCTAATCGTTAAGAAGCAAGCGTGGCTTGTACTTGAATTTGCTTGGTGTTGATATCTTGCTGCATATTGAGCTGAGTGACCTGCCAGCCCTGCTCGCTCAGCTTACCAAGCGCGCTACTGATAAGCGCTTGGCTTGGGTTAGTAAAGCTTAACTGCACAGTATCACCAACGGCCGCTACTTGAGCATTAGCAATACCGGCATTGGTTAACAGCGAATTAACCGCAGTGGCAGGGGCAACGACCTGGCCNTCAGTACTGGCATTGAGCGCGTTGTTGTCAATATTGCTCGCCTGCGCACGTAACCAAAAATAATCGGCTACTTGCTGCTGGTACTGCGCTTTGCTGTCTTTCGCNGCTTGATTGACACTATAGCNGCCATAACCGCCGAGAAACACTAATAAAAATAGCGATAAAACGCCTAAGGCCAACTGATCGCGTGGAGACAGTGCTTGCCAGCGTGTCGCTAATGTCGATTGGTAACGGCTTAAACGCTCAGACCAAGTATTGCTAGAGGCAGGACTACTCGTCGCCGTATTTAAAGAACTTGAAGAGCTTGTACTATTACCTTTCGTACGGCTAGGTTTAGTACGGCGCTGCGGCTTATTCATCACTGAGCCTTTTTTTACTTAAATTTTAAGAAGCTATAAAAACATTTAATAAGTTATAAATCGTCAAAAGCAACATACCACATGATCACATGACATTGACGAGCCGGGTTAAGAGGAAGATAACTCGCCAGCCTCAGCGCTATTATCCGCTATATTTACGGTTATCTGCCCACTGAACTCGCCTTGCTCATTACCGTTAACGCTTAATAAGCTGGCCGCTATTCCTTGAGTAACTAGCGTATTAGCAAACTCGTCAAGACTGCTGCGATTAGGCGCAATAAGCGTAAAACTAAGAGAGCTTGGCTGCATCACTAAGCTTTGCGCAGTCAGTGAAGACTGCTTAATGAGAGGTGATATACGCGCTAGGATTGTCATATGCGCCGACTGGGCTTGACTATCTGTGCGCAGCTTGGCTTGCATCTGCGTCTGTAACAATGTCCGCGAATTTAAGCGATCTTCTGGAAACCAAGATTGAAATTGTTTGCCGATAGCGCTTTGGGTTGCCGCACTTGCTTGATTATAGCGGTACGCTTGTAAGCCATCGGTAGCCATTTGTAATACCAATGCTGATAGCGCCACCATAGCCGCCACTCGCAAATAAGGAGAGAGCTTTGTGTCTGAGGTCTTAGTAAAGAAGTTCAGAGCGTGACGATCAGGTATATCTATGGGCTCAGGCTTGGCGGCAATCTGAGTGAGTAATAGGTGCGGCGCGGAGAGCTGTGGCGATTCTATACTCGCTACAGACTCATCGATAGCACTTACTCGGCATATCTCACTGAGATGAGGCAAGCGCTCAACCACTAAGGGCAAGTAGCTGACTGCCATGCCCTGCTGCAACGACTGCCGCAGCAAAGTGGTGTGTTTATCTTGATACAGCACTACTTGCTGACCTGCGCCTTCCTCAGGCACCGGCAACAATAAAAAATCAGGCAGCAAAGCTCCAATANTAAACCCTGCCAGTATTGCGCTTTGTTGCCATGAGTCACTATCGTCTTTTGCGAGCGCGTAGAGATGATGGTGACTGGCATAACTCTGCTGACGCACCATCAGCTGCTCGACTGGGGTAATTGACGTTTCTTCAAATAAGTACTGCTTGCCAGTATCGCCTAGCTGCTTGAGCTGATTAAGACTGAGCTCAGTATCTACTTGGAGCAAATGGCTAGATGGAAAATACAAACAAAGCCGCTTATCATTACCACTTTTATAACTAATATAATGCTCTTGCAATTGNTGCCAGTCATCGACTAGCTGCCACTGCTTAGCATCTGCTTGCCAGACCGCAAGTGGGCTATGCTGATCTCTTAACCAAACATGTAACAATAGAGNTGTCCTTTAGTNGNTAGCGGTTGAAGTTGACAGTTTATTTAAAAGTGGATAATTTATTAACGCTGATCTAAGCTACCGAAGGCTNNCTANGGCTGCATAGGTACAAAACGATCNACCTCTTCGGCCATTCCTGACATCACAAACTCCATCTCAAACACTCGCGCTTCAGCTAGTGAAAACGACTCAGGACTTGCGCCAGTGAGTAAGCTGGCAATATTAGCGACAATAGACATATGACAAACCACCACCAGACAGTTTGCTTCAATATGGCCAAGCTCTATCAGTGCTGCATGAGCGTCATCTGAGGGCGTGATATTATCTTGTACACTAGCTGGCACATCGGTGGCACGCGCTTGCAGTTCTGCTAGGGTCTGCTGCGCTCTATCGTACGGACTGACCACAAAATGATCAGGACGATAATGCTCTATAAGATATTCAGCCGTCTGCGCGGCTTGCTGCTGACCGTATTCGGTCAACTGCCGTGCGCTATCTGGGCGACTCTCGTTTTCAGCTTGTCCATGTCGCATCAGTATAATCTTCATAGCACTCCTTTTGCTCATCTTTATTTGCTTTATTTTTGATGAGGATTATTTATTCTTAAGGTTATTACTGTCTTTTTTATCGGTGTTGCCTTCGCTGTCGTCTGCGCTACTCGCAGCGCTCATCTGCGCGGTAAGGGCCGCATTACTATGGTCATGCGGCATCACAAACTCCACGTCACTACGAAATCCGGCTTCCATCAAGTGTAGAGCGACTCCTAGCGCTGCCTTATCTTCATAGATGACCGCATGTAGAGCATGAGTAATAGGCATATAGATACCTTGCTTACTGGCTTTTTCATGGACCTGCTGAATAGTATTGACCCCTTCAGCGGTTTGGCCTAGCTTTTTGACCGCCGCATCGATATCCATACCGCGCCCGAGCATATTACCAATTCGAAAGTTGCGGCTCAGCTCTGAGTTACAAGTGGCATAAAGATCGCCTACGCCAGACAAACCTAAGAAAGTAAGCGGATTGGCGCCTTCTTCTACGCCAAAACGGCTCATCTCAGCCAACGAGCGTGTCAACAGCATGGCCTTAGTGTTTTCACCGACATCGTAGGCAGCAGCCATGCCCATAGCGATAGCATAGATGTTCTTAAGCGCGCCGCCAAGCTCGACACCGCGAATATCATCACTAGCAAACACTCGGAAAAAAGCACTATGTAGCGCCGCTTGTACGGCGTGGCGTAGCGGCTCTGACTCACTGGCGATGACCGTAGCTGACGGCATGTTTTTCATGATTTCAACCGCCAAGTTTGGCCCTGACATCACCCCAAAGTTCACCTCCGGCAGCTCATCTTTAATGATATCGCTCATCANNGCAAACGTGTCTTTTTCCATACCTTTTGTGAGCGAAACAATCGATTGACCACTGATAAATGGTTTGATATTTTTGAGAGTCTCGCGAAAGGCTGAGCTAGGTACGGCTAAAAAGATAATATCTTTGTCTTTTACCGCAGCTTCTAAGTCGTAGCTGTACTTTAAGCGATTATCGAGCTTGTACCCTGGCAGATACTTCTTATTCATCTGCGTTTTTGCCATAGACTTGACGGTGCGCTTATTGCGTACCCAAATGGTAGTATCACAGCCATTTCGCGCGGCTAGGTTNGCCATTGCTGTACCGAAACTACCGCCGCCAANCACTGTTAGACGTATCTTTTCTGGGNTCTTATGTATTTGATCCATTTGTTTGGCTACCGCCGCCTCAACTTTATTAGGGTTCAATTTTTTGCGACCAAAGCCTGATTTGGTGGCTCGNTCAAGAATACTGGCTATCAGGCCAGTTGATTTGTTCTCATTGCTATTGTCATTATTATTGTTATTATTTTCGCTATTATTACTCTTGTCGCGACCTACAGTGTCAGCGTTATTAGCATTTTGATTTTGCTTATCTTCATCTGAGGAGCTTGTCATATACTTATATCCATATTGTCAGTGCTTAAAGGATGAACCAAGTAGCTATTAGCTATTACGCCCTTTATACTTATTGAAAAAGTTTCAACCAAAAAAGCTTTAGTAAAAANCTTTTAACGCAAATATAGGTCAGCCATTATTACTCTTAACCNCAATAAATCTTTAAGACTCAAAACGCAGCAGCGGCTCTATATCCATAGGTTTTCTGCCAGGTTTGGGTTTTGGGCTCGTACCAGTATAAATAAAGGCGACAACATAGTCATCAGCCGCGACATCAAAATAATCTTTTACCGCAGGCTCATTGCACAGCAGACCTGTGCGCCATACGCTGCCAAAACCTTGCGCCATTAACGCTAATAGTAGATTTTGCACGGCTGACCCGGCACTAAGCATCTGCTCAAACGGCGGGACTTTCTTGTGCTCTTGCATCTTAGTGACGACTGTAATAATCACTGGCGCGCGCATTGGCAGATTGGCAGTTTTTTTACGGGTCTTATCCGATAGTGTCTCACCTGCTCTCGCCGCTTGCGCTTCTGCCGCCTCAAGTAATGCTTGCCCCAGCTGTTGACGCGCTTCGCCTTCGCTGATAATAAAACGCCAAGGTCGTAGTTTTTTGTGGTCGGGCGCAGTCACCGCGCAGTCAATCGCCGCTCTGATTTGCTCGTGAGTCGGTGCCGGCTCTTGTAGATTGCCAATAGTGCGCCTAGACTTAATCCACTCAATGAGCTGCTCATCGCTCATCATGATACTCTGGCGAAGTGCTATCTCATCTAGCAGTTGCTTATCTTCTACATCACTTTCATTGCTACTATCAAGGCGGTCACTCTCATGATTGCCATTTTCACGGCTGTCACTCTCATGATTAGAAGTTTCTTTGGTTGTTACGCTTAATTCATCTTCCTCGGTGATTAAACGCTCTCTTGGCGTACTCATTTGTCATCCTTTTATAATCGTCGGCTATTATCATTATTATTGCTATCAGTAGCTCTATTATCGTTATCATTTTATTAAGAAGCTACACTGTTATTATTTGGCTTATCAATTAAGCTGGTATAGTCAATCAATATTAAAAGTGGTACAAGGCAGACGAGTGCAAGTACTACAGTAGTAGGTTAAACGAGTCTAACGCTGTAACACTTTAATAGTGGTTCGACTATAAGATACTCAATGTAGTACTTAATACAATACTTCGTAAGTTACTTCATAAGGTCATTAACAAAAGGCTTATGCGGCGTCATCGAGTCGATGCGGCATCTTTAGATAATCCTCTGATTGCATCTCAAGCAAGCGTGAACGAGTACGCTCAATCTCAAAGGCCAATTTCTCTCCTTGATAAAGATCAAGAATAGACTGCTCAGCACGTACTAACAGCTTAACCCTACGATCATAGAACTCATCGACTAAGTAAATAAAGCGGCGAGTTGGATCTCGCAGATCGTCGTCTAACGCTGGTACGGCATTGATCAAGACCGTGCTAAATCGATTGGCAATCTCAATAAAGTCAGCAGCGGAGCGCGGCTGCATACACAAATGGCGAAAGTCACAAAACAAGATNTCTTCGGTACGGGCATTGATCTTAATCTCGCGGCCATTAACCGTGATAGGCTCGCTACTNATTTTGAGATTGTTCGATAAACTCGCAAAGCGGTTGGCAAGCCAGTTATGGTTCTCACGCGTCATAGGCGATTTNTATAGNTCNGCCTGCTGCAAGACACGCAAGCGATAATCGATACCAGAGTCGATATTCATCACCGTAGTATGTGTCTCAACCTCTTTGATAGCNGGCATAAANCGGTCTCGATGCAGACCATCTTTGTACAAGCCTGCCGGCTCGATGTTTGAGGTAGCAACCAAAGTCACCCCGCGATTAAACAGCATGGTAAATAAGTCGCCTAATATCATCGCATCAGAGACGTTAGAGACAAAAAACTCATCAAAGCAAATAACTACTGCTTCGTTATGGATAATATCAGCAACCTTTTCTAGCGGATCGCTTTGGCCTTGTAGTTGGTTGAGCTCTTTGTGCACTCGCTGCATAAAGTGATGAAAATGCTGACGCATCTTACGCTCTATAGTCAGCGAATCATAAAACATATCCATCATCCAGGTCTTGCCGCGGCCAACGCCGCCCCACATATACAAGCCCTTTGGCGCGGCAGGTTTAGATTTAAAAAACCCAAAAATGCCCTTTTTTTCTTCGACCGTATTATTAAGCTTATGATAAAGATCATCAAGATAGCTCATGGCTATATACTGTTGTTCATCTCGGGTAAAGTCTTCAGAGCTGATGGCTTGCTCGTAGCGCTGTAATGGAGATAATCTCATAATACGACTCATATTTAACAAAATAAAAAAAGTGTTTTGGCCGTCTACTCTTATTCGCTTATGTCTTTTGCACTGAGACAATAACTGAGACAATAAGGACAGATTCGTCAGAATAAATGGTGTCAAAGCAGTAGCGCTTGCTATACCAGCTTTATTCTCTAGGCCAACACGGCTCGATGTTTACGACTATAATGCAGCTTATGTAAAGCGATAATTATTGTTTTAGCTATACGGATACTATAACGTGCTCTAATGCTACTATGCTATAGCTATTCTATGATAACTACTATGTAGCACTTTTACTCTATAAATAGAATCTGCACTTTTAAGCACTCAATTAGCTATCAGAACCGAAACTGTGCTGCTCTAATAGCTTTTTTAACTCCGTCAAACGCCCATGGAAAAAATGCCCCGCACCTTCGACTACGCTGACCTCAATCCCTAAACGCTCAGCAAAAGCTTGCATATTGTCAGGTGAGATGACCTCATCGGCATCTCCATAGATCTCAAACGTCTTCTCAATCGGCAAAGCAATATGCTCGCTATCGTTTTTTTCGATTGAAGGCGAGATGAGCGCGACATTGGCAATCTCAAAGTCGCTCAATCCCCAGACATGCGGCGACACTAAGACCTGCTCAGCGGTACGAGCCGTCACATAGCCGCCAAAAGAGAAGCCGCCTAGCCACAGTTTGCGAGCATCGCTCTGCCCAGCAATCCATTGTAACACGGTCATAGCATCGACCACCTCACCTTCCGCGTAGTCATGCTCTCCTGTCGACTGCCCTACCCCGCGAAAGTTAAAACGTACCACGTGCATACCGTTGTCGCGGGCAAAACGGTACATAGTCGTGACCACTTTATTATTCATCGTGCCCTCAAATAACGGGTTCGGATGACACAGTAGCGCCACAGTATCGGTATTAGGATCACAAGGATTGTCTTGTTGCCAAAGCGCATCAACTTCTAACACGCCAGCAGGAGCAGGAATTAAAGGCATAATAATAACGACCGATTAAAAGAGTGAGATCAATTATGCTAGAAATCTGCTATATTTCAAGTGATTTGCTGTTTTAGTCTTATTAAAAGCAAACAGTCTCGTTAAAAATTTAAAAAAGCGCAACATTACAAACACGACATCTATAGACGTGACGTAAAGAGTAGTAGTAAGCTAATCTTGTAAAGATGACTAAGCATCCTAAGCAACCTAAGCAACCTAGTCATTTCATCTCGCTAATCTTGACTCAGTTGTAGTAAAGGAGCATTTTATGNACAACCTTTATAATCAATCCAATGATCAGTCCCACAATCTCGGCTCTACTAGAAAAACAGCGCTTCTAGCGTCAACGATGATCGTAGCACTAGCGCTGAGCGCTTGTCAGAGTACGCCTTCCTCCCCTGTTATTCAGCGTGCTGACTCCACTTATGAAACCACAGGCCTTGGCGCAACCAAGATACAAGCTCAGCAAAATGCCATTGTTACCGCTGATAAAACGTGTCGCGGTAAACAAGTCATCGTCNTCAAAGACACCGTTAGATATAATGGGATTTTGAATGAGCGTACTGGACGCATGGTCGGGCAAGCTGGCGCGATGGTAGGCGCTATACTAGGGACTGGCTCGCCTGAGCTAGCACGCGACGATGATTATGAATATATGATTAGTTTTCGCTGTCAGTAAAGACGCAGGCCTAACGAGCATTTGATCTTTTTTTGACATACCTAAGCTCTCTCTTGCAAGCTTGGATCTTTTGATCAACTTGGCTTCGCTTAGCGTTAGATTTTGAGGTAAAGTAGAAGGCTCTAATATCGTGGCAAAACCAGTTTGGCTGTTTGCTATTGTTTCAATTTAATATGGTTTAGCTTACCATTACCTCTTCATTTTATATTCCCTATTCGGTCTGATTCTATGCGCAAACCTAACCTTAATTCTGTTAAATCATGCAATGCAAAAACTTTAACGCCTGCCAAAGATTTAGCGACTTTGGAAGCAGAGTTGGCCGAGGTCGAGAGTAGTTTAGAAAACAATCTTGAAGATACCGTGCTACGACTTAGTGATTATTTAAGCGCGGTTGAGATGGTGGTTAAACAAACCTTTGCCCACCGAGTTTGGGTTAAAGCTGAAATTCGCAACCTCTCGAGCAAAGGCGGCCACTATTATTTTGAATTGGCCGAAAAGGACGATGACGGCAAGGTGGTTGCCAGCTGCCGAGGCAACCTTTGGCGCTTTAAAGCGGCGCGTGTACTCGCTAAGTTTGAACGCGCGACGGGTATGGCGCTCAGCCGTGATCTGACCGTCTTACTTAAAGTATCAGCGAACTTTCATCCTCAGTATGGCTTTTCCTTGACGATTGAAGATATTGATCCGAGCTATACCCTAGGAGATTTGGCACGGCAATACGCGCAGATGGTCGATCGCTTGAGCGGTGAAGGCCTGATGCACCTCAATCAGCAGCTAGAGTCCCCTTTTGATATAGAGCACGTGATTGTCATTGCCCCAGAAAAAGCCGCCGGATTAGGCGATTTTCAAGCGGACGCCGATCGTCTTGCTAATACGGGCGCTTGTCAATTTCATTATCATCACGCTACCTTTCAGGGCAATCATGCGCCCGCCGAGATTCGTCAAGCGATCGTCAGTGCTCAGCAGCGCTTTTTTGATAGTTATCAGCGCCTGCCTGATCTACTGGTGATCATTCGCGGCGGCGGCGCGGTTGGCGACTTAGCTTACCTCAATGACTACGAACTTGCCGCCTTGGTCGCTGAGCAGCCAGTGCCAGTTTGGGTCGGTATCGGCCATGAGCGCGACAAAGTCATCCTTGATGAAGTAGCGCATAGCAGCTTTGATACGCCATCTAAAGTAATAGCGGCGATTATCGCTCACTTAGCTCGCCTAATAGCGCAAACTTTGAACTATCAAGCACAGATCAAGCAAGCAGCGCAGCGTCAGCTCAAAGTCGCTCAGCAGCAAAGCGTCAGACAACTCAGCCAACTGCAATCACATACTATCGGGCAACTCACCGCGCTGAAAAAAGACAGCAACTACGCTTGGCAAAGTATTCAGCAAAGCGCGCAGCGACAAGTCAAACAAGCGGCTAGAGTGACTAGCGACTGGCAAGCTCAAATCAAGCAAGGCGCGTATCAGCAAATAACAGCAGCTAGTATTGCCGCAAAAAATCACCAAAAAATAATAATGCATAGTAGCGAGCAGCAGCTAGCACAAGCTCAGCGCGATAGTGAACATCTACGTGATATCGTCCTACTGCATCGGCCTACGCGAGTGCTAAAACAAGGCTATAGCATGCTAATGGACAATAAAGGCCAGCAGGTATTGACTAGTAGTAGCCAGCTCTATGCTGATCAAACCATCAACATTATGCTAAAAGATGGGCAAGCGACCGCGCAGATCTTAAGTGTCAAAAGCTTAGAAGCTAATAGCCCCACTCATGACAATCATAATGTTCTGTAATTGCTTTAATTCAAAAACAATGATGTTTTTTGTAGGCTAGCGCTTTAGCCCAGCATTTTGCTTTTGCAAGATATAGAAGCTGGGCTAAAGCGCTAGCCTACGATGTATCTTTTTATTAAATTTAAAGTTTTTAATCTTTAAGTTTTTATCAATTAAGCTATGTAGGGCGCGCGAGGCGCACCATTAAATATGTTAAACCTGCAAGAATATTCGTAAATTAAACTTTAAAAACAACTCTTAAAGTCATATCAACAAAGGAAACCCTATGGCCACTTCGACTCGTAGACGTAAAAAAGCCGCCCCAAAAACCTTTAAGGCGGCCTATGATATTCTAAAAACCAATGCTGCAGAATTACAACAGCAAGACGAGCCAGATATCGACAACCTAATGACGACGGTTGAAGAGTCTATCGCCGCTTATCGCGTCTGCGAAGAGCGTATCAATGCCGTGCAGCAAGCGCTAGATGCTGCTTTTGCTGAGGAAGTCGTCGTCACTGATGAAGATGACTGATTAGACTTATCCACCCCTCTTTGACATTACAACTTCAAATAAGAATTTGCTGGGTTAAAAACCCAGCCTACATAAATAATATAAAGCTAAACTATTACGCTACTCCGGGTCATCAACCTCAAACACTTGCCGTAAATACGCCAAATAAGTGTCATTGTTAATCATGGTTTTGCCAGGGCTATCTGATATTTTCGCTACCGGCTGACCATTACACTCTACTAGTTTGAGTACAATATTGAGCTGCGTCAGACCCATGTCATTAGTGAGATTGGTGCCAATACCAAAGCTGGTTTTGATCCGATCCTTAAAGTACTGATGCAGCTCCCAGGCTTTTTCTAGGTTTAAGCCATCACTGAAGGTAATAATCTTGGTTTTTGGATCTATTTTTAGTTTTTTATAATGAGCGATGGCTTTATCACCCCAAATATAAGGATCGCCGCTATCGTGACGCAGGCCATCGAAGAGCTTGGCAAAGTACAAGTCAAAATCGCGTAAGAACGCATCCATGCCTACCACATCAGTCAAAGCGATACCCAAATCGCCACGATATTCATGCACCCAAGCTTCTAATGCCGCCTTTTGCGAGTTACGCAAACGCACGTCTAAGGCCTGAAACGCTTGCATAAACTCATGCGCCATCGTACCTATTGGCGTCATCTCCAGTGTCTTGGCTAACAATACATTGGACGTGCCGCTGATAATATTGGGCTCAGCCTGATGCAAGGTCTTGACCACGTGCGCTTGCCAGCGTTTACTAAAGCGCCGGCGCGTACCAAAATCCGCAACGATAAAGGGCGGCGTATCACTCTCATTATTGACTTGCTGCTCGGCATACTGATGCAGCAAAGCCACTTTANCATCNANNCGGCGCTGNCCCTCGGCGATCACTTGCGGATTAGATAAAGCATTGAAATATAGCTCATTGACAATAGCCAGTACAAATACCTCAAAAAACATCGCTTGAATCATTGGCCCTTCGATATCGATGAATAAGCGCCCTTTGCTATCAGTACTGACGGTGATAAAACGACGTTTGAGCTGAAATAGCTCTAAATAATCGACAAAGTCTGAGCGCATAAAGCGTAAGGTTCGTAAGTACTCTAATTCGTCAGGCAAAAACCGCAGTTCACAAAGACTATCTAGCTGCTGCTCTAATGATTCTTTGATGGTCGCTAGCGGATAAGCAGCATCATTATTATTGCGGCAGCGAAAACGATACACCCCATGCGTCTGCGGAAACTGATGCAGCATTGCTTGTAGCATAGTGAACTTATAGAGGTCATTGTCTAACAAAGAGGTGATAATTGGGGTAGGAGTAACAGCCATACGGTAACCTTAGCGTGTGGATTTTATAATAAAGAGTTTTCTAGCAAACAATAGCAGTAAACAAAACAGGGCTTAAGTATAACGCCATTATCTAGCATTTGCTTATCTGCCGCTTAATAACCTCAAAACCGTTAGCATACAGTCATGACTGGAGCAACTTCATTAACGGCGCGTACCCTAATTGCGGCTTGACACTGATAGGGATAAAAAATGACCAAAATACAGACCAATCATTGAAAAGCTAGAGACGACTTGAAAAGGACTTTGGATAAGATATCGTAGATAAAACGAGCTTTAGTTGAATTTTTTTGCTTTGGTTTACTTTGGGTGGCTTATTTTAGTCTCATATTACGAGCATTAAGAGACTAAAACAATGAGCTAATGTTAATACGACTATCTAGGCATTAAGATTGTGTTAACCAAAGAAGAAACTCACTTTAAAATATAGCGTGTAAAACCCGCCTTTAAGCAAGCAGGTTCTTTCGCGGTAACTATCTTTATTTATTATCGCTTTAGTGCTTCGCACTCATAAACTGCGCGACATAGTCATCGGCAGGACTGTCTCGCAGCTCATTTGGTGTGCCGGTTTGTACTAAGCGCCCGCCGTTTAAGATGCTAATGCGCTGCCCGACTTTGACCGCCTCATCGATATCATGAGTAATAAAGACGATGGTCTTATGCAGCCGAGCCTGTAGCTCTAATAGCTGATCTTGCAATTGACCACGGATGAGCGGATCGAGTGCGGAGAAGGCTTCATCCATCAGCAGTATCGGGTTATCTGTGGCTAAAGCGCGCGCCAGCCCTACCCGCTGCTGCATACCGCCCGATAATTCATCCGGGTAGCTGCTCTCCAGATTCGGCANNCCNACCTCAGCTAACCAATGACGAGCAATCTCATGACGCTCGCTGACACTCATTTTGCGTACGCGCAGTCCNTAAGCGACGTTTTGTAGCACAGTCATATGCGGCATCAGACCAAAATGCTGAAACACCATGCTGACCGTATGCTGGCGATACTGCTGCAGGCCTTTATCATCNAGATCTAAGATATTTATGGCTGAATGGCTCGTATGTGTATCGGCAGCCGCGGGCTTACTAATGTTAGCAGCTTTGTCATTTCGCATGTCGGTATTGACCCAAATCTTACCAGTAGTCGGATCAATCAANCGATTTAGATGGCGTATCAGCGTTGATTTACCTGAACCCGACAAACCCATAATGCAGTGTAGCTCACCGGCCTTTATCGCTAAGTTGACATCGTATAGCCCGACCGAATAACCGGTTTGTGCTTTCACACGCGTACTGTCCATTCCGTCAGCCAATAAGTCTAAGGCAGACTGTGCTTGCTTTGGGCTTGCATTATAAATCTTACTGATATTTTCTAATTTGATATGATCCATCATTTTTCTCAATAGTTATTAATTATGCCCGTGTTTGCTATTTAGTCGTTGCTCATAAGGGCGAATAAAAAGGTCAGCTTAACCTATCGTTGGGCGGCGACCTTCTTCGATGGTCTTTTGCCGCGCGCGCTTACCTTGACCGAATGCTTGGCTAATACGGTCAATAATAATCGCTACAATGACAATCGCCGTACCTGCCTGCAAACCTTGACCGATATTGAGCGTTTGAATAGATTGCAGCACATCTTCGCCCAGTCCCGGCGCGCCAATCATTGAAGCTAGTACTACCATCGCAAGCGACATCATTACCGCCTGATTAATNCCTGCCATAATACTCGGCAGCGCTTGCGGCAGTTTAATCCAGATCAGTAGCTGCCAGTGTGTACTACCAAATGAGCGGCCCGCTTCGATCATTTCATGATTGACCTGGGTAATACCTAACGTCGTCAAACGTATCAAAGGTGGCAGCGCATATATTATGGTGGCAAATAACGCCGGCACTTTACCGATACCAAACAGCATCAGCACTGGAATCAGATAAACGAAGCTTGGCATAGTCTGCATAACATCGAGAATGGGGGTCACAATTTTGCGTAATAAGGCACTCCCTGACATCGCAATCCCGATAGGGATACCGATGACGACCGTGATGAGCACTGAGACAATCAGTAGCGCCAAGGTATCAATCAAAGCGCCCCACAGCCCAAATGCGCCAATCAAAAACAGCCCTACGCCGCAAGCGACAGCGAACCATATTTTGCGCACCCCAAACCAAGCCAATACCGTCACTAAAGCGATAATCAGCCAAGGGGGAATGACGGTTAACAAGCGCTCAATAGGCAATAATAAATAAGTCAAGGTTACGCTGCTAATACCACGAAACACCTCTCCGTAATCTCTTACTACCGTTGCTAGCGCCTTATTCAGCGGGGTCTCAAGCGACCATTCTGGGAAGCTTGACGATAGCCCTAGTAAATTATCTGATGCCGTTTCATCATTTAGCGGCGAGTCAATACGAGTATCCCCAGCAGTCGTACCTGTCAAACGAATATCTAGATCAGTCGCCAATGCCGTGGCAGCATCTGCAGAGAGCCAGTTCTGCCAAATGTCAGGGTTTTGTTGCAAAAACAGCAAGGCCTGCTCATCACCGCTACGCTTATTTTCGCTCATCTCCAATATCGCGCCATTGAGCTGGTCTGGAGTGAACTGTACTTTTTTGAAGGCTTGGCTGAGCTCTGGATTGCTATCGAGAAATGGCGTCGATACCGCAATCGCTAAAGGTGACACAGGAAACCCAGTCACACAGTCGGAGGTACCATTGGCTAATAATAGATCATCCCAGCAGCTCTTATCATGTTCAGGGAACTTGAGTGCTGCAAAGTCGTATTTCGCCATCAGTCCTGTCGGCTGCCAGTAATAAAACAACAACGGCTTACGCTGCTCAAAGGCGGAGGAGATCTCAGCGTCGAGCGCCGCTCCTGTTCCGGGGCTTGTGATATTAAAGATACGATCTAAGCCGGTGTTTTTGAGTAGACGCACATTNAATATCTCACAAGTCCAGCCTGCAGGACAATTCATAAAACGGGCTTCATCAGGGCTTTCAGGATCAGTGAATAGCTCAGCGTACTCTGGCAAGTCTTGATAATGACGTAGACCAGGATTATCGTCCATTACGTATTGCGGCACATACCAGCCTTGCGTCGCGCCGCCTTTTAGCGTATCGCCAATGATCGTCACTTTATTGTCTTCAATAGCTTGCTCTAAGATGGGTGAGCGTCCTATCCACTGCTCGCCGATGACTTGTATGTCATCTTGCAATAGCGCGTTCTCAAGCGCTGGCCCCGCTCCTGGTACTTCTTCAACGACGCAGCCGTAGCCGCTCTCAGTAATGTACTTGAGGACGCCTGTAGTGAACTGCCCGCTCTCCCAAGTAAGCGCGCCAAACTTAATGGGGGTCTCACAAGACGATGTGGAAGCTGCAGCCGAGGCAGATAAAGGCAGTAATAGTGAGCTTAATAGGAGTAAGCTAAAAGCAATNCATTGGCGCATAATAAATCCTATATATGGTTTTAGCGATGACTACTTATGATCAAAGCGAGCTTTTATGACTATTNNTNTTTATAACTATTAGCTTGTATAGCCTTTCGCTGGTAGCTATGAGACGGTAATCGCAGCGCCATAAAAGATGGGTATGAAATATGAGTAATGAATAGTATAGTCGAACCACTATTAAAGTGTTACAGCGTTAGACTCGTTTAGCCTACTACTGTAGTACTTGCACTCGTCTGCCTTGTACCACTTTTAATATTGATTGACTATATGTAGAACCTTTGCAGGTTTTGACAGTATTTTTTCAAAAAAATAGCGCTTATCAAAATAAACGCTATTTTATTAGGGCGTGTTGAACATTCGCAAATAGGCACTGCTGATCGCTAAAATTGTTCCAGACAAGGCACAAAGCGACGATAATGCAGATGCCTTAG
>FUFK010038073.1_pt1 | contig 39045 bp, 60 predicted proteins | sample 1021851 | NCBI WGS metagenome assembly FUFK01 (sample SAMEA51879418, study PRJEB19060) | metagenome
TGATAAACGAATACAAAGAACAGATTCGTATACTTCGACAGGAAGTAGCTGAATTGCAGGATGCTGGTAAATCTAAAGATGCAGCTAATAAAAGATGTTTGCAAAAGCTAGAGTTTTGTACTAAAGATTTAGATGATGCTCAAAAGAAAATNAAAGAGTTAGAGGAGAAATTAGATAATGCCATTTGAAATGATAACAATGCTAGGCTCTACTGTACTCGGTGGAGTAATGAGTATTTGGTCCCAAAGTATTAAAGCAAAACGAGAAGAACAAAAACTACTTATTCAAAGAGCAGATGTTCAGATGAAAGGTTTTAAAGAAGCAAGAGAATATGATAACAAAGGTTTTCAATGGACCCGAAGAATAATTGCACTTACTGCTGTATTTGCAATAGTCTTGTTGCCAAAACTAATGCCAATATTACAGCCAGATGTAAGTGTGATTGTAGGTTATTTAGAATTTAAACCGGGATTTTTATTTCTTCCAGAAAAAGAAATAATGAAATGGATTACATTATCATCTAACAGTTTAGTTATTACACCACTAGATACCAACTTAGTATCTGCAATTATTGGTTTATATTTTGGTGGTTCCTTAGTTAAGAAGTAATGAAGTTATATGCACAACAATATAGTAAGAGAGTAACACACTTATCACAACAAGGTTATGGCAAAAAAAAAGTTCAATCTCGAAAANCTAGAACACGNAAGAATACCAAAAAAAACAAGTATAGGTAGACGACCTAAGTTATCTTCTATGAATAAGAGTAGAAAGAGACAAAAAGGTAAGTCAAAAAATCGTGGACAAGGAAAATAATTTCTTATATTAGAAACCAACAGGAGACAAATATGATAGATAAAATTAAAGAAAAAGCTATGCACTACTGGACAGATCATAGAGAGATGGTTATCGTAGTAGCTGTAGTATTAGTTATTACTATTATCACATAATCAAACAAAAGGATAACCTATGGAGATAGACAGGATGAACTACTACTTCACAGGTGTCTTAATAATTATGATGGTTCTCCTAGCTTTTTGTGGAGGACCTACCTTATGATTGATAAAATTATATATTCATTTTTTGGAAAATTAGATATACTTTGTGGTTGGATAGATAAATTATTTGAAACAAAGAAGAAAAAAAAGCATGAAGATAAGTGAAAATACATCTGTAAGTATGCCTGTCAAAAATATGATTGCGATCATTGCAGGTGTAGCTGCAGGAATTTTTGCATACACAGAGCTTACCTCTAGGCTGACTTCGTTAGAGACTTCAAGAGAACTTATGTTAAATGATTTACTCAAGGCTAGTGATCAAAAACCCATAGACCAAGAGCAGTTCATGCTTCTCGAAGCTCTGTTTAAAGACACAGAAAAACTTACAGAAAATCAAGAACAAAATATGACTAACAAAGTTAATATAGAATTTTTAAAAAACCAATTAGAAAAAGCATTAAAAGATATTGAAGATTTAAAAGATAAAGTAAGACAAAATGGTAATGGTCATGGTTGAAACAGTAGTAGCATTATTATTAGTAATTAATTCAGAGATCAAAGAAGCTCGTATACAACCCGATCTTAGCACTTGCCTTAAAGGTAAAAGACTAGCAACTCGTACAAACACCAGTGATAATATTGTTTACCAGTGTGTGCGTAGTAAAGCAGAGCTTGAAAAAAATATTGATGGGTCCTTATCAATCAAGAAACTTATATTGAAGTAATTATGGCAAAGACACCAGCATGGCAACGTAAAGAAGGTAAGAATCCCAAAGGTGGATTAAATGCTAAAGGTAGAGCATCTTATAAAGGTGGTACCTTAAAAGCTCCTGTTAAAAGTGGAGACAATCCTAGAAGGGCATCATTCTTAGCACGTATGGGTGGTATGAAAGGCCCAGAGTACAAGAATGGTAAACCTACTAGGTTATTACTTTCTTTAAGAGCTTGGGGTGCTAGTAGCAAAGCAGATGCTAAAAGAAAAGCTGCAGCAATATCTAAACGTAATGCTGCTAAGAAAAAGAAGAAAAGGAAAAAATAATGATCAATAAAATGATTATGGAATATTTNTTTAACGANGATAANAAAGCAAAGATTATTGANGAANTAAANAANANTGTNAACATACCTATTATCAATGAAGATACAGAAGAGAAAGTTATATCAGCTATCTACAATGTATTTCAAGATGTAATGGGAAAAGTCTTAAGCAAGTAATGCCAAGGTTTAGCACAAGAAGTANATCAAGACTGCATACTTGCGATCAAAGATTGGTAAATCTATTTAATGAAGTAGTAAAGCATTTTGATTGCACTATTATAGAAGGACATAGAGGTCAAAAGAAGCAGGATGAAGCATATAACAAGGGAAACTCAAAAGTTAAGTGGCCTAATGGCAAACANAATAAAAGCCCTAGCATTGCGGTTGATGTTGCTCCTTATCCTATTGATTGGNCTGATCGCGATAGGTTTCACTACTTTAGTGGTTTTGTATTGGGTATTGCTTCACAGATGGGGTTAAATATCCGTTGGGGTGGTGATTGGGATCAAGATACCAAAACAAAAGATAATAGATTTGATGACCTTGTACATTTTGAGATAAGAGAATAGTTTGAAAATTAAAGATACTGTTGTTGTCTTTCCTGATATTCACTTCCCTCATCATGACGAAAAAGCACTCTCCTGTGCATTAAAGGTATTAGAATACGTAAAGCCTTCTGCATTTCTATTGCTTGGTGACTTTGTAGAAGGCGAGAGTGTAAGTCATTGGCAATGGGCTAAAAAGAAAAGACCTCCATTAGAATATCAATTACCTGCTATAAAAGAAGAAATTGTATTAGCTAATGAAGGTTTAGATAGAATAGATGAAGCTTGTAAAAAAGCAAAAGTAAAGAAAAAAATATTAACTATGGGAAACCATGAACTTTGGTTTGATAACTTCGTTGAAGAGAATCCATATTTGAAAGCATATAAAGCTGTAAATGCTTTTAAGATTAAAGAAAGAGGCTATGATAGTTATCCCTATGGTAAATACATTAAGATACTGGGTTCTAAGTTATATGCATATCATGGTGGACATTATTCAGGTATTAATCATACGAGGAGTCATGTACTTAACTTAGGAGTCAATGTAATCTATGGACATACTCATGATTCTATGAAGTCTGTAGTTACACATTTAACAGGAGCAAAGATGGCCTACTCCATGGGTTGCCTGTGTAAAATGGAGAAAGAATTTTTAAAGAACAGACAGACTAATTGGACACACAACGTAGGTATACTAGATATATTTACTAATGGTGATTTTAATTTAAATGTCTTAACAATTATAAATGGTAAAACATCTTATAATGGAAAGATTATAGGATGAAGAAATTAAGTGATGTTATATCTGATCGTAGAAAATATTACGGTAAGAAGAAGAAAAGAAAAGTAAAGAAACGTGCCAAAAGAAATACTAAATCTAAATGATTTTTCTGTAGGTCTGATTGATGATACAGATCCTAGAGATATACCATTAAATGCATTAGCAGAAGCTAACAATGTTTCCTTTAAACGTAGAAACGAAATTAACACTCTAGGCGGTTTAATTACTACAACGGATGCAACTAAGGGTGACTTAATAACTTTCGATTCTAGCACTACTTTTGGGCCAAATACGGGTGCTTCTGCATTAAAAGGACACCTTACTGCAGGGCATGGATTATTTACTTTTGAAAGTGACTATACAATGGGCTTGGATTCACCAGCAAGTAAAAATGCTTCTGGTGCTACAGACCAAGGTGATCATTGGCTTGTATTTGTAGATGCAATTACGATGGGTATAAGTTTATACAATCAAAGTACAGATACTTGGAATCTTATATCTGATGGTAGTCATAATAGTTTTAGAAATGCAAACATGACTGGAGATAGAGATTTATGTTATTCTAAAACAGATGAACTTGAATTTAGCTCTACAACAAATTTAAATGATGTAATTAAACGCAGTTCAGGTGCTCATCATGGAGATGATTTTCTTGCTGCTAATATAAGACCAGGAGATTATATACATGTATTTGGNGCAACTGATCAAGGCACTAANAATAAATCTAATCTTAGAGTTTTAAATGTGCAAAAAGATAAAATAGTGTTAGACCATGTAGGATTAATAACTGCAGAATCAAGCGAAGCAGGTGAGGTAGGTATAGTTTCTAATCTTAGACCAGTATTTTATTATGCAAATAACGCAGTAAGGATAAGTGATGCTGGATTCTTTTTATCTCAAAATGGAGCAAGTCCAGCTGATAATCAAAGTTTTCAAAATGTATGGTTAGGTTATATTAAAAGAGATCATTTTCAAGCTGGTGGCCCAGGTCAAACTGTATTGACTACAAGTGCAAATGGTGTATTTGATGGATGGGATGCAAAAAAGAATGATTTAGCTGCACCTACTTTCTTAGCTACAAGTGGATCAGAAGCATACCCTACAGGTAATGGTACAGGATTTCATTTAAGATTTATAGGTGACACATCATTAAGCACATCTTCTTTTACTAATGTTGCATATCAAATAGCTGTATCCTATATATATGATGGTAATCAGGAATCATTGCTATTTATACCAACAAGTAATAATACTTTTACTCCAAGTGGTGCTAATAAAAAATTAGAATTTGCTTTATATGCAAATGCAGCTTATGATTCTAGAATAAGTGGTGCAAGAATATATGCTAGAGTAGATGGTACACAAGATCCTTTTTTCTTATTGATTGATGTAGATATGACAAAAGGTATTAGACCTAATTTGAATTTAAATTTTGAAACAGATGATAATGTATCTGCTTGGTCTGATAATTCATCTGCAACACAAGCTAAAGCTGAGTCTATACATTGTACTGATATTAATTTAGAAACTTATGAAATATTAAATGGTTTTTCTAATGAACAAGAAAAAATAACAATAAGTGGAGTAGGTGAAGGTTATAAAGCTGCAGAGGTAACAAATAGAAGATGCTTCGTTGCAAATATAAGAACTAAAATGAGTGATAATGTTCTTAAGCAGTTTAGAGATAGAATAATGTATACACCTATAAATAAGTTTGATACATTTCCAAGAGATAATTTTATAGATGTTGTACAAGGTGATGCAAGTGAGTTTACTGCTCTATCTAGTTTTTCTGATAGATTACTTGCTTATAAAAGAGATAAGCTATTTATAATCAATATTGCTAACCCTAATCCATCAAACTGGTTTTTAGAAAATACAATAGAAAGAGCTGGATGTGAAATGGCATCAGCTTTAGTAAAAACTGAGTTTGGTGTAGTATGGGCTGGTAAATATGGTTTATATTTATATAATGGTCAAGTTAAGAACTTGTTAGAGAATAAATTAAAAACAGAATCATGGATTAGTTTTTATACTAAAGGTACAATATTAGGCTATCATAATGAACATAGATATTTAATAATAGTTAAAGATTGTATTAAAGATAATAACAATGCATATTTATATGATTTTAAAAATAATGCTATAGTAAAAGCAGATAATTCTACATCAGTTACTCCAACTGAAACGGTTATAACTAATTTTATAAATTGGACAAATAGAAATAATGTAATTACAACTGACATACCAGGTTCTCACAATGATATTCTAGCAATAGAAGATGCACATCAATATGGATCTAGTGATTTCTTAATAAGTGGTGGTGGTAATAATTTTATTAGTTCTAGTCAAGCACCAAGAACTACAAATCCAGGAATAGTTGTTTGGAAAGATATTCCAAAAGCACATGCTAATGGTAATTTTACTTTTACAACTAAAGATATAGACTTTGATAGCCCTGGTAGAATAAAAAGAATATATGCTATTTATGTGACTTATGAGTCTGATGCATCTCATACTAATCCTGTATCATTTGCAACTGACAGCTCGACAAGCTTTACTACATTAACAGGTAATTTTTCTAGTGTTTCGACACCCACTATTTTAAAATTAGTACCTAGTTCTATTGTACAATGTCAAAGTATTAAATTAAAAATACAAAATACAGCTGCTACTGGAACTACTAAAGGTATAAAGATTAATGAAATATCTATTGAGTTTAGAACAACAACAAAGAGATTAGCATAATGGAGCCAATACAAAGAAGATTAAGAAACTTACAACAAGGTAAAATACCAATAGTTACTAAAGTTCCTAACATACAAGAGTTAAGTGATGGTGAAATTATTATTGCAAAAGAAACTGCAAAAAATCCTAAATTGTATTTAAAGATAGGTAGTAAAGTTTATATAAATGAATTTAAAGAATTGACGAAAGGATCTTGAGATGGCTACTGAAGCAAGTATTAATTTAGCACAATTAATATCAAACCAATTAAAAAAGTTTTACGAATCACAAAGAAAATTTCAAGACCAATTGCAGAATCGTAGAAATAAAATGGGTATTGGTAGATTTGTAGGCGGGCTTTTAAGTTTAGCTGTTCCTGGTGTAGGAGCATTAGCAGGTGCTGCAATTACAGGTATTGGCTCTAGATTAGGTCAAGAGATAGCCCAAAGAACTACTAAGGTTGATGATATAGCAGAGCAAAGTTTATTTAAAAACAAAATAGCAGATTTTAGAAGTAAGGGAACAGAAGCTTTGAGAGATTTGAATAGGTCAGCTAATGTAGGTGCTTTAACGGATGCTTTTAGCTCTTTTGTAATTAGAGGTGGAAAAGATTTAGTTGGAGATGTAAGAGATGCAGCTGCAAGAAATTTAGGAATAGGTGGTGATGAGTTTGGAAGGAGAGTAACAGAAGAAGGATTAGCACAGAATCCTGGATTAAGAACTGCTGAAGAAATTATTAATCCTTCAGAAAAAAGTTTGCTAGATTTTTTACCAGCTAATGATTCACCAAATAAATTACCTGAAGCAATAAAATCTATGAATACACCAGGAGCAGATGTAACTACTAAAAGAGTATTTAATCAGAATGATATTAATATTACAGGAAATTTAAATACAGATATGTCACCTCCTCCATTTGAATTACCAACTGGTAGTATGAATCCTGCTACACAAAGTACAACAGCAGCAGCAATAGACAATACTATGAATGTAGGCCCAGGATTTACAAGCAATAGAACAGGCCCATTTAGTCAATTTACAGGCACAGCAAATCAAAATAGAATGTTAGCAGATGCAATGGGATTAAATCCAAATAGATCGATTGTAGATCAAATTAATAGATTTGGTGGAGATTCTAGTTTTTTAGCAAGGCAACAATTATATAACGACTACTTTGGTTATTAAGGATTAAATATGTCACAATTTACAGAAATAGATTATGAATTAAGCACAGATATAGCTGATATTCTTAGCAATTATGATACAAAAAAACTGCAAAAAGAATATGGAGATATATTTGATTCGTATGATAACACAAGAGAGCTATTTACAAATAATGCATTTGTTTTAACTCAAGATCTAGCTAATGCACAACTTAGAAGGCAACAAGGTCAATTAGGTAGACAAGCATTATCAGGGTTAAATCAACAAAGATTTTTATCAGAAGCATTAGGTAGACAACTTGAAAGTTTTGATTTAAGAGGAGAAGCAGTACAATCTAATTTAGATTTTGCAGAAGAAGCACAAGCAAGAGCTTTAGGTAGAACAGATATACAAAGAAATGCATTAATGCAAGAATTAGGTATGCAAGGAGAGGATGGACAGTTTACTGGAGGTAGATTACAAGCAGAACAAGATAGAAAAGCTAAGCAATTTAATATAAGAGAAGCAGAATTAAAATCTGCAACTATGGAAGCAGAAACAAAAATAGCTGATCAATTAGAAGGTTTAGGTATAGATAAAGCTGCAGCTCAAAGATCTACACAGTCACAACTTAGAGATCTTAGGTCACAAGGTAGTTTAGATTTAATTGCAAGAGANTCAGCTATTAGAGAATCTGGTGCAAGAGCTGGTGAGTCTCAAAGACAACAAGAATTATTAAATTTACAAACTGAAGATCTTGAAGCATCATCAGGATTAAGAACAGGACAACTTGCTAGGCAAGATGCTTTAGCTTCTTTACAGGAACAAAACTTATCACTTAGAACAGGTCGTGGATTACAAGATATATCAAGGCAACAAGAATTACTTGGTATGCAGTCAGATGAATTAGCTCAACAACAAGATCAAACTATGGCAGATGCCAGAGGTAACTTGTTTGATATATATAGAAGAGCAGAGCAATCAGGTAATTTTGCTGCAGAAGGTAGAAGGCCTATGGAAACACAAAGAGCTATAGATAGCTATTTAGGTAGAGTAGGAGGTAGAATAGATTCTTTAGGTAGAGCTGAAGATAGATTAGGTATACAATCAGAAGCTTTAGAAGATAGAGAAACTGCTTTGATGCAAGATCAAGCTTTGGCACAAGCAAGGATAGGTATACAAAGAGGTGGTATATCTCAACAGATTGGAGCAGAGCAAGATAGATTATCTAGGCAACTACAAAGACAAGATATTTCTGGTGAAAGATTGTTACAACAGCAAGATTTAGAATCTGATAGACTAGGCGATATATTAGGTAGATTAGGAATTGCAGAAGATCAAAGAGCAGCTAGATTTCGTGATGTATATGCAACTGGTGAAGAAAATTTAGATAGAATAGGAATTAGAGAAGGTGCATTAGGTAGACAAATAGGTACTGAAGAAGAGCCAGGGTTATTACAACAAGCTCTTTCTAGACAATTGCAAGGATTAGATTTGAATAGAGGTGCACTTAATGATTCAATAGCAAGAAGGCAATTACAATTGGAAGGTCAAGTTGCTGGATTGAATTTAACTGATTCTGAAATAAATGCTAATTTAAGACAGCAAAGAGAAAGAGCAGCAAATCAACTAGGTTCTTTAGGTATACAAAGAAGAGGTGCAGAAGCACAAACTGCAAGAAGTCAATTTGAATTAGCTCAACAATTAGCAGGTATTACAGAAAGTCAAAACTTTTTAACAGAACAATCTGATTTAAGAAGTAGATTAGCAGAGCAAGAAAGACAAAGATCTATATTTAATTTTAGAGATGATTTTGCAAGAGATACTAGAAGTAGACTTGTAGATTTAATTAGAAGTGAAGCTGATCTTAGTAGATTTAGAAGAGGTAGTGTAACCGAACCAACTGGTGATACAGGTGGTGAAAACTTCACACAAACTGATGAAGATAAAAGAACAAGAGGTCAATTTTAATGTCTATACAAATAACTAATGATCCAATAAATCAATTTTTAGATAATCTTCCTAGGTATGCATTAGAAATGCGTAGACAGGATTCACAAAGAGAACAATTTAATAGGCAAATGCTTTTGCGTGAAGAAGCAGAAAAAAGAGCAAAAGATAGAGCAACTAGGGAAAGAACATTATTTGACTTGCTTACTGTAGAGCAAGAGTATCGAGATAAAGTTTTTAGAGAAAGAGTTGACTTGCAACAAAAATTAAGACTATCTGCAAAGAAAAATAGAGAGTTTGCAAAAGATAATGATAATTTATTAAGTGATTATGAAGATATGCCAGATTTTTTAAAACCTAAAACCTTTAAAAAATATTTAGAAAGACAAAAAACACTATCTATTTTAAATCCTAAAAAAAGAGAAAATTTAAATAAAGTTATTAATGATTATGATGATTTAATTACTAATTATAATCCAGCTGATATAAAACCTAATGAAATACCAATTCCAGAAAATTTAAGATTTAATAAATCATTATTTGATTTTACTATGGATTATAATTTCCAACCTGCACGTAATCAATTATTAAATAATTTATACGAAGTCTTTGGAGATGATAAATATAAAGTTGATAAAGTTGATGATATGTTTAGAATTCAACAAGCTGAAATAGAAGGGCAAAGATAATGGATCCAGTACAACAAGCAAAAAGAATTGTATATGATTATAATTTAGATCCTAGTGATTATACTGATTCTGAAGCTGAAAAAATAGCTGTTATTGCTTTGCAACTAGGATTACCATTTAGACCTGAAACAAAAAAACTACAAAAATTTTTTTTTGATTTAGCAGATAGTGCTACTTTTGGTGCAATACCTGATTCTATGAGGCCTAAATCTAGAGGTGAAGATTTATACGGAGAAACTAGAAGTGAAAGATTGTCATCTGGTGCAGGTAATTTATTAGGATTAGCTATACCTTTAACAGCAGGTGCAAAAGTTGGTAGTAAATTATTACCAAGAAAAGCTATGACTGATGCAAGTAAATTTAGAACTACCTTAAGAAGAGCTGCAGAAGGAGCAACAAGAGGTGCAGGTGGACTAGCAGCAATTAACTTAGCTGAAGATCCATTAGGTGCACCAGAAAGAGCAATGACAGGTGCTTTATATGGTGGTTTATTAGGCCCATTTATAAGAGCAAACTTGACAAGAAATACAATTGCTGAAAGTGCACAAAGAGCAACACCAAGAAATATAGATTATTTACCTCGTTTAGTATAATATGGCAATACAAAATGAATTAAACCAAATTCAATCTTTGGTTAATTTATATAGAGTAAATCCTGGTGCTTTTAATGATGATCAAGTAGATGTATTATCAGAAAAAGCAGATTTATACAATATAAAATTTAATCCTCGAAGAGATTCTAGTTCTTTATATGATATTGTAAATCAAGCTGGTGATGGGTTTATAAGAGGTCTTATACCTTTTGTACCTCCACAAGACACTAGAGATCTAGCAAAAACTACATCTGAAAAAATAGCATATAGTTTAGGTCATCTAGCAGGATTTGCACCTTCCATATTATCTGCACCATTAAAAGGAGCTACCGCATTAGCAAGAGCTGCAGGTATAGCTAAGTCTGTGCCTAAAGGTCAATTTGTAGGACAAAAAGCTGTACAAACATTAGATAAATGGTCTTTACCAATGGCATCAGGAAAGTTAGCAAGAAAAACAGTAGATGTTGTTTTAGATAAAACTAAAATTGGAGCAGTAGGTGCATTAAGACCTGGAGCTGTTAGAAGAGAAATATTACAAGAAGCTGTAAATTTAGGTACCGCAGGTTCAATATCAGAAGTTTGGAATATAGCATCTGCAGATGATAAGTCAGAAGCTTTTTGGAATGTAGCTATACAAAATGCAATATTTGGTGGTGCATTTGGTGGTATAGGTAACTGGAGATCTATAGCTAATTTATTTGGTGCTGCTAAAACTCCACAGATGGGAGAAAGAGCAGAAGGATTACTTAAAGCTGCAGTAGGTTCTACTATTACTGGTGTGCCATCTACTATAACTGGTGATGAAGATTTATCAATGCAGCTATATCATTATCTACTAGGTGGATTCTTTGGGTATAGTGCAAGACCAGCATACAAGATAGCAGGTAGTGAATTTATAAATAAAAGAAGTACACTACATCCAGAAATGGATTATAAGCCAGAAGCTAGACAAGATTTTAATAAGCTTACAAAAGAAACAAAAGATTATGTTCTTANTGAGTCTACAGATTTAGCATATAATACACTTAGAAATATTTACAAAATTCCAAATNCAGAAATAAATAATATTGTAAATAAAAGATTNCAATACTCTAANGATAAAAGTCAAGCTGCAAGAGATAAAGAAGTTAGAGATTTTGCTTATGAGTTAAATATGAACACAAGAGTTCCTTCTGAAAAATATAAAGCTGAAAGACCTGTTGTGGCTGATAACTCAGAAGATGCAGTCAATGAATTAAATATACCTTCTCCTAAGATTTTAGATGTTGCTAATAATATATATGATAGCTTAGGTAATATTAAAACAACAACTTCTGTAGACAACATACAAAGAAGTTTATTGACTACTATTAATAAATATAAAATTAATAATGATGATATTACAGGTATTAATACAGCAGGATTTATTAAAGAATTAAGACAAAATGGTATATATGATCAATACCTATCTAATAAAAAGAATGAGAATAATCTTAGATCTTTATTTACACAATCTGTAATTAAAGAAAGAGATGTTTTAGTATATAACCAACTTGATGGAACTGTTACTGAGCAGAAAGCTGGATATGTAGATGGTGTACAATATGTTGGTAAAAATGATTACAATAGTCCAATACTAGATACATTAGGTATTCCTGGTAGCTTTAAAGTGTTAAATGTAATTAAAGGTAAAAAAGATTATGAAAATATTTTTACAGTAGATCCTTTTGGAGAAACTAGCAATATACTAAAAAAAGATTTAGCTAATATAAATTCATCCTTAGCTAAACAAGGCAATGGTAGTTATATATTTGCAGGTATGAAAGATAAGCCTGGATTTATAGTTGCAGAATTTAATGATAGAAATGGTACTTTAAAATTTGATGAATTAAAAAAGTCTGCTGGTAATTTAGAAAAAGATTTAGAATCTGCATTTAAAGATTCTGAAAAAGAGTTTGTAAATTTTTATAAATTAAATATAAGAGAAAGAGCTTCATCACCTACTAAAATAGATGAGTCATCAATAATAAAAAATATACATGAAAGAGCTTTTGTTTCTAACATAATGCATGAGTTATCATTTCATGGCTATAATATAAATGAGCTACCAAAAATACTTACAAATAATTATTTTAAACATGCAGTTGATTATAACAAAAGGATGCAGCTTTATATAGAATCTTCTGGTATGCCATTGCATAGAGAAAACTTTACAACATTAAATGGTGGTGATAATTTAAGATTTGCAATATTAAAAGATGAACAATTTAATATAGATGAAATACCTGATTCTTCTAATGCTGATGGTGGTTTAATATTTTTAACAAGAATAGGTAAAGAAGCAGCTAATGCTGTAGGTTTAGAATCTTTATCTAAACTAATAAAACCTGTTGTTTTAGGTAGAATACAAGCTCCTGTAGATAAAGGATTAGTTGCATTAAAAGCAAGTGGATCTTTTTCTGAAGCTTATCCAGGTATAGATAAGTTAATGAAAAGAGATGGTTTAGATTTTGTAGTATTTGAGAGTGCTAATAAAATAAAATCAGAGACTAAACCTACTGATTATCAATATAATAAAGAAACTGGTGAATATGATTTAGTTGGTCAGCTTAATTATTTTGATATATCTACAGAATCGTTACGTATAAATCCAACAGCTTATGAAAAAACATTTATAAAAAAACAAGGCGATAATCTTTATCGACAATTTTTTTCTACTGCTAATCCTATAGATGCTCCTAAAGCAAAAGAATATATGAGACATTATTTTGACTACACTATTAATGGCAGTTTTAAAGCAAGAGAATTAGTAGAAAATTATAATAAAACTCAAGATATTAAAGAAATAAAAAAATATTTAACAGAAGATTCAAATAGGGTATATGAATTTCCTTCTGAGTTTTTTTTAAAACAATTATCAACTAATGATAAAAATGGAGATATATTTAGAAGAGCATTTCAAAGGGTATCAGAAACTGATAATCCTATGTCTGATGATTTTTCTTATGAAGTAGTAAACGAACTTAATTATAAACAATATCACAATAGAAATTCTAAAGTGTATAATGCTATGCAAGGTGGATATGCTGCAAATAATTTTCATAAAATGATTTTTGATGATTATTTAAATAGTGTAGGTAAATATGTACGTAGAACATTAGATAGTCCTTATTGGCCTTATGCACAAAAATCAACTGCTGCTCCAGCAACAAAAGATTTAATTGATAATGCTGATATGATTAAAGTTGATAAAGATAGATTTTTAAAGAAAGACGATGGACTTATTGTGCTAGGTGGTGCACTTAAAAAAATGAAAGTGCGTATTGATATAGATGATGCTCAAAGATCTGAATTAAATAAAATTAAAAAAGGTATAGATAAGAATAATGAATCAACAATGGAACATCTATGGTCTTTATATAAGATATCGAAAAAACTTGGAACTCCAGAACAAAATAATCAATTTCAATTACTTTCTAAAGAAGCAGTTCAGAAACTTAATGAATCTCTTGATCTGTTGGTTATACGTGTTCCTGCTTACGATTTTTCTGGCACTCGTGTTTTACGCATGGCTGGATTTTTACCAGGAGGAAACAAAGCCTCAGCCACAAGCTCAAAAGACGATTTTTATTTAGGTGGTATGGATAAAGATATTGATTCTTTTCAAATTATACAATCTGGTAATAGAGATCATATTAATGATTTATTAAAAGTAAAAGATAGAGAGTTTAACGAAAAGAATACTTTTGGTACTAAAAACTTTGGCAATTCATTAAATAAATTTAGTCCACATTACAGAGTACAATCTTACTCTACAAGTAGATTAGGTGAAGGACAAAGAGGACTTAGCATTGGTTATTTCAATAGATATTACGATCTTTATGAAAATGTAAAAGCTGGTAATGTACCAGGAGTAACATTAAAAGAGAAAGCTGCTAGAAATATGCAAAATAATATTAAAGATATTATTGATATTAATAATGATAGTAGTAATTATAGCAGTATATCTCGTTTTAATGCTATGAATGATAAAGTTTTTAAAGATAGCTTTAATGGCAAGATGACTAAAAAAGCATTTGATATTTTAAATAGTAGTGGAAATTTTTATACAAAATTTAAAACCCAACCTTTTAAAACTGGTGATAAAACTTATGATGGATTTTTAAAAAATATTGATACATTTCAAAAATCTAATCAAAATTTTACAATGCCAGAGGATACTAAATTTAAAATAGGTTTAGAAAATAATATTTTTTCTAATCTTTTTACAGTTAGTGATGCTAAGGATATATCTATAAAGTTTAAAAATATAGATACTAAAAAGATTGATGAGCAAGATGTGCCCTTTGTAAAAGAATTATTTGGAGTTAATAAATCTATAGTTGATAGGTTTCAAGAACCTAATAAAGATACTAGAGAAAATGTATATGAAGCTATTGGTATTAATCTTAGCAAGGTATCTGTATATGAATTATTAAATGATTATGGGTATAGAGTATATAAAAATATAGGCACTAAAAAGAATGTAGAATCTGTAAAAAATCAATTATCAAATTTATATAAAAGAGCTGAAGATATTAGAATACGTATGAATAAAGCAGCTAAAGATAATGATAATAAATTAGCTAAAGTTCCAGACCTTGATGAAGCCATAGTAGAAGTAAAAAAAGATATTAAAGAATATGTAGGTAGAAATAAACTTAATCAATATGCAGAACTTTATATGAATAGATACTTTGAGACTGCATTATTAGAGCCAACATTTCTTTTTGGCAATGAAAAAAGTGGGTTTGTATTTAGAGAAAATAAATTAATATATAGTAGTGATCAAATTAATGGTCAAACCTTAAGAAATTATTTTGCAAAATTTGAAAATGTTTATAATCGTGTAGAAAAAATTGATGATGTACCTAAAAATATTATTGGTAGTATTCCTACAAATAAAAAAGATTTAGTTTTAGCTGTAGATAGAAGTATTGGAGAAACTAATAAAGTATATAAACAGATTAAAAAAGATAAATATAAAGTTGGATTAGGAGATGTAGCTGCAAGAACTGATGAAGATGCATTGCAGGTAAAAGAACTTAGAAAGAATTTACAAGAAAATCCTGGTTTAACTATAGAAGATATGTTTTATGATTATGTTTTAGAAAAAGATATACCAAGAGATATATCTACAATAAATATGGAAGATATACGAGGTATAAATGGTAGGTTTCTAGAAATTAAAACAGGTAAAACAGGATTGTTAGATAGGTCAGCCTACTGGTCAGATCCTAGAACTGTAGATAGAAGATTAATGGATGTAGTTAAGAAGTTCGATCAAACCTATACTTTAGTTGATGCTAAAGGTAATTTTAAAGAAAAAACTATAAAAAGACTATTTACCCCTATGGGTGAGATGAGACAGTTTACTAGAAATAATTTAAGATTACAAAATGCTAAAGAAACAGAATCTATGTTAAAAGATGCACAATATTTTGATTCTGAAAAATATGGATTAACAAATACAGATAAAGTGCATCTATATGATCATATATCTTTTAGAAGAAATGAAGGGCAGCAAGAACCTTCTGCTAAAGCAAAACAATTTCTAACTAAAAAGTTTAAAGGTAAAACTGGTCAAGAGTTAGTAAAAGAGTATGATGATAAGTTTACTGCTTTTATTACAGAAATAGGTAAAGATATATATACATTTAATAAAAATGGTCAAAGATTTGATTATGATACTATAGATGCAAAAGATAATTTTAAAGCAATAGTAGTAAATGATAACATTCGTTTTCTTGGTGATGGTTCTATGGATAGAAAATTGTACTACAATAGGGTTATAAAGCCCATATTTATGGGTAGAAACGCAAAACGTACTACAATCGAAGAACAACTCAGATACCAGTATGAAGATATCATGGAGACGAAATTAGGCAAGAAAGCAAATTTACAATCTAGGCTTGCTTATCGAGAAAAATATAAATTTAAAGACTATGCATTTGGATTTTTAGATCCACAAGGCTACTGGCCAAGAACAAATTATAATAAAGATAATGCTTCTACTAAATTATACAATGAAAGCGTAGATAAATTAATAAAAGAAGGTAAAATTACACGTAATGATGCTGACCTCATGAAAGAAAATCACATGAGAGATAGTACAAGAATAGAAGATAATTATTTAAATCATGTTTTTGAGTTTAGAGATCGTAATTATAAAGATGTAGGATACAAGAATAAAGCTAAGAATTTATTACAAAGAGGTGAGTTATTTATTGATGGCTATGATAAAGGGCCTGATATGTATAGTATTTATAGACAACAAATAGATAGAAGTTATTTTGCTAATATGACAGCTATACATGGTAATAAAGTTATATCTGATTTTAAATCAGCAGATAATACTGCTTTCAATGCTAGGCTATCAGCTAAACAAAATAAAAATTTACAACAAGCTGGTTATAAAAATAATAGCGATCTTTGGTCAGACTTTTTATATATGCATTTAAAAGATACATTAGGTCATCCAAGTTTGTTAACAGATAGAATACAAAAATCTATCGATAGAGGAGATCCATTAAAATTAAAGTACAACCCATACTACCTTACAACAGATTATGCAGTTACAAATGCTCTAGAGAGATTATATAAAACTGGTAAGTTTGATAAAATGCCATACATGAAAAATGCACCAGAGAATCCAGAAGCTAGAAGAGATTATTTTGTGAGGAGGCTGCATAATCTAGGAATGATGGAAGCTAAATATAACTTAGTTACACTTCTTGCAAATACTGGATCTATGATGACTAATTTATATGGTGGTGGTACAATGACCATAGGCAGTGCAGGTACAAAACACTATGTAAATGCTTTAAACTTTGGTTATGTAACTAAAAATTTATTACAAAATAGAAATGGTGATTACATAATAAAGCTAAAATCTGGCAAAGCAGTAAAAACCAGAAAAGATCTATATAGTTTTTTAGATGAAAAAGGTGTAATAGATAATTATATAAAGAATGAATTTGATACTAATCCTAATGTTACCAACATAATTAAAGGTATGGGTAAAAATTCAGCTAACTTTACTAAAGAAATTACACGTGCTATAAAAAATGGTGCTGACGATGAATCTGTTTTACAAATAGCTAATAGATATGGAGTAGGTGAAAGGCTAGTAAAAGCAGGTGGATTTTTTATGAGTTCATCAGAAAGAATAAATAGAAGAAATGCTTTTGTTTCACACGCTCTTAAAATGAAAGAAAGATTAGGTGAAGCAGGTGTAGATATAAAAATGGATGATCCTTTTATTTTTGAAGCAGGATTACGTGGGATTGAAACTACACAGTTCTTATATCACAATAGTTTTAGACCTGCATTTATGAGAACAGCATTAGGAAGAGTTTTAACCAGGTTTAAGTTATTTGCTTTTCAATCTGTTAGAGTTAGAAAAGAATTCTACCAACAAGCCAAAGCACAAGGTTTTAAGCAGAATACAGATGCTTATAAAAGATTTAAAGATTTATATCTTACAGATTTATTTACAGCTGCAATAGGTGGAATGTATATGTACTCTCTTTTTGATGTTGCTTTACCACCACCATGGGATTGGTTTCAGCAAACAGGAGATCTTTTATTTGGTGATAAAAAAGAAAGAGAAAGAGCTTTTTATGGTACATTGCCTAGACCAATAGCACCATTACAAATAGCATTACCACCACTTGCAAGATTCCCACAAACATTTGTAGAATTGCTGCAAGGTGATTGGGAAAAATTTAGTGATTATAGTATACATACTATGTATCCAGGTGGTAGATTATATTATTCATATAAGAAAACTAAAGAAAGACCAGAAAGGTTTTTTCATAACTTTTTTAGATTACCTGTTGATAAAGTACAATACGATATCAAGCGTGAGCAATTAAGAGATGCAAGACAAAAAACTATATCGGAGTTTTTAGATGAATAAAAAAAGAGCAATATTAGATAATATATTTAGTGGATCTGATGATAATCACATGGAATTTAAAAGAAGTCTTTTTAATAATAACCCACCACAAGAATTGATGCAGCATACTAAAAGTCATGATATTCCTTGGGGATCTAAAATGGCACAATGGATGTTAGATTATTATTTAAAAACAGGTAATATGAAATCTCCTGATTTTTATAGCAAAGCTGGTTATACTGATTATTATTATCCTGACGAAATACAAGATGAAAAAGAAGAAGAACTGGATACAGAAAGCTATTAAAAGACCAGGTGCTTTTACTGCTAAAGCTAAACGTGCTGGTATGAGTACTGCTGCATTTGCACGTAAAGTTTTAAAAAAAGGTTCAAGATATAGCACCAGAACTAAAAGACAAGCAGCATTAGCTCAAACATTACGTAAGTTTAAAAAAAAGAAATAGGGTAGGTTGATATGCCTTCTGAGGTTATCTCAGGCCCACAACACTACCCTACTATCTATCCGAGGTGCATCTTTGCAGTCTTAACACGTTTAGTAGACTCCATCCAGAGTTCTGGTTTAATACATTTTAACCAGTCCTGAACTGAAGGTATAAACCCTAAGTCCTCTCTAATATGTTGTTCTGCTATTGATCGTGTAATAACTTTCTTGCCATCAGAGTTATATATATAAACACCAAACTTTTCTTCACATTGTTGTATACCTAAAGTATGATGTCTTAGTGCTCTATGACGTATATCTCCATAATGATTTTTAGTTTCATCAAACCATTGATGTATTTCTAGATAATCATCTTCTTCACCACCAAATTTGTGAACAGATGATTTACAATGATTATACGACTTCATTTAAATCAAACATAGTTTCTTGATTTGAATTATCAAGGCTTACCTCTACAGTTTCATTGTAATATCCATCTACTTCTATATTCATATTTTCTAAGTCTATGTATATTACACCTCCACCACCATCATTGTTGTACCAATCATAAGTTAAAAGATCGTAACATATTTCAGACCAATCTTCATGTAATTGTAGATATTTACCCTTTTCAGAGTAATCTGTTATTACATTATTATCTTTATCATACGCTGCAACTTCAGTCATTTCACCAGAATCACCACACCCACTATAATGTAATTCTATCATTGTAACATTATTCTTAATATATTTAGGTGCTAGTTGTTCTTTGACTTCTTTAAGAGCTTTATNTTGTCTATCTCTCATTCTTGCGTAATATTCAGCCATGTAGTCTTTTANTTCTTTTTGCATAGTAGCTTCCATANTTACTCCTCATAAGTTTATCAAGTTTAAGTTTTTGCAATCTGCTGTAAGCAGGCCCATCAGGTTCTATTTTATTTTCACTTAATAGTATTTCATATATAGATATAACTATAGCTTCGTAGTCTTTACCTTTACGCCTTCCCATTTGAATCTCCTGTAATTGTAACAGTATTTAATATATGATCTCTATACTCTTCTAAATAAGTAATAGAATCTTCTACTGATTTTATGTATTGAGTTTTATTAACACCATCAGTCACAGACTTCGCAATTATTACCTTGAGGTGGTGTAACTTCTCTGTTATCATAGTTATTTCGTTTATTTTGCTTTGCACCATAACTACCCTTTCTTGGCTCTAATGCGTGTGACTCTGTAACTTCATCACCTATTGCCATGTTTATTAACTTACGTATTTGTTTTAATACATATATTAATGATTCTTCTTTATTTAGTTTCATTATTCTTTCCTGTAATAATCTTCTGTGTTTATTAATTGTAAGAATAAATCAATATCAATTACAACCAATGGATTCATTCTGTTTTCTTTGACAATCTGTATATCTACAATGTCATTGTTTGGTTTTATGTAGTCAGCAATAGCTTTACGAGCTTTGACTTGAATAAGTAGTTTTATTTCATCTTTATAAGCTTTTATATCTACTTCTTCATGTTCACCCATGGCTTTGCCATTAGATCCCCATGCTCGTTCTGCTTCCCAATTGTAAGTCTTAAATATATTTACTATTTCTCTTTCTACTCTATTGCCCTTCTTTTTACTCATGACCATAGTGTAAGACCTCCAAATATTTCAAATTTATAAAACCCAACGCTGAAATGTAAATGATTACCTTCAGANTCTCCATAAGATATGGTAAAGCTAAATAAACTTAATACTACGATTTTATTTCCTACGATATTTCTTTCTAAGTCGTCAATATTTATAAACTTAAATATTGATAATCCCAGTATTGATATATTCATATATTCCTTTTGTTAATGCCAAATAAAGGGGAAAGTACACATACCATATTGTTTAACTCTCCCCTTTACGCCATTAGTCTATAGCTTGAACAAATCTAAATGTTTCATGATTGAACCAGCATTTTAGTTTGAATCCTGATTCATCTCTTGCTACGATAGATTCGATCACTCTGCCTTTAGACTCTTTATTTGGTGCACGAATACCAATAAGCTTATCAGACTTCTGCTCTATAGATGAGTCACCTTTAGCACTATGTCTATCTAGTGAACCATCATAAGCTGCAGATTTACTAATATGACTTATAGCAAATATCATTACTTCGTATCTCTGTGCAATTTCTTTTAGTTTACTTACGATCTTTTGAGTCTTAACAAGTGGATCATTAGCATAATCTACTCTAATCTCATCGATAGTGTCTATAACAATTATCTTTGGTTCTAGATTAGATATTACATCTATGATACTGTTAATCTCTGGTGATACTGTAAGTATTTTGATATGGCCTAGCTTATCCTTAGCTTGTTGGATAAAGTCCATATCTTTTGTTTGATAGTGTTCTGTAATCTGTTGTTTAGTTTTATCAAATGCAATTTGACAGAAACGTCTCCACATTAGTTGTTGATTGACTTCTAACGATAAATACAAACATTTGAATTGATCCATCCTTGCAACAATGTTTTGTATGAAAGCAGTTTTACCTAGCTTAGTATCACCAATCATTGTTACTAGCTCACCTACTGTAAACTTGTAACTATTGCCAATATCATACAAATTATTTAGATCAAAGTATTTACCTTCGAAGTCCTCATTAACAAACTCCATGAACTCTTCAGACATACTATCTGCATTATGTACATCTACTGCATAGTCTTTCTGTTTATAGAATCTACATTTATCATCGCAATACATTTCCATAATAGGATCATTGCAGCTGTATCCATCATGTGTCCATCCATATACAGTTTGTAATATTCTGTCAACTTCTTCTTTACCTGCAAATGTTGAATCCCAATTAGCAATGTGTGCTCTTGTAGTTTCTAGTGGAATACCACTACGCTTTAGTGCTGATGCCATACGAAGCACAGTTTGATGTCTTTGACCTTCTTGTGCTCCGTTGTAGTACATCTTTTGTACGCAAGTTACATGAGATGTATATGTTTCATTTCCTGTTGTGATTATTTGTGTAGGTTTTGTATCTACATTCTCTACATATTGTATATGTCCATCATCTTTCCAATATGCAGTAAGTGAATATAGATTAGGTATTTCTCTGTTATCTGGCAGTTCTTTAGCTTTAGCTATAAAGTGTTCATAGTTAAAGTTATATATCTCTTCAGATGTAACAGGTATTTTGTATGTATTATTCTTTGCATTGTATGAATACTCTGCACGAATAAGTCTAGCTCTATCATAGATAATATCTATATCATAATTCTTAAACATTTTCTTTAGAGTCATTTTAAGAATCATTGGTAGATCTTCTCTATCTCCAAGCTTAAATACGTCTGCTATATATATGTGAAATCCTGTACCACTAAACCAAGGTTGACAATATAACCCTCCAAGATCATCAAGTATATGAGTAAGTATATCTCTTACATTGTACATACTTCTATTCTTGATATCTACATCTAGAATTATCTTATCGATTTCGTAGGTACCTTTGTATTCTTTGATATTACCTTTAAATGTATTATCATACAGAAACATAGAACGAAAAACTTCTGTCTCTTTACCTATGTATTCTGATAGATCACTTAAGGTACCTACGTAACCTCTATTACTTACACTACCTGTAGCTATTTCGATTAGATTGTTTTTAGTAGCCATGTATTCTCTGCACTATTATTATCTACTACAGATACGTTAATAACATCAATTTCAGGTATTTTGCCATTTTCTTTTAGCTTTCTCCATGCTCTAGAATATGTAGAACCATTATGTCTAATGCTGTGCCATTTGATTCCAAAGTCCTTTACATTTTCTTCTATTTCATGTGAAGCTACTTCAATAGCTTTGATACCCTGAATATTGTTCCATTTTACTTTTTGACCAAGATATTCTAAAAGAATCTGCTTGGCTGTTCTTTTACCAACCTGATAACTCATCATTACCTGGTGCGTTTGATTCCATAACTTCTGGTTTGTAATTTTTTACCCAACCATTTGTTACATGAGTTTTGAATATATCTACAATCTCACGCTTTTGGCTTGAAGCAGATACAACTTGCTGAAAGTCAGTATACTTTAGCTTACCATTATCACGTTTACCACTTACGTAAGATAGTCTCATAAACTCACGACCTACGCAATCTCTAAGAATATCGGTATCTTTAAGTTTGTAATTATCATCAAACTCTGGATTCATATTTATTGCATCAAAGAATGACATAACTCTTCTTACTGAGCCTGGATCTTTAATTTCTCCAAACTCATCTTTTTTTAGTCTACCACCTAGGTAGAATACTGGTTGAAAGTTTTGACCTATTTCTAGTTTAATATCTAGACCTACGTCATCTTTATATTTTTCGTTTTGCCATTCTTTACCACCATATACTGGAGTAACGTCAACAATTGTTACATTGTTAACGAATACTCCATCCATGTATTTCTTTTCCATTATTTAGTCTCCGATTTTCTTTTTTTGATTGCTGCTTGAATTTCTGCAATATATTGATTTGCAGTTTCTTCAGTAGTGTTAGGATTGTTCATTATCTCAATTATTCTTTCTTTACCATTAGCTTTTAAATGATTACTTCTAGATAATCTGTCCAGCTTTACTCTTTGATCTGGTGTTATACCTCCCTTAACTGGCATTTTGCCATTGATTGAGTTTGGTATATAATCAAGATCTCTTATGTCCTCGTTAATCCAAAGATCTAAACCATAACCTGTAGCCATACTAATTGCTTTAGCAACTGCACGTCTAAAAGTATTTTCTACTTGTGCTGCATCTGGATTAGATACTGCTTGATTTCTGTTATCTCTTACTGCAAGATACTCATCATGTGTGCTTTCTAGACCATCGAAATCATAATGCAATCTTACATGAACCATTTTACTTTGACCTGTATCAATAATAGTTACTAGCTCATATCTAGCATCAGGATCTATTTGTTTTAGTTTATCCCAACATATAGCCCAAGATAAATAATCAAATTGACCTTTTTGCTCTACTGAGCTTTTGTAATCATCTTTACGTAGTATGTGGTAGGGGTGCTTTGGTTTATCGTCAAGCATCTTCGTTCTCCTCTTCTTCTAAGTATATTGTAAATTCTTGTGGTATTAGATGTTCTTCATCTCTTATCCTCCAAGAATGTGATCCCTCGTATTTATAGATAACTTGATTTTCTTCAAGTATATCTAGAAATTCATCTATTGTCATAATCTCCTCATAGATTAACAAAAAAAGGGGCAATTAATATATTAATACTAACTGCCCTTTACAAGTAAATTACATATTATTTTTAGTCTTAAGTTTATCCCAAAGCTCTTTTGCGTTAGTAGGTCTAAACAAAAGATCTCTTTCTATTCCTAAGCCAAATGGTAGCTCTATATCTTGCAGCTCTTTAATAGAGAATGAACCCATCTCTACATATTCTCCATCTACAATGCCCCAAGCATAGTTTTCATCTTCCATGTTCATTAAATACCAATCCCAGTTTCCAACTGGATTAAAGAACTTTGCTACTACATTTTGTTTTTCTAAGTCAGAACCATATTTATATTGTTCTTTAGCTAGTGATTCTATTTTATCGTTAAGTAATTGCATTACTCCTCCTTTGTTTTAATTGAACCATTATCTGCTTGTCTCCACAAAGCATCAATGTGATCACACCAATCCGAATATTTCCATTTTAATGCTACTGCACTATCTGGTTTTGTAAATTGATATTTCGGATTCTTTTCTTTTAATTTAGTATTTAACCATTTAAGAGCAACTTTCATGTCTGCTGTTATATGATCTCCAAAGTATTTATCGTTTGGCATATTGAACTTCCCACATATCTATGTATTTATTACTTTCATCAAAACTAAATCCATATTTTTCTACAAGAACATCATTAAGTAATTGATACATGTTCATCATTTCACCTTGATATACTTCTTCTAGCAGCTCTATAACTTCTTCTGCCATTTCATCTCTTGCGAGATCTTCTTGTGTATACTCACTCATTTTTTATCCTTTAAAGTTTATCAAGCCCTAAACTGATTTATGTTTGCATTTATACTTCAATTTAAAATCAATACACGTTATGTCCAGGGCTTGAATGTTTGAGGTGCAGAGAAAGGAGAGAGCTTAACCCTGCACCTCTTGTTGTACTAACTAACTCCTAGTCTCAACAAATTTTTAGCGTATGTAAGCATACTCAATTCTTTTCGTTGATTCTCTGACATCTTGGAGTTAGTTCTGATGTTAATAAGATGTTTACGATCATCTACAAACTCAATCAATTCTTTCTTATTCATCTGTTGTATCAGATTGAAATGATTGTGCTTGTGTCTTGGCATTGCATTAAATGCTATCTCTGCAAATCGTAGCCATCTTTGTTTAGCTTGGTTCTTGTAATGTGACATCGTAGTCCTCTATTGTTACTTTGTAGTTATCGTGTAAATGGTGCATAGCAGTCATAACCTCGTTAACTTTAACTTGTGTTACTGCTGTGTATTCTTTAATTACTGCACCATTCTTATCAATTACAGTTATGTTAAACTGTGCTTTGTTTTGAACTAAATCACTAATTTTTCTAGCAACACTACCTGTAAATCTTAGTGTTTGTGTTAGTCCAAAAGATACATAACCTAGAGTTTTACCAAGCATCGCTGCAAAACGTAGTTTACCCATAGTTATCCTTTCGTTGTTGTTTTATTTGTTCTGTAATATCTGCTACGTACATTTCTTGATTTTCACCTGGATATTCCCATACGCATTTCATACAAAATCTAACTTCTTGTGAATACTTTTTATTTGTTGTTAGATCAGTATAATCAACGTTTATTTCTCTTACTTCATCATCACCATGTTCTGTGCAGAATACATCTGATTCTGAATATATATCATTCCAATCTGGCATTGCATCTAGTGTCATATCATGTATGTCTGGCATATATCCTCCTATTTATTAACAGAAAAAGGGGTAACATGCTCTTGTATCTTTTTATCTCTGTATTTTTGAATAAGAACAGGTTCTTGTATTCCTAAAAGTTTACACAGCTCATCGTATGTTTCTTTTCCTGATTCACTCATCCTATCATATTCCCAGTCAAGATCTACTATTAATTCCATTATACGTTTTACTTGCATGTTACCTCCTATGTTGCTGGTATCATATACCAGGGTATTGTTATTGCGATTATACTTATTTCTCTTGCTTTTATTTTCATACATGTTCACCGCATTTAGAACATATATCGTGAAAAATTATTTTTTCACTACAGCAATTTGAGAGTTCATTTTTTGACATTGTTTTTTACTCCAATCATTTTTTTAAGGAACAAAAAAGGGGGAAGGGCTACTTATGTAACCCCTCCCATCGATCGTTATTGATTATCTGGTAACACTAGAAAACTAAATGCACCACTCTTAGAATACATAGGTTTCCCTGTATATTCTTTCTTCCGTTTCTCATCCATAGTTTTAGTATACATGTGCATCTTAAGAGAACTTAGAGATTTCTTTGCATCCTCTAAATCTTCTATCGTAGCATCACTATTGAACCATATAACATCACCATCATTAATTTCATCAATAGGTATATTCTCATATCCATCATTTGTTTTACGAGAAAACCAATAGTTTTTAGTATTACGAGTTAATACACTTTTAATTTGTTCTAGAGATATAGCCATTTCTGACTCCTTTCGTTAGTTAGTTAAAAGAACATATAAAGGGGTTAATTAAAATATTGCCAATAGGAGCTGATTTTATACCGTAATTATCTGAGGCCATGATAATCTTTCCATCCCACGCTAAAATCCTATACTAGTCTTGCTTAATATAGTTGCTCCTACTGGACTTATTTTTTTAGTTACAAAAAGGGTATTGAAGCTACTCAGATTCTTCTGTTAAGCATCATCCGTAAACGAGTGTGCCAGTAGCTTACTATCCCTAATTACTTTTCATCTCTATCTCTTTAATAGCTAGAGATAAAGTTAGATAATCATTAAAGATGTGATTCTTTCTATCTTCTTTATTAGATTCTTCGAAGTGTTTTAATTCTACATCTATATTATTATCTATAATCTTTATTAAAGAATTGTATTCTTCTTTAGTTAATTCCATAATTAACCTCTTTCACATTGTCTGCTGTAAAATGTATCTAATACATCTTCTTTAANTGTTTTAAGTTCTTCTATACTACAAGACCACTTATAGAATAGAAATACATTAAAGCAGATTAAAAAGAATATTAGAAACAAAGTCATTATTATTACACCAAATGGTATATCTATGAGATGAGTTAGTTCGTGCATAGTGCAGCCTTTCTTTTATTTAGTTTAAAAAAAAGATATGTAAGACAAGACAAGTTTCTTAAACTCTTAAACACTCACTTAGCAATTATTAGCAATTTAACGGTAGTGTTTACTAATTTTAGTAATGCCTTACATATCATAAAAAGGGGTAATGTAGTGCATCATTACGATACACTACACACCTGTTGTTACTTCATCACTCTACGTTGACGTATGGATTTATATACTGCTGAGGACAGTTTATATAAAGTTAAAGGTACTGCTATTACGTAGGCTATGATGTTGATGATTAGATGAACTGGCTTGAATGGTAGACCTATACCAAAGGCAGTCCAGTATAGTTTGCGTTTAAGGTTCATGCGACCTCCTTAAGAGTTGATTAAAGTAAAACATACCAAGGGGTAAATATGCCCTGTGCTCGGGGGCTAGCCGAAGGCTAGGGGAGAGCCAGCTGGCATACAGGGTGGGCAATACTGGAATCAAAATTGTAACCTAATCACAAAGTCAAACCCGTAATGCAACGGGGTACGGTAACGTAAACGTCTCACACACACAATGTAGACTAAGTTTTGAAACTTCATCACTCTCTTATTGTTTAATAAATTGTAAATTAGTAATATTGGCAATGACTCAGTTACATTATTAGATGACTAAAAAAGTAATATATGAAGTGTTTAATCCCAGAACAGGTAAGTGGGAAAGAGATGTAACTACGGATGATGAGATAGATCGTGCATTTGAAATATATTTAAAGGATTTTGAATATTATGAAGCAGAACGACAGATCATTGAAAAGATTATATTACAACACGTACAAAAGAGAATTGAAGATACTCCCTAGTATTCCATTACTAAGTGATACATTACTAAGTAATATAATTAACAATAGTATTCCATTACTAAGTAATATATATATATAAATCCCCACTCTCATGGAAAAAATAACTAGAAAGATTAATCATAAGACTACAGAATGTGTAGTGTATACTACTGATGATTGTCCACATCCTATGGTATATTGGAAATCAGCAGCAAAAGGTGATTGGGCTACTACCGATGATGGGTATGTAGCAGAATGTATAGCAAAAAATGTCTATACAGATAAGTCAGGGAGAGTAAAAACGCTCATAAAGCTCACTTGTGGGTTACAATGGAACACAGGTAACAGTAAATTACTGTATAAACCCAACAAAGAAGCAGGTATTTACTCTATGATCAAGCCAAGAACGTGGCAAGATCGTGAATCTAAGAAAAAACGTACAAAAAATGCAGTAAATGCGTACGTATCTCAGATTGTAGAGGGTAAAAAGATAGATTGGCAGCAAATAGGCAATATTTATAGGGCAGATCAGAAAAAACCAGAGGCTACAGTCAAAAGATTATTTAGAGAAAAGGTTATAACTAATATGGTTGAAGAAAAATTAAAAGAAATACTATCTTCTAGAGGTATTGACAAGGGATATGTACTTGATACTATACTAAAAGCAATATCTATAGCAGAAGATAAGCAAGATGTATCTAATATGCTACGTGGAGTAGAGAACTTTGTAGATATGTTAGAGATGAAACCAAGCAAGAAAGTAACAACAGATACTTTACAAATAGACATGACTAATCAAATAATGGATAATATAGAAACAGAAGAAAAGAAGTTAGTTGCTAGTAGAAAAGTAGAATCTGATGTTATAGAGTATCATGATCCAGGAGATGAAAATGATTAATAATACATTATTTGGAGTACATACTGAAGATATACATAGAGTGTATCTTGCAGATAATGAGTGGTATAAAATTAATGCTAGTATACAAGTAGAAAATAATAAATATTTTTCTGCATGGTGTATAAGAGAGAGCGATAATGCATCTTTAAGAGTAGTAGGTAATATTGATAATATATTATTAGCTGAGGCACAGTATTCGTAATGAATGACGATGTAAATCATCCAGATCACTATACTAAAGGCATAGANGTAACTGACTTTATTGCATCTTGGCAAATGGATTGGTTTCGTGGTAATATTATTAAATACATTGTACGTTGTCCACATAAAGGCAATACTATAAAAGATCTTAAGAAAGCAAAATGGTATATAGAAGATCTTATACAAAGGCTAGAAAATGATGAGCAACCACCAAGTACATGTTATTAATGTTTGAGCCATGTCCTCTTACCACAAGATCAATGTGTGGGTTTGCAGCAACTGTAAATGGAGAGTTACATTGTGGCATCATTAGCTGTGCTTTTGAAGGCACTAAAGTTAAAAATCTACCTAAGTGTACTAAAGAAATGTCAAAGTACGAACAATCAAAACACGCAAAGCATCCATGGGAAATATTCAACAAATAAAAGAAAAGCTAAGAAATGATATAATATTATTTGGTAAGATATGCTTACCTAATATGTTTTCTAGTAAATCTCCTAACTTTCATCATGAACTTGCAGATCTTTTGGTACAGCCAGATATAAATAAATTAAATGTAATAGCTCCACGTGGTCATGCTAAATCGTCATTGATTGCATGCATATTCCCATTATGGCATATACTTACACAACAAGGTACTAAGTTTGTTGTATTATCTTCTAAGACAGAAGGGCATGCTGTAAGATTATTACAAACTATTAAAAATGCATTAGAGTATAGCATGGAGTTACGTAGTGTTTACGGATACTTTGGTCAACACTCTGCTAGACAATGGTCACGTACAGAAGTAGTATTAAGAGATGATAGTATGATAATGTGTCGTGGTACAGGTCAGCAGGTTGTAGGACTAAAGCATGGCAATCAAAGACCAACATTAGTTGTACTAGATGATCCAGAAGATATGAACAATACTAAAACTGCAGAAGCTATGGAGTTTAACCTTAGATGGTTATTGCAATCAATGGTACCTGCATTAGATGCTAAGCGTGGCAGGATTGCAGTTATTGGCACACCGCAGCATCAAAGATGTTTAGTTGAAACTTTAATGCAGACTGAAGGATGGGAGTCACGTAGATATAAAGCATTACAAGATGATGGTACAGCTCTTTGGCCTGAGATGTGGTCAAAAGAAAAGCTAGAAGCAGAAAAGAAGTCATTAGACTCTATAGGTAGAGTATCTGCGTTCTATCGTGAGTATCAATGTGAGATCATTGGAGATGAAGATCAGTTATTCAAAGAAAGCTATATACAATACTATGATGCAGAGTTAGTATATAAAGAAGATGATGCCTATTTACATTTTCCTAAAACAGAAGAAATGAGAGCTGTAAATGTATTTATGGGAGTAGATCCAGCTAGTTCTGTTCGTAAACATGCAGACTTTTCTACGATTGTATGTGTTGCTGTAGATAATAAGAATAACAAATATGTATTGCCTTATTATAGAAAAAGATCTACACCTATGAATCTAGCAGATACTATTATACAATATTTTAAAAAGTACAAACCTGTTAAGACTCGTATAGAATCTGTAGGCTATCAAGAGATGTTGCGTGATTATTTAAGAACTCGTGCTGATGAAGAAGGATTATTTATACCAGGACTAGAAATAAAAGAAACACCACGTAGTAGTAAGTCAGCAAGATTGGAAACAATGCAGCCATGGTTTGCACAAAAGAAGATCTATATCCAAAAAGATATGAATCATTTACTAGATGAGTTATTAATGTTCCCTAGAGGAAAACATGATGATTTATTAGATGGTTTATATTATGCTACTAAAAATAATTATACTCCAAATCATAGCAATCAAAGAAATGAGTCTTATCACTCTCAAGGTGATTACGTAAAAAAGACTGATGATTGGATGATTTCCTGAAACTTTTTATAACTTTTTATGTCTAAGTTCTTGATATGCCCGAAAAACACCCAGAAGTCAAGATATCTGAGGACAAACTAAGCGAATACTCATCTGTACGTGATAAGTGGGCTAGACAAGCCACAGAGGATAATGAGTTTCGTAATGGAATCCAATGGACTAAAGAACAAGTTGATGCACTAAGAAAACGTGCACAAGAACCTTTAGTTGTTAATGTAATCTATCCAGCAGTTGAACAAGCTAAAGCTATGCTTACTGCTAACTCTCCTAGATTTCAGTCGGCTGGTAGAGAAGGTAGTGATGTAAAGACTGGACAAATTTTTTCTGACCTAATGAGCTGGGTGTGGGAAAACTCCAAAGGTAATACCGAATTAAAAGAAGTTGTGGATGACTACTATGTAAAGGGCATGGGTTGTATGATGGTATATCATGATCCACAAGCTGACTTCGGTAAAGGCGATATATATGTAAAGGCTATAGATCCTCTAGATATATATGTATGTCCTTCTTCCCAAGATGCCTATTCTAGAGATGCTTCTAACATTATTGTTGCTAGACTCTATTCTGAGATGCAGTTGATCTCCATGTATCCAGATTTAGAGGAAATAATAAAGTCTGCTACTACAACTTCTGTTGCTCCTCAAACAGAATCAATCAGACATGGTTTAGAAGATCAGATTGTTAGTAAAGAGGATATCAACGCCCAGCGAATTTATGGTACACCAGATGAAAGACAATTAGAGGTAATTGAAAGATATTCTAAAATTAAAGTACCTCACTATAGAGTTTATGATCCACAGTTAAATGATGAAAAGATATTGACTCCTGCAGAATATGAAGCATACTCACAAAAAATTGGATATAAGGTATTTAATAAAGAAAGAGAAAATATCATAACTGATGACAATGAAGTAGAGAATTATAAAAAGATAGAAGAGGAGTATGGAAACGTATTTCATCTTTTAATAAATCCTGTTACTCAAGAGCAAGTAATGATGCAAGGAGAAGAAACTCCTGATGCATTAAAGAATAGCACAACTATTATTGAAAGAGTTACTTTTGCAGATCTTATGGAAACAGGTGATATACTGATGAATGAAATAGAACTTACAAGAATAAAACAAGTTGTAAGTGTTGGTGGAGAACTTTTATATATCAATGTTCTACCTATAGAAGAATATCCAATAGTTACTTTTATGAATAATCATAATCGTAATCCTTATCCGCTTAGTGATGTACGAATGGTAAAAGGACTTCAGTCGTATATCAATAAGATAAGATCACTTATTGTTGCTCATGCATCTTCTTCTACAAATGTAAAGTTACTTATACCTAGAGGCTCTATGAATAAAAGGCAGCTAGAAGAAGAGTGGGGTAGAGCTGGTACTGCAGTAATAGAGTTTGATCCAGAGTTAGGTCAGCCTATAGTAGCAGGGCCTATACCTTTACCTAATGAATTGTATAAAAACGAAGCTGATGCAAAAGCTGATATAGAACGTATATTAGGTATTTATGCATTAATGCAAGGAGATCCATCTGCTATGCCACAAACCTATAAAGGTACATTGGCAATAGATGAATATGGTCAAAGAAGAATTAAATCTAAAAGAGATGACATTGAGGAAGGTATAAACCAAGTTGCTAAAGTAGTAGTAGGATTTATTCAAGCAACTTATACCACTATGAAAGTCATGCGATTATTACAACCAAACCATAGACCAAAAGAAGTAAAGATAAATGAACCTATTTACGATCAAGTAAGTGGGGAGTTTTTAGGTAAACTTAATGACGTAACAGTTGGTAAATATGATGTATTGGTTGTATCAGGTTCTACCTTACCATCTAATAGATACGCTAGATTTGAATACTATATGGATCTATATAAGAATGGTATCATAGATCAATTAGAAGTGCTTAAGCAGACAGAGGTTGCTAATGTTGAAGATGTACTAAATAGGAAGTCTCAAATGCAGCAATTAATGACTCAGGTACAAAGTCAGGAAGCACAGATAAAAGATTTACAGGGTGACCTGCAAACAGCTAGACGTGAGCTGGTACATGCACGTCAACGTGTCGAAGTTGAGAAATTCAAAACAGATCTAAAACAATCCTCCAATAGGGCAAGTATGGCATCTAAGCTATATCAAGCACGTACGGAAGATGAACTTAAAAAGATCAAAAATGTCGTTGCTGAGCAAGATGCTACAAACGATTTAACAATACCATTGGAGGAATAATGGAAAACGTAAGTAATGCTGAGGTACAGGAAGTAAGCAAACCGCAAATGGAAACTACACAAGTTTTCGATGCACCTGCAGATACTGCTTCACCTGCACCATCAATTACCCAAACAACTAGGTTCGATGAACAAGAAGCTCAAACTTCAGAGGGCAATGAAGTTGCTGAGCCTACACAAGATGTATCTGCAAAAGAGGATCCTAACAGATTGCAATATTGGCAGTCACAGGCAGATAAGGCCAAGAATGAAGCAAGTAGAATGGCTCAAGAGCTTGATATGTATAAGAAAGCTGTTGAATCAATGAACAATGCTCCAGTCTCCAACGGAACCCAGCCCCAGCCACAGGCTGATCCATTGAAGGAGCCAATGCCACCAGAAAAGCCAATCTCATATAGTGAGATAGATGCATACAATGATCCTGAGAGCGATTCATTCAAATACAGAATGGCTAAAGAAAAATTTCAAGATGAACGATATGATTATCTTAAAAAGCTAGAATACGCACGTATTCAAGAGCAAGATCAATTATTTGCACAACAACAAGAAAAGCAAATGTTAAATCAAGCTTATAGCACAGTTAAGAATCAATATGGTTGGGATGATATGAAAGCTGCAGACTTTATTGGCTGGGCTACTAATCCTAACAACGTAACTCTTGATGTTTTAGCTAAGTTATTTGATATACAGAACGCTCCAACACAAGAACAAATAAATGCAGTACAGAAGAAACAAGAATTCCAACAAGCAGGTCAGGCTTTACAGAATCCTACTACGCCTAGTGCACAAACAGGACAAAGTAAGCCACCTATGAATGAGGAAGATTTGTTTAATGCTGCTTTACTTTCACAGAGCAAAATAAGGAAACAATAAAATGGCTACTAAAAACCTTAGCGGCTCAGGTGTTCTTTTTACTGATAGACGAGATTTTTATATCAGTCCTCAAGTTGTCAAGGAACTTTGGACTGATGTAACCCCATTTACTACAATCGTGGCTAATCAGGAACAGCGTACACCAACCGATCCGCTTTTCAAAATGTTTGAACATAGAAATCCTTGGCAAAATCAAGAATTTCTTGCTGCTAGTAATCCTGGTAGTTTAGCTGCAGGAAACTCAGAATCAGATGAAACAGATATTGATAATATTGTTGGATTAGCATCATCTGCTGATTCATCATACCTTGGACTAGAATGTGAAGTTTGGGATACAACCAGAACTACACTAAAAGGTCAAGCTTTAATTACAACTGTTGTTGATAGTAATACAATTAAGTTTAAGAACTTAGGTTCTGGTGCTTTAGATGTTGCTGATAATGATGTATTTAGAGTTGTTGGTAATGCACATGGTGAAGGAACAGTTGCTCCTGAAGCATGGTCAGATGAAATCAAAGTTGTTCATAACAGCACTCAGATCTTTAAAACACCACTACAAATTACTGGTACTTTAGAAGCAGCAGCTTTACGTGGTGAGTCATCTGAATTAGCTAGACTACGTTTACAAAAATCACAAGAACATAAGATACAAAAAGAAAGAGCTTTCCTATTTGGTGGCTCTACCATTGGTACTGGTCTTGCTGATTCTCGTGATGGAACATCTAGTGAATCATTTGCTGAGCATGCAATAACTGATGCTAATGGAAATGTAGTTCGTTCTACAATGGGATTAGTAACAGCATTAGGTAAGTATGGTGATACAAGTGGTGATGATCAAAGTGTATTTACAATTTCTGAAGCTAGTTACAGCTACAGCAACTTTGTAGATGATATGGAAAAAGTATTCCAGTACATACCAGAGCAAGGTATGAAGATGGCTTTTGCTGGTCGTGGTGCTATGAGCTACTTCTCTAAGATTGATGGTGCTTCTGGATTTGCTGGAAACTCTGGATGGAATATTAACATTGGGCCTTCTGAGCGTAGCAGTTATGGATTTAACTATAGACAATTAGAAACACCTCATGGTGTATTAATGTTAGTTCCTACTCCTGTATTACGTGGGCCTTATTCTAAATACATGGTTGTAGTTTCTGAAGAAAACCTATTCCATGCTGTTTACAGACCTCCAGTATACCAAACTAACATCAAGACTGATGACGCGTTTGATGGAGTAAAAGATCAATACATGTCTGATGAAGGTCTTGGAATAACCTTGATTGAATCTCATAAGTTGTTTAAGATAACTGATTAAGGAGGTTTAATATGGCTAGACCATTTCAAGGCGGAACTATGGCTAATGTAGAAGCAATATCTAGTGCGACTACATTATCAAAAGCAGATAGCAATAAAGTAATAGTTGTTGATGCATCTACTGGCTTTACCTTAACTCTACCAGCTTGTCAAAAAGGCTTAGAGTATAAGATACTTTTTAAAGTTGGTGGAACTGATGCAGCTATGAAGATTGCTGTTACTGCTGGTGATGCTTTCTTTGGAAGAGTGCAAGTACAAGATAATAATACTGATAACCAAACTGCAATGCAGGTAGTAACTTATGCAACAGCAACAGGTTCTCCAGGNAGTTATGATGTCATGACTTTTGATGGAGATGCAACAACTTCTGGTTGTGCAGCTGGTGATATTGTTGAAATAGTTGCTATCGATGATGCAGCATGGGCTGTCAATGCATTATTGACTACAACTGGCACACCTTCAAGTATAGCAGTTATAGCAGGAAGTTAATAATAGGATTACTAAGGGCTGTGGCATGCATGCAAACGTACCCTGCAGCCCTAGTAATTAAAGGTAATAAATGCAAACATTTAAGTTACAAGTAGAAGATTTAATAGGTAGAACAATTACAGATACTAATGGTTTAAACGATATGTTAAATGCAACAGCTCGTGAAGTATCTGACGTTTTACCTAAAGATGTATTATTAAGAAATGCAACTGTGCAATCAATTACATCTAACTCCTACAATGTTGCTAATAAAAGAATATTAAGTGTGAGTAGAGATAGTTACTATGCTACTGAAATACCTTATGGTCAGCATGGTAGAGCTACTGACTCTGGTAGTATTTACTTTGCAGATACTGCACAAAAAAGAGATCCTGTGTTTTATTTAAAAGGTAAATTGTTAGTTATACAGCCAGAACCTACAAGTAGTGAAAATGGAGAAGTTATTAAATATGACTATCCATCAAGCATTGATCATGGAGATACAAGTATTTCTGATTTTCCTAGTGGAGCTGAATATGCAGTTGTTCTTGGAGCAGCAGCTAAGTTTATGTTTAAGTTAGCTTCTGAAGATCAGAATAATGAAGATATAGAACTTGCAACAAATACTGCAGCTTTTGCTACGCAGTTAAAGCAAGATTATGAAAAAGAATTACAAAGGGTTACACAGCAAAAATGACACAAAAACAAATGATAGAAATGGTTAGGCAACATCACCCTAATACTACAGAAACTCAAATTAGATTATGGCTTAATGCTGCAATGACTGAGTTTGCTAGAAGAACAAGAATGTTGACTGGTGCATTTCAATTTGATACAGTTGCAAATCAAAGATATTATGGATTATCAGATGATATATTAGAAATAATATCTGTTGATTATGATGGCTATGATATACCTAGACTAGGTAGTAAACCAGAGATAAGGGATTTAACATAATGATAGGTAAAAAAATGATGGGTGCAGGTCTTGCTGCAGGATTAGGTGCGTTGTATATGGGAAATAGAAATGAAAAATCAAAAGTTCAATTTGATGATCCATGGGGTGATAATATTCAAATTCCTTATATGGATGGTCAACCTATTAGAGGCGAAGCAGCAAATGCTTATAATCCATTTTCTGTTGATCCTGGTATGCAGGATATACTTTATAGAGGACATACTGGTCAAAAAATAAATAAAAAAAATTATAAACCTGAAGATATACAAAAAGCAATTCAATGGTATCAAAGAGCATTTTTAAGTGTTCAAGCAAAAATGAAACAGTATCCTGATAATGTAAATATAATGAATTCTCAAAGAGAAAAAATTGAAGAGATACAAACAGTTATGAAACAATTAGTTTAATATTATGGGTTACGAAAATAGAACATTTGCATACTTTGTAGATAGAGATGCTATAGCTATAGTTAAAAGATCTGTATCTTCTGGAGAAAATACATATTCATCTCCAAGTGAAGTAAAGACTGTAACTATATTTGCAATTAAAAAACCTAATCTATTTGTAAACGCTGATTCTGGAACAGCTAATACTACAACTGGATATAATGAAACTCCAGATTTACCAGAAGAATTTCAACATACTGTAGTTGCTAAAGCTATACAAAGAGGATATGAATTAAATATAGAATCTTTAGCAGCAGCACAGTATTGGCAAGATCAATTTGAAAAAGGAGTAAGAGAAGGTAAAAGATACGCTAATACAGGTAGAATGGAAAAGGTTGTTATAAAAGGACAAGGCTTTGAACCTACTGTTTACTCTACTAGAGATAAAGACGAAGTATGACAGAGATTGTATTGACTAAACCCTCTTACACAGAAGATCAGATTGCTAGTGCATCAATATCGGAAGTGTCCTCCTATAGTAAGTCTACAACTGAGCTAGTGAATACAGTCTCTGCAACATTTACAGAAATAACAACATCAGCCACTACTATGGTTGAATTAACCGATTATACGGAGGCAACATAATGTCAGTTCAAAAGAACCTATTAAAGTTCGCTGGTGCTCAAGCATTGAACTCTGAATATGCTTCTGCTTGGACTGAAGCAACTAGAGGACAGACTTGCAGTAGTGGCACTAACGATGAAATAAATATAGCAATACCAACAGGTCATACTATATTGTATGTATATCCAGATGAGTTAAGCTCTATTGGATTTGATACAACATCAGGAGATTCTAATGGTAATAACTCATTAAGAATAGAAGCAGGCAAAATGCAAAAATTCTATATACCAAATGGAGCTACCCATGTGCATATAGAAGGTCAAGGTGCTAGTGGCGATAAATTTTGCTATGTAGTAACAGGATAAGACTATGGGAAACTTAACATTTTTAGAAAGAGAAATACTTAATAAAGTCTACAATAGTAGCAATACTTCTTTACAGGTAGATATTGTAGATGCTACAGGAGTTACATTTGTAGCAAATCCAGAATCAGTATATGTTGATGATGGCGATTGGACTGATAATGTATCAAAGCATACACTTGTAGGTGGCTTGTATCAATCAACACCACAAACTATTACTGATGGCGATGTAGGCCCATTGCAAGTTAATTCAAATGGGTTTGTTAAAACATCTAATGATAGCATAGATAAGATGCTATATGGTACAGGATTAATTATAACTGCAGTTAATGGAGGTGCTGATCAAGCATTAGGATCTACATATCAATCAATTTATGTAGGAGTAGGTGGTGATATTGTAGTAACTCTTGCAACAAGTGGTAGTGATTTTACGTTTAAGAATGTGGCAAGTGGGCAATTACTTCCGATACAAGTAACTCATGTAAANGCAANTAATACTACTGCAACNAATATGATTGCATTAAAAGCATGATAACAATATTTCGTAAATATGCAAATTTTTTAAGCACCATTTATGATAAGATATTTGAGCAATCAAATCTTAAATGGGAAGATCAAACTCAGAATTGGGAGGATTTATAATGCCTACAAGTTTGACTGGCAATAAGATATCACAAACTTATCCACAAATTATCCACGTTGATGGTGGTGTAACTGGTACTGCAAAAGCATTATATGATGGTGATGGTACAGCAACAGTATTAAAAGTATCTACAAGTGAAGTTGAAATATCAGGCAACCTGACTATTGCAGGTACTTTAACAAATGTAAATACAACAAATCTACAAGTTGATGATAGTTTAATACAGCTTGGTAGAGATAA
>FUFK010040590.1_pt1 | contig 39015 bp, 31 predicted proteins | sample 1021851 | NCBI WGS metagenome assembly FUFK01 (sample SAMEA51879418, study PRJEB19060) | metagenome
GACGGCGCCGACATGGCGCGCGGCCACCGGCTGCGCGACGGCGGCTTCCCGCCGCCGTTACGCGAAGCGCAGGTCGATCTGCTGATCGTGGGCGGTGGGGTTGCCGGACTGGCCGCCGGGTGGCGGCTGATGGACGCCGGGTTCGACCGCTTCACATTGGTCGAACTGGAGGATCAGGTCGGCGGCAACGCCCGCGCCGGGCGCAATGCGGTCTCGGCCTATCCGCTCGGCGCGCATTACCTGCCGGTCCCCAATCGTGAGGCGGGCGCGCTGCGCAGCATGTTGCGCGAGTTCGGCATGATCACCGGCGAGCGTGACGGCGTGCCGGTCTATGACCCCGCCCAACTCTGCGCCGACCTGCAGGAACGGATCTTCTGGCAGGGCCGCTGGCATGAAGGGCTGATCCCCCGCACCGGCCTGTCGCCGCAGGACGAAGCCGATGTGCGCGCGTTCGAGGATGCGATGGCCGCGTTCTCGCGCCAGATTGGCCGCGACGGCAAACCCGCCTTTGCGGTGCCGATGGCCTATAGCTCGACCGATCCCGAACTACGCGCGCTCGACACGCAGAGCTTCGCCGCGTGGCTCGACGCCCGCGACTGGCGCTCGCCGGTGCTGCGCGGCCATGTCCGCTATGCAATGCGTGACGATTACGGGACCGAGCCGAGCGAAGTCTCCGCCTGGGCCGGCATCCATTATTTCGCCAGCCGTCGCGGCTGGGCGGCGGATGGCGCTGGCGGCAATGAGCTGACCTGGCCAGAGGGCAATGCCCGGCTGACGCAGGGGATGGCGCGGTGCTGTGGCACGCGCATCCGGCCCGGCATGATCGTCCACCGCGTCGCGCGGCGCGGCGAGGGGGTCGAGGCGGATTGTTTCGACACCACCTCGGGGCAGACGACCCGGTTTCAGGCCCGCGCCGCGATCCTCGCCATGCCGCACTTCGTCGCCGCGCGGATCTGTCGCGACATCGCGCCCGACCCTGACCTGAGCTACGCACCTTGGCTGGTCGCCAATGTCACGGTCGATCGGCTGCCCACGGGACGCGGCGTGCCGCTCGCCTGGGACAATGTTTCGGCGAGCAGCCAGTCGCTCGGCTATGTCGTGGCGACGCATCAGGGGCCGGCCGCAATTCCGGGCGCGACCGTCCTCACCTGGTATCTCCCGCTCTCGGACATGGCTCCGGCGGCGGCACGGCGGTTGCTGGTCGAGCGCCCGGCGGAGGATTGGAAGCGCATCGTGCGCGATGACCTGCTCGCCACCAACCCTGAGCTGGACGGCGCGATCCAGCGCATCGACCTGTGGCGCTGGGGACATGCGATGGCGCGACCGACGCCGGGCTTTCTGCGCCGTGCCGGGGGCAGCGACGCCGCGCCGATCTGGTCCGCGCATAGCGATCTCAGCGGCCTCTCGCTATTCGAAGAGGCGCATTATCACGGCGTCCATGCGGCGGAGGCGGCGATGACGCACCTCGCGCACCGCCATGCGAGCCTGTTATGACTGGCATGCAACCCGGCGAGGGCTGGCACCTCATCGCGGACCTGACCGACGGCGCGCAGCTCGACGATGCCGACCGCATCGGAGGCATCCTGACCGACGCGGCGGCGGCCGCTGGGGCGACCCTGCTCGAACTGCGGCTGCACAAGTTCGGCGCAGGCTTTGGTGTCACGGGCGTCGCGCTGCTCGCCGAATCGCACATCTCGATCCACACCTGGCCCGAATATGGCACCGCCTGTGTCGACATCTTCATGTGCGGCCGCACGAACGACCTCGAAGCCGCGCTCGCCGTGATCGTCGCCGGGCTGACGGCGCGGGTGGGGCATCAGGCGATCCATCGGCGCGTGTTCGGGGCGATGGCGGCAGCAGGCAGCAGGGGCAGAGCGGGCGCGTAACCGCGCCTTGTCCGGTTCACCGCGTCTTGAGGTTGATCAGTTGCCGCGTCGCGACCTCCACCGCGCGTTGATAGCCAAGATGCGACCCTTCACTCACTGCGCGCTCCAGAATTTTCCGCGCGTTGCGACCGTCTCCGCGCAACCGATAGACTTGGCCCGTCACCACGCGCAGCCAGATCCGGCGCAAAGTCATCCCATATTGGGCGGCCTTGGCGGCGGCTCGGGAAATGTCGCGCGAAGCTGCTTCGATGTCCCCGAACTTCAGATGGACCTGCCCTCGAGCGGCCAGCGCCTCGACGGTCACGCGATGCATTTCCAGCGACAAGCCATAGTCGATCGCTTCGCCGAGCGTTGCCAGCACCTCAGCGGCGCTGTTCTGGTCGGCAAAAAACTGATTATGCGCCTTTGCGATCCGCAGCCGGTAGAGGATGTCCGTATGCCGCCCGCCTGTGGCAGCGGCGATCCCGCGTTGTAGCGCCGCAGCAGCATCGATCTCGCGCCCCGGAATCTGCCGGAGCAAGGCGCCGCGATGATGCTCGAACATGGCGATGGCCCGTTGCTGACGCATTGCGCTAAACGCGGAAATCGCCTTTTCATAGAAGGACTCAGCCTCTTCCAGCATCCCGAACAGGTGACTGCAAAGACCGATATAGCCATCGCAAAGTGCCGCGATCAGCTGGCCTTCGTTGGTGTTTGTCCCGATGGCATCGGCGTCCCGGTCAAGATGCTGGCGAAGCATTTCAAGCTCCCTGCGGGCATCGGCGATCCGGCCGCGCTCGATCCACAGAAAAGCGCGATTGATCGTCAGACGTGCCCGATTGGGGTGATACCGATCGCCCTCGATCTTCCGGTTGGCGTCGAACGCCAGCTCGAACGTCGTGGCGGCGGTGTAAAGGTCGCCCTGCGCCATTGCGAGCATGGCGCGTTCGTTGAGCAGCCAGACGATCTCGCCGTCGAAAAACGGGTGGACACGTTCGTCGGCCTTGTCGGATTGCGGCGCGGGTTCCTGGAAACCGAGCAGCGAGCGCAAACCGGTGACACTGAGCGTATTGCCATCGGCGTGCGCAATCTTCTCCCGGAACCCCTTGATGGCGTCCGGCTCCCGGCGGCGCCATGGTTCTGGAATGCCGTCATCTGTGGACAGCAGAGCGATATTCCGATCAAGCTCCAGCTTTTGAAGCGCTCCGTCCCCTGCGTCATCCTCTACCGTCACGATCCCCGATACATGATCGAGCGCATTCTTTAGTTGGTCAAACGGCGTCGAACCTTCCGCTTCCAATTTCTGCGCTTCGATCGTCAGATTGAGCAGCGTCCGGATCCGCTGCTTGTGTTCGCTGATTGCGCTGACCTCGCCGGGCGCGCGATTGCGATCTCCCAGATCAAGACCGAACAGGTTCACTGCGGAATAATAGCCGCGAATGACGCCTCCGGCCGCGCGGAGCCCCATAACGGGGAGGGGGCTGACGAAGCTGAGCCGCCGTCGCATGGTCCGGAGCGCCTCGAGATAGTGCAGCGAGAGGTCGTGCTTATAGTCCTCGGTCAGGTCCTTGCGGGCATCACGAAAGGCGGATCGCAAATCAAGGGTGCTGCCATCGTACATTTTGATGGAGAGATGGGTCTCCTTCCATGAATGCATCAGATAATCGATCAGGTCTTCGAGTTCGCCGGTAACCCGGGGTTCCGGCACCGAGGCATCGTCGGGCTGCACGGCGTACAGCGACAGACTGTAACTGTCTGACAGGACGCCGGCATTGTTCGGCACGCCGAACCGGTCCTTGAGCACCTTCGCGGTCAATCGGTGAACGACGAGCCGATACGCGCTTTTTCGTGCAAGGCGCTTTGCGGGGTTCGGACCCGGCACCGAGCTACAAGGCGGGGCCAAGGGCTTTGGGGAGACCGCCCCCGCCTACGGCTGGTGAGACCGCTCCAAGGGGCGGAGCCCTTGAAAAGAAGACCAGCAATTCCCATCCTGCGTGCGCGAGCGCGCAGATCAGGTTCTTAACGGAACCCTTGACGGAAGACCGTTACGGAAACCGTCAGGTATCTAGTTCTATGTCTTCTTCTTCTTCTTCCCGTAAGGAAGACGACAGGACCCATTAAGGCTCGTTCGGGATCGCTATGTGGCCTTGATGGTTCGTAATGGCCCACCGACGGGAAAGAGGCAGAGGCGGAAGCCTCCCAAGGCACTCACCACTTCCTGCCCGAGTCGGATATGCCGTGAAACGCCGTGGAACGCGGTCTACAGCGCGATTATGGGTATGAGTGGACTCAGATAGCCAGATTTCCCTAAAAGTGCTGTAGCGCGCTCCTGGAGCGAATTATGGTTGTCGCTCTGTTGGCAGTTCTACGCCAGGGTATGTCACCTTCTCGACTGCCTCCTTCAGCGCGGAAACGCCGAACCCTGAACCATAGGCCGCCGCGACCGGATCGCCTTTGGTCCGACCCGCCAGCTCGGCACCGATAGCGGTCCCGTGCAACTCCGCCCGCCGCAAGGCGTCCTCGAAGTTATGTCGCAGGGAGTGGAGGCCCAGCCTCTTGCCCTTCAGGCCCAAGGCTTCGATCCGGCGGGTGAACCAGTCGCCAACTTCGTCGCCCCACTGACCGCGACTGTTGGCCGCTGATCCCTCGAAGAGCATCTCTCGGCCGGATCGTCGGCGCTGGTCCGCAAGCTCCAGCAGCCCCAGCCGGATCAGCTCACTGTGGACGGGAAGGGTGCGCACCGCGTTTGCGGTCTTGAGCCTCTCACCGCGAACCTGAAGGACCGGCACGCCCTCAATCGTCTCAACGTCGGCGACCTTGAGTTGCGCAATCTCGCCCCGTCGGAGGCCGTGGAACAAGCCGATGAGCGGCGCCCAGTATCGGATGGCGTGCCGCTGAGGGAGATCGCCAGGCGACAGCGTCCAAGGCTCGGATGCGAACAGGAGGTTGAGCTGGCCGACGGTGAACGGGTCCCGCTTGTCGCGTGCAGAGGCCTTTTCAGTGACCCTCAGGCCCTCCACCGGGTTCGCCCCGATCCATCCCTCGCGAACCGCCCAGGCGAACATCGCGGAGAGCCCGCCCATGTAGCTGTCATTGACGGTCTTCGCGTTGAGGCGTGGAAGGTCGAGCCGGTCGGCCGCTTCTATCGCGGCGAGAATGCTGAGACCGCGCAGTTCCCTCTTCTTGCCCAAGTTGGCCGGCAGCCGCTTCACGACCTCAAAGAGCTCCCGCCCCTTTTGGCGGTCAATGAGAGCGAGCGGCTGCCTCTCCCCGAGGACCTCGCGCAGGAGACGGAATATCGGGGCGTAGGCGGACTTGCTGGACTCGCTCAGGCCCTCCCACTTGTCAGCCTTGTAGGCATCCTCGAGGTCCGCAATGGTGCGCTGTGCGGCCGTAGGTGCGGTCGCCTCGACATTCTCCGGCGGCGAGAGGTCGGGCAGCGGGGCGCCCATCGTCGCCGCGAAGAGGAGGTCGGAGGGCCGGGCGGCATAATCGCCCAAGACTCGCCCCTCGAAGACCTCGGCCCGAGATAGGTCAGCCCGTGCTAGAAGCCGCAGAAACGCGGCGAACTCCACCCCGCCATCAGAAGCGTAGCCAGCGTCTTTGAGGAGCCGCTCAGCGTCCGTAACGTAGGCCGCGAGGTCACCTTCAGCGAGCCGGCGGCGAACCTCGGCTGTGTCGTTTGCCGCGTCGATGGTGCGCTTCTCGAGCTCGCCATCAGACCTCGCCGGGGTGAGCCAATCCTCTCCCTCATCAAGCCATCGCCGGAACTGAACTGCCGAGAGAGCCTTGGCAACATCGCGGGTCAATGGGCGGCGCGTGTCGCTGGAGGCGCTTGCCGCGCGTGCCTCGTCAACGGCCTTCCAGTAGAGCCGTTCAGCCTCCGGGCGCATCCGTTGGGCTTCGCTGAGGCTGTCGGTCTTGAGCGCCTGGCGGAAGGGAGCCTTCCCCAGCACGGGCCAGACGTCGGTCGGAAAGGCCCGGTTGTAATACCAGCGCGAGCCGCGGCGGATCAGATATTGAGTGCTAGCCATCTGAAGTTTCGAGCCCGTTTCTGTGACAGTATTCGGTGTCACGAGAGCTGAAACCCCAGGAAAACCGCGCATTTCTGCGCCGCAAAGGGTAACTGGTGCCCAGAAGAGTTCTCGAAAGTTAAAATCAACATTTTGACAATAAAATCAATATTTTTATTGCTTTAAGAGGTATACCATCAAAAAACCCTTCACAATAAAGGGGGTGATAGTTCGAGTTCTCTGATCATCTATTCTGATACAACATCCAACATAACTTTCATACGATGCTCCGACAGGCGTGTCCACTTAAATCCGAGTGGGCTTACTTGGATTTATGAAGCCTTGCGATCAGGTGACTGGGGCATGAAGCAGGGGCGGGGGCAGGGGGCTCCTCCCCCGCATTTCTCGGGCGCGGATTCATTACTACCAGTTGGCCGAGGGCGCCCTTTGGGCGCTTTTGTCTTAAGCCGGAACACGGCTGCTTTGCGCCCTAAAGTCGGACATTGCAGCGCTCCGAAATTTTGCCCGAAAGCCGACGTTTGTTCCAGATCGCTCTCGATCGGACGCGAGAAGAGTGGTACCTCGCTGCCGGTATTCAGTGCGATGGCCCTCCCGGTCGGGCCATTGGTTACGAGCATGGTCGCTTTGGCTCCGGCGGCGAACAACGCCTCGATGACCGGAACGAACGGCTTCGCGGAGGACCAGCGCGCGACGGGCAAATCGACCAGCGCGATTGCGTCGCGCAGTCGGCCGGAGTTTGCGGTCGATGCCGCGGTGGCAACTGCGACTCGAACCATTGGTCCCGACAGGCCTTTGGGAGAGATCGGGATCACAATCGCCTGCGGATATACCCAGACCTTCGCGCCCACAGTCTGCAGAGTTGCGACGGAAGTTACGAAGAAGGGCGCCATGAACTGTTGGCGTTCGACCGCGAAGCCGAGCGGCTCCAGCTCACTCGCGAACCTATTGTTGCATTGGCGCCTGAACTGCCCGAGGCTTTCCCACCCAGTGCGGCGTACCGGTCTAGGCTGCCCGTCACCATGTCGCGGTGCGGTGCGATGGCCGTCTCCTCTGCCGTCAGGCGGCTCCCCCCCAGTCCGGCGGTCATTCCCAGTCCGCCCAGCACCTCGCGCCGGCTTGCCTGCATGGTCTCACCCACAAGATCGGACGGTCAAGTGGTCGGGCGGACTGCAGGAAAATGATATGCTCCATTGAGCAGCGCCGCCTGCGGCAGGTAAGCGCGCATGCTCAGCATGAACGGTTTATCTTTGGGAGCCGGCAACCAGTTGTTTCTCCGGGCCGGGCCCGGATCGGTCCTGGAAATCCACAAATCGAGCGAACCGTCAGCATGCCGGACAAGTCCGGGAGTTCGATCACCCACAGCATAGCGATCGATAGGATTGCGAGTAAAGAAGAACTGGCCGTCGGGCCTCGCTTCATAGAGGGTCACCGACCAAAAGGCATCGACCGGCGGCATATTCTCGCCATCGAAATGGAGGTAATAGCCGTTCCCGTGGAACAGCCCGTCGGCGGCATCGCCCGTCGAACGGGTGTAGAGCGCTTCCTCGAGCGGCAGGGCGAACAATCCGCTTACGGCGATTTGCGCGCGAAACAAATAGTTCTGTCCGAAATCGCCTAGATCATACGGCGGGTAGGCCCAGCCATCCACAACCTGCTTGCCGAGCTGCGTATCCGCTACGACCGCGCGCGCAGAGGCCATTCCCGCTTCGATGCGCCTGATCGCGTCGGCGTCAAACGAACGCAGATGGAAGCCGGTGCGCGTTAGGCCCAGCGGAGCAATCCGGTCGAGCAGCGCGTGATCGGTCGAGGGTGGCGGACTGTCCACAAGCAGCTTGCCCAGTCCATCGAACCAAGTGCGCCAGTCGGCATCGCGTGAGGGCACCTCAATCTGCGGCACCTGCCCGGCGGCGCCATCGATCTTCAACCCGTCCTGAATTGCGCGAGCCGCTGGCACGTCCTCGGGGCCATCGACCAGGGTGCGGGCGAGAATGAACGCCCAGGGCTGGGGTGTCCGGATTGCTTCGACCGGCGCGGCGCCGGTCGGACCGGCGACGATAAAGCGACCGCCGTTGCTTCCAGTCGCGCGGGTTCCGAGCACCGCGACAGTGTTGCTGTACATATCCACGATCTGGACCGACAGATATCGATCGCCCGCCGGCGGAAGCGTCACTTCGACATTGCCTGCGCGCAAGTCAAGCACTCCATGTGAGTACATTGTGTCGTTGTTTGGCGAGGTCACCCTCTGCGTCTCGATGTTGGTCAAATTACGGTTATGCCGGAATGTGTTGGCGGGCCCGTTCGCCAGAATGCGGCGGCGAACGTTTGCAACCTCGACCAGCGGGACCGTGTAGAGCCAAGCTTCGCGCGCGGCGTCCTCGAGCGAAGGGACGCTTGCGAACGCCCTGTATGGAAGCGCAAGGTCGCCGATCGCGGCAGCGCCGCCAGCAAGCAGGTCTCTCCGGTTCATCTGCGACTGCCTTATTGTCATACGTGCGTGCTTATCGGAATATCTCTTGCCCTCCGTCGGCGCCCCGTTTCTGCTCTCCTGGCCAATTTAGTCGTTCACTATTGGCGAGAGAAAGAAAGACACGAAGAGTGTATCGGACCAGCCACTCTTTTTCCCGGAAGCAAGCGCTGCGATGTCCAATTTCGCCTGCCGCACGATCGTCAGGCGCTGTGACGGGATGACGTACAGGCGCTGGTCGCCGGCGCCTGCCGCCACCACGAGGTCGGCGGGGAGCTTCGCCGCATTGGCGACAATGTCCGTCGAGCGCGTGACCAAGTCGCCGGAGGGGCTTGCCCGTGGAAGCCACCAGGTCAGGCCATAGGCCGGGTTGGCCTCGCTTCCCTTGAACAGCTCGGACAAGGCTGCGGGATCTACAAACGCCTTGCCGCCCTGCGTGCCGCCGTGGCGGACGAATTCGCCGATTTTTGCCCATTGCTCGGCCGCGAGGGCTAGACCCTGCGGCATCAGCGGCGCGCCGTCCGGTCCATTGCGCCAGTCGCCGATCGTCACCCCGATCGGGGTCAAGATGCGGCGCTCGAGATAGCGGCGCGGATCAGCATCGAGGCTTGCGGCGCCCAGCTTGCGGCGCATGATCTCGCCGATGATCTGCATTGGCGCGGGACCATATTGGAACGTCGTGCCAGGATCGGCGGCGAGCGGGGCGTTCACTGAGTCGAGATAGCTCCGTGGCCGGCCGACGGTCGACGCCTGTCCACTAGTCATCGCCAGCAATTGCCGGATCGTGATCGCAGCCTTTTTGGGGTCCTTGCGCCATTCGGCGAGCGTGGCTGACGCGGGTTCGTCGAGCGTGAGCAGTCCGTCCTGAACCGCCGCCGCCGCCATCAGGCCGACCAGGCTCTTGGTCCCCGACCAGAGTTGCTGCGGTGTCGAGACGTCGTCGGAGGCGCAGCGGACCTTCCCGTCCTCGAGGACGAGCAGTGCGACGCCTTGATGCGCCGCCGAATAGGCCAACGCCGCGGCACAGCCGGGAGCGGGGGCGGCCTGCGCCGCTGGGACTGCTGTGCAGCCCGCGAGCAGCAGGATGAGGGCAATGCGTTTCAACTCCGGCTCCCGATTCAGATGCTTGCTCTTTATAATTATTATCGATAATAAATTAAAGTTCAATGATCGTTTGTTCCCGTGTTTTCCCGATCTAGGATGGCACCGGCAGACAGGGAGCCGAACGGGTGAAAATGGCCGCGACGAATGCCGACGACGAGCAAGCGCCGACGCAGGACCGGGTTATTGCGCGGTTGTTGACCGACGACATCGTCGAGTGGCGGATTCCCCCAGGGGCGTGGTTGCGCGAGCGTGAGATCGCGGCGCGTTTCGGGGTCAGCCACGCGCCCGTTCGCGAGGCCCTTCGGCATCTCGCGAGCATCGGGCTAGTCAAGGTCGTGCCTTGGCGCGGCGCTTATGCGATCGATGTCGACGATCATGGGGCGGATGAGATCTACGAGCTGTGGAAGGCGCTCTTCGGGGTTGTTTGCCGCTTCGCCTGCACGGCGATGAGTGACCGTGACGGGCGCGAACTGATGCACCGGCTGATCGAATATAAGGATGTCACAGAGCGGACCACCAATCCCGCCGATCATCTGAGGGTCTCGAACCGGATCGGCCGTTTCATCGCCAAGCGATCGAATGCGCCGATGGCGCTCGAACTGCTCGACCGGCTGGCCCTGCTCGCGCGGTGGCAGCACAATGTCTACACCGACGAGTTTGTTGCGAAGCACGGCGAGGGCGAGGTCGGCCGCCGGTCGGCGGTGCTCTATGAGCAGCTTTGCCGGCATATCGTTGCGCGCGAACCCGACGACGCCGATCGCGTCGCGCGCGATCTGATAGCCACATCGCAGCAAAATTTCGCCGAGGCACTGGCGGAATATAAGGCGCGCCGGACTAAGGAAAAGCCCGGACGTCGCCGCGCCCGCGCGTCGTGACGCGCGGATACGCCGGCCGGCGGAGCCTGTTGAAGGCGGGGCTTGCGGCGCCGACCGCGCTGCGGGTTGCTCCCGCCCTCGCCGCTAGCGGCGATGATGCCATATTCACGGCCGAACGGCTTTTCGCCGATGTGAAGGCTTACGCCGAAGTGGGCAACAAGCAGTCGGGCGGGGTGGGCGATCGCTGGGCCGCAGACTGGGCCGCGCGGCGGCTTGCCGCAGCCGGCTTTGCGGTCGAGCGCCAGTCGTTCCACGTGCCTTGGTTCGAAACGGCGACATGCGAATTGACGCTAGGCGACCGGAAAATACCCTTGTCGGCCCAGCCGCTCGCCGTGCCGACGGGCCTTGGCGGGATCGAGGCGCCGCTGCGGCTTGCGGAGGTCAGCGATCGGCTTGATGGCGCGATCGCGGTGGTGCGGCTGCCCTATCGCCGCTGGTCGAGCCTGCTTGACCGTTCGGTCCGCGATCCGCTGTCCGACGCGCTCGCGCGGGGAGCGGTCGCGGTCATCCTTGTGACGACCGGGCCCACAGGCGAGGCGCTGCTCCTCAATGCGCCCGCCGATGCGCCGCTGTCGAGCAAGCCGTTGGCACTGCTGGCACCGCGCCTTGCTGCGCCCGTCATCGAAGCGGCGCGGCAGGGGCGACCGGCGACGCTGGTACTGAACGGAAAGGGCGGTTCGCGCGTCGCGGAGAATGTCGTGGCGCGGCGCGTGCGCGAGGGGCGCCGTTGGCTCGTGGTCTCAACCCCGCGCTCGGGCTGGACCGATTGCGTAGGCGAGCGCGGGCCGGGCATCGCAATCTGGCTGGCGCTGGCCGAATGGATGCCGCGCGCCTTCCCCGATCACAGCCTGCTCTTCGTCTGCAATAGCGGGCATGAATATGAGAATCTGGGCGCGAGCCATATCGTCGGGACGATCGGCCCGCCGCCGGGCGAAACCGATTTCTGGCTGCACCTCGGCGCCAATGTTGCGACGCGCGATTATCAGGAAACGCCCGGTCGCCTGTTGCCGTTGCCGAGTGCCGATCCATTCCGCTTCCTGATGACGTCGGTGCCCTTGGTCGAGCGCGCTCGGGCGATCTTCAAGGGGCAGCCGGGTCTGGAGATGGCCTATCCGTCGGCGGAGGGTGCTGCGGGCGAACTCTCCGAAGTGGTGAAGGCGGGCTATCCGCACCATGCCGGCATCTTTGGCGCGCACCGCCACCATCATGCGCCGACCGACCTGCTTGGCGTGGTCGCGCCCGAGCCGCTTGGCGCGACGGCGCGCGCGGTCCGCGATTTCCTTACCGCGATCCTTCCCGCCCACCGCTGATCGGCGTTTCGGAGCGGCCGATGTTTGCGGCTTGACTCGTTCGACTATATGTCCAAAATTATCGATAATAATTACGACATGTGCGGGGAGGATGCTATGGGACGCAAGGCGCAGCTTCTTTTGGGCGCGGCCGCGCTGTGGGTGGTGGCGACGCCGGCTGCGGCGCAAGAGGCGGCATCCGGGCCGCTCCCTGCGGAGGCGGTCGTTGCGCAAGATGACGGCGCGATCGTCGTCACCGCGCGGCGGCGTGAAGAGCGGCTGGCCGACGTCCCCACCGCGGCGTCGGTGATCGACGCGGCGGCGCTCAACGATCGCGGCGGGGCGAGCGGCAGCGGCGAATTGCTCGCCGACCAGCCGAGCGTGCGCTTCAACAACCTCAGCTCGTCGATCACCTCCGAAATCTCGATCCGCGCCTCCTCAACCGCGCGCGCGACCAATGGCGATCCCAGCGTCGGGCTCTATCGCAACGGCGCCTATATCGCCGGCGGCCCGGTGGGCGGGCGCAACTTCACCCGCCTCGACATGCTCGATGTTGGCCGCGTCGAGGTGCTGCGCGGGACGCAGGGCGCGCTCTATGGCCGCAACGCGGTGGGCGGCGCGATCAACATCATCTCGGCTGAGCCCGAATTCGACCTCTCGGGCTGGGGAAGCGCGCGCTACACCTTCGAGAATGAAGGCCTGCAAGTGCAGGGCGCGGTGAACGTGCCGCTGGCGGAGGGCATCGCCGCGCGGATCAGCGGTGACCTGGTCCAGCAGGACAAGGGCTTCTTCTACAATCCCGACAATGACGTCTATTTCGACCAGCAAAAGGGGCATGGCCTGCGCGGGCAACTGCGCATCAAGCGCGGTCCTGTCGATGCGGTGGTCATGGTGGAGACGCAGCGGCTGACCACGCCGGCGGTCCACTACCAGATCTTCATCCCGGCGGGCACGCCCGGCTTCCCGGGGGGGTACATCCAGGACCGTTATCGCTATCCGTGGAACACCGCACCGCGCGCATGGCAGGATGTCGACGGGATGCAGGCAATCTTCCGCATCGATCTGGGCGGCGCGGACCTCACCTCGACCACCTCGTACCGCAAGCGGCACAGCGAATATGATCTCGACAATGATGCGGTGAGCCCGACCGAACTGGCGCGCGCGCGCGCGGCAGGGCAGGTGGGGCCGCTCAACCCGATCGATCCCAACAGCGCTTCCTTCGTCGTCGACACCACCGATAATTTCTCGCAGGACGTGCATATCAGCGGGACCAGCGATCGCATGACCTGGCTGGTTGGCGGCGAGATGCTGCTGCTCGACAGCGATTTCTCGGTGACCACCACCCGTACGCCGACGGTCGCCAATCCGTCGCCGGGCAATGTCGCGCCCGCGCGGCTCAATTTCGAGAGCTATGCTGCTTATGGTGCGCTGGGCTACGACCTGACCGAGAGCCTGAACCTTGCGGGAGAACTGCGCTATACGCATGACAGCCGCAGCATCAGCGCGCGGCTCTATGACCTGCGCACCGGGCTTCCGACTGGCGGGGCGTCGCGGATCATCGATGACAGCATCTCCGCCGACAATCTCTCGTACAATGCGACGCTGTCGTACAAACTGTCGCCCGTCATTCTCGGCTATGCCAAGGTCGGCAGCAGCTATCGCGCCGGCGGATTCAACACGCGCCTGTCCGATCCGCGCGCGCCCAGCCCGGTACAGGTGCTGTTCGGCAACGAGGACAGCACCAGCTATGAGCTGGGCTTCAAGGGCAGCCCGGTACGTCGCGGCTATTTCGCGATCGCTGGCTATTATACCGATCTCAGCGATCTGATCGCCCAGATCGACGATGGCTGCGCGCTGACCAACCCCGTCTGCCCGGTTACCGCGGTGAGCTATCTTACCAATGCCGGCGACGCGAAGAGCTGGGGCATCGAGGCTGAATATAGCCAGGGCTTCGATCTGGGCGCAGGCACGGGGCGACTGGCGCTGAGTGGTTCGCATCAGAGCGGCAAGGTCACGAGCGGCCGCTATGACGGGATCGCGCTTGCCCAGGTCCCCGAATGGCTCGCCTCGGCCAACCTCGACCTGAATTACCCGGTCTCCGATGACGTTGCGCTGACCAGCAACATCTTGGTGAGCGGCCAATGGGGCGGGAAGCAGGAACTGACGGCCACTTCGGTCGATCTGGACGATTATGTCCTCGTCAACCTGCGCCTCGGGGTGCGGTTTGGAAAGGTCAAACTCGGCGCCTTCGCCAACAACCTGTTCGACAAGGTTTACTATGTCGCGCAGGCGCCGACGATTAATCGCTACAGCCAGCCGCGCGTGATCGGGCTGGAGGGCCGCATCAGCTTCTGATCGCACGCTGCTCCGGCGGCAGCTGCGCCGCATAGCGCCATCCCTGTGGCGGCGCCTCCGTTTGCTTGCAACGATAAGACGGGAGAGACGAGATGGCAGAAAGACATGGGCCTGGCTTGCCGCAGGCGTCGCGCTGGTCGGCACAGGCGCGTTTGCGCAGAGCAGCGGTTCGGGTGGCGATGGAGCGGATGCGGGTCGGGTCATCTGGCCCCAGCCCGCAGCGTCTATCGCGCAGCCTGCGGAGTCGGTCTCGGCGGCGGTGACGCCCATCAGTATAACGACCACCGTCGGCGGCTACACCTATGACTGGACTGCGCGGCAGGCGGCGATCAACGCCGACAGCGAAGTGCCCAACGGCTATTTCATCGTCGGTAACGCGACCGACCCGGATTATCTGTTCGCGCATGAAAAGGGGAGTTTCGGGATCGACCGGGTGACCCACCTCGCCTCGGCGACGAAATGGTTGGCCGGCTCGCTTGCCATGCGGATGGTGCAGGCCGGGATCATCACGCTCGACGATCCAATGCGGCCGCCGCTCGCTTGCTGGGCGACGATCGGGACAAAGAAGGACGTCAAGCTCAAACACGCCCTGTCGATGACAACGGGCTTCAACGGCAGCCCGCTGGTTGGCGGCTGCCAGCTGACCCCCGATATTACACTCTATAACTGCGCGAAGAACATCCACGATGTACGTTACGATATCTTGCGACCGGGCAATGCGCCGGGCGCGCAGTTCAGTTATGGCCCGCACGGGCTTCAGGTGGCGGGTGCCTATCTCGAGGCCAAGGATGTCAGCATCCAGCCCGGATCCTCGCCTGCGCGCCAGCGGAATTTCCACGAACTGTTCGCCCAGCATGTGACGACACCGCTGGGAATGACTAGCAAGACCTGGCACAATCCCGCGGATAGCTCGCCGACCAATCCCTGGGTCGCCCGGGGGAGCCTATTCGACCGCGCGCGACTATGCTAGGCTGCTCCGCGCGCTGCTCGGTGGCAGCTTCATCACCGACATGACGACCTTCACCCAGCCGCGCACGAGCGGCCTGAACCGCATCTTCGTGCCCGCAGGCGCGACCAACTGGCAATATGCGCTGGGTTCATTCGTCGAATGCGACACGCCCGCGGCTTGCGTGACCTCGAAGAATCAATTCCTCACCCGGAGCCTATGGCTGGGTTGGCTGGATCGACCGCGAAACCGGCTATTACGGTCTGATCGCAACCCAGATTTCGAGCGGCGGAGACCGTGAGGGCACCGAACTGGAACAGGAGATGCAAGGCCTGATCGAAGCGGCGATCGCGAGTCGCGTGCCTGCGCCTTAAAATCTTGTTCGCAGCGCTTTTGGTTCGAGTGTCTGCTTCCGCAGATTTCGAGCCAAAAGCTGCCGGCCCGCAATCGGCCCAGGGGCCGACTGGCTGCTGCTGGAGGAAGTTGCCGGGCAGAAATGCGCCCCTTAGCAGCCATTCCGGCGATCGAAGCAGCTTCCGGAAAGCGGCTGGTCAGCTTCGCCGCAAAGGAGCGACCAGCGAATGACTGAGAATGGGGTGGGAAGCGGAGTGTCGGGAAGTATGAATTTAGTCCCTAACTTCAGCGTCGATTCCGCCAGTAGCGGCAACTTTATCAGCCGTCGCGCGATCTGATTTGTCGTGTTTCAAGGGTGCCATGAACCATAGCGTTCCCACAGTGATAAGAGACAACATCACTGCAACATCTAGGCTCCCCAACGCTACCGAGACGCCAATGGCGCCTGTGATCCAGAGGCTGGCGGCAGTGGCAGTGCCTTTGACCGAGTCATTCCTCCGCAGGATTGCCCCGCCACCGATGAAGCCCATACCCGTGATCAATCCCTCCACTATTCGCGCCATTGCTTCCGGTGAGTCAGCGGTGATCCCCTCCGCAGCTTGGATGAAGCCGCAGCTTGCCACAGCGACCAAGGGGAAAGTCCGCAAGCCCGCACTCCGCTCAGCTTTCTCTCGGTTCCAACCTATCGGTAACGCTAGGATGTAGGCGATGCTGATGGCAATAAGATGGGGCACCAAATCGAAGTGATCCTGGTCGAGAAATTGATCGAACATTTTTCGGTGTTCCCAGACTCGCGATTGTGGTTGGAGGAGGGTGGGTTTTGCAGATAGTTTGAAGCGTCTTGGCTCTGAATTCGCACAAGGCGCTCTAGCGGGCCGCTCAAAGTCTGCAATGGCGGTCCGGGTTGGTGCGCTTTTGGCGTGAGCCTCACACGTCAGCTAGGTCGCAAATGGGGTGCGAAACGGACATTTGATGCCCGTTAACCTACGTCATCATCACACTCTCTGTGATGCCGCTTAAGCATCTTGTCGGACAGCCCTACCAGCCTGTCTGTCTCCTTGATGCTCTTACGCATTGCCGTGTTGCTAGCCTCTATTTCGTCGAGGTGTCGCGCCCTTCGGAAGGCGAAACGTTGGGCGGGCGTTTTCCCGTCGCTGCCTGCAATAAGCGCCTTCGCCTCGCGCAAGGTTAGCACGGAAGCACCGCAATCGTCGCAGGTGACAGAATCATCATCGGACGCCGGAAAGCTCAAACGGTTGCTGCCGCAACTGCGGCACGACAGATTAGCCTTTTTCCAAACCATTCCGAGTCTCGCCCGCCACGTTCGCCACGGATACGGCCTGAGCGGTCGCACGTCTACGAATACAGCGCAAATGTCCGCACTGGGGTCGTCAGCCGACGGACGGCTTTCAGATGAAGGCGAGTGTATTGGCGTTCCGCTCTTCGGCCGATCAAGGCCATGGAGAGAACCAATGGGACATTCACAATTTGATCCGGCAATGCAATGTCGGCCGGCATGGAACGCTGGCAAGACCGTCGGTGCCAAGCGACCGCTGACTCAGAAGCAGATTTGGGCTGTGCGCTTCTTTCTGGATCGGGAGGGGCGCCTCCGCGACAGGGCGCTGTTCGACCTGGCGATCGACAGCAAGCTGCGCGGCTGCGATTTGGTGAAGATCAAGATTGGCGACATTGTTTCGGGATCCGATATCCGGATGAGAGCGATCGTCATCCAGCAAAAGACCGGAAAACCGGTGCAGTTCGAGCTGACTGCCGACGTCAGGGCCAGCCTGCTCGCCTGGCTCGAGCGTCGCGGCGGCACAGTCCATGACCATGTCTTCCCAAGCCGCATCAACTCATCACGACACCTTAGCACGCGCCAATATGCAAGGCTCGTCGATGAGTGGGTCGATGCCGTCGGCTTGCGGCGTGCGGAGTATGGCACACATTCGCTCCGCCGCACGAAGGCCTCGATGATCTACAAGGCTACCGGCAATCTGCGAGCGATCCAGATCCTGTTGGGTCATACGAAGATCGAGAACACCGTTCGATATCTCGGTGTCGATATCGAGGATGCTTTGATCCTTGCAGAGCGGACTGAGATTTAAGCCCAGAGCGGCCCGTTCGGTAACAGGATGGGCCGCTTTTATGCCGGACGGCTAAGCGCCCCAATGTCGGTCGTTCCGGCAGGCCTCAAGAACTCCTGAAACCTGCCGTTCGATCAGACGCCGTTACGTCCGGACCGGGCGAACCGACTCAGCCTGCGCCCGCTTTCGGTCGCGGACTTCCGGCGCAAACTTGTTCGTCGCTTTGCTCATACACGCTCCACCTTCTCAGGAGTTGGAGCCTCCGGCAAACCCGGGGCGGTTCACGAAGTCCGCAGAATCGGTCGGGAGCTCACCGGTGAGTTTTCCGAGGCGGGTGTGGGTAGCAACCTCCCCTTTGGTATATTCCCAGAGGTTGGCGCGCATGTCGCCGACCTTCGGCTTCGTGAGTGCTGTAAAAGGACCGCGCGCAAAGGGCAGCTGACGTTAACCCGATCCTGCCGACCATGACCTGACCAGATTGTGATAGCATCCAGTCAGCGCGATCAGTGCGGCGTCCGCGTCGCCGACACGCGCTCTCAGCGATTGAATGGCGATGTCCATGTCGAACAGGATGTCACGACGCCCCGCATCAGCGACCAAGCTCTCGACCCAGAAAAACGATGCCACCCGTGTCCCGCGCGTGACGGGCGACACGCTGTGGAGCGTAGTCGCCGGATATAGAAACAGGTGCCCGGCCGGGAGCTTCACCCGTTTGCCATCATGTCCGTCCTCGATCACCAGTTCGCCGCCATCATATTCGTCCGGGTCGGACAGGAAGAGGGTAGCGGACAAATCGGTCCTGATCGTCGCCCCGCTGCTGCTGGGACGCCAGGCATTATCGACGTGCGAGCCGAAGCCTTGGCCGATGCCGTAGCGATTGAACATCGGTGGAAAGATGGAACGCGGCAGCGCGACCGACCGAAATACGAGACTCTGTTCCAGCGCCGCCAGGATGATGGCACCCGCTTCACGGGTTTCGGCGCAGTCTTCGGGAAGCTGCGCGTTGCTCTTGGCGAGCGCCGACTGATACCCGGCCGTAGCCTTGCCGTCCGCCCATGGCGCGTGTTCAAGAATGAGGCGGATGCGGCGAACCGCATCCGCGTTCAGTAGGTTTTCGAGCTCGATCATCATGCCCGAGCCTTCAAAGATCAGTATTTGAACGTCAAGGTAAGCGTTGCCGATCGACCCGCCGCCGGAATGGACTGGCCGCTGGCGAAGGAATAGAAATAGCTTTCGTCGCCGATATTATAGACATTTGCGCGCAGTCCGATCCGATCGGTGATGTCATATTCGGCAAAGGCATCGAAGACCGTGTAGGAGGGCGTGACGATCACGAAATCCGATGTCGCGGTCGGACGGATGTTGCTTGTCCGGCTGGACACGTGTTGAGCGCCGCCGCCAATGACAAACCCCGTCGCCAGTGCATAGCTGGTCCAGATCGAGGCGGAATGCTCCGGCGTTCCGTCGAGCCGCTGGCCTACCTCAAAAGGACGGTTGGATCGGGTCACTTTTCCATCGAGATAGCTGTACCCTGCGAACAGGTTCCACTTCGACGTGACGCGACCGACGGCCTGGAGTTCAAATCCACTGACGCGCTGCTCGCCATCCAGCACGACCGCTGGATCGCCCGGGTTGATGCCCGGGGTCCGCGCATTGTCGCGGGTTATCTGGAACACCGCACCCGAAAGCTGCAGAGTGTCCTGCATCAGGTCGATCTTGGCACCTGCTTCCCACGCCCGGCTCGTTTCCGGATCGACGAAGAAGTTGGCTGCGGTGACGGGAGCATTGTTGTTACCGCCCGCCAGCTGAACGACCTCCGCCCCGCTGCCCGGTTCGAACGCGGTGCCATAGGCGACATAGATGCTCGAATTGCTGCTCGGCTTGAACACCAGCGCGGCATTGCCGCTCCATTCGCTGTCGCTGCGGGTGAAATCGACCACAAATCCCGGCGCGGTGCCGGAATCATCGATGCCCCGCGCGCGGGTCTTGACCCAGTCATGCCGCACTCCGGCAACGATGTTCCATTGTTCGCCGAGTTCGATCGTGTCGAATATGTAGAGCGACTGTGTGGTCACATCGGTCCGTGCACGTGTGCCGTTGTACGCGATCGGCGCTGCCGCCTGGAGCACCGGGTCGAACAGGTTCGTCACAGGGCCATTGGCATCGAGCCGCCGCCGGTTCTCGTTCGATTCGTCGACCAGTTCGCCGCCGATCACCAGCGTATGGTCGATTCCGCCGGTCGCGAACTTCGCCGTCAGGCTGGTCTGGTTGATGAACAGCCGGTCGACCTGATCGCGCGGCTTGCGATTGCCGACGGCCTGGGTGGCAGGTCCCAGCGTCGTGACACTGCCGACAAAGCGAGGCGATGAGATCAGCTGGTCGTTATGGACCCTGGCGAAGCGGGTCGTATTGCGGATGGTCACGCTGTCGCTGAAACGATGTTCGAACCGCCCGGTGACGCTGTCCGTGGCCACCGTGCGATAATCGGTCGAATAGCCATAGAAGTTGGTGCGGTGGACGGGCGCTACGCGACCTTCGAAGCCGGATCCCGCCAGACTGGGATTGCGACCATTGGGCAAGCCAGCATCGGGACGGTCGTTCTGCTCCAGATGTAGATAATTGACGATGAAGCTGGTGTCGCCGTCAAGGCCGAAGCCGATCGAAGGCGCTACCGCCCAGCGGCGGTTGAACACATGATCGCGGCCCGGCTCATCCGCACTGTGTCCCATCGCGGTCAGGCGAACGGCAATGCCGGCCGCTTCGTCGACCACCTGGTTCACGTCGAACGTACCACGGAAGAAGTTGTCGGTGCCAACACCCAGTTCGCCGGAAATCCGACCTGCTAACACGGGTTGGCGGGTCACGATGTTGACGGTCCCGCCGACATTGCCGCGGCCGGCAAATGCCGAAGCCGGGCCCTTGGTGACTTCGATCCGCTCGGCATAGAACGGATCGCGGAAATAGTTGCCGGGATCGCGAATCCCGTCAACGAACACATCGTCCCGCGCGGAAAAGCCGCGCACATTGAAGGCGTCCGATCCGCCTGGCGGATTACCCTCGCCGGCCTGAAAGCTGATGCCGGTGATGTTGCGCATCGCATCGCGCAAGGTGCGGCGGCCCTGCTCGGCCATGAGGTCGTCCTCAACGACGGTGATGGTTTGCGGCGTATCGACCAGGGGCTGGGTATGCTGCGGTGTCGACAGGCGGTCGGCCAGATACTTCCCCGTTACCACGACCTCATTCTCGACAGGGTCCGACCCCTGCGCAGAGGCCGGGGTCCCTGCAAGTGACGCGCCGGAAACCAGCGCGCCGATCAGCGTATTGCGAATCACTAACCACTCTCCCGCGAATATCGCGAGCCGAATAATCGTAATGCGACTTAGTTGCAACTTTGAGTTTGGCTTGAGGCGCTCGCGCCCGTCGGGCTTTGAATGCTGGCGAGTGCGCTGATGATTGCTGTCGGAGGCTTGATTAGCACCGGGGAATGACCGTCGCGGCAGGGCTAATCAGTGCGAAGTCGCTCGGGCGGATCGAACGAAAGTGCCCCGAACGATGCGAAACAGCGGTGCGCCTTGCCTCCGCAGAAAGGTCGCCGACCTGCGTAGGCTCAGCGAAAGATGCGCGCCCGCTTCGGATCGACCGCAATCCCAACCTGCTGCCCGGATTGCGGGGCGTCGCCCCGTACCGAGAGCGTGAAGCGGGTCTCGGCGATCCGTACCGTCACATCGGTTGCGTCCCCGGAAAACCGGGTGTCGATCACCTCGGCGCGAATGGGGGACTTCTCGCGCAGGGCAAGGGCGTCGGGGCGCACCATCAGCTCGGCGGGGCCGTCGGCCTGCGCCCCCGCGTCGAACGTCCCGATGACGCACTGGGTGACCCCGGCCCGAATTTGCGCGGGAAAGACGAGCGCATCTCCCAGCAATCGTGCGGCCCCCACCGACACCGGGGCACGGTAACAATCCTGCGGCGACCCCGTCTGTAATATCTGTCCGTGCGACATCAGGATCAGGTGATCGGCCACCTGCATCGCTTCGCGCGGGTCGTGGGTGACGATCAGCACGCTCGTTCCGGTTGCGCGCAGATCGGCCAGCACCGCCGCCCGCACCTCGGCGCGCAGCTGGCCGTCCAGGCCGGAAAAGGGTTCGTCGAGGAGCACCAGGGCTGGGTCGCGGGCCAGCGCGCGGGCGATTGCCACCCGCTGCTGCTCCCCGCCGGACAGGGTGTGCGGCCAGGCATGCGCCAGATGCTCGATATGAAAGCGCGCGAGCATCGCTGCAACCCGCTCTGCCCGCGCCGCGCTCGGACGCCCGCGCAGGCCAAAGCCGATATTGTCGGTGACGTTGAGGTGCGGAAACAGCGCGAAGTCCTGAAACACCAGCCCGACGCCGCGATCCTCCGGTGCGATCGCCCGCCCGGGCTGCGAAGCGATCGTGCCGCCCAGGTGGATTTCGCCGCCATCGACCGGCTCCAGCCCAGCGATCATCCGCAGCAGCGTGCTCTTGCCGCAGCCAGACGGGCCGAGCAGACAGGCGACGCCCCCCGCCGTCAGGGTAAAGCTTGCGTCGGTCACTGCCGGCCTGTCGCCATAGCGGCGCGAGACAGTCCGGACGTCGAGCACAGGATGGGTCATCCGCTTGCGCCTAGGTGCCGGGCCGCGCCCGCGCAATCCGGCGCGTGAGCCATGCGACCGCAGGCAGCGACAGCGCGACGATCAGGATCGAGGGCAGCCCGGCCTGGCCCAGCCGCTCGTCGAGCGCATAGTTGCTGGCGATCACCGCCAGCGTGTCGAAGTCGAACGGGCGCAGGATCAGCGTTGCGGGCAGTTCCTTGAGCACGTCGATGAACACGATCAGTGCGGCGGTCAGCATTGCGCCGCGCGCCACCGGAAGCTCGACGGCGAAGGCGGCGCCGCTCTCGCTGCGCCCGAGCGTCCGGGCCGCCTGGATCATCGACGGGGTGACCCGCGTCAGGCCCGCGTCGATCGGCTCAAGCGCGGCCGCCATCAGTCGCGCGGCATAGGCATAGACGAGCAGGACGATGCCCACCGCCATGCCCGATCCCGGCACCAGCCCCCAGATGACCCCGGCCGGCGCGAGCAGCCCGATCGCCATCACCGCGCCGGGCGTAGCATAGCCAAGGCTTGCCAGCCGTCCGGCAAGCGGCAGCCGTCGGGTTCCGAGCGCGAGCATGGTTGCGAGAGTCACGGTGACGATCGCACCGGCGATGCCGAGCGACAGGCTGTGTCCCGCCGCGCGGGTCAGGCGCGGCCAGTCCGGGGTGACCCCGGCGACATTCCATGCGAGCCAGCCGACCGGAAGCACCAGGCCCGCGAGCAGCAGCACCGCGCAATATCCGGTTGCCGCCCAGGCCGAAGGTCCGGCGAGCGGTCGGACCGGCATGTCGCGCCAGCGCCCGCGGCCCGATTCATGCGTGCTGCCCCGGCGACCCTGCCGTTCGATCCACAGCAACAGCGCTGCGGCTGCCAGCAGCGGGAGCGCGAAGCGTGCGGCGCTGACCGTCGATCCATAGACCGACCAGGCGCGCACGACGCCGGTGGTAAGGGTCTGGACGCTCAGAAACTGGACCGCGCCATAATCGGCGAGCGTCTCCATGACTGCGAGCGCGACGCCTGCGGCGAGCGCCGGTCGTGCCATCGGGAGCGCCACCCGCCACAGCGCCTGCGATCCGCTGCAGCCGAGCATCCGCGCGGCTTCGAGGATGTTGACCGACTGGTTCACGAACGCGGCGCGCATCGCGAGGTAGACATAAGGATAGAATGCGCAGGACAGCACGAATGCCGCCCCGCCGCTGGCGCGGATCCCGAATGGCAGGTCAAAGCCAAGGTCGGCGCGCATCCAGCTGCGCAACGGCCCTGCGACATCGAGCAGATCGGCATAGCCATAGGCCAGCGCAAAGGCGGGGACGGCGAGCGGCAGCGCGAGCGCCCAGGCGAACAGGTCGCGCCCGGGGAAACGGTGCATCACCACCAGCCAGGCCGCGACCGTGCCGGTGACCGCAGTGGCGATGCCGACGAGCAGCGCCAGCCAGGCGGAGGTGGCGGCATAGCGCACGACGTCGCGCCCGGCGATGTCCGCGGTCTCGCTGCCCAGCGCTGCGAACACCACACCGATCAGCGGCAACGCAACGGCAATTCCGGCCGCCCCTGCAAGGGCGGCCGGGATCGAGATGCGTGGAAGAACGCCTTGGCGCAGCGCCGTCAGCGCCAACCCGCCGCGCTCATCATCGATTGGGCCTCGGGCTGGCGCGCAGCGAAGGCGGCGACGCTCATCGGGTTGGCGGTGAAGGTCGCATAGGCATCCACCGGCGGCGGTGCGGGCACATCGGGCGACGCGGGGTACTCGTTATTGTTCTTCGAGATATGCGCCTGGCTGTCGGCAGAGGCGAAGAATTCGAGCAGCTTGAGTGCATTCGCCTTGTTCGGGGCGTTGGCCGCGACGCCGCCACCGGAGATGTTGATATGCGCGCCCTTGCCGTCGAGGCTGGGGAATCCGAGCTTCACCTTCTGCGTGATGGCGCGATCCGCTGCGTCTTCACCGGTGGCCATCCGCACATAATAATAGCTGTTGGTCAGCGCGACTTCACATACGCCAGCGCCGACCGCGCGAATCTGGTCGCGGTCGCCACCCTCCGGAGGGCGGGCCATGTTGGCGACGATGCTCTTGACCCACTGGTCCGTGCGTGCCGGCCCCCAGGCCTCGATCAGGGCACCGACGAGCGAGAGGTTATAGACGCTGTCGGACGAGCGGACGCAGATCTTGCCCTTGAAACGCGGGTCGGCAAGCTTGGCGTAATCGTCAATCTCTTCGGGCTGAACCTTGGCCGCGTCATAGGCGACGACGCGCGCGCGGCGCATGAAGCCGTACCAGTTTCCGCCGGGTTCGCGCAGATTGTCGGGGATGCGCGCGGTCAGCGTTTCGGACTGAACCGGCTGGAACAGGCCCGCCTGCTGCGCGCGCCACAACGCGCCGGCATCGGCGGTGATGAACAGGTCGGCAGGGCTGTTTGCACCCTCGCTCTTCATCCGGGCGATGAGTTCGTCGGGCCGCCCCTCGATCCGGTTGATCTTGATCCCGGTTTCGCGCGTGAACCGCTCATACAATGCATTGTCGCTGTCATAATGGCGCGCGGTGTAGAGGTTGACGACCTGTTCACCCGCGGCTGCGCCGCTGTCCTTGGCGCCGTCCGAACAGGCGGTGGTCAGCGCGAGCGTAAAGGTTGCGGCGACGGCAAGAAATCTCGACACATCAACTCCAGTCGTTCGTAAATGACCCCGCCGATCTAGACCAGTTGCAACCGGTTCTCAACAACCCCGTGGCGGGATCACCAGCGCGTCATTCGATTCGCTAGCGACCAGCCAAACCGCGCGCAACGCGATCCGACGCTCAAAGCCGCTGAGAAAAGTTGAGATGTTCGAGATGCACCGCGCGCCGGATGATGCCGCTGATCACCCGCCGATCATCGACCCGCGCCACACCGCGCACGTTGTCCGGCAGCGGACGCAGCCGTTCGAACTGGGCTTCACTCAACCAAAACTCGCTCTAATTCCCGAAAGCGGTCGTCGTTATCATGCTCTTGCGGTTCGCTTGGAGATGAGACGCAGGCCGCCTAGAAGAACGGCAGTGAGCGGCATATGTCACCCGAACGCGGTGGGCCGTCCTTCGCGGTCGACTGCAACCATCGTAAAGCGCGCCGACCCGGCCAGGCGGCGTTCGCCCGTCAAAAGGCCTTCTGCCCACAGGTCCACAGCGATTTGCACCGACGTGCGGCCGGTACCAACCGGTCTGGCTGCGAGTTCGACCAACTCACCTTCACGGATGGGAGACTCGAATTCAATCTTGTCCGACGCCGCCACGACCATCACCGCGCGCGCGCGCCGGGTCGCGGCGATAAACGCCGCCTTGCCCATCATCTTGAGCGCGTCGCCGCCGTAGAGCGTACCATAATGGTTGGTCTGCGGTGGGAATACGATCTCGACCATCCGCAAGAGATCGTCGTTTGGCGCAGAAGCAGTCAGGTCGAGCGGCGGGAGCGGCAGGACCGTTTCGGCCGTCTTTACCGCGACCATCGCAAAGCGCCCGCTCGCGCAGGTGCGTCGCTCACCAGTAACCAGGGCTTCGGCAACGAGTTCGACCTCCACATCGAGCGAACTGTTGCCGACACGAACCACGCGACCGGTGGCCTCGACCATCTCGCCGATGCGTCCCGGTGCCCTGAAATCGATCTTGTCCGATGCTGCGGTAACGAACGGTGCGCGGCCATGACGTGTGGCGGCAAGAAACGCCACCTTGTCCATATGTGCGAGCGCCACGCCGCCGAACAGCGTGCCGTGATGGTTGGCATCGCCGGGGAAGATCATATCGATCAACTGGACGGTACCGGGCGCAACGGCGGCGAGGTCGCTGCTCATCGATCTGCGCACGCTGCCGAGGCAGCGGCTCCGACCTTGAGCCCTGAAGATGGCAATGAACAGTGCATCTGATCGACGGGCGCAAGAGTGTGGAAGTCGCTGGAGTGGAAGACGAGAGGCATGACCGCGTTGGCCACCGATGCGCGATGAAGGCGAAACAGGACGATGTCGTGGTCTCCGGCAGGTATCTCCCGCTCGAGTGCGCATTCGAGCCAGGCTGTCGCACCGGCGAGGAACAGCCCGCCGTTGGTGGTCACGTCATAATCCAGCCCCTCAAACCGGTCGTCGCTGCGCTGCGATAGCTGACGCGCGACTGCGGCGTGCCCGTGGCCCAGAAATGAGATTCCGATCCGGTCGCACCCGCGCAATTGCTGCCAGGTCCACGACCCGTGCTTGATGCACACCGAGACCAATGCGGGCTTGAGCGAGATCGCCACGAAGGCGCTTGCGGTCATGCCGATCGGCTGGTCCCCATTCATCGCGCACAATGCCGTGACGCCGGTCGGGAACCGGCCGAACAGCTGGCGCAGATCGCTGTCGTCGTCGATATCGCGGAGGATGGTCATAGGGTTTGATCCTTGACTGACGGCTGGATGAATCGGGGTCATGCCGCGGCTGTGACCATCGGCACGGCTTGTTCGGGGCGCAGGCTGTAGCGCCGGGCGAGCGCGGCGCAGATCATCAGCTGCATCTGGTGGTACAGCATCAGCGGCAGGACGATCAGGCCAACAGTGCTGGCCGGAAAGAGGATGTTCGCCATCGGCAGTCCGCTCGCCATGCTCTTTTGCGATCCACAGAACGCGATCGTGACTTCATCCTCGACCGGCAGGCGCGACAGGCGAGCGGCCGCAGTCGTGAAGACGAGGGCGATCGACAGCAGCAGCAGATCGAGCAGGATGACCAGCGCAATGCTCTGCGGCGTCACCTTGCTCCAGATGCCCGCGACCACGCCCGCGCTGAACGCCGCATAGACGACCAGCAGGATCGATCCGCGATCGACCAGCATCGTCAGCGTCTTCTGGCGGGTGAACCAGTCGCCGACCAGCGGGCGCGCCAACTGGCCGATGATGAAGGGCAGCAGGATCTGCAGCGCGATCTCGCGCACCGCGTCGAGCGAAATGCCGCCGCTATTGGTGGTCAGCAGCAGTGCCGCGAGCACAGGCGTGATCACCACCCCGGCTAGGTTCGACAGCGACGCGCAGCACAGCGCCGCCGGGACATTGCCGCGCGCGATTGAGGTCAGCGCGATCGACGATTGCACCGTGGAGGGCAACAGGCACAGGAACATCAGGCCGGTGACCAGCCCGCTATCCAGAACGCCCCCCGCCAGAGCGATCAACGCGAACCCGATCACCGGGAAGGCGAGGAAGGTGGTGGCAAAGACCAGACCCTGCAGGCGCCAATGGGCGATGCCCTGCCAGATCGCCTGCCGCGAAATCTTCGCGCCATAGATGAAGAACAGCAGCGCGATCGCGGCGTGCACGACATGATCAAGCACCTCTTTCCCGACGCCCCGCGCGGGAATGATCGCGGCCACCGCGACCATCGCCATGATCGCGAAGATATAGGGATCGAGCCGCGGGCGGCGCAGAAGAGCGTTCATCGAATATTCCTGAATCGAGCACGCGACCGCGCCCGGATACGCCGTCCGGCGATGCCGTGTGGGCATCGCCGGACCCGATTTTTGCTTACGCCGCCAGTTCCTTGCGGACGATCTCCGCACCCGCACCCAGCGCCCTCAGCTTGCCGTTCGCAACCGCACGCGACAGCGGCGCCATGCCGCAGTTGGTGGCGGGGATGAGCTTGTCGGCATCGACGAAGCGCAACGCGTTGCGCAGCGTCGCCGCGACCTCTTCGGGCGTCTCGACCGTGTCGGTCGCCACGTCGATCGCGCCGACCATCACCTTCTTGCCGCGAATGAGCTCGATCAGGTCCATCGGTACGCGCGAACACTGGCATTCGAGGCTGACGATATCGATCGTCGACTTCTGCAAATTGGGGAAGATTTCCTCATATTGCCGCCATTCGGAGCCGAGCGTCTTCTTCCAGTCGGTGTTCGCCTTGATGCCATAGCCATAGCAGATGTGGACCGCGGTCTCACACTTAAGCCCCTCGGCGGCGCGCTCCAGAGTCTTGATGCCCCAGTCGTTCGCCTCGTCGAAAAAGACGTTGAACGCCGGTTCGTCGAACTGGACAATATCGACGCCTGCGGCTTCCAGCTCCTTCGCCTCTTCGTTGAGGATGCAGGCGAATTCCCAGGCGAGCTTCTCACGGCTCTTATAGTGATCGTCGTACAACGTATCGATCATCGTCATCGGACCGGGCAGCGTCCATTTGATCGGCCCGTCGGTCTGCGCGCGCAGGTACTTGGCATCCTCGACGAACACCGACCTGGGCCGCGACACCGCGCCCACCACCGACGGCACGCTGGCGTCGTAGCGGTTGCGGATGCGCATGACCTGCTTCTTTTCCCAATCGACGCCTTCCAGATGCTCGATGAAGGTGGTGACAAAATGCTGGCGCGTCTGTTCGCCATCGCCGACGATGTCGATACCCGCCTTTTTCTGATCATCGACCGCAAGGCGCAGCGCGTCCTGCTTGGCGGCGACAAGTTCTTCGCCTTCATGCTTCCACGCGGCCCACAGCTTCTCGGGCTCAGCGAGCCAGGAGGGCTTGGGCAGACTGCCCGCGGTCGTCGTGGGCAACAACATCGTCATGTTCGAAAATACCTTTGAATTCAGGGGAGATCAGGCGGCGAAACTGGCCGACCATTGTTCAAGCGCTGCGCGATAGGGCTTGATGAACTGCTCTTCGGCGAACTTGCCCTGTTCAAACGCGAGCCGGCTACGCTCCTCGCGGTCATAGACGATGCGGGTCAGCGAATAGTCCTGGTATTTCAGGCTAGGCCGATACTGTTCCGCCGCTACCGAATTGGCATTGTAGATCTCGGGGCGATAGATGCGCTGGAACGTGTCCATCGTCGCAATCGTGCTGACCAGCTCGAGGTTGGTATAGTCGCCCAGCAGGTCGCCGATATGGTAGAAGGCGAAGGGCGCGGCGCTGTTGCGCGGCATGAAGTAGCGGACCTTCATCCCCATCTTCGCGAAATAGTCGTCGGTCGCCGAGAACTCGTCATTCTCATATTCAAAGCCCAGGATCGGGTGCTCGTTGCCGGTACGCTGATAGGTCTTGTTGCTCGACACGCTGAGACAGATCACAGGCGGCTTGCTGAACGTTGCGCGATACGCTTCCGACTTCAGGAAATGCTTGAACAGATTGCCGTGAAGGTCGCCGAACCCTTCTGGCGTGCCCGAGTTGGGATGCGCCTTGCTATGTTCGGGCAGCACGACGCTGAAGTCGTAATCGCGGATGTAGGAGGAAAAATTGTTCCCGACGATGCCGTCCATCCGCGCTCTGGTCTTCTTGTCGATGATCGTGGTCCTGAGGATCTCGATCAGCGGGAACGCATCCTGAGCGCCGTTGGCGGTGACATGCATCTCGGCGGTGATGATGGTGAGCTCGAGCGCGTAGCGATCTCCCGCCGGATTGTCCCAGTGCGCCAGTGAATTGAAGCGGTTGTCGATCATGCGCAGCGTGTTGCGCAGATTTTCCTCACGGCGCTCACCCCGCGCCAGATTGGCGAAGTTGGTCGTGATCCGCGTATTGTCGGCCGGCCGATACTCTTCGTCGAACGGAATGCTCTTGAGCGTGAAGGTGAAGGCGCTGTCGGTCATGGTCGGTACCCCAAACTGCATGTGCGGGCAGGAGGGCCGAAGGAAGAACGCGCACGATGGACAGGCGACGGCGGACAGCCGCAAGCCCTGCGTCAAGCGCGATCCACCGGAGACACCCCCGTCCGAGGAACGTTATCGCGTCGGAGGCAGGTCTCCTGGCTCACGGGTCGTCGCGGTGGTTCCGGCCTTCCCGAGCGTCTTGCGGACGCTCAGTGGCACAAAATGGAACCGCCACTCGCCGCTTACAGTTGCGGGGGCAGCGCCGGAATCTGCCCAGAAGGACATCACCGGCTTCCCGTCTTAGCCCCGCCGTCGTGCCTGAGGCGGGGAACCTCGACGCGCCCTTTCAACACAATCGAAACTACGCTGTCAATCCTGATATAAAGATATCTTTATATCGTTATGAGATTGTGCTGCGCGGCGATTGTCATGCGGGAATTGATGATTGACATATCGACGGGTGCGGCCGGTCGAGAGCGTGACGCACAAGGGTCGACCAACGACATGGTCCGCAATCGGGGCGAGATCGAGAGCCATGCTCTCGGACCGCAGACCCACTGCGAGGTGATGATCGAGCGGAAGACGGCAGTGTTCAGAAACGGAGTTCTGGCGCAATCGGCTTACGTGCGTCGGCTTTGCCCACTGCCGTACCCGAAAATAGACAGGCTGCTGACGGCCTAATTCGAGTTGTACGCGCACCACCCGCTACGATGTCTGCTTATGCCGCTCCGGCGGCCACAAGCCGCCAGTCCGGTTGCGGCCCATGAGCTGCCAGACGGCTCCTGGGAGAACCGGCCAGTCGGGAACGCGCCCCATCTCGGCCATTCGACTATTAGTCGAGGATCCCGAAAGCCGTCGTTGGTCCATCTCGCTCGACGCCGGAGAGTGACCGGCTGACTTTGGGGACAATCCTGCCGTTGCCGCACGACGGGTCTAACGGCAGGAACATCGCCAAAATCTGACGCTCACCGAAGGCTACACTGGCATGGTACTAAATGCGGCCAACGATATCATCTCCTTGATTGGCCGCCCTCACTGGTTCGCTTTCGGAGAAACGGATATGGAATCGGGATGTATGTGTTCGTAGACGAATCCGGCAATACCGGTGCCCATCTCTTTGATGAGGCGCAGCCGATCTTCCTGACGGTTGCTCTGATGACGCGCACCGATTTCGACGCCATCTACACCAAGCCGATCGCCAACCTCGCGCGCGCCGTCGGCGATACCCAGCTCCACGCCGCCAAGCTCGGCGTGGCGCGGATTGAGGAGATTGCCCGTCCGCTCCATAAGCTACTGCAGCGCGCTGATCCGCGCTTCTTCGTCTCACGGGTCGAGAAGCGGTATATCGTCGCCACCAAGATGTTCGATCTGCTGTTTGACCCTGGCGAGAACCGCGCCGCGTCGCCGCACATCTATCTCATGCGCCCGCTCAGGATCACGTTCGCGGTCAAGTTCGCCGAGATCGTAACCGAGGACATGGCGCGAGACTTCTGGTCGTCGATGATGGAGACCAACCCCGATCGCGCCCGCGGCGGCATGATCCAATTTTGCGATGATGTTCTGGCGCTCCTACCTGGTGTCCAAGATAAGGGCTTCGTCGAGCGCTTATGCCCCGCCATCGAATGGGCTCGGGAAAACCCGGAAGCAATCTACTTCCATTCTGACGGCCGCATCGCTCGCCAAGGCCATCTTCCCAACCTCGTCGGGTTCGGCAATCTGATGGACGGCGTGGAGGTGCAGTCGCAGGCCTGGCGACGGCCGGTCCGGCGAATCCGGCACGACCGACAGAGCGAGTTCGAGGCCGCGCTTCGCTGGTGGCATGATCTCTACGCCAATGCGTCGCCGGAGCGTGTGCCGCTGATGATGGGCGAGATGTTCAAGGCACAGCGCGCCGGCGGCAGCACCTTCGAGATATCGGCCGCCGAAGCCAGTCCGGGCATCCAGGTCACCGACGTTATCATGTGGCTATTCAACCGGCTTCATCGCGAAAAGGAGATCGGCGCAGACTCTTGGCGCATGATGCAATGGGTGTTTCGCCGCGCCCGTCAGAACGACTTTTCGTTCGATGGCGTTCTTGGAGCGCTTGATGAGCGATACGCGCACATCATGACGGAGCCGATGGACGAGGCTCGCCTCGACGCCGCGCGCGAACAGCTGGCGATGATCGACGCGGCAACAAAGGGACGGGTCGAAGCCTACCGGGCCGAGAAGGACGCGAAGCAAATCGAAGGCGACAAAGCCTGATCAGTTCGGGAGGACGATAAAGCCGCTCCCGAGTGCGATCACCGCCGCGATCACCAGCCGGGCCGACCAGCGCCCCAGTTCTTCCAGAAATGCCCCCGTGAAGCGATCGAGAGGCTTGCTCGTCCCGGCCATCAATCGAGCCCTTCGAAATAGTCGGCGACCATCTGCCGCTCGTCGACCTTGGCGTCCGCCCACAACGTCGTGATCGTGCTCGCTGCGGGATTGCGGCGGCGTGAGCGGATCGCGATGATGGCTATCATGATCGGCTCGCCGCCCATCAGCGGCTCGGCAGCATAGGTTCCGGTGAGCACGACCGCGGCATGGCTGCGTTCGAGCCGCTCGACACAATCGAGCACATCGCGCCACAGCCGACGCACGCGGAAATCGCGATCGGGCTTCGGGCCAATCACGCCCTCGCGCTCGGCCTGGACGAAGGTCGCCAGACCGAACCACTCGCGCAGCTCGGCAACGTCGCCGGCTGCGTCGTCGTCAAGATCGGAATCGAGCAGCAGGCTGAAGGTGGCGAGCATCGTCCGCAGCTGATGCTCGGTCCTTAACGGCGCGACCGCGACGGGCACGCGGCCCTCGGTCCAGGCGAACATTTCGACGAAGTTGGCGGCGGCCTCCTCAGGAGTGGGGCGGACACGCACGCGCAGAAACTCGTCCTCGGGCTTGCCCAAGGCGCGTGCGAGCTTGCGCAGCTGCGCCGGCCGCACCTTCAGACCACGCTCGACCCGCGACACCGTCGCCAGCGACACGCCGGCCTCGGCGGCGAGCATATCCTGCTTCCAGCCGTTGAAGGTCCGCTGCAGCTTCACGAAGCTCGCGATGGCAGCTTCATCGAGCACGAAGGTTTCGAGGGGTTCGAGCGTGTCCATGTCCTCAATATGATCGAAGAGCCTCGCAATTTAGAGGTCGTTTCGCACGTCAGTTCGACGAAATCGCCGCCGCCTCAAAGATACTGCACGCCTCGATTGAGCAGGTCGGCCAAGGCTTCTTCGCGGGAACGCACAGGTGACGCGGCGGCCCCGACCAGTCCGCGCGCGACACCGCGTGCGAGGCCGCGCGCCAACACCCGCTCGGCGGTAGACACCTTCTGAATGCCTGCGCGCCCATGGACGAAGGTGCTGCGCAGCTCGAACAGGTGGCGATAGTCGCGAACGGCGTTTGGATCGTTCAGGAGCGCGGCGATCCGGGCGGCAACGCGGTCAGTAGCCGAGCGGCCTTTATGCTTATCGGGCTTCGGCCGCATCGATTTCTTGTGATCCATCTCTAGCCCCATCGCCGCTTCGATTGCGGTCATATGGGCCATCACTTCATCCGTGCCGTCGGCCAAAAAGGCGCGAACCAGAAAATGGGCGATCGGCGTTTCGAACAAGTTCGTCGATCGGGCCGCCTCAAGCTCCCGCCACGCGGCATCGGTGAACAACGCGAACTCCGCCTTGGCTTCGTCATCCAATGGCAGCACCGTCGGTCGCTCGAGTTCGACCTCTTCGCCCCAATGATCCTCTACTATCCACGGCTCGAGCGTGAGGCTGTCGGGATTGGGCGGCGGCGACGGCCGGACGAACAGGTCATCGTTGAGCGTGTAGATCCAAGGGACGCGAAAGCCGCGCCAATCGACCTCCTGCATCGTCGACCATTGCTCCCATGGGGCAAGCAGTAGGAAGAATAGCGCCGCCTCCACCGGCGGTGGAAAGCGGCCAAGATGCGGGTCGGTTTCGCCGAAGTCGCGGTTCATCGCCATGTACATGAAGGGTGCCGCCCGGGCTTCAGCTCCATCGTTCACCGCGAGGCTCTCTTCGATCACCAGCCATTGGAATTGCGCGAGGCGTTTTGCGTCAATCGGCTGGGTCGGAAAATTGCGTGCCAGGCGTTCCGCGTCGAACATCTGCGACAACTCGTCCGCGCTGAATCGGGCAAGCCGGGCCTGACCGAAGGCAAGCGGCGGAAGATCGTCGGCGAGATCGAGCGGGCACAAATGTCGCCGTGTAATCGCCCGTCGCGTGAAAGCATGGTCGATCGCATTGGCGGCGCTCCGCGGATCGACCGACAGGCTGGCATGGCCGGCGGGTAGCCAACAGGGAACGCCGAGCGAGCGGATGGCCGTGCTCAGCGCAAAGACCGGCTTGTCGCCGCCATAGTCGGCGCGGCAAACGTCACTCACCGCGGTGAAGGCGGAAGCGGCCAGGAGGTTATTCGGTCCGGGGCGCGGTACGCGCCACAGCGCTTCGACCGCGCTGATCAAGGCTGGGCTGGCCCCCATCAGTTGCTGTCCGCCGGTGCCGGCGGAAGCCAATCGCGCTCGGCCCGTTCGCGCACGAGGCGAGCCTCGAGCCCAGGGTCTTTCCGCTCAATGCTCTCATTGTAGATATGTTCGGCATCGCGCCAGAATCTCGCGATCGCGGCGACGAACTCGTGGAGGCAATGCAGCGGAATCCGCATCTGCGCCACGCGGGGCGGGCTTGGCAGCGATGCTCCGAAGCCCGGCGGCATCGGTGGGATGATAGGCCAGAAGTCCGGGTAACGCCGCGCCAGCTCGGCTGCGGAATCGCCATCGCCGTGTCGACAGGCGTTGCCGAGATGTTGAAGCGCATCGAGCACCTCGAAACTCGGAAACGCATCGAGGCCAATGCCTCGCAGGCCGCGAAACAGCTTCTGCAGCTCTTTCCAGTTCGCCTTCTCGATCTTGGTGGCGAAGGGCTCGCCCGGTCTAAGATCCTTCGCGCAGCCCAGGAGATAACTGCGTAGCTGACGCTCCCAGATCGACTGGATGGACAGGCCAAAGGCGCGCATCGTTTCGAGACGAACCTCCTCCATGTCGGCCTTTGCGAAGACCGCACCGGGCCAGTCACTGTTCTCCAGCTCGTCGATCTTGGCTTCAAGCGTGGCGAGCGCCGGCACAATCACGTCCTGAAAATAGGCTTCAATGGTCATGTCGTGCTTGCTGGCCTGCACGTCGGCGAAGCAATTCTTCCATCGGAACGGCTTCATGGCTGAACCCCCATGCTCGCCGCCTCGGCGATGTAGTCGCGAAACGCAAAGTTGATCAGATCGCGGACCGGCTCCAACAACCCACCGGTCGGGAGCCCCTGGCTTCTGAGAACAGATGTTAACGCTCGTCCAGTTCGCAATCGACAATGACATACGCGTAATAAGCCACGACATCAATGAATGACCACTTGGGTGCGGGGCGGCTGGGATCGGAGGACCGATAATGGGGCGCATTGCCGATGGCTCGCTTCGCCCAACGCGATTGGCCGCTTTCGGCTAGGACTGACGTTCAACGCTACTGATCCTAGCGACCGGGTCTGGGTCGAGAGCTGCCGAATTTGATCACCCTGCTGGAGAGATATTTTCAGCCTCTATGTGTGGGGAACCTGCCGTTCAAAGGGGGCCCGAGTGCAAAATTCCGACGACGGTTTGAGCGCCAAAAGTCGCCGCTATCGTCCGCGATAGGGCTCGCAGCCGATCCCATCGCCGTCGCCATCAAGCCGCTCCGAAAAGCCAGGCTCATGTCGATAAAGAGGCGCAACACCTGCAGCCCGAACTTCGTTGCATCCCGAATACGTGTACCCGGCGGGAAGCGCATCAAGGATCGCTTGCCGTTCCTGTGCAGCCTCCAGAACATTCGCTCCAAAGGTCAGGCCAAGCCCCGAAGCGACGGCGATCAGACCGCAGCGCCCTGCGGTCTGCAGGGTCGTTTCGGACGCGGGCGAGGGACGCCGTTGCGGACGATTGGTGAAGCGCCGGTAGGGTTGCGGGCGAGCCATGGGATTGAATTACAATCCAATCCTCAAAGCCCGGTTAAGCTCGCCGAAGCTGCGAGTCGCGCAGATTCCGGCCATAAGCGCCGCCAAGATGCGACACTGATGCTGCCGATCACCGACGAAGCCCACCCTCGGCCGCCAGCTCATGAGAAGCGTGCCGGAAGCGATGCGTCCCGGTGCGTCCACCGCCGTCCACGCGCCAGATGGAACGGCATTTGATCCTGTTTTGTTCTTTCCAACCGCTCGACGTCGCACATAGCTTCTGATGGTCACTGAAGCTCAGGCAGGGGTGTCGGGTTGAGTAAAAGATCGTCGTGCGGCTCACCGTGCGACGGTCAACCCGGCACTCCGGAAGGGGGACGACGGCGCCAGTGACAGAACCTTGAAGAAGAGGAATCTGTCATGTCGAATACCGAACTGATTACCTGCCAGGAGGTGTTGCGCCTCACCGGCATCCGCAGCCGCTCCACTATCTGGAGGAAGATGCGCAAGGGGGGCTTCCCCCATCCAGTCGACATCGGCGGCGGCCGCATTCGCTGGCGCGCCGCCGACATCTCGGAATGGATCAACGCCCTTCCGCTGCGCCGTTACTGACCCCCTCGATTGGCGGGCAGTGGCTCGCAGAAAGATGCTTTCCCAATGTCCATTTTCTCCATGTTGGAAGCCGCCTTGCGCGCGGAAGGCTGGGCGCTCGTTCGTGTCCCGGTCAGTGACCGATACAAGTCTCTGACAGAACTGATGATCGACGATTACGTCAGGCGGCTCAGCCGCCCGGGCCTCGATGGCAGCTGCTACCGAAACTTCATCGCCGACTGGCTCTACTTCGAACGACCCATGATCGATCGCTTCAAGGGCGAGGAATTCTCAGCCCAATTTGAAGGTCCCTTGGTCGCTATCGGCGACAAAACATACCCGCTCGGCGGGTTCATTCTCCACCATCTCCAATGGGCCCGATTGTCGCCTGAAGATGCTTTCGATCTGCGCGAGACACTGCGTGCTGTGGTCGATCGGTCAGTGCGCAAATGGATGCAGGACAAGGACCTCACATTCGTACCCGCGCTTCCTGAAAAGCCGTTCCCCGACCGTGCTGCCGCCGACGCTGAAGCCGAGCGTCAGATCCGCGCATTCGCGCGAGTACCTCGGGACCTGGGGGATATCTAATGGAGCACAGTCAGGACTATTCACCGGAACCCATGAAGGGCCACGATGCGATGCATCGGGCCCGGAAAAGGGATACACACCCCACGCACGCGTGCAGCGAGGATTTCTGCGGTTTTTTGAGCGCGCGCAAAGCGCGCTCGTCCGGCGCAGTCACCCGAAACGGCGCAATTTGGCCATTTCCAGAGCGCGCTTTGAGCGCGCGCGGGAGGTGGTGATGGCAAGCTTCATCAAGAGGACCATCCGCCTCAATCCGTCACAGGCAAGGACGCTTACCGGATTCGCAAACCGGCGCGGATTGTCGGAATATGCGTTGCTGCTGAAGGTTATCGATGCAGGCTTCCTTGCGCTCCTGCACGGCGCCGACAAAGAGACTGATCTTGTCGAAATGGCGAGCGTGATCGGGTCGATATCGGAACGCCTCGCTGATGCCGAACGGGTGCTTGACCGCACCCTGTTCACGGCCTGCGCAGCCTATGCCTATGCCCGCTCGTCAGCGCTCGGCGGGCGCGCATCCGACGAGGTCATTGCCGCCGAAGCGCGAGCCGCATTCGAGCGCCAGCGCAAGCTTGCAGAGGAGAGCGAGCGATGACCGCAGGCACCGATTTCATCACCCGTGCCCACGCGCTGTGGCGCGTGCGCATGGCGCAGTGGCAGCAGCGCTTCGGGTTCTTTGCCAAGCTCGTTTTGCTGTCCGGCGGCGCGGGCGCAATCATCGCGCCGCAGTTCGTCATGAGCGCTCCCGAGCTGAAGGTCGCAGCCCAATGCCTGATGGCCAAGGCCCTCGCCATTCTGGGCGAGATAGCGGGCAGGGACCTGATGATGAACGTGTCGCTGGAGGGGTACCGTGCTACCGTCTCAGCGGCTGCTTTTGCCAACGAGCCATTCATCGCAGGAACCTTCTCCAAGGCTGTCGCTGTGCTCATCATCGGGGCAGTTCTGGGCTGCGCCCTGGGGCTTCTGGTGGTCTGGTTGATCCAGCGCACCATGTCCTCGCAGGGGCGCGATACGCTGGCCGACCGGGTGATCGGCGGTACCCGTCTGGCGCGTCAGGAAGAGGTCGCCGCGCGCACCCGTTCGCTGTCCGGCGGGGGTGCGCTGCAGATCGGGCCGGTCCCCATCCCGCAGCGGATCGAGACCCGGCATTTTGCTTTCCTTGGCACCACCGGGAGCGGCAAGACCACGGTCCTGCGCCAGATGCTCGATGGCATCGAAGCGCGCGGCGAAGCCGCCTTGGTCTATGACACGTCTGGGGAGTTCATCGCGCACTATTACAACCCCGCGCGCGGCGACATCATCCTCAATCCTTTCGATGCGCGCTGCGCCTTCTGGTCGCCCTTCGACGAGATATCGCACCCCGCCGATGCCGACCGGATCGCGCGCCAGCTGGTCTCCGAAACCGGCAGTCAGGATGACGATGTCTGGCTCGAGACGAGCCGCATTCTGGTCGCCAATATGATGCGCTCGCTCTGGGCTGAGAAGAACGGCAACCTCGAAGCTTTGCTCGATGCCTTGCAGGTCAAGAGCAAAGAGCAGCTGAAGGCCTGGCTGGGGCATACGTCGTCGGCCCGCACCTTTGCCGATGACGCCGACCGCGCCACCGGCAGCGTGCTGTTCATGCTCGCCAAGGCGGCGAACCTGATCCAGTTCCTGAAGGTCGAACAGGAGAATGCGGCGCGTTTTGCCTTCCGCGATTTCATTGTCGGGCTGGACCGCATCAAGGGCGCCAAACCCTGGATCTTTGTACCCCGCAAGGAAGACTATTTCGAGGCAGCCAAGCCGCTCATGGCTTGTTGGCTTGAATGTGCGGCGAGCGCCGTGCTGGGCCTCTCGCCATCGCCCGACCGCCGCATCTGGTTCGTGCTCGACGAGCTTGCCGACCTGCCCCGCGTCGAGAACCTTGCGCGCCTTCTGCCCGAAGGTCGCAAGTTTGGCGCGGCGATCGTGCTGACCTTTCAGGCGCTGGGACAGATGCGTCATCGCTATGGCGACAACATCGCCGAGGCCATGCTCGCCTGCTGCAACACCAAGCTGTTCTTGCAGACCGTTGACCGCGAAACCCGCCAGTGGGCGAGCGAGACCATCGGCCAATGCGAGGTCGAAATGCGGATGGCCACCGACACCTTGATGGTCGGCAAGGAGGTGCCCCGCACCGCCATTGCCACGCAGCGCCAGTTCCGCGCGGCTGTGCTCGAAAGCGAGCTGCGGCTTGCCCCGCATCAGGGCTATCTGCTGCTGCCCGATGGGCTACCGGTTGCGCGGATCGGGCTCACGGCTGAGCACATCGCCCGGCGCGGTTCGCCGCGCCAGC
>FUFK010041683.1_pt1 | contig 38986 bp, 69 predicted proteins | sample 1021851 | NCBI WGS metagenome assembly FUFK01 (sample SAMEA51879418, study PRJEB19060) | metagenome
ACAAAGCAATGATTCGTAAAATGAAACCTTTAAGGATTAGGTAGTGAAACAGTTATTAATTATATTAGCTTTATTTACAACAGTAGCAATATTTACTGATGCTAAAGCAGGAGACTCAAATACTGTAAGTTCTACGGTAGTTACAAACAATACGCCACCTACGGCTTCAAGTCCATCCGTAGTTGTAAATAACAGTGATATATGTAAGTCGGCNTATAGCGGAGCAATTCAAACCCAAGTATTAGGTATTAGTTCAGGGGTTACAGTAAGAGATATGAATTGNGAAATGATTAAATTAGCAAGGTCACTTTACTCCATGAATATGAAAGTCGCTGCAGTNTCTACACTTTGTGCAGACTATCGTATTTTTGATGCAATGTGGATGTCTGCAACTTATTGTCCGTTTATGGGTGCTATAGGTGAAGACGCAAAGAAGGGGTGGGAATCTCACAGACATTTAGTTCCTGCGGGTAGTAAAGTATTCTTATCTATAGAAAAAGCAGAATTAGAACAAGAAAAGGCTGCACAAGAAATATTTAAATTAGAACAAGAAGAACAAAAAAAATTAGAAGAAGATAAACAAGCATTACTTAGAGAACTAGATGCAGGAATAAATAATGATGATAAAGTTAGTGCAGCAGCTATTCTTAGTGGTCTGGCTTTCCTTTTGTTACTCTAGTTTAAAAGCAGATTGTACAAACACTACACTAGGTTTATGTACACCTGGAACTGAGGAAGTTATTGTTGAAACCATTACGGAAGAAACAACGCAAGACGGAACTGGCGTTACAACTATTACTACCACTGTTACTGATATTACTACTACTACTATTAGTAATCAAGACTCAGGTGATATATTAGACGGAAGCAATGGTTATGTGTCATCTAATAAAGAAGGTGACATGGATACAGACTGGGGTGGTCAAGGTCCTGCTAATATGCCTACTGGCTCTAATTGTTATGAATTAGGTACAGATAGATGCGCACAAATTACTGGTAGTGGTAATTCTACATCTTCAATGGGTGTATCTGGTATGGGTACAACATTTATACAGACTGTAGATATAAGTGATTTAACTATTGACAAAGGTGGTCAAGTAGTGTATACTATAAGTGTAGATAAACGAGACCCTCAAGATAGAATCTACATGCACATTACAGGTCGTAATGGTAACACTTCAGTATTTAGTGGAACAGATATATTATCTGAAACAGGTGTTACAAGTGGCTATCAACAATACACAGGTAATTTTGACTTTGCAGGAAGTTTAAATAGACTAGTTGTAGAAGTTGGTGGTAGAGATATTAATCTTGCAATAGGTCCACTATTTGATGATGTTAGTATAAATGTTTTATATAATGTTGTCAACACAATAGTTACTCAAGAAATAACCACAGTAGAAATGTTTGTAGCTTNAAACACAGATGTTTCTACAGAAATAATAGATGTTGTAGAAACTATATTTGAGTTTAACGAACCTATACAAGACGCCCCTGTTTTTACATTAGAACCTATGGATGAACCCGTGGATAATTTTACATATGAGTCTGTAGAAATGGAAATAGAGTTTGAAGTAGATTTTGATATGGAAATAGAGATGCCTGAATTTGATATGCCTATAGAAGTAGACACAGAAATGTCAATGGAAATGGAAGTAGCAAGTTTAGAAATGGAAATGGAAATGCCAGAGGTAGAAGTAAATGTCGAACCTGAAGTACAAGAACCGACTATGGATACACAGGAATCTACAAACGAAGAACCTGTTGTGGAAACTGATGTTGATAGTGAACAAAATGAACCAACAGAAGAAGTTGAACAAACAAAACCCGATAGCGAAGCTACTGAAGAATCCCCTGTGGAAGATGAGAGTAGTGATGAGCAAGAAAGTGTACAACAGGAAGAAGAACAAGAACCTGCTCAAGAACCTATAGAAAAACCAAAGCAGGAACAGAAACAAAAAGCTGCTACAAAGATTGTTAAAAAGATGGGAGATAAAGGCAGGTACGAAGCAAACAATCAATTAAAGACTTTAGTTGTTATGCAAGTATTAGCAAATAGTAAAAGTTTTTTTGTAGATACACAATTATCTGAAATACAAGGTTTCTTTACAGATGTAGAATTACCTGACACAGAATTATCAGATAATAATATTGCTAATTATTTTATGACAATAGATAGCGATAATACATTTAATCAGATAGTAGATAGTCAATATAATAGATAGGAGATATATGGCAGAAATAGAATATAAAGGAGTAAAGGTAGGTGGCTCAAAGCTACTACTTATCGTTCCATTACTAGGTACACTTATTGGTGGACTATGGGGAGGCTTTGAAGTTTTACAAAGATATAAGTCTATGGAACAAAAAATAAATTCTTTTGTAAGTCCTGACCTTTCTGACTATGATAAAAGAATAGAACTAATACAACAAGAAGTTACTATGTTACAAAGTGAATTATCTATGATATTAGAGGAAGTAAACCTAGTGGCTGATGTTGCAAAAGAATTAAAGAACGACCTTAAAGGGGATGTCCGCAGAATTGAAACTATCGTAGAAGATGTAGAAACCAGAGTTAAAGAAGACTCTAGAGCTAACGAAAAAGAATTAAAAGAATTAGTTAAATCAATAGAAGAAGATATGGCTAATCTTGAAGAAGAGGTACAAGAAACTATACAAAAAACTTTAGCTAATCCATTAGCAGGGATGAAATAATGAAAATAGATTTAAAAGTAGTATTACCATACATAGTTATCATAGCAAGTTTAGCTATGACATGGGGCATGTGGAGTGAAAGATTAGAGGCAGTAGAAAAAAAAGCTGACTCTGTTACTCAAATGCAACAAGACATTGCAATTATAAAAGAAAAAATTATGTGGATGGAATCTTACTTAATGGGAGATAATTAATGGCATACAAACCTTACGCAGAACTTACACCTGAACAGAAACAACAATTTCCAGATGAAGCTGCATATAAACAATTTATGGATGCAACACAGCAATCCACAGAGAGAACATTAACAGACCCATCACAAAGAGTTCAAGCAGAAGTAGGAGCTGCAATGAGACAACCTACTTTACCAAGAGGAACAGCAGTTACCCCTGGTCTTGCACTACAAGCACCAACAACAGCTACAACTGTAGCTACTCAAGGTTTAACTGGTGATGTCCAAGCTGTAACACCAACTACACCCACAGCACCAACAATTACCCCTACAACAACTCCTAGTGCAGAACAAATTGCACAAACACAAGTTACAACAGCACCACAATATCAAGCAGTAACAGGACAAACAGTTCCTCAAATGACTGCTGCTCAAGGTGTTGTATCTCAACCTATGGTAGCCGAGCAACAAGATTTAACAGCGTTGCCTCCCGAAGCTACAGTTCAAGGTCAATTAGCAAACATATCACAAGCAATACAGACATCTGTAGACGAAGGTAAACCTTTACCTGCGTTTGCACAAGGTGCTAAAAAGATTGTAGATGCAGCCATGCAACAAAGAGGTCTTAGTGCCTCTAGTATTGCAGCAGAGGCTTTAGCATCAGGTATATTACAATCTTCCATACCTATAGCACAGGCAGATGCTCAAGTATTTCAACAAGCTATTTTTCAAAATTTATCTAACAGACAACAAGCTGCAGTATTAAATGCACAACAATACTTCCAAATGGATATGCAGAACTTGTCTAATAGACAACAAACAAGTTTAACAAATATACAATTAAGACAACAAACATTATTATCAGACCAAGCTGCAAGTAATGCTGCATCACAATTTAATGCACAAAGCCAACAGCAAACAGACCAATTCTTTGCAAGTTTACAAACACAAATAAATTCTAATAATGCTGCAAGAGCAGATGCCATGAATCAATATTCTACATCTGAAAAAAATAAAATTGCAGCACAAAATGCACAAAATCAAATAGGTGTTAATGAAGCTAATGCACAAAGAGAAGCTGCTATAAATCAATTTAACGCACAACTAGAAGACCAAAGACAAAGATTTAATGTAGAAAATCAAAGAGTTATCGACCAATCAAATGTGACATGGAGAAGAAGTATTAACACTGCAAATACTGCAGCTATTAATGCAGCTAATCAAGCAGATGCACAAAACTTATTGAACATATCTAACTTTGCATTATCTGCGTTATGGCAACAATGGAGAGATGAGGCATCATGGATAAATACATCATCAGAAAATTCTAAAGACAGAGCGCACAATGTTGCAATGGCAGCTTTAGAAAGAGAAACAGAATTAGCATTATTAGATGAAGAATCGCAAGGTGCGTTAAATCAAATAATTGGTGCAATAGGATTAGAAATATTTAGTAGATTATAAGGAGATAAAATGAGTTTAGGATGGAGTACAATTTTTGGCATCGGTGCAAATATACTAAGTGGTAGAGATGGTGGTCGTGTAGGTCAAACACCTCAAGCACCTGATATTAGTTTTACAAGATATATGGAGACTACTGAATCTCCTGCAGAGGCAGAAACAGTTAGATTTGGTGAGTCAACATCTTATGCTGAATTTTTAAGAGCATGGGATAGTTACTTAAATAATGAATATTTAGAAATGTCTAAGAGGATAATGTAACATGGCTATGGAAAGACAACAAAATCCGTTTGATACACCTGTTCCAGGTCAATCATTAACAGATGAACCTAAAAATTATGTTTGGGAAAATCCTCCTAGATTTGCTAAAGTAGAAGACTCTGCTACATTTATTTGGGAAAGACTACATAAAAAAGAAACATTAAGTAAAATTATTTTAATGTTACAAACAGGTGTATCTGTCGAAGCAATAACAAGAGTTATAATATTTTCAGGTTATCTAGAAGGTGCTTTTTCTATAGACTCAGCTATACTATTAACACCTGCAGTGCAAAAAATGGTATTAGCAATAGGTAAAGCTGCTGATATAAAAGAAATAAAAATAACTAGACCTAAACCAAAAGAAACAAGACAAGTATTAAAAGATTTATATAAGACTAGAAATTTTGCACAAGACATAGAAGGTAAAAAATCACAAGATGAAAAGCAAAAAGTAGAAAAAGAAAAGTCAAAAGGTTTAATGTCTAAAGAAGGAGATGATGAATAATGAGTTTATTAAGTTCTAAATTTTTAAGAGATGCTGCTCTCGGTGGTGGTAGAAGATTACTTTTTCGTATGGATGAAAATAGAGGCATTGGTCAAAAAGGAATAGAAACATTAGAACTAGCAAAAAAAGAAGTAAACGAAGAAGTAGCAAGTTTTAAAGACACTTATGATACAGCTTTACAAGTAGGTGGTAATGTAGGTGGTGGAACTTTTGCTAATTACATATTTGCTACAGAGGATATAGAATATATTGCTGCTCTTCAAGCAATGTCTCCTGAAAATAGAAATGAAGCATTTGCAACATTAAAGAAAAATTTTGAGAATTTAGACGATGAAACAAAAAATAGTTATGAAGATTATACTAAGGTTGCACAAAATAAATTTGTAGCAGATGTAAATCAAAGTAAAATAAATAACGGATTAGTTTCTAAAAACAACATGGGTCAAGATACAAAAAACTTTTTAGCAAAGTTTATGTTTGAGCCACCAACAAATATTANAGAAAGACAAGAGGAACTTGTAGACTTTGACCCACCTGCATTAACAGCACCTGATGTTGTGAAGGGTGGATTTGAAGCTATTACACCTATGCCTTTAAATATAAAAGTAACTCGAGCAGATATACTAGGATATTTAAGTACAAGTGCAGACAGTATAGGTTTTGAAGGTGACCAAACTTTAAAGCAAAGTTTTCAGGATGATTATAATATGTTAGTTAGTCCTGACTCTTCTGCAATAGATAAAACAAATATTATTAACAAATATTATAATGTAGTTTTAGAAAGTAAAATACCTATCACTCCTGTAGTAATGTCGGGTAATCAAGACACAATATCTTCTGCAGAGTTAATGGATATGAATGAAGACGAAAATCCACCTTATACTGGCGAAACAATATAGGAGACACACATGGATGTTAAAATGTCTGATGGTGTGGTTGTCAGATTTCCTGAAGGTACACCTTTATCAGAAATAAAATCACAGACAAAAAAATACGAAGACAATCTTAAAATTAAGTTAGAGCAAGAAAAAGAACTTAATGATGAGTCTATTGGTATTGGTGAGTCTATTATTAAAAAAGGAAAAAATGTAATAGACGCTGCAACTAACATAGGAACTAATGTTGCTAAAACTTATAGATATGCTCCTGTGGCAGGTTGGAATGGATATAGTGCAATGGCAAATCAATTATTTGCTAATATACCTGAAAAGTTTTTAGAGCTAGAGGACATGAAAAAATCTAGAGAAAAAAACTTTGACCCTAAAAAAGAAGATAGTAAATTTAAGGGTGCTATGATGGCATGGTACGATTTTCATAAAGACCAAAAAGAATTAGATGAAAAGCAACAACTAGAAGCACAGAAAGAAGCAGGTTCTGGATTTACATCTCAAGTTATTCAAGGTATAGTTCAGACACCAGGAGTAATTGCTTTATATACACCTGCGACAGTAGCTACTAAAAGTCCTATGGCAGGTTTTGCATTGACTAATATGCTATTAGAGTCTGAAAAAAAAGAAGATGAATCTCAAATAGAGTATGCAAAAAGAGTAGGGTTTGCAGGTGTAGAGGGTGCATTGATGGGTAAATTTCTACAACAACTAAATCAATTTGCAATACCTACAAGAGTTACAGGTATGGCAGCTATGGGTGCAGCAGGTCCTGCAGAAGATGGTGAACAAAGAATAGCAAATGCTACAACATTTGGAATATTAGGAATATTTGGTCCTAAATTAACTAACAAAAGTAAATTAGATATTGCTACAGACGCATTAGTAAATAAAACTAAAGCAGTCATAGACCAACAAATAAATATAAGAAAAGCAGAAAAAGCAGTCAATGAGACACATAAATCCATGGCTGCAATAATAGACCAACATACAGCATATGAAAGACAGATAGCAGATTTAAATATACAAAATGCAAAATTAGAAAAACAAAAGATTAGAACAAAAAATGTAGAAAAACAAAATCAAATAAACACAACCATAGAAAATAATAAAAGCACTATAAGAGGTATTAATGTAGAAAAAGGTAAATTAAAAAAATCTATGGACACTTTAAGTGCTGTGTTAAGAGACAATGAATTATTTGCTACAAAGTTCATGAGAGACTTTGATATGGTTTCTGCACTAACACCGACAGAAGCTAGAAATTTATTAGTAAAAGGTGTTGATGTAACTGTCACTAAAAAAAGAAAAAATACAGAGACAGGTAAGTATGAGAAAAAAGAAGAAACTGTAACGCAACTTAGAAGAAATACTAAGCATATGCAGAAAGGTAAACACGAAAGTCAGTTTGCAAATTTATTAGATGCAATGGCTAGAGGTGTTAGAAAGTATGTAATACCTGCAAAGTTTTTAGGAGATTATCCTGTAGCTAAATATGGTATAGATTTAGTAAGTAACTACAATAATCAAGTTGCTTACATGACACAATTATTTTTAGAAAATCCTATGGCATTTAAAACTATAGGAACTACAGATAAAATAAAAGGATATAGTCCTTTAAGATATACAGAATTAAGACCGTCTGAAGGTATTGGTATTATTGCATTTGAAAAACTACCAATAAATAGTCAGGCTAAAGTAGTAGAAACAATGGCTACATTAGATGCAGAATATACTCTGTATAGAAAATTAACAAAAGACCAAAGAAAAGAAGATGTTAGATTTGATAGCAAGTCAGGCGAAGCGACACCGGGGTATATAGATACTTTTGGATTAAATAAAGCAGAAGTAAAAGCTATGAAAGATATACAATTAGCTTTTGATGGATTACAAAAATTTTATAATCAACATGTTGTTAACTATGGTACTAATTTATCAAAGATAAATAGAAGACCAAACTATTTTCCAAGAATATACATAGGAGAATATAAAGTATTTGTATCTAATACTAAAGGTGACTTATTAGGTGTATATGGTGCTACTAATTTAAGAGAGGCAAATGCAATTAGAAAACTAATGTCTAAAGGTGTTGAGGTAGACGGTGTTACTGTACCTGCTAAAGACTTAAAAATAAATATTCGTTCTAGTCAAGAAAGTCAAGTAAAAGATATATCTGCAGAAGTATTTCAAGATGTTATGAATTTAGTTGTAAGAAATAAATCTAACAAAAAAGCCATAGATGCATTAGATAAAGCAGTTAATAATTTATACTTACAAAGAGGATTTAATGTACAAAAAATAAAAAGAACAGGAAAACAAGTTGCAGGTTATCTTGGAACATTTGGAACTCCAAAACAAAGAGTAGAAAATTTTAAAAAAGCTGTAACAACTTATATTAGTGGTGGTGTTCAAAGTGCATTAAGAATAAAATTAGCTAGAGAGTTTACAGATTTTTATACTACACCTATTGGTAAAGGTAAAGATGGTAATTTTATTACAGGACCTAGAGGACAAAAAACTATAGCAGATTTATACCCTGAAGATTTTAAATTTGCTAGTATGTATAAAGATAATGCTGTAGGTTTACCGATTAATAAGATAGTAGAAACTTTAAGAAAAAGTCCTGAAGGAACTACAATAGAAAATTTTGTAAGTAAATGGTATGGTAGGTCAGCAAACTATGCTAACATATTTTTCTTATTAGCATTAAATCCTAGATTTATTATGTTACAAGGAATACAACCTTTGCAAATGATACCACATAAATTAGCAGGTATGACTGTAGAAGTTAGAGGTGGTAACATGGTGGATGCTACTGCTCATGCATACTACTCTACTGCACTAGGAATGTTGCGTACATTAAAACCTACAGAGTTTAATATAGCATTAGCTAAATCTGGAGTACGACAAAAAGTTATAACAGAGGCTATGTTAAGAGAATTTCTAGGAGACACATATTTTTCTCAAGGAAAAATAAATGCAAAACTTGCAGGTAAAAAAGCATTAAACTTTGTTAATGGTAAAATACCTGTTGGTTTTATGGAAAAATTTACAAGACTTCAAGCTATAAATATTATAGGTGAACATATGCTATCTTTAGGTTACAGTAAAGAGTTTGTGATTAAACAAGCACCTTACATAGCAAATCAAAGAATGGTCGAGTATCATGCTTACAATAGACCTATGATGTTTAATTGGGTGGGTGCTATATCTAAACCTGCAGGATTATTTAAAACATATGCACATAATTGGTATGGTCAAATGCTAGAAGCAATACAAAAAGCACAATTTCAAAGATTAAGAATAGGAAAGCAAAGATTACCTGTTCCAATACCAAAAGGTCAAACAACACAACTAGCTAACTTTATAGCAAGTCAAGCCTTTTTCGGTGGATTAAAAGGGGTTGTAGGTGTTACCTTTGTGGATTTTGTAATGAAATTAATGGGTGCTAATACTACCCTTAGTGATTTTTTAATTAAGTCTGGATTACCTGATGTGTTTATATTTGGNGCACCATCAACAACATTACAAGCAGATATGAGTAATTCTTTAATGGCTCCAACTACAGACCCAACTGAGGTTATAAATTTTCCTAGCTTTGAGTTTGCATTAAATGCAGCAGCAGGTATATATGAACTAAGTAGATATTATACTCAATACAAAGCAGGACAACAGTTTACAGGAAAACCTTTATTTGATTATACTCCACCTGCTACATCAGATATTAGAGATGCTTGGAAAAAAGTTACTCCAACATCACTGCATGGGTGGATAGAAAGTTGGTATCAAAATCATGATAATCCTTTTTATATTCAAAGTAAAACAGAAAATATAATAAGAGAAGATAAAGACTGGTTTACTAGAAAATATTTATCAATGAGAAGTTTAGACGAATCTAAAAAGATGACATTTAAATATATGATGAAAAGAAAAATGGGTAGCGAATCTATGAGTAGGTCAGATTTTGTACAGATGATGGCAGAATCATATATAAAATTTAATGGTAATATTGAAGAGGCATGGCAGCAATGGATGTATGATTACGCTTATGAAAAATATGGATTTAAAAGTCCTAAAGAATTACATAATTCTATAAAAAGAATGTTAAATAATATGCAATCTACCTTTACAGAACAAATGGAAAAAGGTGGTATAACAGAAGATGAACAAGAAATATATGAACAAGCAGAAGAAATGGGTATAGGAGGATTTTAAAATGTTAGGTGGATTACCTGTAGAAATGATTACAATGCTAGGCTCTAGCCTACTAGGTGGAGTAATGTCCATATGGAGTCAGAGCATAAAAGCAAAACAAGAAGAACAAAAAATGTTACTAGCTAGAGCAGAGACACAAATGTCTTTTATAGAAAAAGCTAGAACATATGACAACAAAGGTTTTCAATGGACAAGAAGAATTATTGCATTGACTGCAGTATTCATGGTTATAGCATATCCTAAACTTGTACCAGTATTATTTGATGTTCCAGTAATATTGACATGGACAGAGTTTACAAATGGATTTTTATTCTTAATAGAAAAGAAAGAAATATTAATGGATAAATCATTCGCAGGTGTAGTTATCACACCACTAGATACACATCTAATGTCAGCAATAGTGGGATTATATTTTGGTGGGAGCTTAGTTAAAAAATAATGTCAGCAATAGATAAAGCCTTTGAATTTATAGCACCAAGAGAAAATAAACCTCTGTATGATTTTATTAATGATACTTTTAAAACAAGTGGTGTTTTTAATCCTTTGAAATTAAAAGATGTAGACCAAAGTAAATTTACATACACCCCTAATCGTCAAACTGAACCCATACCTTTACTAGGTATTTATAAAGACCCATCGGGTAATGACACTTATGGTTATGGTTTAGAGATTAAAAATATTTCTGCTCCTGCAAAAACTGTTCAAGAAATGGAGTTACAGTTTAAAGAAAAGCTACAAAAGAATTTAAATTTTGTAGAAAGTTTAACGGATGTAAATAATAAAAGATTAAATTTAGATGATAATCAAAAAGCTGCATTAGTTTCTTTAGTATATAATGTAGGTGAAAATGCTTTTAAAAATAGTAAAGCCTACAACGAAGGACTAAAAGTAGGTAATATGGATGTGTTTCTCAAAGAAGCCTTTGATAAAGATGAAGGATTTACAAAAATTACAAGTTCATTAACGGGTGAAAAAATATTTAGTCAAGGTTTATTTAATAGAAGACAAGAAGAAAAAGATTTATTTTTAACTGCAGAAAGAGAAAGAGAAAAGGAAACTGCTAAAACAGGTGCAGGTTCAGCCTTTGATAATATTACTATAGAAGAATTAGAAGGTATACCTAAAACTAGGTCAGACTTATATAGTAATAGATTTTTTAAGAGAGATTAATTAATACTATTAACAAACTTAGTCACATCTTCTGCTAAGTCATCAAACATAAATTTAGTTTCTTGAGTAAGAGCCACTAAGATATTAGTGTGCTGATATTTAGGATATTTTTCTTTTAGAGTTTCGTAAAGTTTTTTATGATTAACTGTGCTATAGTCTAGCACCAATTCAAAATCTTTATTAATCCCCACATTAAATCTCCCAACATCAATTAATAAATCATATTTTCTTCGTATTAGATTCTTTCTTTGTATTTTCATTTTCTTTTACCTCTAATGCAATAGAGTTTAGTAGTTGATTTACTTGATTCCACGGCAATGTGGATAGAAAATTAACTATCGCTTGAACTAGCTTTTGACTTATTTCGTATTTTTGCATGTTCTTTTTTCTCCTTATGTGACTGTATGTTTCTTAATTCTTCTGTTATTATAGCAGATAAATCATCATGTAATATTTTTAAATATCCAAAGAAGTTTCCTTTAGTAGATATCTTTACATATCCTTTATCCTTTACTTGTTTAGATTCAAATGTATCTAAAGACAAAAGTAAATCTCCTGTAAATGGGTCTTTAAGTATTCGCATAACTATTTATATCCATTAAATGTTTTATAGGAACTAGCCAACCCCAAGATGTATTGCTATCACCACCAGGTGCTGACCTATATTTATTATTCTTAATCATCATCTTTAATCTATCAGTCTCCAATGATATTGCAAAACAAAACTGTTTACCTTTGTAAAAATTTATAGTCCAATATTTTGCATGTGTTGTTAGTATCCCACTATCTTTACCTCTACTTCTGTATTCACAGTAATGATTACCACTCTTAATCCATTTATCTATTTCTGATTTAACTTCAACTTTATCGCCCTCTAGTATAGCTCCTATTATACCCTCTCCCTTTTTTCCTGTGACTAAATCATATTTAAAATCTGAGTTATGTTTCAATTTAATTTCTTCCTCCAATCATCTATGTTTATAATATTCGCCTTTCCATTTTCCATTTCCTCTAATTTTGAAACACCCAAACCTATTTCATAAACCATGTCGGGGTCATCTAATGCAATCTGACATAAACCTAAAGCAACTTTAAAACAAACATCTTTTTGTTCTGTATCTTTTACATAACTTCTATCTATACCACAAATAAATTTATTTTTTTTACCAAATGGTTTTACAACTATAACTACACTATCTTTATCTAATTTAATTTGTTTAATCATGTACTACTTCCTTTGGACTGTTTATTTCAGCATACCAATAAAATTTAGGGTTCTTTGCTTTTGATTGTTGTTGGGGCAAGTATTCAATGTTATCACCCCAACATTTATGTTTGTATGGACAATAAGAGCAAACCGTACCTAAAACTTTATTACCTGTTTTCTTTTGATAAAAAACTTCTTCTTCTAAATCATAACATTTTTCAAAAGGTGCATCTTCCATTAATGCTTTTACATTGTGATGAACTTTATCTAATGCTTTCTTCCTATACTCTGTGTCATTCTCGGGAGGCTGACTAACTAACATTTCGCCTGTGGCTTTGTTAACTACAATCCAACCACCAAAGGGTTTACCTGTGGCTTCTGAATATAAATATCCTTGAGATAAATATCCAAAGACATCATCCTCTGCTATCTTGTGGAAACCACCACCACTTTCTCCAAACTTTTTTTCAAACGCAAAAGGTGAAGCAGATTTTATATCATAAACTTTATCATCTATTATTATATCGTATGTACCTTTCATATCAAAAAATTTTGTATTTAGTTTTACATTACCTTGAACATCTTTTATTTTTGCCTTTACAGTTCTCAGCAACATTACAACTACTGCCTCTATTATATCACCAAATAAATTTCTTAATTTAAAATTATAATTCTCATAACTAATTATACTATTCTTACCTGAATACTTTTTGTCCATTTGTAATTGACATAAAGGTTTGCCAATGTTAGACATTCTTATTCTAAACTCTGATTCTCTTTTGTCTGTAAATTGTTTCCTTATTGCTTGTTCACATTCATCTTTAAATTTATTTATAATAGGTTTAGGTATAGCGACAGGCTCTCGTTGAGCCTGTGCTAAAAATGATTTTACTTCTTCTAAGAAAGTCAAGCGGTAACTTCCTTCATTATTTCATCATCTAAAATATCCTCTGCAGTAGTTTCACTTTTCTTTGCTTTGTCATGCTCCGCCTTGACATAATCATTTTCTTGTTTAACATAATCTAAAAAATCTTTTAGTATTTGTTTATCTGTATCGGAAAATTTTACATCTTTATTAGCATCTTTTATTTTAGCAGTAAAGTAAGTAACACTACCTTTCGTATGTTTTTCTGTACCATTAAAATCTAGAACAGTATTATACATAATTTTATTTCTTTTAGATAGACTTTTTAATTGGTCACCTATAGGTAAAAAGTTTACGCCTCTAACTCTATATAGGACTGGCTCTTCTGTAATTGTGACATCCTGTCCTTTAGAGGTTTTTCCTTTTGCAGATACCACACCAAATACATTTCTATAACAAGTAACCTTATCCTGTTCTATTTTAGAAGCAGGGTCTAAGTCTTCTCGCAACGCTTTAGGTACACTACCACATGCGTCAGTTCCATTCGTATCAGGTTTTGCATCCGACCAACTAGTAAACATGACAGATTTGTAATTGTTATCTTCATTCTCTTCATCATATTTATTATATTGAAAGGTATTTAAGAATGGTCTGAATGATACTTTCTCTGCAAAGACCAGACCATGTTTCTGACTGTCTATTTTATATAGACCTCGTTTTATCAGATTGCCTTCGCTATCCTCCGTATCGTAGTTAATTGATAGCCTTGATAGTGAAGAGCCACCCGACTCTACATCTTGACCTAACATAGCCATCACTTTATCGTTGGACATATTATCTATATCCGCTAGTACTTCATTTGACATATAATGCCTCCTTTTTGTAAACTTATTATACCATTAAACTGTGGATAAGTCAAGCCAATTATGACCTTTTTTTATCTCAAAATCTAATGGAACATTTAACTCACAATCATATCTTTTTAGTAGTGAGTCCTTAACATTACTAAATCCTGTCTTTATAATACTGATGACATGATGTATTTCATCAGGATGTGCATCTAATATTACAGAGTCATGTACAGTATTTATTAATAAACTTTTCATATTTCTTTTTTTTAATAACTCCCAAACATTATAACATGCAATAGGAACTATATCTGCAGTAGCAAATCCTTGTACAGGATAATTTTTTATAGCAGTAGCTTGTGTAGTAGACCCATCTTTTCTTCTGTAAACATTTGGAAAATAATATTCTCTACCACTAGGTAGTTTAACTATTTTTGTTTTGTATGCTCTGTCTTGTAAGAACTGATGCCACTCTGCTATCTGTGGATATTTTTTTAAAAACTTTTCGTAATACTCTCTTTCTTTTTTCTTACCCATCATGCCTCCATACAAAGGTTTAAATGTATGTGCCTTTGCAGTTTGTCTATCACAACCTATGACATCCGCAGTATATTGATGAACATCAACACCATTTTCAATATCCTCCATACCTTGTTTGTCCTGTGCCAAGAACACCGCAGTTCTAAATTCTAACTGTGCAAAATCTACTTCTATTATCTGACCATTTTCAAATCTAGATTGTATAACTTTTTTTACAGGAAACTTATCACCTCTAGGCATGTTTTGGAAATTAGGTTTAGAACTAGATAATCTACCCGTAGTAGTTATGTGTTGATTAAAAGAAGGATGTAATATATTATCAAAGTTTGTATTGTCTTTTATACCTGTTATAAATGTATTAAGATATGTTTCTAAAGCACCAAATCTAATTACAGAATCTATAAACTCTTTTAGTGTACCCTCTGCATAAATACCTATTCTATTTAGTGTATCTTTATCAGTTTTAAAACCACCTTGTGCCACATCTTGTACACTATTAGCTTTCCAATTAAATCCTGCTCTAGCCTCTGTCTCTATGAATAGCATACCTTCACCTTTACATCTAGAACATTTAGATAGTTTAGCAAAAGGACTACCATCTTTTTTTATTTTTCTAACATGACCAACGCCTTTACAATCACCACATTGTTGTGCTATTGTTTTATATACAGGGTCAGTATATTTATTAACTAATTCTTGAAAGGCTCTGTCTGTCATTCTTGGTCTTCGTTTTGCTTTCTTAGTTCTTTTATCTATACCAATGTTAAACATGCTAGTCCAAATACTTTTGTCTTGAACTTTCTTAGAGTATATTACTTTTGATAAATCCTCTGTAGAGGACAAATTAATTTTTGTATCACCCATAACTTGTGCTATGATTCTATCAATTTTATTTTTTAATTTATAATATTCTTGAGTCAGTTCTTTCTCAACACTATTTAAATCCTCTAAGTTAATATGATTACCATTACACTCCATATCTATTAGGACCTGTAGAAAATCATTCATCAAATCCCTAGTAGGTATCAGTCCTTTGTTCGCAGGTAAATTATAAAATCTTACTTGTGTAAGATATAATTCTTTAGTAATCTTAACATCTTGTCTACCATATGTCTCTAAATGTTCCAAAGGTATTTCATCAATACCATATCCGTCTTCCATGTATGTAGATAATATATCAGATTTTAAACTTATGTTATGTCTTCTACAACACTCTTTTAGAGATAGTGATTTATCTTTGTTACCTCTCATGATAATATATTCTGCTAACATAGTATCATAAAGTTTACCATTATACTTAAATCCAAACTCATACATCCATGACATATCAAACTTTAGATTGTGTCCAATAATTAAAGTAGACTCATCTAATATCTTTTGAACTTTAGCCATGTTATCTTTTATCTGTTCTACATTTTTTACATCTTTGTGATAGAAAAAAAAGTATTCCTCGTTGATACCAATACTGACTAATCTATTGTGTGGATTAAAAGGTGAAGGGTCTCCCTCACTACTTATCGTTGTTTCTATATCTAATGTAGTTATCACTTGTTGTCCTTTCTATGTAAATGAAGTAAATTGTGACAAGGTGGGAACTAGTCTTACTTCGAACTCACCATGGTCTCCTGTTAGTTTATTTTTAGAAATAGTTATCTGTCTTACACATGCTTCGTTAGGGTCTTCTCTACCCTCATCTAATTTTCCTATACCTACAATAACATCTGCCTCCGCAGCTTTGCCAGTTTTAGAATTAGCCATAACATTAAAACTTAATCGTGTTCTACCATGTGCCTCTGCTGACGCTTGAGATAATCCTATGACAAACACATCATGTCTTTTTGCAATCTCTCTAGCTTGTCTATATACCTCACCTAATTTTTCATGAGATGAATTATACTTTCCTGTTACATTGACTTTATCTAATTGGTCTATGATTAATATATCTACATCATGCTCTTTACAATAGGTATTTAAATCCTCCATATTCATATCAACACTATCGTGAGTATAAATATAAGATTGTATTTCTTGCCACTTGTCTTTGGCTAATTGCCTACTACCATTTAATATCTGCCTCTTGGTTAGATTACTACATGCGTTTAACATTCTCATTTGTGTTCGGATAGCAGGTTCTTCGTTACAAAAAATATGAACATTCTTTTTTTGCCACGCAAAGCCTCCTTCATTTGCTACCATACTAACCCAAAAGGCAGTCTTGCCACTTTCAGGTCTAGCAAAAACAATCATAAAATTACCTTTACCAATACCTTCTGTAGCGTTTTGTAGTGCATGTATATTAAACTTAAATTCTCTTTGTTGATTTACTGCTTCTATTATTTCATCTACATCTTTAGTAACTGAAGTATCATCAACTGTATCAAAGTATTCCTCATCAATAGTTTCTAGAAATCTTTGTACTTCTTTAAAACTATGCTCACTAGGATTGTTGCCAATAGCTATACATAGTCTTGACATCTCATCTGCTTTAGATGATTTATACATACTCTTGATAGCATTTTCTACAACACTATCATTCATGTCTTGGATATGTTCTATCCTACTAATTAAATCTTTTATATTTTTTTGTGCTTGATAACTTTGATTTGCAAAGTATGTTTCAAAATAACTGATTCTTAAATCAGCAATACTTATCTCTTCTATCCCAGGATTATCCTCGTATATTTTTGATATGGCTTTGTATATATCTCTGCCACCGTTTACAAAAAAAGAATCTGATACAATTTTTTTTACCCTATCAAATACTTTCTTTTTTAATATTATTTTTAAAACATATAGTTTTAAGTTTCCGTCTTCCATGATACCCTTTCTATCTTACTCATGTAAGATTTAATATTTTAACTCCAATAGCTTTGCTTCCATTTTACACTTTGCCACTTCTAACTTTGTTAAGTCATGTGCGTCACAATCTAATTTTGTATCTTGAATAGGCTCTAACTTTTCTATAATTATTTTATCTTCTTTATCTCTGTTAAAAGAAAATGTACAAGAACTAATTAATAGTAATAATAATAATCTTATTGCCATAATATTTTTTCTACACTCACAATAGGTTTATCTTCAAATGTTTCTGCGTCAAAATATTTATCTCTATGTATACCACTTTCTTGTAATAAATATTTCGCTGATTCTAAAATAGCTTCTTGGCTAGTATACTGTGGATTATATTTCATAATATTAGTAAAGTCTGAGCGATATCCTGTCTCGCTAAAAGGTAATTGATATTCTTTTAATCTCTTACCACTCACTATTTTTATACCACTACTCTTACACTTTTTATCAGGCTGATAAGTTTTATCTGTATCATCACCTAAATCGTATAACGCTTTGTTCTCGTAAGTAATATGATACATAATTGTAGGTTCATTATATATGTCATCATATCTACTATAACCAACCTTAACTATCGTAGCCACTCCCATTACATCTACTAAATATTTTTCTTTATCGTCAAATAATCCCATTGTTCCCTTTCTATGTATATTTATTTTTTTTGTAATACTCTTCGTACATTTTTTTTGTGGCTCTGTCACAATTAAAAACTTTCATTTTGTAATCATCATAATTTATTTTACTAGTACTACAACCTATAGATAATTTTCTATCAAAGTTAATTGCTCTGCCACCACCCATAACAATCTTACCTTCAGTTTGTTTTTCAGATGTATTGACTGATGTATCCCAAGTTTTCCAAAACTTTTTATTCTTTTCAGATATTTTAAATCTGCCACCTTTACTACCTTTTTTGTAGTGCCTCTCTAATATAATATTATTATACATACGCATTAGGTAGGTTTGCCACTAAGTAAAGTAGAAATGCTAACACTATAAACATTGACATCAATAACGCTATAAAGTCTCGCATAATTTTTCACCCCATTCTTTTAACTCTTTAACACTATAATATTTTAAATCTTTATCTATCATCTTAACATAAGTAGGAACATGATAAGACAAAGTATCTTTTATCTTAAAACTTTTTTCTGTTGCATCTTTATCTAAACAAACAAAACATCTATCTATAATATCAGCTATAGGTTTTATAAACTCTTCTTTTAAACTCGTACCCATGATAGCTATTCCAGTAAGATTAGCAAGTGCAACTTTACTGGCTGAGACACAATCCTCCACGACAACACCAACATATTTATTATTACCTGCCACGAAAGGGTAATGACAAGTATTATACTTATACCATTTTGGAATTGTGTCATCAGCCAAGCCACGACCTACCGCACCGACAACTTCCCCATTATTTTCTATGAGGAAAACTATTCTATCTTGTTTTACATCATACATCAATCTAGCCTCTGTGTCTTCCAACTCGTACTTGCTGATGTATTCTCTTGCTTTGTTATTACCATAGACTGTTACAAACTCTTTGGGGATAGTAAATTTAAGAGGGATATCATGAGAAGAGTTTTTACTATCCATAAAAGTTTGTAAGTCATCTATGGTTACACCATTGTTAGCCATACCTTTAGCATCACAGTTAGCATGAAAACAATTCCAAAATAATTTACCATTTTCATTTCTAACTGACAAGGTGTTTCTATTCAAACAGAACATACAATCACCCCTATAACTCCCACCCTTCTCAATATTAAGGGTTTGAATTGCTTTTAATTGATGTTGATATTCCATTATCTATTACAGTATACACTTTTTTTTATAGATGTCAAGCATTATTTTTTTCTTGACAAATCTGTTAATATATGATAACATATGATTGTCCATGCGGGGATATATATCTACTATACACATGGAAAATTCAGAAGTTATTTTCATTAGCCAAAGATACATAAGTTATTTCTCTATCTATTTCTGCGTCATACAAAGGTGAAGTTAAACCTTCTAGCAAGTATTTATCTTTAGCGTCTTCACCATTTTCTGCCTCTACAAAATACTTTTTAGTCACTGTTTCTTTAACATACACTACATACTTTTTGGTTTCCATTATATAATCCTTTCCTTTCTAACTTGTTCAATGAGGGTATCTTCTATATCTTTTTTCATTGTTTCAAGATACTCATCATCTATTAAATACTTATCGTCTTGTGGGTCATACTCTTCTAACCAAGAACCATGCCCTTCACATACAGGACACTCTTCCCACTCATCATACCTAGGTTCAGGACATATAGGTATTTGCCCTTTGCCTTCACACTCAGGACATTCTACTTTTCTTTTTTGTTTCATTTTATTTTCCTTTCTAATATTAGTATGCACATTTTATTCAATTTGTCAAGAACAAAATGTATCAAATTGTAACACCTCATTTGCAAAAATAACACTAGTACTTTCATAAAACAGCATTATAATTTATATAATGTATGGAGGTGAAATTATGAATGTATTTGGGATTACTGAAAAATCTATCGGGTTTCTTATTAGTATGTTTGATAAGTATCATACTGATGAGAACTATATCAGAAAGTTTGTCAGAACAGAATACCCACAAGATGATTGGGCATGGGTTGAAAACAAACTTAAAGTTAAAACCACTAAAAAAGACAAATGATGATTGATTTTTTTCCATTTTAAGACGCATACAAGGGGTCTTTAATGACCCTCGTGTGTGTTTGTAAGGGGTTAAAAGTCGGTATAAAATACTTGTCCATGTTTTTTCATATCAGCCAAATGGTCTAGACTAGCCTCTAGGAATTTTAGTTTTTCATATTCCTCATCATTCCAATCATCCCCATTAATCCATTTCATTTTTGCTTCTCTTGCTTTCTCTTTTGCGTACTCTATGTACTCATCTATATAGTATACTGCCATTACTAATCCTTAACCATTCCCTTCGTATCTAAATTCTTAACTCTCTCTGTCACTTCGTCAACAGTCTTAGCTAACTCTTGCTCTTTTTTATAATCCATTTTATTTTTAGATTGTTCGACAACCTCATCAACTGTCATGTTAATATTCTTCTGTCGTTCAGCAAAATTTCTTTCTGCCCAGACTTCTAACCTATCAACTAAAAATTTATTTTGTATTCTCAGTTCTTTATTTTCTTCTGTCAACTGATTAATAATTTTTAATCGTTCCCTGCTTCTTTCTTTTACTTTTAATACTTGTGCTTCCATTTCTTTTAATGTACTCATTATTCTGTCTCCCTTAATTCTTCTATCAATTTAGATAGTTCGTTTTGTTTATTTACTAGATTAATAATTATATCTTGCAATACTTGTTTTTGATTGTATGCAAAATGTGGGTGGTCTTTCATCCATTCATTTTTTATAATACCAAACAAATATTTTTCAGTATCTCTTAAAGTGTACTGTATTACTTTTAGTTTATCTATCATCCGTCACACCTCTCTTCAAATAACTTTTCTACTATCATTCCCATATGTTCGTCTATATATTGGTTTAATGCTTTAAAGTGATGTTTATCTAAGAGTTCTTGAAATTCATGTAATGACATGCTTTCAACCTCTTCCATGATGTCTTCTTTTATTCTATCGTTATGTATATTACTCATAGATTATCCCTCGCAAAATTTTCTAGTTCCTCAAATAGTTCTCGACCTCTCTCTGTGTTCCTTGTTCCGTCAGGATTATCAGGGTCAGGTTCTATGAAATAATCAATATTTCTTGCGGGAGAGTTTTCAATAACTATCCAAAATATTCTATCTGCTATTCTATAGGCTCGTTCATCTTTTGTCATTGTATATCCTTTCTTACTGTGTAAGACAGGGGTATGAAACCCCTGCCCATTTGTTTTGTTAAGCAACTTTCTTTGCCTTGCTTTTAGCTAACTTTAGAAGTTTTGATAGTCTATACTCTATTGGTTTGGCGTTTTCTTGTATAAACTCTTGTAAGTTTCTATCGCCTAGTAAGGTATCAAAATCTGCCTCTGTTAGATTTGTTAATGATATTAGATAAGATATAGTTTCCTCTATCTTTTCATCTGTACTAGTAATCTCAATGTAATCTTGCTTAGGTTTATGATTACTCTCTTCGACTGTGGGTACAGATACATCAGCGGTTTCTATTTCTATCTTAGTATCTTTTGTAGGTTTGTTAATAAACTTGTTATGCATATCCTCAACTTTAGATATAATAAGTCTATTACCTTTCTTATCTTTTAGTTTATCCCCTGTTATCGTAATGCGTTTGTGGAAAACTAATTGACCACCTCTAGATATTCTACTATTCATAGTATCATATGCATTTCTAGTAATACCTAGTGTGTCATCAAAGGGATAACTAGCTAAGATATATTTTCTAACTGCTTTTATCTCTTTGTCTCTATCTTTGTTTTTAAATTTTGGGAATACATTCTCAGATATATAACCCATAAGATTAATTGTTGATGTAGAATTTTCTGCTTTTCTAATCTCAACAATATTTTTATCAATTAAAGATACTAATTGTTTATCTATTGTATCTTGCTCAACTGATATTGTTTCTGTTTTACTCATTATTTTATGTCCTTTCATAAACATATAATTTTATTATGCATATTTTTTTGCAAATGTCAAGTAAAAAATTTCTTACTGTGTAAGATTTATTTCGCATTGACAATTAATTCAGCGAATACACTATCGACCATTTCCTCTTTTTTTGCTTTCTCTNTGTCAAAGTATTCGCTAAACTCTTCTAACTTCCATACATATATTTTACTGCCTATATGTAATCTATATACGGGAAAGTCATAATTTTTGTCATAACTATCCCACTCATAAAAACTATCAAAGTAATTATCCTTTGTAGCTTTTTGGATTAAGTCATTGATTCTACTGACTTTTTTCATTTATTATCCATTCTGCAAACATTTTTAATTCCTTTCTTGTTGCGTCTGATTTCATTGTATTAGCTTTCCAAGATATCCAAGCGACATTGCCCTCAACATATCCTTTAGTATTGTCTATCCTGTCCAAACTAGGTTTATATAATTTATTTTTTTCTTTAGAATTAATTATAAATTTAGTTTTAAATACAGGACAAGTATAATTACAATCATGTAATAATGTAGATAAATATTTAGTAGATATATTAAAATCTAATTTTCTTTTTATTGCTCTGTTTCTACAGTCCTTTCTAATTCTCATGCATAGTCCTTTGATTGTACTAGATAAAACATTATCATAATATCTTTTTTTAAACTCTGATATTTTTTCTTTGTTTTTATCTCTGTATCTTTTGAACCTAGCCAACTCTTTTGGTGTACACTTATTCATGGTGCTAACCAAAACAACCATAATAAAGTTATAGTCCAAAACGAAACAGTCCATATTTCAAATTCATAAAAGTTAAAAAACTTTTTAAATTTTTCTTTTAAATTTTTCATTCTATATCCTTTCTATTAACTTAATTATCTTTTCTTTATTCTTAGATTTTTTAAATACCTCTGCTACTGCCTCGTCTAATGCTGTAGTAGTAGTGTTGTTCTCTTCGACAAGATTTAAAAAGATTCTTATAAAATGCGTTATATGTAAATCTAATAAATCTATATACTCATCTTTACTTTTTGAATAATAAGTATATCCACTCTCTAATAAATCGTAAGGCGTTGCCCTGCTTTCTACTATTGATTGTATTTGTAATATGTCTTTAAGTTTCATTTGTTGTCCTTTCTTGTTCTTCTATATGTTCGTCAATTTCTTCTTTGCAGTCGTTGTAATAGTCTAGCAAAATATCGTCATCTACATCTGCTAATAGGTCATCAGCTTCACCCCATTCTGTTGTATCACCACACAGATAACACCAAGTACTAGCACCTTCTACCCAATAAATAGAACCTTTATCTTTACCAAAATAAAGATTGTCATATTCACATTCTCTTAGTAAGTATTCGCAATAGTCTCTCGTTCCGTCTATTTTATTCATTTGTTGTCCTTTCTTTTTTTCATTTCTATTACTATTTTTAAAAAAAGTTTTTGCATTTCTGTTAGTCCTTGCAAATCTTTTTTAGTTAGTTTATATGTCATTATTTGTCCTTTCTTTTATTAATCAAGTACGAAACCTGAATAATCTTTTTTAGCTTGTCCTTTAGCAACAAGCCCCGCAATAATATTATTATCATCTGTAAAGCGTAAGTCTGTATCATCAGCGTTAATAACTTTATATCCCTGATAAGTTTTAGGTAAATACTTCCTAAACACCGCTGATATATTACCACGCAATTTTAATATTTCAAATGCTTCTTTTTTATTATCCTCGTTTAGTGAGTAAGTTATATGATAATTGCTAGGGTATTGTCCGTTGACATATTTTAACGCTCTTTTATATATTTTTGTATAGTCATAAAACTGTACATTTGGAAACGCTTGTATTATGTCATAATTTTCCCATGATATATCAGATGTACCATTTAAACGAACACAAGGAATATAACCTTTCTTATCACAGTTTTTTATATGATTAGATATTTCTTTTTTTAACTGTGTTAAAAATGATTGTCTATCTTGCATAAACCANCNNGTNTTNTTTATTCTGCCTTGNTGNACATTTGAAAANGCNCCNTGNCCNGCNGTATATAAACACGCTTTTTTACAACCCTCCGAAGCCATTGGACAGACTTGAAAGCCTGATTGCGTACTTGGGGCAAGATATAATATAGCCGTTTTATATCCTTGCTTTTGCCCCTTAACAGTCTTTGCATTATTATCTATATTTAATAACTTAGATGATTTTTTATAAGGTAAGTTCTTAATCATTGTATATCCTTTCTAGCGTTTCTATCCTCTGGGATATCATACTTTTTTAGATTTGTCAAGACATTTCTTAAGTATTTTTTATATTCTTTTTTAAATGGTAATTTGTCTTGATTACAGTTATATATTTCCATTCTTATTAAATCTTGAAATAGTTCTATATTTCTTTTTGATAAGTTTACTAGCATTTTATATTATCCTTTCTTAATCTAAATAACTTTTTATTGCTCGTAATATTATATACAATAATATCAATGATATTAATATAATAAAATCCATATCCATTATTTATCCTTTCTGTTATGGTGTGTATAACTCATTGCAAATTTTATAAATTGTTTGCAACCCTCTTCATTTGGTGCGAACATCTTGCCCCAACCAACCAAATTATTATATAATTCTTGCATTTCTTTGGTAAATACCATTTTATAAAGTCCTTTCTATAATTTTAAATGTATATCCTAGTGTCTTAATCCAGTGGACATCATTTTCAGTTAATGTCTTTTTACCCGTTAATATTGCAAATACTTCGGATTGTTTACAGTATGGATATATAAAATCCTTGCCGTAATGATTTTTAATAGTGACTTGTAATTCCATGTTATACTCTGCTTTCTACTATACTTTAGGTATAGTCCAAAGCCCTATTAAAAGGGCTTTAGAATATATCTAACTTGGATAATTGTTTTCTTGTTCGTCTTGTATATCCTCAAGTTTATAGACTAGATTACCAAACATTTGCCAAACCTTACTTGCTTCGTCATTGTCTTTTATAAATTTATCTGTTTGCTCTTGCATTTCCTCAAGTTCTTTTATTATTTTCTTTAACGTTGGATTTATCATATTATATCTCTTTTCTACTATACTTTAGGTATAGTCCAAAGCCCTACGGAGGTTATAGGGCTTTAGAATATATCTAGCTTGTAAAGTCTAGAAAGTTGTCTAATGCTTCGTCTGTTATGACTATGCTATTGTTTTCGCTTTCCATTTTAACTCCCTTTCTGCAACTCGTGAGTTCAAGTATGCCATTTCTATTCNATANATAAAGTTATTCACTTCTTTACTNTCATTAATAGAATATTCGTTTGTTTTATCAATCATTATATCATTATAATAATTGTCCATAGCTTCAAAGAGTATTCTTAACTCTTTTTGGCTTAGTTTTCTCATATCTAGTTTTTCGAACATGGTGTATTATAGTCATGGATTGATTTAAAAGTCAAATATATAATTGGTGCAAAACTGTGTAAATGTGTCGCATGTATATTGTTGATATACTTTAATAATAGTTAGTTATCCACAAAACTTAGACATGGCTAAACTTTTTATACTTGGCTAACATCCTAGCTAGAAACTTAGACATGGCTAAACTTTTTATACTTGGCTAAAATCTGCCAATGTGTCTTACTGTGTAAGATATGGTGTATGATATTTTATTTTATAAATGTGATTGAAAGTATGAGAAATAGATTTTTATATTCTTGAGATATTTATGAGATACTGAAAGTATATTATGAAATATTATGTTCGTATTCTGTTTTATATAGCTAGAAACTTAGACTAGGCTAAACTTTTTACATACGGCTAAGAATAATATAGAATGTGTACCGTATGCATGTGCCACCCCACCCATATATACCTTATGTATATGCAGTTCTGCTACAAAATCAGGAATACATTGAAAGTACATTTGCCAACATAGGGCATATCTTCTACATATATGCTTTGTGAGTTCTACATAGGTGTAATATACCCAACCTACAGTATATATATTACATGTTGTTTGCGATTTTGTCAAGTATAATCTGAAAAAAAATAAAAAAAGTGGAAAAGTACTTGACAAATTGTAAAACAACGTTATATTTATATAGTATAAGGCTCTGACATTCAAGAAGTCACACACATATGGAAGTAGAAAGAGCAAGGGCAGTACGATGAAGAGCCTGAATTATAAAAAATCCAATGAAATCAAAGTCAACAGTAAACAAAGCAGGTAACTATACCAAGCCTACCATGCGTAAACGACTATTTAGTCGTATTAAAGCAGGTGGAAAAGGTGGCAGACCTGGACAATGGAGTGCGAGAAAGGCACAAATGTTAGCATCAGCCTATAAAAAGGCAGGTGGAGGCTATAGATAATGGTAGCAAAGGTGTCTACCATCAAAGAAAAGATTCGTAAAGGTAAAAAACTAGGGTTTTCTGAACGAGCAAGGGCAGTAAACAAAGGTTTATTACCATCAAAGGCTAAAAAAAAGAAGTAATTGGCATATTTAAATCATAATCTACCACCATTTAGTGCGTATATTAGAAATGAATATCTGTATGACCACGAAAAAGGACACGGTGAATATACTTTTGCTGATGTACATACAGTAAATAGTTTAGAAAGAAGAGCATTACTGTTTGAATGTTTATTACCTAACGGTGTAAACTGGACAAGAAGACCTATCCATGCGTTTTGTTGGAAGAAAGATGCACCAAAACATAATTTAAATATACATCAGTACTGGGATTGCTTCTCACCCTATGTAGATGTCAATAGAAGAAATAGATTAGCGAACTGCAGAGCAGAACTTGTAGACTATAAAGGTGTTAAAAGAAAAGGCACATATATGTTTACAATAGATTGGGCATGGGAAAATAAAGCAGGTGTATTAGATACAAACTTTAGTGAGGACCCAGAACATAAATGTGCTCACATGTTTAGAATGGATGACGGTAACTTCTTTGCATATCCAAATAATAGAACTATTTGGTATGACGATGCTTTTATGGAAGAAAGACTTACAAAAAATCCAGGATATAAGATAGACCAAAACTTTTACACAGTAGAAAATACTAGAGAGGAAGATGTTACAACTGATGATTCTTATATGACTCAGTTTGAAAGACCTTAGTGGAATTATTCTTTGACCACATTACAGGTAAACTAACTAATCACGACCTAGTTTATTCTTTAGCACTAGCTAAGTTTAAAGAGAAAGAATATGGTTCTGCTCTTGAGAACGGATGGATTCCGTTATCTTGGTATTACACAAAGTTAGATGGACTGACTTGGATTAATGCTAGGAACACAAGATTACTATTAAGTAAATTTACTTTTAGTAAAAAACAAAAAAAGATATTAAGAAAAAAAGATATAACAGTTGAGGTATACGATAAATTAGATGATGCACTTTTCACTATTGTTTCCAGTATTTATAAGAAATATATTAAGTATAAGAAGTTTCATGAGAAGGACTTTGAGGAAGAAAGCGAAGTCTTTGAAAAAGAAGACAACATTGATTGGAAATATTTTATCTACTATTTTAAAAATAAACCGATAGCGTTTACAGAGATAAAAGTATTTCAAAGTAATCATGTTCTAACTGGACAGTTTGGATGGGATTATGAAAATCCAAAGTTAGGTTTAGGAACTTATGCTACATTGCATGAGATTGATTGGTCTATTAAAAACAAATGTAAAAAATATTATTTGTCTTTTGGATATGAAAATACAAGTTTATATAAATCTAGATTTGATGGATTTGAATTTTGGAATGGTAGAGGATGGATAAGTAATAAAAGTTTATATAAAAAACTCTGTGAACATGACACAGAAATAAATACATTAGAAGAATTAAATATATATCAAAGAAAATATTTTAAATTAAATGGCTAAGAAACCAAGGGAGAGTGGACTAACAGCATTAATCCATATACCTAAGAGAACAAGTATAGGTAATGGTAAAGTAAAAATGTCGTCTATGAATAAACATAAACGAAGGAATTACAAGAAGTATCGTGGTCAAGGTAAATAATGGCACTAGCAAAATCACAGAGAAGTCTAAAGTCGTGGACAAAACAGAAGTGGCGAACAAAGTCTGGAAAGCCTTCTTCGAAGACGGGAGAGAGGTATCTGCCAGAAGCAGCGATAAAGAGCCTGACATCTGCGGAATATGCGGCAACGACAAGAGCAAAGCGAAAAGGAACAAAGCAGGGGAAACAGTTTGTGAAGCAACCGAAAGGCATTGCAAAGAAAGTAAGAAAGTATAGGAGGGTATCATGAAAGATAAAATACTTGGTTACTGGAATAAACTCAGTAAGAAAGCCAAATGGTTTATTATTGCAGTTACAGTATTAGTTATAATAGGGGCAGTTTGGAAATGAACACTAATAAAATGAAAATGAATGGTAAGTCCGATAACCGAAACAATCGGACTACCAACTTTGGTATGTTGTCTGTAAAAGCAGGAATAGATAATAATCCTGCAGCTACTCAAGCAGATAGAATTGCAGGAGCTACCATGACAAATAAAAAGAAAAAGGCGTAATGTCATACGGAACTAAAACTAAAAATAAGAAACCAAAGAAAGTAATAATGATTGCTGTGGGAGAGCTTAAACCTAAAAAGAATGGCAAAAAGCGAAACGGAAAAAAGAAAAGACTTTCTTAAAAAACATGGTCTTAAAAGATTTAACTCTTGTGTCATTCGTACTGAAGGGAATAAGAAAGGTAAAGTTGGCATACTCGTCAACGGCAAACCAAGGCTTATTCGGTTCGGTGATGCTTCTATGGGTCATAACTATAGTCCAGAAGCTAGGAAGTCATTTAAGGCTCGTCATGCTAAGAACATTGCAAAAGGTCCTACGAGTGCCGCTTATTGGGCTAATAAATGTCTTTGGTCTGGTAGAGGGGGGCGTAAGAAAAATCCTCCGAAGTCTCAACGACATGTTAAAGGCAGTAAGTCCTAAAGGTAATGTGTACAAAGCAATCAAAGGAACAGAGTTCGTAGAAGTTATAGAGAACAATAGAGATAATGGCTGACCCTAAAGTAGGAACAGGAAAGAAACCAAAAGGTTCAGGAAGAAGATTATATACTGATGAGAATCCTAGAGATACAGTTAGAATTAAATATGCATCAGTGCAGGATGCAAAGAATACTGTTCGCAAGGTTCGTAAAATTAATAAACCGTATGCTAGGAAGATTCAGATACTTACTGTCATGGAACAAAGAAGTAAGTTCGGTGGTAAACCACAACAAGCAGCAATCGCAAAAAGAGCGAAGCTAAGTTTGAAAAGAGCAAGAAAAAAAGTTTAAAAAGTTTGATGATGCCATATGGGTCATCAAATCTTACACATGTAAGATAATATATCTAGCTTAGAGCAAGGAGGTATAAATGACTTTTACACTAGATAAATACATGCCCTATACAATAGGGTTTGATTCATTCTTTAACTCATTAGATTCTTTAACAGGAACAGAGATTAAAGGATACCCACATTATAATATAAAAAAACTTAATGACAATAAATGGAATATTGAATTAGCATTAGCAGGATTTAGTAAAAATGATATTGACATTGAAGTAAAAGATAATGTGATGACTATTCATGGAGAACTTAAATCAGAAGATTCAGATTATGTTTATAAAGGAATATCTTCTAAAAAGTTTTCTAAATCTTTTACACTAGCAGAATTTACAGAATGTGAATCTGCAAAAATGGAGAATGGTATTTTATCAATTACATTGGAAAAGAATATTCCAGAAGATAAGAAACCAAAACAAATAAAAATAAAATAATGCCGATTTATTCTTTTAGGAATAAAATAACTGGAGAGGTGTGGGATGAGTATCTATCCTTACAGGATAGGACCAAGCCACTCAGAAATAAAAACATTGAGATGGTGATAACTGCACCCAACCTTTCCTTTATTGAAAGAGCAGAGCATAAAGGTCGTGACCAAATGATAGAGTCTGCTCGTAACGGAATGAAAGAAAGACAAATAGAAGAACAAGTTGGAATAAGAAAATCTCCTGATTGGTTAAAAGAAAGAACGGAAAGACACTTACAAAAAGTTCGCAATGTTAGTTCCTGATAACGATAAAAGAGATTTAGAAGTAACCGAAAAGCAACAAACTTTTCTAGATGCTTTATTTGGAGAAGCACAAGGTGACCCAAAGATTGCAGGAGAGATTGCAGGTTACGCAGATTATCATCAACCTTTAAAATCTTTGAAGGATGAAATAATTGATAGAGCAGAAAAATTATTAGCAGCGTTTGCACCAAGAGCAAGTATGGGAATGATAAACGCTTTACAAGAAGATGGTTCTACTCCTGGTGCATCTATTAGAATGGAAGCAGCAAAACAAATATTAGATAGAGTAGGATTATCAAAAAGAGAAAAGATAGATGTCAATGCAAAAGTAGCACATGGTGTATTTATCTTACCTCCAAAACAAAATGACTGAAGATAAAATTACTAGAGAAAGAAAAGGTAGAGTTATACCTTTAGGATATAAAGTTTCAGAAGAAGATAATAAAGTATTAATACAAATACCTGAACACATGGAACTAATAGATAAAGCAAAAAGTTTTATAGATAATAACTGTAGCTATAAAGAAACTGCAGAGTGGTTATCACATCATACTGGTAGAAACATAACTGGTATGGGTTTAAGAGAAGTATTAAAAAGAGTGATACATAAAGGGTGGTAGAAGAACCTAAACCTAAAAGCACTGGTAGAAAAAGAAGAACTAGCGTCAACGCTCCTCTTACTATTAAAGAGAAAAAAGCTCGAAAGTCAGCACAAGACATGCTTAGAGAAAAAAAGCATGAACTTGAAAAAGCACAAAAAAACTTTTGGGCAACAAAAAATAAACTCAAAGATATTGATGAAGTGTTCGATGGTAAGAAGCAAATCATTGAAGAAGATAAAATTAAAAGTTCTTCGCCTAATATCCAAGCTGCGTTAAAAGATAAAGATGTAATCTTTAAACCTAACGAAGGACCACAAACAGAGTTTCTAGCTGCACCAGAAAGAGAAGTGTTTTATGGTGGTGCAAGAGGTGGTGGAAAGTCTTACGCAATGTTAGTAGACCCACTACGATATTGTCACAAACAAAAACATAGAGCATTGTTAATAAGAAGAACAATGCCAGAGTTAAGAGATTTAATAAATCATTCTCAACAACTTTACTCAAAAGCATATCCTGGTGCTAAATGGAGAGAACAAGAAAAAGAATGGAGATTTCCATCAGGTGCTAGAATAGAGTTTGGATATGCGGAAAACTTAACTGATGCCTTACGATACCAAGGACAATCATATACTTGGATTGGAATAGATGAACTACCGCAATATCCTACCGAAGATATATATAATTTTCTTCGGTCTTCTTTACGAAGTGTTGACCCTGAGATACCTGTGTATATGAGAGCAACAGGCAACCCGGGAAATGTTGGTTCGCAATGGGTTAAAGAAATGTTTGTTGACCCCTCTACACCTAACACTAAATTTGATATAGATATTAAAACACCAACAGGCATTAAAAAAATATCGAGAAGATTTATACCCGCTAAACTTCAAGACAACCCTTACTTGATGCAGACAGATGATTACTATGCAATGTTAGCATCTTTACCTGAAGTACAAAGAAAACAATTCTTAGATGGTAACTGGGAAGCATTTGAAGATTCTTCTTTTCCAGAGTTTAGTAAAGAGTTACATGTTATCAAACCTTTTGACATNCCTAGAAACTGGATGAGGTTTAGAGCAGCAGACTGGGGGTATAGTTCACCTGCTTGTTGTTTATGGTTTGCTATAGATTTTGATAATAATATATTTGTGTACAGAGAATTATATACACAAAAAATTACTGCAGATATTTTTGCTAGAAAAGTTTTAGAACAAGAACATGGTGAATATATTAGATACGGAGTTCTTGATAGTTCTACTTGGGCAAGACGAGGTGATATAGGACCNAGTATTGCAGAGACTATGATACAAGAAGGATGTCGTTGGAGACCATCTGATAGAACACCTAGAAGTAGAGTAGCAGGTAAATTAGAATTACACAAAAGATTAAGACCTGACGAAGAAACAGGATATCCATCTTTATTTATATTTGATAACTGTATTAACTTAATTAGAACAATGCCTATGTTACCAGTTGATAAAAATAATCCTGAAGATGTAGATACACATGCAGAAGACCATGCTTATGATGCACTTAGATATGGTTGTATGAGTAGACCAGTTCATCCTGTTGCAAAACAGTTTCACGACTTTGGTGTAGGGCAAACTAGAGATTTTAAACCTGCAGATAAAGTTTTTGGATATTAATGAAAGATATTAAAATAGGATATAAAAATTATAAAATAAAAAGTTTAGATTCCATCGTATCTAAATGTAATGAAATAAACGGACAGTTTCTTGCATCAGATGGAACAATAGCTTTATCATCAACTGAAGATAATATATCTCATGCTAATACTTTAATACATGAAATATTTCATGCTATAGTATATCAATGGGCAATAGAACTAGATGATAAAGAAGAAGAAAAAATTTGCAACACTCTTGCGAATGGACTAACGACTGTATGTGTAGACAACCCTTGGTTACTACCTTACATACAAAAACAACTAAAAGGAGAAAAATAAAATGGCAATCATGAAACAATATAAGCAAGGTGAACTTCCTGAGAACATGTATGGTAACGAAGCCTCAAAGCAAGGCGATTCAAAAACCAATGTTGTAAAAGGTGGTTCTGCTTTTCCTGCTGACTATGCTGAAGGTGGAGTAAACAAAGACTTCCCTAAAGAAAAGAAAGCATATGTCGATGGAAAAATATTCACAATGGCAGACGAAAGAGACTATTAAGAGGTAAATAATGCCACATTCAAATACAGGTGGCTTGACTTCTGAATCTGATGAAGTAAATTCTTTATCAGAGAAAAAAGATGAGTCTTATAGTAATCTAGGATATCTTGTAGAATCTAGACTAAAAGAATCAGAACAAGCTCGTCTATATGACGAGAAAAGATGGTTAAGGTCATACAGAAATTATAGAGGAATCTATAGTTCTGACATGGCTTTTCGTGATTCTGAAAAGTCAAGAGTCTTTGTCAAGATTACTAAGACCAAAGTTTTAGCTGCATACGGACAACTAATAGAAGTTTTATTTTCACAAGGTAAATTTCCTATTGGTATATTTCCTACAACAGACCCTACAGGTATAGAAAAATACGCACACATAAAACCTGAAAATGTTAAAAATCCTAGGATGGAAGACATATATGGTTTTGAAGGTGATGGTAGAGAAATAACTCCTGGTTCTACTGCTAACGATATATTAAATGGTTTAGCAAATAAATATGCTAACGCAGGTTTTGAAAGAGGTGCTGCACCTGACTTAAAAACCATGCCACAGATAGGACCTGCAGAAGAAGCTGCAAAGAACATGGAAACTTTAATCCATGACCAGTTAGAAGAATCACATGCTATCTCAGTAATGCGTCATGTATTATTTGAGATGTGTTTACTTGGAACTGGTATACTAAAAGGTCCGTTTAATTATGAACAATCAGTGCATCAGTGGGCATTAGATGACAGTGGAGAAAGAGTATACTCTCCAAAAACAAAGTTAGTACCAAGAGTAGAAGCTGTCAGTTGTTGGGATTTATATCCTGACCCAGATGCNGTAACTATGGATGACGCTGATTATNTTATTCAAAGACATGTGTTTAATAGAACACAAGTTAGAGATTTAATTAANAGACCTTTCTTTAGAAAATCTGCTATAGAAGAATTATTATCAGGTGGTCCTAANTATGAAAANAGAAGTTATGAGACTGCATTATTTGATAGAGAAAATCAAGAAGAGTATAACAAAAATAGATTTGAAGTATTAGAGTATTGGGGTACTATGGATAAGTACCTAGTAGAAGAAGCAGGTATTGAAATGCCTGAAGGTATAGAAGATGATTTAGATGAAGTGCAAATTAATGCATGGGTATCTAATGGTCANATANTAAGATTAGTNCTCAATCCTTTTACTCCTGCAAGAAATCCTTTTATGGTATGCCCTTATGAAATTAATCCTTATCAATTCTTTGGTGTGGGCATACCTGAAAANATGGATGATGCACAAACAATTATGAATGGTCATGCNAGAATGGCTATTGATAATTTAGCACTAGCAGGTAATTTAGTTTTTGATGTAGATGAAACTATGTTAGTACCAGGTCAGGACATGACAGTATTTCCTGGCAAAATATTTAGAAGACAAAGTGGACAAACAGGACAGTCTATACATGGTTTAAGATTTCCAAATACTGCTCCTGAAAATATGCAGATGTTTGATAAGTTTAGACAACTAGCAGATGAATCTACAGGTATACCTTCTTATTCTCATGGACAAACAGGTATACAGTCTACAACTAGAACAGCATCAGGCATGTCAATGTTAATGGGTGCTGCTGCGTTAAATATTAAAACAGTTATTAAAAATGTAGATGATTATTTATTAAGACCACTAGGAGAAACTTTGTTTCATTGGAATATGCAATTCAATAGAGATATTCCTGAGATACAAGGTGACTTAGATGTTAAGGCACAAGGAACTACTTCATTAATGACAAAAGAAGTTAGGTCACAAAGACTAATGACATTTATGCAAGTAGCATCAAATCAGTTCTTAGCACCTTTTGTTAAGTGGCATAGTATTATTAAAGAGATTGCAAAGTCAATGGATATTGACCCTGACCAGTTAGTTAACGACCCAGAGAAAGCTGCAATCTTTATGAAAATGATGGGAGAAATGAATGGAAGTCAACAAACTCAAAGCATTGACCAACAACAAGGCGGTATGGCAAATACTGGAGGAGTACCTGCAGGAGCAGCTAACACAGACACACAAGGGTCTGGAGGTGGCAACATCGGAATCGGAACTCCACAAACTCCAGGGGAAAGCGGCTTTACTGCACCAAATACTCAACCTGAAGGAACAACTTAATAAGTAATGGCACTATCTGATGTACTAAAAAGATATGGAGATACAGGAGCTACTGAAGGTATAATGGTTCCTTCTGCAAATGTTCAATCCATAACTACAGAACAAGAAGTTTATGATTCTGCTACTGATGGAATCATGACTATCAATAATGAACAGTACATCGGACCAAATGCTACAATAACATATGGTGGTGAAGACACAGCGTATAATCGTATGTTACGAGAAATAGAACAAGGTGAACTACCACAGTTTGACCAATCTACATTTCCTGCAGTAGGCACAGGAATAATGGAATCATCTACACCAGTTACACAACCTGTAGACACAACTCCAGTTACAAAAGAACAAGAGTTTGACCCTTGTCCACCAGGATATAAACTAATTAATGGTGTATGTCAATTAGTAAACCCACAACAAGATGNAGGTAGAGGTGATAGAGATAGACCAANATTTACTGGACCTAAAATAAGTGCAAGTGGTGTNATAGANGGNTATACAGNAGTNTTAGGNAGAGATAGACCCACTNCAGGGAGATACGANGCTATAAGNNAAGAGTATGGAAAAGCAGTAGCAGATAAAGTTTTTGAAGTTAATAGAACTTATAGAAATAGAGGAGCTCAATTAAAAGCTATTACCGAAGAAGAAAAAAATAGAATTTTAAATGTTTATGGACAAGAAAGATTAAACAAAGATTATGTTGAAGGTAATAATGGAGTATTTTATAGAGTAGTTGCAACATCTCCAACAATGTCAGAATTAGCAACAGATGCTGCTATAGCAACTGGACAAATTATAGATGCAGCAACAGAACAAGGCGTAGGTTTTGGTAAAGCTGCATCAGACATATTAAAACAATTAGAAGATTTATTAGTTGATGATAAAGATAAAGTTGTAGAACCACCTAAACCTGAAGAAGATTCTACTATTGTTACTAGAACTGCAGAAGGTCCAATACAAGAAGAAACAACAACTGATAGACCTGAACCTACACAAGTTCCTACATTAACTATGGAGGACTTTGGTGGCATAGATAATATATCTGATTTAGCAAATACTTATTCTAGTGACTTTGGTGAAATTAATAAATTCTTAATAGACGCTAAAGACTTACAAGAGAGATTAGATAAAATGGAGGCAAGACCACCACAGTTAAAAAATAGAAATTCAGAAAAATTAGCAAGAAATAATTTAAAAAAATTAATTGCTAAAAATAAAAAAGATAGAAATGATAAAATAAAAGAAGCTAAAGATAATGAAAAGAAATTACAAAATGAAATAAATAATTCTAGTGAATCAGATTTTGTTGTTAAAGGAAAAACATTTACAGCACATAGAGATAGTAATAATAAAATTATAGGATATTCTGATAAAGGTTCTAATGTTGTTAATATGGCAGGTATGCCACCTATAGGACCAGGACAAAGAATTAAAACAAAATCAAAAGCTAGTGAATTACAACAAAAATTTAAAGATATAAGGAGTGGTAAGTAATTATGGAAGAAGAGATTAGACAAGGAGTTATGGGAGCAGATGTTCAATCACCTGCTAACACACCTTCTATGGAAGTTAAAATATCAGCAAATCAAGTATCAGATAATTTAAGAAATTTAGGTGAACAAGAAAAACAATTAATTACACAGTTAAATGTACCACAGTTTAGAGATTTTATGTCCAAAGTTTTTGGTTCAGAGTTTGGTAGATTAATGCAAGTATCTATTCCTGAACCACAAGTTTCACAACCCAGTGAAAGTCCTGCACCTACGCAAGGTCAGGGCATGATGACACAGCCACCCTCTGCATAGAGGCACTGTATATAGGGGGCGACCTGAATCCAACAGCACCCCAAAGGAGTAATAAATGGAAAAAGACGAAAACAAATCTGAAGTTGTAGAAGAAAAAAATTCTGAAGCAACAGAGGAAGTTGCAAATCCAACTCCATACAAACATCCTAATAGAAGTTTGTTAGAGAAGGAAAACGAAACAACAGCTACCGAGGAATCTAAGGAAGAACCTGACGAGGAGAAACCTAAAGAGGACCGCCCTGTAGGAGTAGAAGATGCCATATTTAAGAAGCGATATGACGACTTAAAAAGGCATTACGATGAGACAATCTCAAAGCACAAAGATGAGGTTCTCAAACTTAAAAAAGAAAAAGAAGCGATAGCCTCTAAACCAACTTTTAAATCTAAAGAAGAATTAGAAGAGTGGCGAAAAGACTATCCTGACATGTATGATTCTGTCATGCAAATGACTACTGATGCTACATTAAAAACTAAACAAGAAATGGAGGAACAGTTGTTACAAATTAAAAAACAACAAACTTCATTAGCTAGAGATAGAGCAGAAGTAGAACTTGCAAAGAAGCATCCAGACTTTAAAGAGATTAGAGAAAGTTCTGATTTCCATGACTGGGCATCTGTACAGGATAATACAGTACAGTCTTGGCTTTATGATAATACAGACAATCCAAACGCTGCAGCTCGTGCAATAGATTTGTANAAGTATGACAGAGGTCTTTCTACTAAGAAAGTAAATTATGATGCAAAGAAAGAAGCAGCGAAAGCAGTTTCTAAAACTAAACCATCAGAAACACCGACTGATAAAAAGACATGGAAGTGGGCTGAAATACAAAAAATGAAGCCTGATGTATACGCTAAGTTTGAGGAAGAAATTGATAAGGCTCACAAAGAAGGTCGAATCGTATAAATAGTTAACTCATATCAATTTTAATAACAACAAATAGGAGGAGAAAAAGATGGCTTTTTCTAAAGTATCAGGTAATAATAACTTACCTAACGGGAATTTTAGTCCAATTATTTATTCCCAAAAAGTCCAGAAGTTCTTCCGTACAGCATCTGTCGTAGAAGCTATTACAAATACTGACTACGCAGGTGAAATCGAGAACTTCGGTGACACAGTAAACATCATCAAAGAACCTACTATTTCTGTGAGTGCGTACTCAAGAGGTGCAGTTGTTGACACACAAGATATTGTCGATGACCAAATCCAACTTGTAGTCGACCAAGCAAACGCATTTTCATTTAAAGTTGATGACATTGAAGAAAGACATTCACATGTTAACTTTGAATCTATTGCAAGTTCTTCTGGTGCTTATGCACTCAAGAACGCTTACGACCAAAATGTAATCGCAGCGATGGTAGCAGGACCAAGCTCTTCATCACCAGACCATGTGTTAGGTGCTGATTCAGGCTCAGGTCAAGACCAAGATGTAGGTTTCGGTGATTCCGAAATCGACCCAGTTGACACAATTTCAAAACACAACAGACTGCTTAATGCGGCTGATGTTCCTGAAGAGAANAGATGGTTCTTAGCAGGTCCTGAATTTGTAGAGCANTTAGGTCAAGCTAACAGNAANNTAATGAGTGATACAACNGGTNACGCNNNACCATTAAGAAATGGTAAAGTGNTTNACGGTAAAATCATGAACATGGATGTATANATGACAAACAACTTTGCAGCAAGTTCAACNTCGAACTTCTTTAAAGTANTAGGTGGNCATATGTCATCTACAGCAACAGCTAATCACATTGCAAAGATTGAGGTAATCAGACACCCTGAATCTTTCTCAGATGTAGTTAGAGGTTTACATGTGTTTGGAAGAAAAGTATTAAGAGATAATGCTTTAGTCCTTTCACACATCTTAATAGACTAATAGGAGGATA
>FUFK010072601.1_pt1 | contig 38978 bp, 33 predicted proteins | sample 1021851 | NCBI WGS metagenome assembly FUFK01 (sample SAMEA51879418, study PRJEB19060) | metagenome
TGCTGAGCTGAGACTTTAAGGAGGACAGCTCTTTTGGGTCAGGCTGAGGCTGTTGTTTTAGTTGACTGAGCTCACGACTGACCAGTTGATGCTGTTTTTTGATATCTAGTATCATTTTTTCTAATATTTTTAGTTGATCATACATAGTCAGTTTTTATCCTTAATGAACGTGATGATAATGAATTGGCTTTATGCGTTTAATAATGCCATAAGTGACCTCATAATATCTATATCAACAAAGTAATTGCCATTGAGCTTATAGTAGGCATTTTGGGCATCTTTATACTTTGTCGCGCTTATTTACCCTTAATTTATTTTGAATCAGGATGTTTTTATGAATGATAATATCTCAGGCTGGAACACTTGGTCAGATGCGTTTGCAGGTTGGACGGATGTGACAATCAGTGAGATACATGGCTTGATGACTGGGCTGATGACCGCTTGCAACGCGCCCGATGAGGCAGGTTGGGCTGCTATCTTGAGCGAGCTTAGCTTTGAAGCTTTGCCTGACGAGGCGCTAACTTTATTAACTGAGGAGGCTGAGGACACCGTGTTTCAGCTCAAAGATAAAGATGATGCTTATGCCTATACGCCGCTAGTGCCTGATGATGAACATGATTTGTACGAGCGTGTAATGGCGCTGAAACAGTGGGCCAATGGCTTTATGACCGGTTTTGGTATTACTGATTGTCNTCTAAGTGCTGAGGAGAACGAGATGCTCTCTGATTTGGCGAAGATTGGCGCGATTCGTCTAGCCGAGGATGACGAGTTTGAGGGTGGTGAGGAGTCTTACCTATATATTTATGAGTTTGCGCGTATGGTGCCTGTCAGCTTTGCCACGCGCAAACGTAAATCGGTGAAGGAGTTGGCACTGATTGCCGGACTACCTATCGATGCTAAGACCACGAAGGAATTGCAAGCAGAAGGTAAGCTGCCAAAGCCCATGCCGCCAGTCATGGATGTGATGAATCAAAATAACCCATCGTAAGTAAACCGTTTATACNTCAGGTGAGCANTGCGCGATGTGCTCTGCTGCACATGGGCTGGCGGGTCTTGGCCGTATCGTTTATGTCAGCTCGGCCAAGCAACTCGGCGAGTGGATGGCGGAGATAGGTGTAGACTCGCCGCTGTCGATTAATGCGTTAGCTATCTCAGAGGTCGCGCCTGATATCCCTATCGATGGGCCAGTTGACGGCTTAGATGAGGAAGTAAAAGCCCTACAACAGCGCTTTGTTAAAAATAGCTAACCTCTTTTTTAGATAGGCTAAGGATATTTTATGACCATAACCGCTAGCAATAGTGATGCAAAAACCAACACTAATCAGGCTGACTACCCTACGCAAAGTATCGATTGGCTGACGCGGCTCATTGGCTTTGATACGGTCAGTCGCCATTCAAACTTGGCGCTGATAAAAGATGTGCAAGGCTACTGCGAGCAGCTGGGTTTGAGCGTTGATCTCACCTTTAATGAGGCTCAGAACAAAGCCAATCTGTTTGTTACCGTACCCGCAGGAAAGAACCGAGATATTTTAGATGGCGGTTTGGTGCTCTCAGGTCATACTGATGTCGTACCAGTTGATGGGCAGGACTGGAGCTCAGATCCATTTAAAGCGGAAATACGTGGCGATAAACTGTACGGGCGCGGGTCGTGCGATATGAAAGGCTTTATTGCTTGTAGCTTAATGGTGCTACCTAAAGCAGTCAAATTATCTAAAGCGGGTAAACTCAGTCGTCCGCTACATCTGGCACTATCGTTTGATGAAGAGGTGGGCTGTTTGGGTGCGCCGCTGATTTTGGCGGATATTGAGGCGCGCGGTATCACTCCTGATTATTGTATCGTCGGTGAGCCAACTTTGATGACTATGGTGGTCGCGCATAAAGGCATTGCGGTTTATCGTTGCCGCGTGCATGGCAAGTCTGCGCATTCCTCCTTAACCCATAAAGGCGTCAATGCCATTAGCTACGCCAGTCGTTTGGTCGGTTATGTCGATGCGTTAGCAGAAGAGATCAGCCAGCGTGATGACAATGATGCTATGTTTGATGTGCCTTTTTCGACCCTGTCGGTCGGTACGATACAAGGCGGCACCGCGACCAACATCGTACCCAATCTGTGCGAGTTCACCTTTGACTATCGCAACTTACCGCACATGACGCAAGAGGATATCGTAGCACCGATCAAAACTAAAATTGCCGAGCTAAACGCGCAAATGCAATCGCGGTCTCCTGAAACCGGTATCGAGCTGATACAAGAAGAGGGCGTACCAGCGATGAGTGATGATAAGAATGACGAGCTACAAGAGTTAATCGCAGCTTTGACGGGCGATGATGAGCGCCATAAAGTGGCTTATGCCACCGAAGGCGGACAGTTTACTAACGCTGGCATTCCGACCATTATTTGCGGCCCAGGGAGCATTGAGCAGGCGCATAAAGCCGATGAGTTTGTGGCATTAAGTGAAATTGAGCGTTGTGATGGTTTTCTGCAGAAACTGTTAGAGAGCTGTACGGTTAACTAGATCTTTATCGATAAGAAAATTGTAGCTTATGCTCATAAAGTCAAAGCACTTAGAGTATAATTAGGTTTGATCAAACACCGTCGTAATGGCGGTGTTTATTTTTTTAACATCAGTAAGTTTCATAATACAGAGTAGGGGTTGCAGATGTCTTGGCATCTATTTACCGTGTTTTTTATCAGTACCTTTTTTATCTCCGCGACGCCAGGGCCTAATATGCTGTTGGCGTTTCAGTATGGGCTAAATTATGGGGTGAAGCGTACGCTATGGACGCTGGCAGGATTAAGCCTTGGTTTATTCATCCTATTGCTGTCAACCTTGCTAGGGCTAGACGTTATCAGTCGTCAATCGCCTTGGGCTTTAGAAGTAATCAAAACGGTAGGNGCGCTATATCTCATTTATCTGGGTATTCAGTCATGGCNCGATGCTGGTGAGGGCAGCTTGATGAGTGATGCCAAAGAAATGGGCGAGGAGGTCGCGACCGATTATCCGACTACTATGCCATTTATGACTGATGAGAAAACACCGCAGCCGCGCTCACTATCGAGTGCAGCAGTTAAGGTGTCACCAAACAATATGACCTTATTTCGTACCGGCGTTTGGGTGTCACTGTCTAACCCAAAAGCTATATTATTCTTCGCTGCTTTTTTCCCCAAGTTTATCAATTTTACGGCGCCCCTTTGGCCGCAGTATATAATGCTGACTGTTGGCTTGTTTTTAAGCGAAACCATTTGGCAGATCATCTATACGCTTGGCGGAAAGCAATTGGCTGGCTGGCTTGATGTTGGTGATCGTCTGGCTTGGCTTAATCGTGCTTGCGGCGTGATATTTATGTTGATTGCTGCAGCTTTATTGGCTGAAGTGGCTAGTCATTTTATGGTTTAAAGAACACTATGGTCAGTTCGAAATAAAGTCGATACGCGTAATATTAACGTGCAACTGCTATTCATTTTCCTTGCGTGCTGTATCTTCGNTGTTTAGATGTTGCGCAGCTCTCATTGACAAGATGAATCCCAGCTGCACTGCATCGGTTTTAANGTGATTCAACACTATTAGTTACTCCATAAGATACGGTGATAATCATGACAGCCGCATACAAAAAAGCCGTCCACTATTAATAGCAAACGGCTTTTCTTATCTAAAGTCGTATTACAAACATTGTGTTAGGCCAAAACCTCAACTAACTCACCCTTAACCATATGCGGACTGACAAAGTCAGTAATACGGACGCTAACGAGTTTACCAAGCAGCTCATCCTTTTGCGCTTCCTCAAACGGGAACATCACGGTGCGGGTATTGTCCGCCGTACCTAGCAAGCAATCAGGATGTCGATCCGCTACTTGTTCAACCAAGACGCGAGTGGTGGTACCGACCATTTCACGGGTCTTTTGTAGGGTTGAGTCGATAATCACCTTTTGAAACTCTGCCAAGCGCTCTTTTTTGGTAGTGAAGCTAACATCATCAGGCAGCTCAGCAGCTGGCGTGCCTGGACGCTTGGAATAAATAAAGCTGTACGAGTGATCGAAGTTTAATTCTTTTGCTAAGTTCAAGGTATCTTGGAAGTCCTGATCGGTCTCACCAGGGAAGCCAATAATAAAGTCGCTCGACAAGTGAATATCAGGGCGAATGGCTTTTAGCTTGTTAATCTGATCAATATATACATCGATCGTATGATTGCGTTTCATCGCCGCTAAAATAGCATTTGAGCCACTTTGAACTGGCAGATGTAAGTGCGAGACCAGCTCAGGCAATTGCGCATAAGCATCGATAATATCATCAGTGAACTCGAGCGGGTGGCTAGTGGTATAGCGGATACGTTCCACACCGTCGACGTGCGAGACATAATGCAATAGCTCGGCAAAGCGGCAAATACTACCATCATCTTTTTCGCCGCGATAGCCATTGACGTTCTGACCTAATAGATTGATTTCGCGTACGCCTTGTTCGGCAAGGTTGTCAATCTCAGCAAGTACATCATCTAATGGACGCGATAACTCTTCACCGCGCGTATATGGCACCACGCAAAATGAGCAATATTTTGAGCAGCCTTCCATGATAGAGACAAAGGCTTTATAGCCTTCGACTTTAGGCTCAGGCAAGAAGTCAAATTTCTCAATGCTAGGAAACGAGATATCGATTGTGCCGATACGGTTTTTGGGCGCGATACCTTTTTGCTCATTAGACTGATCATACAGCTCTGGCAGACGGTGCAAGGTCTGCGGCCCAAATACCATATCGACATACGGCGCGCGCTTTTGGATGTTATCGCCTTCTTGTGAAGCTACGCAGCCGCCAACACCAATGACTAAGTCAGGACGTTTTTCTTTCAATTTACGCCAGCGGCCCAGCTCTGAAAATACTTTTTCTTGCGCTTTTTCGCGAATAGAGCAAGTATTCATCAAGAGCACATCAGCCTCATCGATATCATGAGTGACTTGCATACCGTGCGAATCGCCGAGCACGTCGAGCATTTTGTCAGAGTCATAGACATTCATCTGACAGCCCTGAGTGGTGACAAAGACTTTTTTGACAGGAGCGGCCGCAGAATGGGACTCTTCAAGCGCTGTTGCTGCTTGCGCAGCAAGGGTCGTTTCAGCAGTAGAGCTCGTATCGGTAGTATCGATACGCGGGTCAAATACAGTAACACTCATAACAAGACGTCCATGGTTAAACAGATTGGCAGGCTAAGCGCTGAAGACGAGACGCTGCAGACCAAGCACTAAAGATAAGGCGCGTATTTTATCATAATCAGTCTGTAAAGTGAAAAATAAGCATCAACGAATGTCATTCATCTACCAAATTATTTATAATAGTATCAATCGCTTATCATTTGCTCATCAATGACTCGTTATTGACTAATGACTCAGAACTGGAGCAAGAGTGCCCGCTTGTCATTATGTATGGTCACTATGTACNGTCACTATGTACGGTCACTATGCTTGTCATTGTGTACTGCTGATACGCGCTGCTAGTATGCGTTATAAAAGACGAGCAATATCATTTTGTTGTTACTGGGTACTATCCTGATTAGAGACAAATGGTAAAGTGATTGGTTGAAAGTTAACCAAATATAGTATGATCAATAGTATGATAAGTGCACTTATCGCAGCGCTAAGCATCAAATCGCTATACACAAGCCGCTAATTCACCTGATACTCATTTACTTGATACCAATTTACCTGATACTGAAGAATATAAAGAGAGTCCGTATGACAAAATTGCGCGTTACTCATAACAGCAAAGAGAAAACCACTACTAAGCACACTCTAAATTTACAGTTATTGAAGAGCGTCAAAAACAGTAAGCTGCGAGTGAGTGCGCTGAGCTTAGCGACTGCTATGGGGGCGCTTGGAGTATCACAAGTGGCTTGTGCTGAGCTGACTTGGGGAGACGGCGAGAGCTTTGAGCAAGAAGGCAGCTACTACTCAGGCAACAGCTATCAGCAGGGTAGTAGTGGTGTAGACTATTTTAATGCTGCCGCACAAGCGGAGAATAGAGGCGATATCAGTGCTTTGTTTAACTATGAGCAGCTGATGAGTGGTAGTCTGTTTGCCATGTACCCGACTTACTGGCGAATGAATTTGGATCTCAATTCACAAAGTGCAGCGGCTATCTCGCAGTTTGTGCGTCAATACCCAGGCAGTGTTATGGCCGAAAAGCTCGTCGCTGATTTTGCAGAGACCAAAGCCGGCGCTAATGATTATGCTTCCGTCCGTCAAGTGGCTAATCTGATTACTAATGCCGATAGGTCAGAGCGCTGTGCCATTGCCCTTGGGTTCAATAATGGCGGCGATACGATGCGCGCGCTGAGCGAGAAGTCTGACGTTTGGCTAACCACCAAAAAACAGCCTGCGCTATGTGATCAGCTAGCGATGGAGATGAATAATCACGCGCTTATTAGTAATAGCGATCGGGCCTCAAGACTGAAACGTATGCTGCGTGTCGGCAAGACNGGCGATATTATGGCGCTATCCTCACGCTTAGGCACGCCTATTCCTTATTCAGCTTTNAGCGAGATTCAGCTTAANCCTTCCTCGTTTCTTAGCCGATTCACTAAAGAGCCTAACAGTCAAATTAATCAATACCTTTATCTATATGCGATAGGCCGCCTTGCCGATAAGTCTTACCGCGAAGCGGCGATGCAGTTAGATTTTGATATCAAGCAAGACAATCAGCGCCGCGCTCGCTTATTAAACGATGACACGCGCCGCTACGCTTATCGCATTATTGGTGTCAAGCGTATGAACTATAATACCGATGATGGCTTTAATAGTGAGGCGGTAGATTGGTTCCGTAAGAGTCTGGACGATGATTTTAACTTTGAAGAAGCCGAAGATTATGCGATGGCTGCTATTCGTTTTAGTCGCTGGGATGATGTCGCTGAGGCGATCTCTCAGATGGATAGCGAGACCCAAAGATCCAATATATGGCAGTATTGGCTCGCGCGCGCTTATGAGCAATCAAGCGATGCCAATAAGCGTACTATAGCCAAACGTATGTATCAGCAGCTAGCAAAAAGTAATGACTACTACGGGCTAATGGCCAAAGACAAAATCGGCCAGCGCTTCGATGCCAGCCNTTTGGGCGGCAATAACTTGCCTAATATTAGCAGCGCTGATCGCGCACGCGTGATGCAAGAGCCAAGTTTTGCACGCGCTTTTGCACTGTATAATTCAGACGCCAATCGCTCGTTTGCCAATCGCGAATGGAACTGGGCGGTCAAGCAGGCTCGTGANAANCGTGATGATANTCTGATCATTGCCGCGGCGCGCGTAGCGCATGATATGGGCTGGCTCGATCGCGCGATTTATGCCATCGATAATGCCGATAGAGTAGACAGCTTGGCACTATCGCATCCGATGCCGCACCAAAGCGCGGTGGTACGCTATAGCCGAGAGGCGGGCATTGATCCGGCGTGGGCTTACGGCATTATGCGTCAAGAGAGCCGCTTTGTGACCTCAGCGCGCTCGAACGTTGGCGCTAGTGGTTTNATGCAAGTCATGCCNGATACNGCTAAATACATCGCGCGCAATCTAGGCGAGACTTATAGTGCTAGCCGCGCCAATAGCGGCGATACTAATATCCGCTATGGCACTTGGTATATGGGCGATATCTTGNGTAAGCTCAANTATCAGCCTGTACTGGCAACCGCAGGTTATAATGCTGGTCCTAACAATGCCAAGCGCTGGCAGCCGGTTTATGGCTCGCTCGCTGCAGATCAGTATGTTGAGTCTATCGCTTATCCCGAAACTCGCAATTACGTCAAGCACGTGATGGAAAATGCCACTATCTATAGTAGCTTACTAGGTCGTCCGCAGCCGATTACTNATCGTATGGGATCGGTGCCCGCAGCTTTTTAACAGCCTCATGGCTGCGCAATAGCGTTTGACGTGGTTAGTAGTGCATCTTTATAGCAAAAGCCATCAGCAAGTAGTGTTGATGGCTTTTTTTAATCTTTTTAGGATATCAGGCCGCGTTATCCTTTGCTATATCANGGGATAGAAGTTTTTAAAGTTGATTTACGTTTTTGCTATAGAGTAAACAAAGTGTTTTGGTAGTATTAGACTAATCTGTCTACATGTTATAGATTACTAGCTCTTTATTTAGTTAGCGTNCAAAAACAGAACGATAACTATAGGCTATTTTTATACCTGCTTCTACTGTTCGATAACTGTATATACCCTTTTGACTATGATAAATAAATATATAAATTTTATAAAGTATCAAGCGAACAGTCGTCAATCGTCTGTTTGGTTCCGAGTGTCTGCTACCTCAGCCAAGCTAGCGGGTCTAATGCTATTACCTAGCGTCTTTATNGCCCCTGCGCAAGCGGCAAGCGCAGTCAAAAGTGGTCAGCGGGTACTCATGGTTGAGATGACCCCAGCGTTATGTAATCTACAGCCAACGCGCGCGCGGATGCGTCAATGTTTAGAAGGCTATTCTTTTACCATATCTGGGCTAGATTTGGGCTATGGTGAGCGCTGTGGCCGCGGTAGTGAGCCGCGTCTAAGTCCTCTNCAGCTCAAAGTNGTCAACCGCATTATGCCGGACACGACAGTGCGNAGCCAAGCNTGGCATCGCTATGGGACTTGTAGTCCGCTGAGTGCGAACAGTTATTTTCGTCAAATTATTAACTATGCCGGAGACCTAAAGCTGCCCAGTGAACTGACAACAGGTAATAGCTATACAGTNTCCAAATCAAGCTTTCTTAAACAGATGATAAGACTTAATCGTGGTATGAGCNCATCTGACATNGATCTGATCTGCCAAGCAGGCAGTCGCCGCCAATCGATTTTGACTGATATCAATGTCTGCTATGAAGGCAATGATTTTGCCAGTTGTAGCAATGTCATCGACAGCTGCGNCAAAAAATTTATTATCTCTGGAGGTNAGTAATAGATCGCGTAGATAAGGATATAGAGCAGACCGCTCGGTGCGCCCGANAAATATAAAAATGCAATAGAATAGACAGCACGACTATGGTTAAAAAGTGCTTTGCTNTGGTGTTAAAAGCTTTTTCTGAGCATATTTTAGAGTGTGTTTTGAATTAAGCAGTCGCCTCTTCTATAAAACTCTTATCCGTATTCATTTGCTACTCTATTCATTTTAAATTGATTTTTNGGCGCTATCGAGTATTAGCGCTTAATTTGGTCCTATTATAGATGTTTACTTTGGTCGCTCATACTATAATAGTNCGCGCATAAAATGTAACAATATAGCGCNCAAATCTTATACTCGCCTGCTATTGTTCCTAGACGGTTCCCTAAACGAGGTGCTACACTAGCTCTCGTTTTATGCGCCTTTTGCATAAAAGTCGTGTTTAATTCGAGCCGTTGTGACTGAAAAAGCGACTACTTAATAAAGATATTGTCGAACAAGATACTGTCTAATAATCAATTGGAGAATACTCTATGAAACAGCCTGTACGTATTGCCGTCACTGGCGCTGCTGGTAATATCAGCTATGCTATGCTATTCCGTATTGCTTCTGGTGAGATGCTAGGTAAAGATCAGCCGGTTATTTTGAATTTACTTGAAATCACTCCAGCACTTGACGCCCTAAAGGGTGTAGTTATGGAGCTACAAGACTGTGCTTTTCCGTTATTAGTAGATATCGTGCAAACTGACGATGCCAAAGTTGCTTTTAAAGATGTGAGTTATGCNTTANTAGTAGGCTCGCGTCCACGTGGCCCAGGTATGGAGCGTAAAGACTTACTAGAAGCTAACGCTGCTATCTTCTCAGCACAAGGTAAAGCGTTAAATGAAGTGGCTAAGCGTGATGTTAAAGTCCTAGTCGTTGGTAACCCAGCGAANACTAACGCCGTTATCGCTCAGCGTAATGCACCGGATCTAGATCCACGTAACTTCACCGCGATGACGCGCTTAGATCACAACCGCGCTATTGCTCAATTGGCNGAAAAGACCGAGAGCACTGTCAACGATGTGAAAAAGATGATTATCTGGGGTAACCATTCGTCAACTCAGTATCCAGATCTAACCGCTTGTACTGTCAATGGTAAGCCTGCGTTAGACTTAGTCGATCGCGACTGGTACGAAAACACGTATATCCCAGAAGTACAAAAACGCGGCGCAGCAATTATTAAAGCGCGNGGTGCCTCTTCAGCTGCGTCAGCTGCTAATGCAGCGATTGACCATATCCGCACTTGGGTTATGGGCACAGATGGCGACGATTGGGTCTCTATGGCGGTCTACTCTAACGGCGAATACGGCGTTGCCAAAGGCTTGATCTACTCGTTCCCTTGTACTTGCAGCAATGGTGACTGGTCTATCGTTGAAGACGTNGATGTCTCAGCAGAGTTCTCAAAAGAGAAAATGGCTGCCACTGAGCAAGAGCTAAGCGAAGAGCGTGACGCAGTATCTCACTTACTGCCATAAGCGCTATAGAATTAAGTGCTGATTAAAGATACAAAAGCCTTGCTTGTATAGCAGGGCTTTTTTTTGCCTGCTCCGTTAACACAACTGGTAAGCTTAGATAAACTTTGACTAACAGCTTTTATCAGTAGGCTTGCTACAATAAAGACGTTCGCTAAAAAGCATTAAAAAAGCACTAGAAAATAAGTCAGATAATAAATAACCCTGTTAAAGCTTATATCAACGTTAAGGAGAAGCAGTATGTTAGGTGAAGTCGATTACAATATGAATGAACTATTCGCTCAGTTAGGTCTGGATAATTCAGATGAAGCGATTGACAAATTTATCGCTGATAATCAGTTAGGCAAAGATGAGAAGCTAGTAGAGGCTGACATCTGGACCGACAGTCAGCGTATGTTCTTAAAAGAAGAATGGAAAAAAGACGCCGCTTGGGTAGAGGTTATTGATGAATTAAATGTGCGTTTGCATCCTGATGCTTAGTCGTTAGAGCTTTCATTAGTTAGCACGTAATAAGTCATATATCAAAAAGCCACTTTAATAATAAAGTGGCTTTTTTAGTGGAAAGGCGACACGCGCAAATCTTGTTAATCTAACTGCTGCTCTCGCCAGGCCAGCAGGTCAGTCACGTCTTGATGAATGCCCTGCTTTAGAGCGGCTAAACCCTCATAGTTACGCTCGCCGTGCAAGTAGTGCAAAAAGCGCACCTGCAAGCTCTCACCATATAAGTCGCCTTGAAACTGCGGAAAATGCACTTCTAAGCGCCATTCTTGCTCTTTAGTCACTGAAGGCCGAGTACCGATACTTGCAGTACCAAATAGACTATGCTCTCGTAGTCCTGCTACGCCCATTTGCCCTTCTGCTGCAAGAGCGCTCAGTCCATCTGCTACGATATTGCCTTGTTTATCAAGACGGACCACGTCGACTGCAAAGATACCGTGTAAGGCAGGCTTTATCCGAGACAGCTCAATATTAGCAGTCGGAAAATCCATAGTGCGGCCGATTTTATCACCGCNAACGACTTGGCCCATAATCGTATAATCGCGGCCTAATAAGCGATTGGCTGCATCAATATCACCGGCTAATAGCAAGTCGCGTACGCGGGTTGAGCTGATGCGATCNTCTTGCTGCTCTTCATCCGTGACGGTTTGCAGGTCGGTGACTTGTAGGCCATAGTTCTGCAAAAACTGACTGTCACCGGTGCGATCATGACCAAAGCGAAAGTCATCGCCTAAAACAAGCGCTTGTACGTTTAAGCGTTTCGCTAATAGGTCGGCAAAAGCAGTAGCTGACAGCGCGCGAAAATCACTATCGAAGCCAGCTACAATTAACGTATCTACTCCAAAATCCGCTAGCAGCGCTTGTTTTTCTGCTAAAGTAGTCAGGCGCGCAGGGGCCTTTTGCGGGGCAAAAAACTCTCTCGGCTGCGGCTCAAATATCATCACCGCTGCGTTCAGGTTTTGCTCATCAGCTAAGGCACGTACCTTTGCCAGCATCGCTTGATGACCTAAATGCACGCCATCAAAATTGCCAATGGTTAGGACGCAAGGCGCTAAGTCAGTCGCTTTAACACTGTCATTAACAATATAAGGCGGTGCAATCAGTTGTTCTAAATAATAGGTATTCATAATTTACAGCTATGATAGGAGCGGTTGAATAAAAGACACAGGTCATGAATCTAAGAGCATAAAAGGCGTCAAGGGCTGCCATTATAAAGTAAAATAGCCAAACTCACACTGCAAACTATAGACCACAACNTATCCTATTAGGAGCGCTATGTTAGACAATGTCACCCGTCGTCACCAGCAGACGACTACCACTTCATTAGCCCCAATTGCACTAAATGATAAGTTTGCTGTAGGGCGCGCTAGTCTCAATGACCTAACGGCTATATTAGATATCTATAATCAAAGTATCGCCGGCAAACAAGCGACCGCTCAATTGGCACCTGTCACTAGTGCTGAGCGTGCCAGTTGGTTCGATGAGCATCTCAATGATCCCAAACGGCCCATTTATGTGGTCACTACAACATCAGCTGACTCGCCAGCGGTTATTGTCGCTTGGGGCAGCTTTAGCGATTTATACGCGCGTACCGCCTACCATATCAGTAGCGAGGTCAGTATTTATCTGCATCGCGATTATCACAGGCAAGGCTTAGGCCGCTTATTGATCGAGTGGATGCTCACTCAAGCGCCAAGTCTCGGTATTCACAATGTCGTGGCGCTAATCTTCGCTCATAATACGCCAAGCTTAACCTTGTTTCGTAAGCTTGGCTTTGAGCAATGGGGCTATATGCCGCAAGTTTGCGATATGCAAGGCTTTATCGCCGATGTAGTCATGCTCGGTATCGCGATTGACAATAATGTCAGTGAAACCGCGATCTNAGCGAAACAATAACTGCAACGAATAGTTGCCAACCGTTGTTTTAGTCGCTAAACCAAACTAGCCCAAAATCTTCCACTGACCGTTGACTTTGCGGAGCTGATACGTCAAAGGCGCAGGCTCGTCTTGGCCTTTGAGCCGCAGCTCACCTGTAATAGTCGCTTTGGTGTTATCAGCATTATATTGAGTATCGGTGATAGTCACACTCTCGACTGTCTGCTGAAACGCGCTTTGGGTATTGGCAAGCTCTTGCTCAAAGTTTGCCATATCGACCTGATAGTAGCCGGCGGCATCTTCGACATCACCGTAATATAAAGTGTCTAAGGCTTGTTTGACGGTATCCTCTGGAGTATTGGGCTCAGTAGGGTTAGTGACTAGGCTTGGCTGATCAGGAGCTGTAGTCACAGGAGTCATATTACTGCTTGGCATACTCGTCTCATTCGTGGCATCGCTATCGAGAACGAGCGTATCGTCATCGGTCGCAGCGTCATCTGCCATAATACCATCATCTTTAGCCGCTACAGCTTCTTCCACTGGAGCATTGCTATTAGTAACGACTGTCTGTTCGCTATTATCTTCGCTTATTTGTACTTCATTACTGTCATTATTACTACAGCCAGTAAGCAGTAGACTGGCTGTCAATAAACCTGTCNCCAGTACTAGTGGTTTTGATACGAGAGGGGNTGTCATGGTAGACCTCAACATAGGTTAATATAGGGTTTTAGTACATCAATCATTATGACGATTCTGCCTAGTATTGACAAACGCTACTTATGGCAGCGCTGCGCCTCAAGTTAACCGTGCTTAAGCTGACGCGGACGAAACCCGGTTATGAGCAAGACCACACCATAAACCACGGCGCCAATCACGCAAATAATCAGTAGCGCTACCAGTCGGCGCCACTGTGCCGAATCCGTTGGAAAGTAGGGCAGCATCAGATAGAGCGCTGCAACCATAGCGCTAGTTGCGATAATAAACTGCGCAAATAGCTTTTTCCAATGGCTATCAAAACGGAAAATACCACGCTTATGTAAGAAGTAATATAGTAAGCCGGCGTTAACAAAAGCGGCACCCGTCGTTGCTAGGGCAAGGCCACCATGCAAAGGAAGCTCAAAGAAGTAAAAAATACCAATAAACAGCACGCTAAATATCATATTGGCAAACACCGATACAATACCGATTTTGACCGGAGTCTTGACGTCTTGACGAGCAAAAAACGCGGGTGCAAAGATTTTGATCAGCATAAAGCCTAAAATACCGCCGGCCATACTGCGTAGCGCTAGACCGCTCATCTCAGCATCACGCAATAAGAACTCACCGCGTAAAAACAGCGCTTGCATCATCACATCAGAGAGGNNAAATAGTGCCGCGGCAGCTGGCAGACCTACTAGGATGATGAGACGCGCCGCCCAGTCGATGGTCTTTTTAAAGGTAACATCGTCCTTTTTGGCTTCACTAGCAGAGAGGCTAGGCAAAATAACCGTGCCAATCGCTACCCCAATCAGTCCTAGTGGTAGCTCACTCATACGTTCAGCGGCATACAGCCAAGAGACGGAGCCGCCGATCATTAGCGAGGCAAAGACGGTATTGAGTAATAAATTAATCTGGGTAACCGATACGCCAAAGATAGCGGGCAGCATCAGCTTTAAGATACGCTTGACGCCTTCGTGCCCAAAGTCGACTTTGGGCGCGACCAGCAGCTTTTGTTGCCATAGCTGCGGCAACTGAATCAAGAACTGCAATAACCCTGCGATAGCCACCGCGTAGCCTAAAGCCATGATGGGCGTGTCAAACATCGGCGCAAATATCAAGGCCGCGCCAATCATACAAAGGTTTAATAATACAGGCGCAAAGGCGGGAGCGGCGAAGCGTCCATAACTTTGTAGAATACCGCTAGCAAAAGCGGTCATCGAGATAAATAGAAGATAGGGAAAGGTGAGACGGAGTAAATCAGCAGTGACCGCAAATTTATCGGGCTGATCGGCAAAGCCTGGCGCAAATAAGGTCACCACCCAAGGCGCTAATAAAATCACCACTACTGTCAACATCGACAAAATCAGCAGCAAAGCCCCAGAGGTGCGACTGACCAANAGTTGTACTTGTTGCAGATTGTACTTCTCTTTATACTCAGAAAGCACTGGCACAAAAGCTTGGCTAAAAGCGCCTTCAGCGAATAGACGTCGCAGAAAATTTGGAATTTTGAACGCCACCAAAAACGCATCCATTAAGCCGCCGGCACCAAACACGCCTAGCAGCACTATGTCACGTACTAAACCCAAAACCCGTGATAGCATGGTCATGCTGCTGACGACCATTGTGGAGCGGAACAAGCGACTTTTTGCCATGAGAACCTTTTTTGTTTGCTGATGAATATAAGAAGGTCAAAAATTGACGGATTATAGCATTTTAAGACGCTTGATAAATGGATTGACTGTAAAATCTAGTCTATTATCAAAGCATTATTACTCATCGAGCTTGTTGGCTATCATTGAGCGCAGTCGTGCCCAGTCAAAATAGTCACCCGGATCGGTTTTACGACCTGGAGCGATATCGCTGTGTCCTGTTAAGTGCCGGCGGGTTTTGGGATAAGCTTTGTATAGCGCCGTGATGACTGCGCTTAAGACCTGATACTGAATATCGGTAAAAGCAATAAAGTCTGAGCCTTCAAGCTCAATGCCGATGCTATAGTCGTTACACTCAGGACGGCCTAAGTAGCTTGACCTGCCGGCATGCCAGGCACGCTCATTGAAGTTGACAAACTGAGTGATAGCGCCATCGCGCTCAATAAACAGATGCGCCGATACTTCAGCGCCTTTGATCGTTTGAAAGTAGGGGTGGGCATCCCAGTCGAGGGTATTGGTAAATAGTGCTTTGACATAATGTAGGCCATTGCTGTCAGTCTGAGCAAACTCATTGGGCGGCAAGCTAATATTATGAATGACAATCGTATCGATATAAGGACTTGGATCACTATCACTGCTATGAGGTTGAGTAGGTCGGTCATTTTTATTGGGCGAGCTCAGCCATGCGGCAGAGGATAATTGACCATTAGCAATAGTCATCGGCGTGGTGGACATAGTAGTCTCTGTTATAATGAGAAAAGGATATAAAAAATCAACGATAAAGTCAGCTCNTAAAGAGCCATTTGATTATAAAAATTTATGGTGAATAGTCAATTCAAGATGACATATCATACACGCTAGCTAAACGAAAGATAAGCGCACGCTTATCATCAGCAAACATTGATAACTGGTTATAAAGCGTTAATAAAGCAAAATACGAGAGACTAATCCATGTCTATAAATCATAATGTTAAAGCTAGTGTGAAAGCGGCAGCTTATCATTCAAGATATCTAACCAAGACAGCTCGCCTGCCGCTTGCGGTTGTTGGGGTGTTATTGAGCGCGCAAGTATCCGCTTTTCTACCGACACCATCGTCAGTGGTCGAGGGTGACGCACTATTAGCGGACGCCGCGAGCGCGGATAATATGATTGCTGCAGCTAAAGCAGCATCTACGCTCACATCACGCTCAGTCGCAGTGACCAGTGTTCGCCCTAGCGCTACTCTTAGCTTAGTAACTAAAGCCGCCNACACTGCTAGCACTAACAGCTTAGTGGCTGATAAACAAAATAAAAGCGCAAACCTAGCAGCAGAGCAATTATTAGCAACTTGGCGTCAGCAAGCCGCTACGCAAAATTTGGCTCAGCATAAAAGCTGGCGCCGGCTGCTTTATTTTCTTGATGATAAAAAGGGACTGTTTACTAAGGCCAAAAACCAAAGCACTATCAATGATCCTACGTTTTTTTTAACTGCTAATGGNAATAAAGACTCAGCCGCTGAGCTTGACGCGACGCTTGTCGCCTTAGCGAAGCAAATCACTATGCCAAACCGCGCCGACGCTACGAATGACTCGGTTATATGCCGCTTTCCGGCGCGCGTAAACTGGCTAGCTGAGCAGTTAGATATCGATAAGTCGTCTCTACAGGCCGACTGTCCAGAGCTAAAAGAGTGGATGGCGATGCTGGCGCCTGAGCAGTTATCTATTATGTTTGCCGAAGAGTATTTGGACAATCCCATCTCAGCTTTTGCTCATACGCTACTGCGTATCGACTCCAAAGCGAGCGCCGCTAATTTTACCCAGATCAATCACGCTTATGCCTTGAATGATACTGTCGATGGCGATCCCGATGATCCTTTTGTGCTTTATGCTATCAAATCGATCAGTGGCGGTTATGATAATCGNATTGAGATTGACCCCTATCCTGAGAAGCTTGCTAAGTATCTCAAAGACGATGAGCGTGATACTTGGACTTACCGGCTGGATTTGACGCCAGCGGAAGTACAGCAAATCATCGCCCATGTTTGGGAGACCAAAGATTTAGAGATCCCTTATTATTTTACCACTGACAACTGTGCTTCTGAGATTTTGCGCNTGATNGANGTGGTGCGTCCGCAGCAAAGCCTCTTGAGCTCAGCTGCCTTACGTGGTCGTGCCTTCTGATGTGATCAAGCTGCTTAATGATGAAAGCCTGCTAGCTAGTCGTCGTTATACCCCAGCAGATAGTAGCGTTAGGCAAGCGCAGCTTAATCAGGCCAAACGTTCGGCCAAACTTGGCTANACAACGCTTAGTAAAGATGAGATTAATAGTATTAAGTCAGAGACGGTCAATTCAGCATCCAGTATGTCAGCCGACGAGCAAACGCTATCGATGTTNCCGATTGCTACAGCGGATAACGACCCGATAGATCGTCATCGGCTGCAGCGCACTCATATCGGCACCGGTCAACGCGGCGATAATAATTATATCGAGATTGGTATGCGTGCAGGCTTTCACGATACTCTTGATCGGCCAAGCGGCTATCCACAGTTTTTTGATTTAGAAGGGCTTAAAGCTTCGCTACGGATATATGATACTGAAGACGACAATGTCAATAATGACCGAATTGAACTGCAGAATTTTACTTTGTTTCGAGGGCGCTCATTTAATCCGGACAATGCTGCCAAAGAAGGTCAGACNTGGGGCGCTAGCATAGAGGCCACGCAAATCAACGANGGCTCGCAGCAAGATGGCGCGGCGCATTTAGTTGGTAGTGCTACTTTTGAGTACGGTAAGTCCTGGGTATTTGGGCAGNCGCCNGCTGTAGATGCTGACAGCGGCAAGCTGACAGGGGAGATGCCGCAGCAGTTATGCTATACCTTAGCGACAGGAGCGCTACAAGGTGGCCGCGGTATCAATAAGGGCTATCGTGTTGGCGCTGGTGTCAATGCGGGCTGTCGTTACCAGATTAACAATCGCTTACGCGCGCAAGCTGAACTGCAATTACCATATTGGTATCATGGCAGCGATAGCGCTGAGGTACGCGGTCACTATTGGCAGCCGATCAGCACTATCGGCATGCATTATGATATCGACAAAAACCAAGCGCTACGTATAAAGGCCAGCTACGATTGGCAAGACCGCGTTGAAGATAATGACGATATCCAACTGTCTTATATGCGCTATTTTTAAGTGCTGTCAGCAATAGTAGTGGCAAGAAACTATGCNAAAAAAAGCTATGCCAAAAAAAACTATGCCAAAAAAAGGAGACGCTATGAGTACGCAAAATTTGCTGGTTATTGGTCAAGGTGATATCGGTCTACCCGTCACCAATCAACTTGCTACAGACGGCGTATCTGTGACGGGCCTTGCTCGCAGTAAGCGCGAGCATTATGATTTGCATGATCGTGCTCAGTTTATGCAAGCCAATGCTTTGCACTTGACGAGCGATCAGCTACAAACGTTTAGCGCGATCGCCATTATTGTCACTCCTGATGAGTATTCCGCCAGCGGCTATAGCGCCAGTTATTTAGCCATTTGTAAGCATTTAGCGTCTTTAGCTGATAAGTTACCTCAGCTTAAGCGTGTAGTTTTTATCTCCTCAACAGGCGTTTATGGACAAGATAATGGCGAGTGGATTGATGAGCATACCGCGCCTATAGAGCCTGAGCGTGAGGCCTCCAAGATAATCTTGCAAGCAGAGCGAGCACTACAGCAAGGATTTAATGATAAAGCTATCATTATTCGCCCAAGCGGTATCTATGGCCGCGAGCGCCTGATGCGCGTGCGAAAATCGCGCGAATTAAATAAAGAGGCCATTGCCGCTGAGCATTGGAGCAATCGCATTATGGATCGCGATTTGGTGACGATTATTGCTAAAGTGCTAACCTTAGAGACCACAGATACTGAACAAGCAAAGCTATTAAAGCCGCTTTATATCGCAACTGATTATCTACCTGTGACCACACTTGAGCTTGATGCGTGGCTTAGTAACAAGTTAGGCGCAGCCGCTGCTAAGAGGGATGATAATAAAAGACTAACTACCGGTAAGCGCTTGCACAGCAATATTCCGTTAACTTGGCTCAGCTATCCTGATTGGCAAACTGGTTATAATGATATTTTGCAGCATCTATAAGAGTAATTTTTTATCTATTCAACTTCAATGTAACTCAACTGTTTGGAGCCGCTATGACCCAGCCATTTACTTCTGATACTCGTTTACCGAATGCTTTGATTAGTGGGGCACAAGGTAAGCTTGCAGATAGTAGTGCTGAGGCCGCGCAGAGCGCAAGCTGCGAGCAGCCAGCTATCGTCCATCCTAACTTTGACCCTAAGCAGACACCACTTGATCCCGCCCGTCCATTGAGCGATATTCCAGAGCCTGCACGAAGAGTCAATGGCCAGCTGCACAGGTTTTATGGTAAGTCAGCGCATTTTTGCGCGCCAAAAACGCAGTCATTATCTAAGTGGCAATTGATGGCCTCAAAACCGTTTGCAGAGCATTTATCGCTACTCAGCGCAGCTAAGCTGATAGAACTGCCGGACAGCTTTTATCGCCGTTATCCTAAGCAGGACTGTTATCCTAAGCAAAATAGTGACCAAGCCGTATCACCATCATCGGCTAACCGTTTACTGTCGCCCCTAGATGAGATGGTTTTGCTGGATATGGCAGATATTCAAGACGCTATTACTCATTATCCCAAGCTTAGTCGTTATGGGTTTTTAGCAGAGCACTCATTTTCAAATGAGGGTTTAAATACAGCTTCAAAACCTGCTGCTTCACTACGCACCTTGGTCAAGCGTTATAATCCTGATGAGCTGCTTAGCAGTTTATATGCCGATGACTGGCAAGTGATTTTGCAGCCACAAGATTTTGAATTGGGTGAGGGCAGCTTAGCCACAGACATTATGGCCTGTAGTGTGGCGGTGCACGCTCTAAAACAATGCGCAACTCGTAAAAGCATTAATAAAAGCTATAGCGCTGAGCAAATTTGTCACTATGTGCGCAGCTATTTGTTAAGCCAGCTTTATCATGCGCCGGCTAGCCGTTCTCATTATCGGCAGATCCGCTTATTTGCCGGTCATATTATTGTCGCCGCGCATTATTTAGGCTGGGAAATCCAAGTCAGTCACGATGGCCAAGCGCATTTTAATATCTCATCGCGCTGTGGTCTGTTGACTCGCTATGCCAATATGAACGACTATATGATTAACGGCTGGTCAAGCTAGCTTTATCTACCGACTTACCGTTGACCACTTTTTTATTATGTTTAACGATTATCTATTAAGCAGTTATTACTAATTACCTAACACTAAAACAGGAATGCTCATGCCCGTTGCCAACGCCCCTGCACAACATACTACGCAAGCCTCTTTTTCAGCCCAGCAGTTTATCGAACTAGCCCTCGAGAACAAAGTGCTAAAATTTGGCGAATTTGTGCTCAAATCAGGACGAATTAGTCCTTATTTTTTTAATGCTGGATTGCTAGCATCAGGTGAGATGTTGTCATTATTGGCTCGAGGGTATGCTGATGCTTTGGTTGAGCAAATGGCGACACATAACACAGACAGTAGTGACACAGATAACGGCGATAACAGGTTAGTTATTTTCGGCGCCGCTTATAAAGGCATTCCATTTGTGGCTGCGACTGCGCAAGCGTTATGGCTGCATCATGGTATCAACGCAGATTGGGGTTATAATCGCAAAGAGGTCAAAACGCATGGCGAGGGCGGCAATCTAGTCGGCGCTGAGGTACAAGGCAAAGCCGTTTGGATCCTCGATGACGTGATTACTGCCGGCACGGCAATGCGAGAAGTAGTAGAGATTTTGCAGCAGGCAGGCGCTAGCGTTGCTGGTATCCTTGTCGCGCTAGACCGTAAAGAAAAAGGCCAAGACGAGCAGTCCGCTATTCAAGAGTTGGCAGCCAATTTACAAGTGCCGGTACGCGCTTTAGTCGATATTGATGATTTGATCGGTTATCTGGCTGATGACCATGGCACCCAAAACAGCCAACATAAAGACGCGACCCAACTTGCAAAAATGCAGCATTATCGCGAGCAGTATGGCGTTTAGCGTTTGCGCTTAAACACCTATCTAAACAATAACAAAAATAGTGAGCCCTATTATGAGTAACGACAAGCAAAAAGCGGACAAACCTTTAAATATACTGGTCATCATGGATCCTATTGAGCGAGTCAATTATAAAAAAGATACCAGCCTTGCAATGATGTGGGCGGCGCAAGATCGCGGCCATACGTTAGGCTATTGTCAGGTTCACGACTTATGGCTAGACCGAGGTCAGCTGATGATAGATTCGCAGCCCGTCACGGTATACCGCGACCCCGAAAAATTTTATAGTCTAGACGAGAAGACGACAGCTACGGTTAAGGATTATGATGTTATCTTGATGCGTAAAGATCCGCCCTTTGATATGCGCTTTATTTATGCCACCTATATGCTCGATCACGCCAAAGCGGCTGGCGTGCTAGTCGTCAACGACCCGCAAGCGATTCGCGATTGTAACGAAAAGCTATTTGCCACTTGGTTTAGCGAATATATGAGCCCGACGATTGTCAGCAGCAAACAAGCTCATATTCGTAAGTTTATCGCAGAGCAGCAAGACGTCATCGTCAAGCCGCTAGACGGTATGGGCGGCACTGGTATCTTCCGTTTGACCGCTGATAGCGCTAATATTGGCGTGACTTTAGAGATACTAACAGAGCTTGAGACCCTACCTATCATGGCGCAGCGCTATTTACCAGAGATTAAGGAAGGCGATAAGCGTGTACTGATTGTTGATGGTGAAGTGGTCGATTACTGCTTAGCGCGCATCCCGGTCAAAGGGGAGACTCGNGGTAATCTAGCCGCTGGCGGTAGCGGTGTAGCAATGCCATTGACCGACACCGAGCGCGAAGTGGCGCTAGCAGTTGCGCCTATCGTCAAACAAAAAGGGCTGATGTTTGTGGGCTTAGATTTGATCGGCGGTCGTATCACCGAGATTAATGTCACAAGCCCGACTTGTGTACGCGAAATCGATGATCAGTGCGGCACCGATATCGGTACTGATTTCATCATCGCGGTAGAACAAAAAGTAATAGCATAGTAGCGAAACACGCCTAAATTATAAGTGCTTAAAGTAAGCTGTTTTAGTGATAAAAAGTACTATATATGAGCGCGCGATTTCCTCTATACTAGGCAAATTTTAGTCAGCTGCTGTTGTAGCTTTATAGATATTACCAAAATAGATAGGCAGGCGTGCATGAAGACTCCGCATATATTAATGATGGCTGCTGGTACTGGCGGCCATGTGTTTCCAGCGCTCGCCGTAAGCGAAGAGTTGGCTCAGCGCGGCGCCGTTATCCACTGGTTAGGTACGCCAAATGGTATGGAAAATGGTTTGGTTAAGCCGCTTAACTATCCGTTTCATGCTATTGATATGCAAGGACTGCGCGGCAAAGGCATCGGCCGCTTATTAAAATTACCAGTGACTCTACTATCCGCGACGATGGCGGCGNTGAAAGTCATTCGTAGCAATCAGATCGATATGGTCGTAGGCTTTGGCGGTTACGTGACTGCTCCTGGTGGTATTGCCGCGCGTATGACCGGCACACCGCTTATTATCCATGAGCAAAATGCTATCGCTGGTATGAGTAACCGTTATTTGGCTAAGATGGCGAATAAGGTGTTGCAAGCTTTTGAGGATACTTTTGCGCACAGTCAAACCAGCCCCAAGCTGGAGACGGTGGGCAATCCGGTACGTAATACCATCACGGGAGTGGCAGCTCCTACTGAGCGTTATGATATTCATGATGATTCGCCGTTGCGCCTGTTAGTCGTTGGCGGCTCTTTGGGCGCGCAAGTGCTCAATGATAATGTCCCTAAAGCCCTAGCTCTGATAGACAAGCCTTTTGCGGTGCGCCATCAATGTGGTCGTAATAATGAGTCAGCCACTCAAGCAGCATACGACAATGAGGATTTGAGCCGTCATAGTACGCAAGTTCAGCCGTTTATCGATAATATGGCCGCCGCTTACAATTGGGCGGATGTGATTGTTTGCCGCGCAGGCGCACTTACGGTGACTGAGATTCAAAACGTTGGTATCCCTGCCATATTTGTACCGCTGCCACATGCTGTCGATGATCATCAGACTGCCAATGCGCGCACGCTAACCGAGCATGGCGCTGCTATTTTATTGCCGCAGTCTGAGCTGACGCCTGAGCGCTTGCGTGCGGAGCTGGCAGTGCTTGACCGAGCTAAATGTTTAGAGATGGCAGAAAAAGGTCATGCGCTTGCCAACCGCAGTGCTACTGAGCAAGTTGCTGATATTATTTGGCAGTCGTTGTAAGTCTGCCAGCCTTCTGACCTGTTTTCATTACAGACTTTTAGCCGTTTTAGTCTTCTAAAATATTTATATCTACTTTTTCTATTGAGAACCTTTTATGTCTACCTCTACTAAAGCTCTGCCGAAACGCCTGATTGAGATTCCAGAGATGCGCCGTATTCAGCATCTACATTTTGTTGGTATTGGCGGCTCAGGGATGTGCGGTATCGCTGAGGTGATGCATAATCAAGGCTATCAAGTCAGCGGTTCTGACATCAACGACAGTCTAGTGACTCAGCGTTTACAGAGTATTGGTATCGAGATATTTATCGGTCATGACTCAAAAAACATCTCTAATACCGATGTGGTCGTGGTGTCATCCGCGATTGACCGTAGCAACCCTGAGATTGAGGCGGCGCTAAAAGCCCGTCTGCCAGTGGTCCGCCGCGCTGATATGCTCGGTGAGCTGATGCGCTATCGTCATGGTATCGCGGTCGCAGGCGCGCATGGTAAGACTACAACGACTAGTTTGCTGACGATGATGATGGCTGAGGCGCAGCTAGATCCTACTTATGTGATCGGCGGTAAGCTCAACGCGTCAGGCAAGAACGCCGCGCTTGGTAGCAGTCGTTTCTTGATTGCTGAAGCTGACGAATCGGATGCGTCGTTTTTGACGCTGCATCCGATGTCGGCTATCGTCACCAATATCGATCAAGATCATATGGAGACTTACGAGAATAGCTTCGATAAACTNAAAGCCGCCTACATTCAGTTTTTACAGAACATGCCTTTTTATGGCTTAGCGGTCGTTTGCGGTGATGATGCTGAGTTATATGCCATGATAGATGATATTAGCCGCCCAGTACTGACTTTTGGACTTGAACCTTTTAACGATGTACAAGCGATCGATGTGGTAGCACAAGGCACTAAGACCCACTTTACCGTATTGCGCCGCGACCATGAGCCGCTGCGTTTAACGCTTAATATCCCAGGAATTCATAACGTCTATAATGCGCTTGCTGCCATTACGATGGCCACTGATGAAGGCGTGGATGATGACGCTATCAAACGTGCCCTACAGAAGTTCGCTGGCGTCGGCCGTCGTTTTGAACAACATGAAGCAGTCACCCTTGATGATGGCGATGTGTTATTAATTGACGATTATGGTCATCATCCCAAAGAAGTCGATGCCACGATCAAAGCCGCTCGCCAAAGCTTTCCTGAGCGCCGTTTGGTAATGATGTTCCAGCCGCATCGTTATAGCCGTACTCGCGACTGTTTCGATGATTTTGTGGAAGTGCTCTCTGCTGTCGATGAGCTACTATTATTAGAGGTGTACTCTGCAGGCGAGAACCATATCAATGGCGCAGACACCAAGTCGCTAGCTCGTAGTATTCGTCTGCGCGGTGAAGTGGAACCAACCATCGTTGACAAAAACAATATCGCGCCAGTGATGCAGCGTTTGTTAAAAGCCAACGATATGCTGATCACCCAAGGCGCAGGTAATGTTGGGCAGATTGCGGTTGAATTGGCTGCGAATCAATTGTACTTAAAATAGCTTCTGGAAGAGTCTGCTCTACCGCTATAGAGCGCCTCGCTTAGCCGTCAAAAGAACGTTAGGAATTCATATATGAACCGTCAAAACAACCAAAGCCTCAGCCAAGACAGCAACGAGCACAGACAACAAGACAATATAGAAAACCCAGAACCGGCACTAGCAGCCGCTCAGAGCGAGCAAGAGAACGATGATAAGCCAGCGTTGGGTAGTGGACAAATGAATAATAATGAAGCTTCCAGCAAGGATTCACAAGTCAAAGACGCCAGTGTGTTTGGTAAAGTTGCAGTGGTATATGGCGGCAACAGTAATGAGCGCACGGTTTCTTTAGATAGTGGTGCCGCAGTACTACAAGCGCTACAGAATCAAGGCGTTGATGCCGAGCATTTTGATCCAAAAGATCAAGATATCACTGAGCTGCGTGCTTATGACCGTGTGTTNAATGTGCTGCATGGTCGCGGCGGCGAAGATGGGCTCTTGCAAGGCGTATTGCAGTGGTTGGATATCCCGCAAACAGGTTCTGGCGTATTGGCCTCTGCGCTGGGTATGGACAAGGTGCGTACTAAGCAGCTGTGGCAAGGCTGTGGTCTGTCGACAGCGCCGTTTTCATTACTGACTGCGGATACCGACTGGCAGCAAGTGGTCAATATGCTCGGTCTGCCTTTGATTATAAAGCCAGTGCACGAAGGCTCTAGCATCGGCATGACGAAGGTCAATCATTTAGATGAGTTACCAGCAGCCTATGCTACTGCGGTACAATGCGGCGATGCGGTGATGGCTGAGCGCTGGATTACCGGCCGCGAATTCACTATCGTAATCATCGATGATGAAGCTTATCCGGTCATTCGCTTAGAGCCTGCTGATATTAGCAATTTTTATGATTTTGAAGCCAAGTACAATCGCAACGATACCAGCTACTATATCCCTTGCGGTTTAAGTGCTCATGATGAACAGCACTTACAAGAGCTAAGCTTAGCCGCTTTTCGAGCGGTAGATGCCAAAGGTTGGGGGCGTATCGACGCCATGCAAGATAATAATGGCAGTTTTTGGTTACTTGAGATCAATACGGTGCCAGGTATGACCAGTCATAGTTTAGTGCCTATGGCAGCCCAAGCGCGCGGTATGGATTTTGAGAGCTTATGCTGGCATATTTTGTCGCAGACATTGTAGAGTGTTGGGTTCTAGGTAATCTAAGCGAATNAGGGGCNATAACGTGGTCTAAGCTTGCTATAGCATAGCTTAGTGTAAACTTGTGTAAATTCAACACTCACAACTCGGGTTAGGCTATTGTTTCACTAGAAAATACGTTAATATTGCAGTGATTGTGTTGTTTTTGCTAGGATTGTCGGATTTTAACCTCAGTAGTATTCAATCACGTAGCCAATAACTGTGCTTTTATAAACCACGTTAAAATAACTTTATAAACGAACGGTCTATTGACGCATGTTGCCCCAGTAGCTAGTAAAATTAAATGCATATTAAGTGTAAAATCAATCAAGTATATGGACGGATGCAATTATGGCTCAAACTGTCGATGATGTGGCTGAGCTCATGGATAGTAAAGCGGATCGTCCAAAAAGAAGCTTACCACTTCCAAATTCGGCTAAATACTTTTTTACAGCTATTGTCGTTGCGCTATTATTATTGATATTAGCGATGGGCGCTAAGGCTCTACGTGATGCGCCGCCTGCTACCATACAAGTCAGCTCTCAAGGTCTGAGTCCGGTCCAGTATCAAAGCTTACAGCAAACGATGAGTCGGCAAACCGTTAGTAGCTTTTTTGCCAATGATTTGCAGTCCCTACGTGATATTGCCATGAGACTTGCTTGGGTCGATCAGGTCAGTGTGACTCGTGATTGGCAACGCGGAATTGTAATTACCGCGCTACCAAAGCAAGCGATCGCTAATTTTGGTACTGAGCGACTAGTAGATGCTAAAGGCGAGGTGTTTGTCCCTGTTGATAATAACGACTTGCGCCAACCTCAGTTCGCAACTTTACAAGGCGATATCGAGCAAGCACCGGTCATCATGCAGCAAATGCAGCAGATTAACGACTGGTATGCGCCGCTTGAGATGCAAGTTGAAGATATTATTTTGACCCCGCGTATGACTTGGTTGGTGCGTTTTGATACTGGTCTACGAGTGATTGTAGATAATGAAAACACTGCTCAGAAATTACTGAGCCTAAGCCAGTTATTAGCCGCGCAACTGCACGACCGCCGTGATGAGATGCAGTCGGTAGATTTACGCTACAAGAACGGCTTCACTATAGCGTGGAATGTGAGACAAGAGTCTGATACAGCTAGTACCGATAGCGCTGCGAATCTTTAGCTTATATTTTATTCATCTTTGTGAAAAGGATCTTTACTTTAGAGACATCTAAAGGATAATTTAACGAAACTCGTTAGATAGATTGCTTCGCAAGTACTTTTTAATAATTAATGGGGATGTTAAATCGTTCCCTGATTAGCGATAATTTGTCTAGTAACATGAAAAATACTGAAAACCTCGTTGTTGTCCATCTAAGCGCCACTGCAGTTTATGCTGTGATTGGCAGTGTTGTCTCTGCAAAAGACATCCGTATCATGGGTATCGGCCAAGTCAAAAACAACGACTTCTATCAAGGTCGAATCAAGCATCGCGAACGTCTACAAGGTGCGATAAAGCAAGCCATTCAAGAAGCAGAAGATACCGCAAACTGCCGTGTGCATAGCGTTTGGCTGACTTTGGCGACTCCTGAGCTACTCAGTAAAAACAGTAACGGACAGGTCGATGTTGAAGAGGATGTGGTACTGGCCAAAGACATGGTACAAGCCTTGTCCAACGCAAAAGCTAAAGACCTGCCTTCTGATTATTATCTCATGCACTGCTGTCAGCAAGGTATCTATATCGACGATATGGACTCTATGGTCGATGATGCTATCGAGATGGTTGCCAAAAACATCACCGTGCTTTATCACATGATGATGATGCCAGTGGCCAGTCGCCAAAACATCCAAAAACTACTGCAAAGCTGTGATGTCGGTATCGACCATATCGTCTTTGACGCCGTTACTAGTGCCGAGTACAGTTTGATGAGTGAGGAGCGTCAGCAGGGCGTCTGCTTGGTCAATATTGGCGCAAGTACCACGAGTATTTGCGTCTATAAAGAAAACAAGCTTATCTTTACTCATTGTATCGCGAGCGGCAGTCATGAAGTCACTATGGATATCTCAGCCGATGTAGGCATCTCAATGATAGAAGCTGAGAGACTCAAGAAGTCTCATGGTACTGTCGATACCAATAGCATAGACCCTAGCGCCTTCTTTTTGTTTAAGCCACAAGGTTCAAATGATGAGATCAATATCGGTATTTATAATTTAGCCCGTATTATTGAGGCGCGATTTATTCAGATATTTACCGAAGTGGCGCGCCAGCTCCATGAGGCGGATTTGATAGGTTTTATTGATCGCGGTATCGTCCTGACAGGCGGCGGCAGCACGATTAAAGGTATGGTGCCATTTGCCAAAAAATTATTGAAAATGCCAGTCGTCATGAGTAATACTCATCCGGCAATCAGTGCTTTTAACCATTTTGACAATGAAGATACCTTTAAACAGCTCAATGCTCAGATTAACGATCGCGCTTATCATACAGCTTTTGGCGCTTTGTTATATAGTCAGAGCGAGCAGTTTCGTCATAGCGAACAAAGCGAGCCTGAAGCTATTCAAGAGAGCCGAGTAAAAGGCACCTTCCAAAGAGTCGGTCAGCGTTTTACTAACATCTTCAAAAAAATACTATGATAGTTGAAAAAGATAGTTTGAAAACGAAACTAAGCTATACTTATTTTATTTAAATACATTTATATATAGTCCGTCGATATGACAGAACCTGCCTGCACTATGACGTGTCGACCCTTACGCTATTTGCAACTGGAGAACCCTTTTTATGTCAAAATATACCATGCCAGATGATAGTCAAGTTCAAGATAACGGCCAAGCGCGCTTCACCGTATTTGGGGTAGGTGGCGGCGGCGGTAATGCGGTAGAGCACATGGTACAGCAAGGTATCAGGGGCGTCACTTTTGTCTGCGCTAATACGGATAGACAAGCGCTAGATCGTCTAACCGCTCCTAATAAGCTACAGCTAGGCGCTAAGACCAATCGAGGTCTAGGCGCTGGCGCTAACCCAGAAATCGGTCGTGAAGCTGCAGAAAGCGAAGAAGAAGCGATCCGCGAGATGCTAGACAACTCTGACATGGTCTTTATTACAGCGGGTATGGGCGGTGGTACCGGCACAGGCGCCGCTCCAGTCGTCGCTCGTATCGCCAAAGAGCTAGAAGTACTGACTGTCGCTGTGGTCACAACGCCTTTTAAATTTGAAGGCGGTAAACGCATCAAAGCGGCTAAAGCAGGTATTGAGCAGCTGACGAACTTTGTGGACTCTATCATTACTATTCCTAATGATAAGCTGATGAGCATCTACGGTAATATCTCCATGCAAGACGCCTTCAAAAAGGCCGATGATGTTTTATTGCATGCTGTACAAGGCATCGCTGAAACTATCGCGCGTGAAGGGCTTATCAATATTGACTTCAATGATATTCGTACCGCAATGACTGCTAAAGGTCATGCGATGATGGGTATTGGCCGTGCTAGCGGTGACGACCGCGCGCGTCAAGCGACTGAAAAGGCAATCAAATCACCACTGCTTGACGATCTGCGTTTAGAAAACGCGAAAGGCTTGCTAGTTAACGTTATCTCTTCTGAGTCGCTATCTTTAGACGAGTTTAGCCAAATCAGTGAAATCGTTGAAGGCATCACTGATAATGACGACGCCAATATCTTTTATGGTTCAGTCATCGATGAGAAGATGGGTGATGACTTACATGTTACCGTTATCGCAACTGGTCTGACTTTGAATGAGGATATCCCTGAAGTGCCAGTGCCTTCGGTGACCAGCACGCAATCAGTAGATCCGAGTACCCATACGAGCGCTCTAAACAGTCAAAAGCAGACTCAAGCACAGCAGTATCAAGACTCTACGCCGCGTACAGCACCGCAAGAGCAGCCACAGACTAAGACCAACAGTATCCAAGATTATCTAAAGCGCCAGCAGAATAAATAACGTTTTAGTCATTGGTTTGTTCAGGCCAATAAAGAAGAACCAGCATTAAGACGCTGGTTTTTTTTGCTTAATAAGTAGCTAATAGCATGAATAAATTACAAAATTATATTTTATTATTAAGGGAAAACGTTAAAACGTTGTTATGAATGGGTCGAATTATTGAATAAAAATAAGGGTTTAGATCAGGTGGGTCACTACCAGCGATAAAGCTGCAGTCCTTGACTGGCGTGCTCTCAGCCATCTTTTTATGAATAAATATAGCTAAAATAGTAGTGACAATAAGTATTATCAATGGCTTAAATATGCAAATTAGTATTTTTTGGCTATAGCGAATTAAGGGGTACTAATGGTACACTAGGGCAATTGTAACAAAATATGTGGGATTACAGCCATGAATCAGAGAACTATAAAAACAGCTTTAGCGATCACTGGTACCGGTTTACATAGTGGTCAGCCTGTGGATCTTGAGTTTCATCCACAGCCTGTTGACACCGGTGTTGTTTTTGAGCGTTCCGATATACTAGGCTCAGCACCGATTCCAGCTAGTGCCTTTTTGGTGCAAGATACCATGATGTCATCTAACTTAGTATTTGGCGGTACGCGCGTCGGTACGGTTGAGCATCTACTGAGCGCTATTGCTGGCCTTGGTGTCGATAATCTACTGATACGAGTCTCTGCAAGCGAAATTCCTATTATGGATGGTAGCGCGGCGCCTTTTGTGGGCTTATTACTACAAGCAGGCTTTGAAGAGCAAGAAGCGCCTAAGAAGTTCTTGCGGGTGGTCAGACCAGTACGAGTCAAAGTCGATGACAAATGGGCTGAACTGCGTCCTTACAATGGCTTTGAGATGAACTTTGAGATTGACTTTGAGCATCCAGCCTTTGATAAGGACTTCCAGCATGCTCAGTTCCACCTTTCTACTCATAATTTCATCGAGCAGTTAAGCGAAGCGCGTACCTTTGGTTTTATGAAAGATATAGAAGCCCTGCGCAAGAACAATCTTGCTTTAGGTGGCAGTATGGACAATGCTATCGTCATTGATGAGGCAAGAGTATTGAATGCTGAAGGCTTACGCTTCAACGATGAGTTCGTTCGTCACAAGATTTTGGATGCATTAGGCGACTTATATCTTATCGGTTATCCTATTTTGGGCCGTTTTAGTGCGTACAAGTCAGGTCATGCACTCAATAACTTATTGGTTCGCGAAATACTATCTGACCCAAATAACTTTGAAATTGTAACATTTGATGACAATGTAACTTGTCCTATTGAATATTTGCCACTCTCTGGGCTAGTCGTTGAAGGATAAATACACGAATATACAGGATGTATCGCAACATTTACGCAATATTACATAGTTTACGAAATAAAAAATTCATAATTTTGAATATATTTAGTCGTTAAAACCGAATAAAATCGCTGAAAGTTAGGTAATACAAAAGCTAACAGCTATCAAAAAACGTACGATGATAATGTCAAATTAAAGACAATATTCATCATACGTTTTTTTTTGTGCAAAATTTTTTGGATAACGAATTAATCGCGACTAATTTTTAATATGTTTTTTACATAACTTTACAATGTAATCTGCAAATTTTTAGTCATTTATTAGCCGCAAAAGTGCTTTTTGCAGCTTTTTATCCGTGGTGACATGCTCAGCTGCCTGTGATATAGTCCGTTTTGTGTTTTGGCTAAGGGCCTGATGCACATTGGTTTTATTGGATTTTGAGACCGCTAGTTGTTCTGAAACTTTAGAATCATGAGCGGCAGTATGAGCTACCACTACGCTGATTTGCTTGAGTTGTTGAAATGTAATTGACTGCTCTGTTAACACTGATAAGTAAGCATTTTGTAAATAGCGAATGTGATTAGCCGCAGTTACTGAACCTACACTGAGTGTGAGTTGCTCATCGTTCAGACCGACAACCCAGCAGGTATTAAGAATCTCTTCTGGTAGACAATCTGCCAATAGTTTTTTTATCTCAGTGGTTGCTTGCGTAAAAACACGCATATTATCGCTCAAGCTTCGAGGTAGTGCGCTACCAGCAAATGCTTGATGATCGATAAGTTGGGCAAGTCGATTAGGCTGTTTTTTTGACATCGTGTTGCTCATTGCAAGATATAAGGTTAAAGCGGACAATCTACGAGGCGAATGACAAAACTAGTAATGATGCTAGTGTCGGGCGCTTAAGACTAGAGTGTTAGCTGCTATACCTAGGATTTTATCATGATTGTTTAATGGTTATATCCTTTAAATGAATTGATGCTTCGTTATGGATGACGAGCGCTCTTGTATTAACTATAGGTAGTAAATTTATGAAACAAGCTTTATTAATTTTGTCAGTACTAGGAATGGGCATAGCACAAACAAGTGGTGCTGCCGAAACGACCTTTCAATCAAATAATACCTTGACTCATACCATCACAAATATCACGGCTGCTTCGAACTACGGTTCTAGCCAGAATATTTATAGCACCAACAGTGGCGCTCGCGTTTATAGCAATGACGAAATCAGTCAAGCTATTGATAACCTAAGCGAGCACGCCAAGCAAAAAGAATATCAGTTAGCATCACTAACTAGCCGTTTAGCGTACGAGCGCGAACAGCAAATCCGCAGTAGTATCCCAGATAGCAATTCAGCGCCAGCTCGCGCTGCAGCGCGTGCAGCAAGAGCAGCGCACGCTAGAAGTACAGGCTACTGTGCCCGTTATGTGCGTAAAGCGCTACAGTCTGCCGGTTACGAGTTTACTCCAAACCCATCTGCTTATCAGTATGCGACGCGTGGCACTCTAGCGAAAGCCGGTTTTACTAAGATCAGCAACGACATGCAGCCGCAAGTAGGTGATGTCGTGGTGTTTGATCGTACCTCAAGACGCCCGCACGGTCATATTCAAATATTTGACGGTAACGGCTGGGTCTCAGACTTCCGCCAAAAAGGTATCAGCCCATACAGCGGTGTCCATAGTTATACCACATGGCGCGACTCACAATACGTAGATGATGCCTCAGATCGTGGTATCTATCTTGCGATGGCTGACGAGTAACTGCTACTATATTTGTAGTCAATTATAATCTAGCTATCGTTAGTTCAGCAAAAAACCCAGTAATGATCTAAATGACATTGCTGGGTTTTTTATGCGGCATCTCATGCTACGCCTATGAGTTTTATCATCTTTTAGATCTGCTAAGTCATTACTCTTTATCCAGCTGCAGCTTTGACCAGTGCTGGCGCTGATGAAAATCGGCTGGCGTGGCGTGCTCAGTTGCAAAGTAAAGTGGCGTGCCTGCGAAGTTGAGAATGACGCATGGATGTATCAAGGCAGTCGAGTTAGAATTGAGTATGCGCGGCATAGAGTCAGGTAGCATATCTAATGCGATTGAGAATTGGCGCTGTTTCAATAACGAATCACTACTTGCTAGTGTTTTATTATGCCATTGAATATGGACGGGATGTTGACTGCCTTTTATCAATAAGGGTATGGGCGGCAGCGTAACAGGGGTACGGTAGTCCATAAACTGATAGACAGCATATTGACCATTTGGACTGGCATTTATCTCCACATAACTTGCCGCGTTATTGGTTATAAAACACTCTAAGCAAGTCTGCTGCCATAGATAATCTGCAAAGCCGACTTTTTGTTTATTCCAAAGCGGCCATTGCAACTGATCCAATAAGGTCATCGACGGCAGCTTAACCTCATAGCGGAGGCTTAAGCTGGTATTCATATCGCTACTTATTGTATTTAGCGTATCGCTGTCAGCATTCGCTGAGTCCATAATCGTAGCCGTTACTTTAACGATAATTTGCTGTAACTGGGAAACGGACACACCGATCTTTTGAGCATCACTCACTAAGCTATCGTTTGCAAGCTTAAGAATAAAAGTCTGACTCATATTATGGATTGCCTTATCGTAAATAGGTTAAATGCTGACAACTCGCTGAGCGGCCAAAAAATATAGCAAAAGTAGAAAAGTAAAAATGACAAAAGCCGCAAGTGTCATCAGCTGCGGCCTTTAAGATAAGTCTATAAAGAGTATTAAATCATCACTCTTTATGCATTACTGAGCATAACGGGCTAAGTTAGATAGCTTAGGATTGGCGTTTGGGTTTTGGCGTAATAACAGCGCCATACGGCCGATAGTGTGAATCACATTGGCATTCGCTGTAGTCGCAATCTCAGTGCTCACGATATCACGCTCATGCTTAGTGCCTGCTGGCAGCTTCACTTTAATCAGCTCGTGATCGCTCAATGCTCTATCAATCTCTTCACTAATGGCAGGGGTGATGCCTTTATTGCCGATCATAACGATAGGCTTGAGCTCGTGGCCAATACTTTTTAGGCGTTTAATGGTTTCATTATCAAGTTGCATAACATTCCTTATATCAATATAAATAAGTTTTAGTGTCTGTATCAACGACAGAGTACACCGGCGCAGTACAAACGATATCATCAAAAATTTAATGCGTATTATAAGCAATATGAGACTATCTTGCTTGAATTCATTAGGATTTTGGACGATTTTAGGTGAGGGAAATGTTAAACTAAGCGTCTTAACTTGGTTTTTGTAGCGCTTTTTTGTGATAGGTATAGGAGCAAGTATTTTGGCTACGCGTATTGAAAATAAAAAACTCTCAAAAAGTAGCCGTGCTTGGATGAAAGAGCATCTTGATGACCACTATGTCAAGCAAGCGCAAAAAGACGGCTATCGTGCGCGCGCCGCTTATAAACTGTTAGAGATCAATGACAAAACCCAGACTATCACTAAAGGGATGACCGTAGTCGATTTGGGCAGTGCGCCGGGGAGTTGGTCGCAAGTAGCGAGTAAGCTAGTAGGCGACACTGGCACCTTGATAGCTTCTGATATTTTACCGATGGATGCTTTGGCTGATGTCACTTTTATCCAAGGTGATTTTCGTGAGGCTGAGGCTTTTGACGCGATTATGGCGCAAGTGGGTGATAGCCAAGTCGATGTGGTGCTATCCGATATGGCCCCTAATACCGCGGGTAACAGCGCGGTCGATCAACCACGCATGATGTATCTGTGTGAGTTGGCAGTAGATTTTGCCTTAGCAACTTTGCCTAAAGGCGGCGCGCTGATTATGAAAGTCTTCCAAGGCGAGGGCACACAAGAGCTTAGGCAGCAAATGCAGCGCGACTTTAGTAAGGTTCGCAGTATCAAACCGGCTGCTTCTAGACCACGCTCCAAAGAGATGTTTTGGATAGCGATTCGATAGTTTTGAACAAGATTTAAGCGCTGCTAGTGTTGCTACAATAGTTAACTGAAAAGTGATATCTAGTGGTTGAATTGTACCGATTAAAACCATATATCGTGGTATATTAGCTTTGTTTTAAGCAATTATTAAAATGAAGTCGCCTTAGAGTAACGGGTTATTTATATTAGTTTTTATCTTTTAATCAAGGTGTTTAGTCACCATATACTATATATAGTCCACACAAAGACTGAAATAAATAATAGGTTAACGCTTTGAAGGCGTCACGTGTCGAGTTGACACACCAATAAGTAGGGATGGGAAAGCTTGTGAGCGACATGGTAAAAAATACCTTATTGTGGCTGGTGGTAATCGGCGTTCTAGTGCTAGTGTTTAGCGGCTTTGATCAATCATCAGAGCCTGATAACCTTAACTACTCTGAGTTTGTGACCGCAGTGTCAGAAAGTCAAGTAGCTAGCGTTGAGATCGACGGTGAACAAATCACTGGTGAGAAGAAAAATGGCTCAACATTTGAGACCATTAGACCGGCTGTGGCTGATGAGCAGTTAATGCCAATGCTGCGTGAAAATCAGGTCGAAGTAGAAGGCACAGCACCAAAACGCCAAAGCATACTAATGCAGCTATTGATTGCTAGTTTCCCGATTCTATTGATTATCGGTCTCTTCTTATTCTTTATGCGTAATATGCAAGGCGGCGCTGGCGGTAAAGGCGGTGGCCCTATGAGCTTTGGTAAGTCAAAAGCCAAAATGCTGAGCGAAGATCAGATCAAGGTTAATTTTACTGATGTTGCAGGCTGCGAAGAAGCCAAAGAAGAAGTCGTCGAAGTGGTTGAATTCTTGCGTGACCCTGATAAGTTCACTAAGCTTGGTGCGACTATTCCGCGTGGTATCTTGATGGTCGGTCCTCCAGGTACCGGTAAAACCTTGCTAGCTCGAGCTATCGCTGGTGAGGCCAAAGTACCGTTTTTCTCAATATCAGGTTCTGATTTTGTGGAGATGTTCGTTGGTGTGGGTGCTTCGCGTGTTCGTGATATGTTCGAACAAGCAAAAAAGAGTGCGCCTTGTATCATCTTTATTGATGAGATTGATGCGGTCGGTCGTCATCGCGGCTCAGGTATGGGCGGTGGTAATGATGAGCGCGAGCAGACACTGAACCAATTACTCGTTGAAATGGATGGTTTTGAAGGTAATGAAGGGGTGATTGTCATCGCCGCGACTAACCGTGCTGACGTNCTCGATAAAGCGCTACTCCGTCCTGGCCGTTTTGATCGTCAGGTACAAGTAGGCTTGCCAGATATCAAAGGCCGTGAGCAAATCCTAAAAGTACATCTGAAGAAACTGCCAAATACGATCAGTGTCGATGCGCGAGCTTTGGCTCGTGGTACACCTGGCTTTACTGGTGCTCAGCTTGCTAACCTCGTCAACGAAGCCGCACTATTTGCCGCGCGCCGTAATAAGCGCAGCGTCGATATGAATGACTTTGAAGATGCCAAAGACAAGCTCTATATGGGTCCTGAGCGCAAATCTATGGTGATACGTGAAGAAGAGCGTCGCGCCACCGCTTATCATGAAGCAGGTCATGCCTTAGTTGCTGAATTACTACCGGGTACTGATCCGGTGCATAAGGTAACGATTATGCCGCGCGGATTTGCTCTAGGGGTTACTTGGCAGTTGCCTGAGCATGATCAGACAAGTATGTATAAGTCAAAAATGCTCAATGATATCGCTATTTTGTTCGGCGGTCGTATCGCTGAAGAGGTGTTTATCAATCAGATGTCGACTGGTGCTTCTAATGACTTTGAACGTGCGACTAAGATGGCACGAGCAATGGTGACTAAGTATGGTATGTCAGATGCGCTAGGTATCATGGTCTATGAAGACGATGATAGCTCGCAAGGGTACTTCGGCGGCGGTGGTCGGACGATTTCTGAAGCCACGCAGCAAAAGGTCGATGACGAAGTTCGCCGGATGTTAGAAGAGCAATATGACATCGCGCGTGAATTAATCGAGGCAAATCAAGATAAAATGCACGCTATGGTAGACGCGCTTATGAAGTGGGAAACGATTGACCGTGATCAACTGCAAGATATCTTAGCTGGCGAAGAGCCACGTCCACCGAAAATTTATCAGCATAACGAAGTTAATTTATCAAAAGATAGAGAGAAGCCTGAAGGTACCATTCCGCCGCCACTACCAGCGATGTAATGACTTGGTATAATGGATATAAAATCATTGAAATTAAGAAGCCCTTTTCATAAAGGGCTTTTTTTGGGTTAAAAATTAGAGATGTAATACCCCAATCCTAATGTAGGAGCTGAATGTCGTAATAAAAGGTTTAGACTCCGTTCTTAGGAATTGTAAAGGTTAGACAGACTTTAGGAGTACCACTCATTTACTGATATGATAAGCTAAAAATTAATGGTGCTTAATTAATAAATTTTATCTACATGAGATCAGTTATGCCGTTGTTTCAGCCCTTACCTGCTTATAGTATCCGCATACGTCACAAAACATTAGACTTATCGAAGCCGCAAATTATGGGTATTTTAAATGTGACCCCAGATTCGTTTTCGGACGGTGGGCAGTTTAATGCTGTAGACAGTGCTCTAAAACGAGCGCAGGAAATGATCGCAGCAGGTGCCACTATTATCGATATCGGCGGTGAATCCACACGCCCAAATGCTGAGGCAGTAGCGACAGACGAGGAGATAGCTCGCGTCATACCAGTAGTTGAAGCGATTCGCGCACACTGCGGTGATGAGATATGGTTATCGATTGATACCAGCAGCCCACAAGTGATAGAAGCGGCATTCGCAGCTGGCGCAGATATTTGGAATGATGTCCGTGCGCTCAAACGTGAAGGCGCGGCTGCCATGGCCGCTAAGTTAGATATTCCGGTGATGCTGATGCACATGCGCGGTGAGCCGGCAACCATGAACAGCTTAGCGCAGTACGAGGATGTGGTCAGCGAGGTAATGACGGAGCTTGCAGCGCGTGTAGAAGACGTGACTAGTCTTGGCGTCAAACGTGCTAATATAATCCTAGATCCAGGATTTGGCTTCGCTAAAGATTACGCACATCATTGTGCGCTGTTGACTCAGTTAGCAAGTTTGCAAAGCTTAGAGCTACCGCTGATGTTTGGTATTTCACGTAAGCGTTTTTTGGCAGAAGTACTAGACAAGAGCAATATAGCCCGTTATAAAAACTCCAAAGCTATCGAACGTGATATAGCGAGTACGGCAGCTGGTTTATTTGCACTACAACAAGGCGCGAGTATCATACGCACCCATAATGTGGCGATGATGCAGCAAGCCGTAGCACTTTGGCAGCAGCTCACAGACTATAATCATTTATCAGCTTAGCTTAAACAAACGATGCTTAACATTTAAGACGGCACTTATAGTTAAGTATGGAAAAGATGTAGCGAAACTGGGATGAATTTTTTGCAGCCTCTGTCGACGTAGGCACAGCAAGCCAGAAAAATTTATACCAGTTTCGCGTATTAGGGCGTATTGAACATTCACAAATGCGCACCGCTGATCGCTACTAGTTAATCAAAGCTGTGTTCTAGTCGCCGTTAAAATTGCAGATAATGCTTATTGCATTGGTTAGCTGATTTTATTTAAACAGTCGCAACGACTAGGGCGATTTTAGCATCAGCCC
>FUFK010066929.1_pt1 | contig 38974 bp, 54 predicted proteins | sample 1021851 | NCBI WGS metagenome assembly FUFK01 (sample SAMEA51879418, study PRJEB19060) | metagenome
GTGGACGTATCGCTGTGACTAAACGTAGTGCCAGACAATGACAGACCAGAACCCGCCGTATATGTCGTGTTGGTGTCCGTATCTGTCCAAGGAACATTGACGAACATCTTCCCGCTAGACAGTTCGACGGGGTAGTTTTTGCCGTTCTCGGCGTAACCAATCTTTACCAGACCCAATGTGCTAGATGTCGCTTGGCTGTACGTTGTGTTTGTGTCCGTCCAAGGCACATTCACGAACATCTTTTCACTGGACAATTCGACAGGATAATTCTTGCCGTTTTCTGTATAGCCAATCTTCACACCACCACGCGTCGATGATGACGACAATGGCAGTGAATAATTGTTTGCGCTTGCAGCGATCCCGTCTAGCTTGGAGCCATCAGTCGCAATGTCACGACCATCAACCGTGCCAGTGACACTGATGTTACCCGTCACAGATGCGCCTGTGGCAGACACAGTTACCTTGTCAGTGCCGTTGTGCTGTAAACGGCTAAAGTCTGCGTGTGTGGCTGTAATCGACACTGTAGCCTGCCCTGCAAGCGTTATAGCCGCATCGCTGTTGCTACTCTCTGTCGGTGAACGTGTAAGGGTTGTGCCTGATGACGNATATGTNCCNGTNCCNATCTCAAAGTTTGNNCCTTCTTCGATCACATATTGGACAACATCACCATTAGCCACACCAGCATCAGCGAAAGACTGAAAGCCGTTTGAGGCACTGCCAAGCGTAATGGTGCCAGTGCCAGTGGTGGTGGTTGTCATCTTGGCTCTGTTAAAAAGTTTAGCCATGATGACCCTCCATTATGCCATTGTTAGGATGCCGTTTGATCCAATGTCGATTGTAAACGTGTCGCCATCGTTTAGCGTCAGCGATGTACCATAGTCGTAATAGCCTATCACTGGATCGCTTGCCGCTGTCTCATTGTAAATCACAACATAACGGAACGCTGCTACTGAACCGCCAGACGCGGTAAGCGTCAAGTCATCTGCTGACAGCTTGTATGTGCCTGATGACTGTGTGCTTGTCACGTTAGACAGTGTGCGCGATGACAGGTTAGTGTAACTAATCTGCGAAATGTTCGACAAATTGCCGTTACCATCTGCTGTGACGTCCGTACCTGATGTCGGGTTTGTGTTAGACAAAGCAACTGAAAGAGTATCACTGTCTAAGTCCATTGCGTTCGCCATGTTTTTGACGAAATCGTTTACCTTTGTAAAACTAGCCATTTAGTAACTCCTAATTTTGATACGGNGGCCAGAACCACCAGACTTGGCCTTGTCATTGTCCATGTTTATAGCATCTATTGCGCTCTGAAACAACGCTGCCCATGTTTGCATCCGTGCATCCTCGCCCAAGAAGGGCGCAGAATGGATCAATGCCCCGTATAAGTACGCATCTGGATGGTATTGCAGAACCCAATTCGACGTGTTCGATGTCGTTAGCGCGTCAATGCTGCTGTAATACACCATTTCTAGCGTATAGTCGCCGTCTGGCTTGGGGAACACCTCAATCGAACCGTCCGTGATTGCGTACACTTCGGGCTGGCCTGACTTGTCGTTGTTGTTTTCGCGCAGTTCTTGCAACTGACCCTGACCCACAAGTTCGATGCGGCGCGGGTTGCTGCCTGTCGTCATCAAACGGATCGGCTCAACGAAATCGCTGGGCAGCGCGCTGTATTGCGTGTCTAGCACTGCTGTTGATCGGCGCTCCATGCGCCAGTGACGTAGCAAGCGGCCCATGTTGGCCTCTGCCAAGTCGATGAACGTCTTGATCCGCCCTGTCTGGTCATCACGATCCAGAAAGTCTGCGATCACCGTTTGCAGTTCTGCGTAGGTTGTAATTGGCATTTATAAGCCTCCGTATCCCATCAAGCCGCCAAGCCGCTCGTTTCGTTTTTCTTTCTGTTCGCGCAGGTAATCGAACACGCCAAGCAAAGGCATAGCACCGAACGCGGCGAATGTAGGCAAACCCTGCTCCTTTACACGACGACGAAACTCTGGCGTTAGGCGCAAACCGTATGCGGGGAAGTTTATATCGTCGCTTTTCAAACGGATCATTTCTGGCTGAGCTTCCTTATCAACCTTTTTCAAGATGCCACGCAAGCGGTTCTGCACGTCACGATTATAGAAATCTACTGCGCCCTGCTTTGGATTGCTGCCGCCGCCAACCTTGCCGATCATGTCCCGATCTTGTGGTAATGCCAAATAATCGACCTCTGGATCGTTTACCGCGTCGATGATACTACGGCGCAGCGCGTCATCTACCCAGCGGTTTTGTGATGCCATCATGGGGCCACCACCTCGATTTACTGCGTTGACCGTATCAAAGTCATAACTGTTGTACGCAGCATCCAGTTCATCCCGTGCTGCTCTCGCCTCTGTAGTCCACCCCTGCAACTGATCAATTACCTTGACCTCTTCCGCGACTTTATCCGCTTTATCAGGAAAATATTTCGCAGGGTCTAGAATATCTGGGCGCTGCGTTAGGTCTTGGATCAACTGCGCTGCGTTCTGCGGTGCATACGGCATAACCATGTCGATCTGATCTTCCGACAATTCCATCATACTTTCTGGCAACAATTCGCGTGGCGGGGTCATGTTTTCCATACCAATTTCCAAATCAACCTCGTACAACGCCCGCTCCATAGAGACTTCATCGTTGTACGTCTTGATCGCCGCATTTATGCGCATATCCTCAACAATCGGTGACGCTCGGAAACTGTTGTGATCATACCGATTTTGCGTGTAAATCTTAAAGTCGCTTAACATCCTTTCTGATGTACTTGCGCGATCTTGAAGTGGCTTCAAAGCATCGTTCATTGCGCCAACTTTTGCACCTAGATCGTAGCTTAAAGGCTCCCGAGACGACTTACCCAATGACTGCTGCGCATCTGACTGTATTTCACCCACATATCTAGCGCGACCACCATCTAAAACATCGAAGTCGCCAACCCGCGTGTGGTATTGCGTCAGATCGTCGTCAGCGCCAAAGTGGCTTGCGCCAAGGATGTTTTCATCAGGAAAGCGACCTGACGGGTCACTGTACTGAAAGAAGTTTTCACGATAGTTTTCAGCGCCGTATGGGAAATAGCCCGAATACTGTGTGTCACCCTCATAAAAGTCATTCGCCGCATTTACGTTACCATGCGCCTCCATGAACCCATCAGGATCACTGTTGAAATCGTATTCATAGCCTTCGCGCAAGCTATCCATAGCCATGCGCTCTATCTCGTCAGCACCATAATAATCTACAACTGCATCGTAACTGTCGTTATGCAACCGAACATCGTCACCGCCGAAGTCGATAATGTACTCCGCACTGACTAGCTGCTCCTCATCCAGCCCCGTGCGCTCCATTAAATCTTCTATTTCATCNGCATCCAGATNGTGACCGCTTGTTACNTCNNGCTGGTACGTCAAATCCTCAGACAGCATATCAGCGTAATAATTGACTTCTTGCGAAACCAGCGGCCCATCTGACGCGATGCTTTCCTCAAACCAATCGTCAAAGTTGAAGTTAAGATAGGCATCTTCTTGGCCGATCTTGCCGCTGCTTTCGCGCGTTTCTTGCGTCAGTCTTGGGTCATTGCTACGCAGGTAACTGATAAGATCGTCTTTCGTGACCTTTTTACCCGCAAACTCAGCGTCCATGCCCGACCATTCCAGTTCAACGTCCTTCGCGCCGCCCTTCAAAAGCATACCGCGCATTTGCTCGTATGTGCCTTTGTTCTGCTTTAGGTTTTCGGCTGCGCGCAATGATGGGCTAAACAGTGACGCACGGGGCGGCACTACATCAATGGGTGGGCCACCGTTGTCGCCAATGCCCGCTGCACCTACGGATTGCGGCTGGCCGCTTGGTCTAAACGCGTCAAGAACACCACCCAGATCGCCTTCTGCAAGAGAACGTCCCGCATATTGAACATCAGAAACAGCATTACGAACCATCGGCCCGATGACTTCGCCTGTCGGTGTGGCAAACATTTCCGTTAGCCCTGCTGGCGCTGCAAGATACCCTGCACGAACCAAAGCCGCTGGGGCTAGTGACATCGCCATTTCAACGCCCATGTCCACTGCTGCGCGTTTCCGCGCCTCTGCGGTGGCATCTGGATCAAAAACAACGCCGCCAGCCTGCATTGCGTTGCCCATAGCTGCAACTGGGTTAGCCTCGGCAACGAACTGACCTGCTGGGCGCAAGTTTGGCGGCAAGAACCGCTCTAAGTTCAGATCGTCAACGTATTGATCCAACATACGGCGGCGCTGCTGNCCACCCATACCCAGAAAGTCAATTAAGTTCATCACGATCCCCAAACAAGTAGGTTAGCAAGCCTGACGCGTACCCCCTGCGCCGTGAAGGTGTCTGAAACAAAGTGGATGCGCCATCGCCAATCATCGCACCAAGTTTGCCCATTTTGCCCATGTCATCCGCTTGGCGCATTTCATGCAGCTTGTCGATGAAGTCCATGCGACCTCGCTCGTAGCTGTGCGGATACATCAACCCCCGACCAACGCCTTGACGCGGCCCATATTCACGCATCATGCGCTCCATGTATTCACGCTGGCGAACGTCTTTGTCGTCAATACCCAGCGCTTCCAACTCTTGCAAAGCACGGGCGATCACATCGTCACTGTAGTAATAGCCCTCTGGGCCATCTTCGCGCAGACGATACGCATTGCGTTCATCCTGTGCCTCTCGCGCATACTTATCGCGCATTGCGTTGAAAAGTTTGTCCATTAGCCCCTCACTGACTTCTTGCCACGACAGCCCCATGCCTTGCGACGAACTTTGACCTTTTCAGTCTGTTTCTGGCCGCTAGAACGTGCGCAATACGCGTCACCGCGCTTTGTGCCTTTGGCCGATGTGCGCTTGTGTGTTCGGCCTTTGCTGTCCTTGTATGTCGTCCCGTTGGCATACTTTACCCGTGCTGGTGTCTTTTTACGTGGCATCACCGCATGCCCTGCATGTATTGCTGGAAGGTAGATGTGCCACCTTGCAGCAAGTAATCCATATACACTTTGTTAATATCCATATCTCTTCCCTGCAAAATCTCTGGCAAAGTGCCAAGCAAGCTGCGCATCGTTGGTGATGTGTTATACTGATAATTTGCTAGATCAGCAGGAGGCATTTGTCCTGACGGATAACTTAATTGGTCAGGTACATCAGCAGGCCGATATGTCATAGTATTTTGCATCGGCTGACCAAACGATAGACCCGCAGGATTTTGTGCGCCAATAGACATACCGCCATCTGGCGCTGCTATTGTTGATGGTGTTGGCGAACTTGGCTGTGGTGTCGGCGCTGGGGGCTGTGGCAGTTCTGGGCGACCCACCATGCCAGCGCGTGCATATGTTCGTGGCTGGTTATAGCCATATGGCGCAACGTCTGCCGCGTTCAATAGCGCACTGTAAAGCCCTGCGCCTTGGAATGTGTCGCCTGACTGATTGCGTCCACCGCCATCCTGCATGTCGATATACCAAGGAACATAATTGCCTGTGTTTGTATCGTAGTAACCCCACGAATTGTCAGAACGGCTTTTGTTCATGCGCGTCATCTGCGCTTCACTGAACCCACCCTCTGGCTTTTCGATGTTCTTTCCCGCCGCCTTACCAGCGCCCTTGGCCTCGACAGCCTTTGTNTGGCTGCTTGTCGGCTTGTATGCTGCTTTGACGTCTTTTTCGTCTTTCTTGGTAAGATTGCTAAAGAAACCCATTATTTTTTCTTCCCGCCCTTACGGCCTTTTTTCTTGTAACCACAAGCCATTACTTTTTGCCTTTTTGCTTAGATTTAGACGCTTTCATTGCGGCCTCTGTCGGTGCGCCCTTGGCACCCTTCTTACGCATCTTTTCACCACTGCCAGCGGCAATGCGCTTTTGCTTTGCACGAATATTGTGCCACAAGCCTTTTTTCTTGGTGGTTTTCTTCGCCATGTGAACCCCATNAGTTGAGGCAAACATAGCACACTAGGCGATCCCGCGCAAATTCCTTCTTATCGGGCCTGAACCCCAATCATTTGCTGGCCTGTATCCNACCGCAAGGTAACGGAACGCATCAGCCCCGTGTGATGTCCAATCGTGCAACGGACGACCCCGCCATGTCTTTAGCTTTTCATCGAAGTCCCTGCGATACTGACGCAATGCCTCTATGCCTCGGTCACACCGATCCGCGTCAAACCATGCGCGGGCAATGACAGAACGTGCGGCCTGTATGCCATCCTCGACAGGCAACTTGGGTGCGATTTCGATATTATGGATACCCAGCGCTTCCAGCGTTTCCAATCGGCTCTTGCCCGTGCCTAGTTCCTTCACCCGAACGTCATGCGGCAAGATATGCTGTTCGTAATGATAGCCCTTTTCGCTTAGAACCTTTGCGTAGTGATCCAAGCCAACGCCGCTATTTTCGTAATAGTCGATGATCCGTATTTCTTGACCCGCAAACTGGGCCATGAATATTGCGGTGCTGTCGCCAATCCCCAAGTCCCATGCAGTCACAACACCCAGTGCTGGATCGTAGGGTACGCGCCCGATGCGCCCGTCATCCAGCGCATCCTTCATTTCTTTGGCATAATAAGCCCCTTGGATCGCCGCTTCGAAAGAACACTCAAACTCCTGCTCGTAGCGGTCATCGCCCATTGCGCGTCTTGCTTCGTCAAGTTCGTCCTGATCCAGTATTCCTGTTTCTGACGCTTTGAACATTGCGGTGTACCAATTGGGATCGTCTTTCGCGTCACTGTAGATTTCCCAGAACTCATTTTTGCCCTTTGGTGTTCCAATGAATGTTGCCCTGCCCTTGCGATCTGCCAGCGCTGGACGAATGACTGTCGGCCAAGCTGATGCGGGGAAGTCTGCGGGTTCGTCTAGTACCACTGCATCGAAGTACAGACCACGCATGGCGTTGTAGTTGTCAGCACCAAACAANCGAATACGCGCACCATTGGGGAAGTCGATACGCAGTTCAGCAATATTTACTTTGATGTCGGGGATCGCTGCTGTGTATTCCAGCAGATAGTCCCATGCTATAGCCTTAGATTGGCTGAGGTATGGCGCAATATATGCGACACGCACGTTATCAAGTGGCGTCGTGTAGCACGCTCTGATAAGATCATTGATCGCAGCAACGGTCTTTCCGAAGCGTCTATGAGCCACAAGGCAAGCGTATCTCTCTGACCTAGCGTGAAATGCAACTGCTTGCGGCCTCGGCACATAACCAGTTCGCACGCGGATCGTGTCACCTTCGTCAATCACTCGCCCCATTCAACGACGACCTTCTTGGCACCTGTNACTTCATGCTCTGTTGTTTGCTTTTCACGCCAATCTGCGGGGAAGCGGTTTTTCATCTGAAAGATCATCAACGTGGGGTTTGCTTGCGCCGCTTCCTGATCAATGCCCAGTGCTGCGTTTTGCAGCTTATCTTCCCAGAAACCTTGCGAAAGTCCTATTGCCTTTTTTACGGCGTCGGAAAATTCAGGGTGTGTCTTTTCCCACTGATGTAATGTATCCCTATGAACCTCAAACCGCGCGGCCATTTGCGCCTTGCTAAGCCCTTGTTCTCCATAGGTTATTACATCCTTGCAGAATTTCGGATCGTATTTAGTTGGTGCGCCAGCGTTTGATTTCTCTGTCATAGTACCGTCCAGTGTGGGTGCGTCTATATGTTGTGTAATATAAACCATCTATACATAGAAAAAAAGCCCCTGCGCAGTAGGGGTGCAACAGGGGCCAGTCGATGAGGCAGAAAACAGGGAGGGGATAAACTGCCCTCGACCTGTTTAGCATATCACGATGATTGACTATTTTCTAGCGTTCGTCAACTGGCCTTACGGGCATGTTCCACTTGTTGCGGTAGTGCCTGACCNTGACCTCTGTGATNCCCAGCATAAANGCNANCTGTGAAACAGTNACGCCGACCTTTAGCCCCCGATCAATTTGACGCGCNATCATTGGCATCTTTTGCGGGTACAAGTCTTTCTTAGCAATCCTACCCTTTGCGTCCCGTGGGCGCGTATCCNGCGTNTTGGGTTCGCATTTGACCAGTTCCCCTGTGTGGCGCTGGAATGTGTCTTTCCCCTCCTGACGGGCCTCTGCTGCGACCTCTGCGTTGCGCTTATGTGACGTTCAGCACGGAAACCTTCTTGCTCCCGTTGCATCTGCATCATTTGCCCCAACTCCGTTTCGGTAGGTGGGCGATTGTATAGCTTCGTAAAACTCTCGGTTAAATTTACCATTTTCTGCCTCAAATTGGAACGCCAGTGATGTCTGGGTTCGCTTCTTTTTTGTGTTCGATGACGCGCTCCAAGTACCCCTTGATTTCACGCAAACCATGCTCTGCTGGCATCTGTGGGTTAGTGATATGCGCGTTGCATAGGTTCACTGCCATCTGCAAATATTTCAATTCCTGATTGCTGGTCATTACCACCACCCTTTTACTATACCTGCTGCCCAAAGAAGAACCATCGCCGTAGCGATGATCCCGATGATAACATCTTCCCATGTCCACTTGCCATAACGCATTAGTAAGCCCCCCATGCAGCATCGTGCGCATCTTCTTGGCAGTGCTGCATGATGTAACCGTGCAAGCGCGATGGTATCTTGTAAGCCTCGACGCCGCTGATCTTTTCGCGGCCCTCTGACAAGTGAACATCGTCTACCTCGAACATGCCCTCGTCAAAGTCCAGTGTACCCAAGAACACAACGTCCAGTTCGATGTTACGAACATAGACTGTTGCATTGCAGTGATGTGAAAAACGTCCACGCATTTTATTTTCCCTTCGTACTGTGGGGGCGCAATTAGTATGCGTCCCCGTTAATTGTTACCTTGGTAGGACGCTGGATCACGGTTTGCTTTACACCATCACGATCATCATGCGCCTTGACCTTCGCCATGCAAGAAATTGTTGCACCCTTTTTCCAGCACTGCGATCCTTTATAGATGACTACGTTGTCATCAGCATCGCGGCAAATGTTAATGTATGAGTATCCATACTGACCGACCAATTCGACCCAATGAATTACTTTGACAGTGAAAGACCGACGCTCACCCACTGAACCGATCCACTCGCTTTGCGCGTCTTTATCTGCCCACTCTGCTTGCTGCGCTTTACGCTGATCCAAGATCGCAACCATCTTGTCACGCATCTTATCAGTAGGTTGACCAAAGCGGCAAATCCCATACTGCACTGCGCAGAAAAAACCAGCGTCTTGTTCTGCTGGGAAGCCTTCTAAAAAGTCGATGATTTCTTGCGCACGATCATCAGACGCAACCCAGTTGTTGCGCTTGGTTTTTGCAGCGTTCGCCATTTTGTAATTAGCAATCGCAGGGTCATAGTTGTGTGCATATTCGTGGTTTGCGTCATAAGCCATTTTGTTTTCCCTCCGTGGTAATAACTATCTTAAATCACACCTCGCGGGGTAACACAACCCTGAAAATGACATAATACAAAAAAGATGTCAGTTTTGTCCTGAAACGAAAAAAGGGGCCGAAGCCCCTCTGTCGTTGTTACTGCATCCCATCGTCGTCATCGAACCAACTGTCGAACATACTCAACGAACTACCACTGGCACCCCAAGCGACCCGTGATGCACGCTTCATGCCGCCTACGCGATCCAGCGTCAGCTTCGCCACTGCGCCTGTATCGTGTAATCGCTGCAAGTCCCGCCCTATGTCGCCACTGTCCATCTCCCAATCAAAGTGGCGGCTCATGCAATCTGTGATCTCTGCGGTTGTGTAAAAGCTGTCGCAGTCTTTCATGCGCTCAGACAGTGCATCGAAAATTTCGCTAGGCGTTGGCCCTTTTGGCTCTTCAACCTCTACTGGTTCAGCTTGCACGACAGGCTTTGTTACGGCTTGCGGTAACAGGTGTGCAAATGGCCCATCTTCATCATAAACAAAGATAATCCGTTTATTGCACCCACGGTCAGTGTAGCGGCTGTCGTTTTGTGCAATATCGCAATAAATCGTTGCACCCAGTTCAAGTGATTTCTGGCGAAAGATATTTGGCCCAACGTATGCCTGTTCACCAGTGCTGGCCAATTTAGCGAACCCGAAAGTTCTATCTGATGCGTCAATGATGTTAGTGATGACTGCAAGTTCGATATTTTCCATTTCTATTTTCTCCTGTTTAAAATGGTGGTTCGTCGGTTGACGACTGTGGAACCCAAACGATGTCATAGTCAAACATCGCTTGGATAAACTCTCTGAGGTTAGTGCCGTACATGATCGGCTGCTGCGTCTAGGCGATCCATCAATACTGCCAACGCGACACCTAAATCTTTTAGGTCAGCATTTTCTGCGCACTCGCGGATCGTCTGCCATGCGTGGGGCTTTGTGATGTTGCTCTGCGGCGACACGGCGACAGTTGGCGACATGTCGTGTGATGTCGTTTGTCGCGCTGTATGACCGCCGACATTGTGTTCGTTTAACCAATCCAGCAAGGCCTGCTTATCTGTTGGCACGTCAACCAATGTGACTTCACCAAACTCGCGCTTGGCTTCTACTTGTGTGCCGACCCAGCGGCCATTTTGAGTGTATAGTTTCATAACGATTTCCCTTCGTTGTTGTGGGGCCGAAGCCCCGTTGATTAAACGCGCTCTACTTTTGTGACTTTGAGCATGATGTAAGAAGAAAGTGGGAAGCCATTTTCATCTTTTTGATCTAACAGGTAAGTTACTGCCATATCTGCATCTGCTGCACTGACAACGTTTGAGTGGCTTTCGATTTCGCCACCTGCGGTAGTTTGATATGTGATATTGAAGCGTTGCATTTACTGTCTCCTTCACTGCATAAACATCTTAAATCACACCTCGCAAGGTAACGCAAGCCCCTTGTTTACATTTTCGTGTAATTTTTTTACTGTCCCCAAAAACGAGTAGTGCGATGTACAAGATTGAAATTGAATTGTCGGGTCAACCAATCGGCAAAGGCAGGCCACGTTTCACCAAAACTGGCCACACATACACGCCGCAAAAAACCAAGGAATATGAGCGCAGGCTTCACGCTGCTGCTTGGGCCGAAATGGCAAAGCATAACATCGACATGACAGATCGCCCTGTGGCAATCGACATCATTGCGTTCATGGACATACCTAAATCTTGGTCTAAGAAAAAACGACTAGCTGCCGAATATGGCGCTATCAGCCCCGTTGGAACACCTGATGCGGATAACATCGCCAAGATCGTATGTGACGGGCTAAACAACACGATTTATGCTGACGACAAGCAGGTAACTAGCCTGCGGGTCAAAAAGACGTTCTGCCATCCTGACCGTGGGCCTGTTCTTTATGTGTCAGTGTCTTGGACTGACGAAGGGGCATAAGGCGCATACGACCAATCAGAGCCGTATTTTTCGCGCCATTCCTTTTTGCCCTTGTGAATTGCCATCTTGCTGTCATCCCACAACGCCTGATGATGCCCATCACATAGAGGCACGGCCCAATCGTCACCGCGCTTGTAGACGCCGTAACGGTCATGAATAGGATGGTGCGCTGTCGTCGGTGACAACTGCTGCTCTCCGTGCGCCTGACAGACTGCACAAGGCAATTCGCGTATCTTGTCCAACATCTTCTTACTGCGCAGCGGCTTGTCCTGCTTTAACCCTAACGGGGGCTTACCTGCTAAATTCGTCAACTGGATCGTACCCTATACCTTCGGCCAGAGCGGCCATTGCCATGTCAAAATATTGTTGAAATTGCGCCTGATCCATCTTGTCGAACGCAATGCTGTCTGGGATGCGCACAAACGATCCGTCTAAAGCCGAAAAGTGTGTCCTGACGTATCCACATGCCAGCTTCAATTCGTCATGCAAGTGGTGTTCTGTGGGCCACTTGCCTGTGGATTTTGCGACTTTACGAAGAATAGACCAGTACATGTTGTGCTGCGGGCTGGATCGTTGCTTTGTCGGTGACAAATTAAACAGTGCGCCTTGCGCATAATCTTCCATGCGCTCGGCGTCATACTGCGAGACAGGCACCAGCCGACCATTGGATAGCTGCACCTGTAACTTTAGGTTGGCCATGTCGTTTTATCCATATCCAGTGAATAGAACCCTACACGACGACGACCACCGACCTCACGGCGATCACAGTAAATCGGCCACCCCTTATCGCGTAACTCGAAAATGCGACCTGCCAGACGAAAGCAACCAAACATGTTCAGCGCTTCTAGTGGCGATATGGTTTTACCCTGCTTTAGATAATGCAAGATTTGTGCGTTTTGACTTTCCATTGTTTTTCCCTTCAATGCGCGAAACCCCTAGAAAGGGATTTCGTCGTCCATACCTGCCATTGCTGGCTGTGGCTGCGATGTGTGTTCTTCCCGTGGCTTACCGCCACCCATCAGTGACAGATCAGATGCACGCACTGACAGGTAGGTTTTACCATTGTATTCGCGCTGTTTTAACTCGCCAGACACGCAAACCCGTGTTCCTTTGGTCAAATACTGCGCCACTGCGCTGCGGTGGTAGGTGATGTCGAAGTACATCACTCCTTTATTTTGTCCATAACCGTCATCCACTGCGACAGAAAAGGTTGCAAACTGCCTGCCCTCCTTCTCTTGAACCTGACAGTCCTTGGTGACACGCCCTGCGATTGTGCATACTTTCATACCATTAACTCCACTTTCCGTTTGTCATGCGCCTCGACCATACGCTCATATTGGTATTCTGTAAGGTCTGGGCTGTTGATTAGCTTTTCGTACTTAGGTTCCGCTTTGTCGAACCGTTCTTGCGTACAGTTTTCATAGAAGGTGATCATAGCGTCAATGCGATCATCCATCGTCATTCCGATCTTTGGTTCGCCTGTTGGCTTTGGCGCTGCATCAGATGCCTTTATCGCCTGCTCTTTACGCTTCACACCGTCCATTTCGTTCGCTGATGCATACTGTCCACCGTGCATACCCATCGAAGCTAGGGCGCGGCCTATCGCGCTCGTTTCGCATACTTCTACCGCTGACGTGCGTGTGATCTGCGATGACCCACGGATTTCCTCGGCCAAACCTGACCCAACAACAAAACCGTCTTTGTCTTTTACCGTGGCTTTGACCACAACAGTCTGACCGTCATTGTGAATGATGTCAGTGTCGATGCCGTATTCGCCACCAAATACCATGCGGAACGCTTCGACGCGCTTTGCAACCTCTGTGTATTGCTTGCCGCCGCGCTGTGTGACGCCGTGGGACTTGTTCAAGTCTGCTACGACATCCATTGCCTGATGAAACTTATTGGTCATTGTATTCCCCCCAAATTTTGTCATGTTCGATGCACGCTGCTTTTACCCCGTCATCAAGAGCGTCAATCATATCGCTAACCTGCTGACTTGTCATGCTGCTAAATTTCTCGGCCATAGCCATCAAAACGTGTGTCTTAATCGACACTGGTGTTGGATGCTTGTGCATATTTTTTCCCTTCGTATGCAATTTGTACCTTGCGGTGTAAACGATTGTGTGTGATACGTCAAACAGAAAATAACCACACGGGGTAAAAAAATGGACTGCCAAAGAGAACACATGCTGACGTTCGATACCTTAAAGTGCGAACTAGCAAAGCATAACCTGCGCAAAGTCGCGCGTGAAACCGATCTACACTACAACACAGTGTATCGGTTTATGAACACAGAAAAAGACCCGAAGTATTCCACAATGAAAGCATTGTCGGATTACGTTGAAGCGGGGTAAAAAGAAGGGGCCGCCAAAGGATGACAGCCCCATACAACAAGAAGAGGTTTGCGTTTGGCCAGTGAAGGGATGAAGAGTACCAAACGCAAAATCAAAACAATGGTAACAAAGTCTTGCGTAATCTTGTTACCACAACGCAACATTTAGAGCAAGAGGTAGCAACATGTCACACTATATGACAGCATTAGCGATGAAACAAAAAGGTCTGAAACCAGCAACCAAGATTGTGTTGTACTGGCTGGCCGATCACCACAACGGCGAAACAGGCGAATGTTTTCCTAGCATCAGCCGTTTGGCCGAAGTCTGCGAAATGTCACGCCGTTCTGTTGAAAACCATCTGGAAACGCTAGAAACACTGGGCCTGATCCAGCGCGTCAATCAGTTTCGTGACCGTGGGGGCAAGACCTCTAATCGGTACGTCCTAGAACTTTCTGGAACATCTGAGAACGATAGTACGACGGACACCGATACGCAAAATCTGCGCATGGTATGCGAAAAATCTGCGCATGGGGATACGCAAAATCTGCGCATGAATAACCTTGTAAATAATAACCTTGGAAAAGAAACAAATATATCATCATCTAACGATGACGGTGTGGATTACTATTTTGACCAATTATGGGAAGAATACCCACGCAAAGTTGGTAAGGCGCAGGCCAAGAAAGCTTTTAAGACAGCTTCCAAGAAAATAAACTTCTATGACCTATTGCCAAAGTACATGTCATATGTTTTAACCCTAGAGGGTAAAGAAACTCAGTTCATACCGCACTTAGCCACATGGCTTAACGGTGAACGCTGGAACGATGAAGGGAAATAACCATGACTTTCGAAGAACGTATGTCACAAATTCGCAGTGAAATTACAGGGATGCTTGCAACTTATGCCATCCCCAAGCACCTCGACAACGAGAACAAGGTGCGCCAAGAAATCGAAGGCTTGGCCCGTATGGTGAACCACAAGCTGCCAAACGACACAACGCCTGACCACATTCGCGGAACTTTTGAACGCGCGTCTATGAAGCTGAAAAGCGCTCACACATCACGCACTTGGCCAACAGGCAAAGACATCGACGCCGCTGTCACGAAATCTATGTCAACATCGCGTTCATCACTGCCTACGAACAAAGGCCCGTGGAAGCCCGACACTTTGGCAATTAACGCACGCCGCATCAAAGCGGGCGAACCTGTTGGTGAACACTACCTGACAGGCAAAACAGCCGAACGCATGGTGCAAAAAGGTTTGGTGACTGAGGAAGAAATCGCGCCTTACTTGGTCTACCTAGACGCAGAAAAACGCTCAATTCGGGGGTAACATGAGCATAGCTACTGCATGGCTGGAACTAGCCAAAGAAGAACGCAAACGCCATCGTCGTCACTGGGGGTCACTTGAAAAGCACGACATTCCCAAGATTAAAAAANAGTCTGGCCGACCCGTTGGCACATACAACCCTGAACGCCTTGCCCTAATAAAAAAGCTAATTGGGCAGGGTTTAAACAATGCGCAGGTTGCGCGTGAAATTGGCGTAAGCGAAAGTTCAATTCGCTACTGGCGGGCCAAGTATAACATTAAATGGTAATCGTGTGGGCGGCGCTAAATGTCGGGATATAGCGGGTCTGATACGACCAACAAAAACTGTCGTGACGTTACAGAAAGCCGCCCACCGCAACAATTTACCATAACAGCATCGCCACGCAATGACTGTTTAGCTACTCCGTCAAAAAATTAAAAGAAAATATCGTCCGTTGCTTTTTACTTTCGTTCGGTAAAGCACTATGCAACAGCGCTGACGGAAACACGATTAAATCACCTTCTTTGACTTTAGGGGTGTACGTCATGCTTTGCCCGTTAGTGAAGTTATTAAAGGGCGAAATGAATTGTGTGCCTGTATGAGCGTCTGGATCGTATTCCGCATACAGAACAGCAGAATATCCAACCGCACCGTGATTGTGTGGCCCCATGTATTGTGAACGCGTATAGCGCTGCGCCCATAGTGATGTCACCGACAGGCTTGCACGAACAATCTGCGCTACAATTTCTACTTCATGCCGCAACGTGTCAAAAAAATCGTTCAAGTATGGTGGCCGATCACCATGACGATAATAGTCGGTAAACTGATCTGTTTTTTTACAGCTTTCGTCATCCCAATCGACCAGCGCAAGTAGCTGAGGCTTTTTCGTCGCCCACTCGCTTACCTGCACTGTGATTACTGGGATAGAAAATGCCTGATCTACTCTAGCTGGTTCAGACACTTGCCACCCACGCGCCCACGTCAAAGCACGGACAAGCCTTAGACGCATAATCGTTGTGACCTGACACAGTGCTAATTGTGCTGTGTTCTTCTTTAAGCAAGTCGATTAACGCGGCCAATTCACGTTCCTGATCAACTGTGAAATTGTCCAAAAAATCATCGTCTGCCGCGCCACCTCGGCCACCAACAAGTGCGATCCCGATTGAACCCTTGTTTCTGCCGCGCGTGTGCGCTCCTGTGCGCTCTACTGGACGACCTTTTGCGATCTGCCCATTACGATGCACCAAAAAATGATACCCTATATCTGACCAGCCGCGTTCCTCGGTGTGCCAGCGCCTAATTTCTTTCACAACTTCGTTTGCGTCACGGTCAATAAACCAGCTTGGGTTTGTCGCTGTGCAATGCACGATGATTTCGTTAATTTGTCTCATTTGGTAAGTCCCTTTTGTTTTTCGTATGTGCGCAATCCACCAATGCCCAACATACCACCAAGCACGGTAAGCAATGTCCCCATGTCAAACTCTGGCAGGGTAGGGATTTCCATACCCGACATGCTCAAAGCAAAAACGGTAACAGGCTGACCAACAAAGTGATAGAAAAAAGCAATCCCACAAGTCCANCCAATGAAAGGCCGCCAGCCACCTTTAAATAGGCTTCCTGACGCTGCCTCCGCTTTGTTGACTTCAATCTGCGCCATCGCAAGATTGTGTGCGTGACGCTCTGACATTGTTGCAATGTCGTGGGCGAGTTTGGCCTTGGTGTCTGCATCTTCGACAAACTTGTCTAACAGATGTGTTACTGGCCCAATCAGCCTATCAATCATTTCTTTCCTCCCATATTGCTAAACCCGAAGTAAGCGCCAACCAGCGCACTCACAGATACCACATAAATATTGGCAATGTCAGCAATTAACCCTGCGGCGGTGCTTAGACCCCCTAAAGAAGCCCCCAGAATAGCCAAAGGGTATAAAACCATCCCAGATAGCGCAAACCACGTCATGCGCCTCTGTGCGTCTCTTTTGGCGTCTGCATCCTCCATTGAGCGACGACGATCCTCTAACATGATTTCGCGCTCGTCTGCGTCAATCACGCCGTTGCCGTTAAAATCCCATTCTTCTTTGTTCATAACGGTTTCTCCAGTGCGTCTATCGCGTCCCACACGCTATCCACGTCATCCTGTATGNGGCGCAGCTTTTCATCTATCCCGTTGGTCAACAATTCTGCACGCTCAACCTTGCTGCGCAAATCTAAGAGCGTTTTTTGTTGATCCAGTATCGTTGCCATGTTCGTACTAATAGCAGAAAGCTGTGCTGACAGGTTTGCAACGTCATTATCGCCTATGGTTTGCTCTAGCGCCTGTATCCGCGCAGTAGCGCCCAAAACCTCCTCCACACCCGCTTCCACGTCCATGAAACGATTAAGCACATCGTAGCCCCAATAAGCACCGCCAGCAATGCCGCTGAAAACAGGTAAAGCAAAAGCAAGGTGGACAAATCTAAAAGTATATCCACCGACCTTTAACTCCGTATCATCCACCGTATGCAATCCCCGTGTTATAAATATCCTCTACGGTTTTATAATCGCCATACATATAACCCTCGAACGAAATACTTTGCCATGCTGACTGATTGGCAAACTCTAAATACAACAGATCGACAGTCGCGTCGTATGTGACCGCTGTGTACTGCGAAACATTCACATTGTACTGATCTGCGTAGCTGTCCACTGTGTCTGTGATGGAAGTTTTTCGTGATGCCGCCAAGAAGCCCGCAGCTTCCTGTGCATACTTTTCAACATCTGCAACTGCCGTGTTGTATTCCTCGACATCAGCATCCGTGATTGTCATATCGGATTGCGCAAGCATGTCCTGCGTTTCCATCTGCATTTCAGCATCACCCACGCTTGCGTCTGCCGCCATTTCCGCAACCGCGCCGACTGTGGCGAATGTTGCTGTTGCGTCTACCAAAGCATCAATCGCAACGTCTAAGTTGGCCATGCTGTTTTCTGCCTGATCTTCTAGCAACATCTGCGTGTTGTAATATGTAGCGTTCACCACATTGCTATACGCATTGTTGTAGGCATCAACCATTGACGCATCTAGCTGCGCCTGCGTAACCGATCCGTCTGGTGCAATCCCACCAACGCCAGCATAATAACTAGCCCCCGTTGCCAATGTCCGTGACAGGTTGACCTGATCCATTATATTGTTGGCCGCTGTTGCCAGATCGCTGTATGTCTGCTCCCCTGCTGTTGCGCCTGAACCTGTCAGACAAAGAAGGGCGATCATCGTTTTTCGGTACATCTTTCAGCTTCCTTCCTATGCGCAAAAGCTGGTTCCAGAATTTCGTATCGTGCGCGTATCCTACTATATAAACGCTCGGATTGCTACGATACTTCTCGAAAGCCTCCCTGCCGATCAGTAAGCGCCCCGTGTCAACATCCATAATTGGGCAAGGCGTGTTGGCCAGTGCCATAGCCCTGAACACCTGTGGGTTGCCGCACATAACCGAAATGCCCGAAACCTGTAACCCCAGCCCGCCTACCGCTTGCGGCGCTCCCAGTAGCCTTGCATCCTTTCTGCGGTTACATTCCTTATCTTGCTCCATCTGACCCTCGGCCACACCGAACAAACTCAACTGGATGCCACGACTAGAAGGTATAAGGCAACTATCATTGCCGCCACCACCCATGACAGTTGGGGCCATTGCTGTACCCACGGGGGCAGGACTACCAGCCCCAGTAGCATTGTAGTTATTAGTCGTTGACGCATTGTTGCTGTCCACGGTGCTGTCTTGAATGTTGGTGTTCAGATCACCTGTTATGTCTTGGGCAGAACATACTGATGTCCACAAGATCAGGGATACTGCAACGCATCTGGCCCGCATTGAACCTCCAAAACGTTTCTGACGTCAGGATCGTTGCACATAATAACAAGGCCAGCGTCAGGAAAGCCCATGCTTGCAAGTGTTTCCGCATTTTTCCGTGCCTCGCACTTTTCGTCATCCATGCAGATAGACGGTAGGGAAATGGGTGCTGGCATGTCAACCTTGGCACATGCTGCCAACAAAAGGCTAATTGCGATTAAGCGCACGCTCATTCATTGCCTCGACTACCTGACGGATCGCACCTAGATGTTCGCTCATACGCGCAAGCATAACTTCCTGCTTTTGCACTGCGACCTCTAGGCGATCAAGGCGACCCTCGTTTCTTTCGATGCCCGACTGATTTACCATCGAACGGTTATCAACCCCGTTGAAGTATGAAACGACAACCACCGTCTGCAATAGCAACGCAAATAAAAACGATAAAAGCGGCAAGTGTTTACTGTGGTTTGGGGTTGTTGTTGTCGTCATGTCAAAATCCGTTTGCCAACAGTTTAGAGAACTCGCCAGATAGCAATTTCTTTTTAACATATTCCGCAAACTCTTGCGATCCCAATTTTAGGCCGCTTTCGTTCATCCACATTTCGATCACCACAAAGGGAATTGACCCAGCAAGGCGCATGTCAGACCGAACGTTATGGCCGTCGATGTTGCGCTCTTTGTTAAAGTCCAGAATGTCTTGGATGTCTTGATGCCGATTGATAACAACCTTATCGTCCTCGGCGTGCCACGTTGTTTTAAGTGTCGTGTCCATTGTAACCCCCTAGAAAGAGGGGGGCCGAAGCCCCCGCTCAATTAGTTCACGTCAGCAATGATGCCGTGTGCTTTTTCTGATGTGACCTGTAGGCCGTATTCAGCAGAAATCAAACGGCGCTCTGATAGACCGTTTTTCGCCAAAGGCTCCTGCTTTGCAGTCTGTAGGTAAGCAACAGATGCATAGTTCGGGTCTAGGACGAATACGTCACGCGGACGCACATGACGCGCTGGGACAATTTGCAAAGTTCCGAAATCGGACACATAGATGTCAACCGCAGCGGTCAACTTCTTTCCGTCTACTTCTTGGTACTTTGTCGCGTTGCCTGTGAAGCCAGAAATTGTTTGTTTCTGTGATGATCCACATAGAACGATGCTTGGCTCTGCGCCTGCGTCCCAACAATCAGCAATAATACCCTTTAGGAGTGTCTCTGTGACGTTACGCTTTGTGCCATCTGTCGCTGCTGCGTTTGGATAGCCTGCTGATCCTGTGCCTGATGTTGTACCATCTGCACCAGATGTGCCGCGTGATGTGTTGGTAGTCAAGAAAGCAGGTAGACCCGCTGTTTGACGTGCTGTTGACGCTGTACCCGCTGATGCAGCTACGTTGTCCAACAACATTTTTTCCATGTCACGCTTCATTTCTGACAGCTTGTAAGCAACCTGCTTTGCAACAGTTTGTGCATCAGCAACACCATTAACCGCTTGGTTAGTGGATGAAACTTCTACTGTTTTTGTAGAAATCTGTGTGTAGTTACCTTTACGAACCGCGTTTGTTGGCGCTGAGTTTGTCGCTGCATCGCCTTCAACCGCACGGTTGTCTGCTGCTGCCGCTAGGTCAACTTCACTCCACTCGAAATAAGTGTTGTCAACGTTGCGCGTACCGATTGTACTCATAAAAACCGTTTCAACGGGACTGATGGATGACAAGGCGGCATCCAAATCTTCACGAATTGTAGACACATCATATGTCTGGTTTGTGTTTGCATTAACAGCCATTGGTCTGTCCTTTCAAAGCAAAAGTTTTAAGAGAGTAAGAAGTTAGCAACATCATCAATGCCACCGTTCTTCTGCATGTTTGCCTTAGCCTGCTTGGCCTGACGCGCTTTGTCAGTTTGCATGGACTTTTTCGCAGATGGTTTGGCAACTGGCGGCTTATTAGCAACCTTCGCCTTAGCCTGATCTTTGCGTGCGACTGCTTCACGATAGCGTAGTGCATCACGCAAGATTGCGACTTCCTCTGCGGTTTGAACCGTCGAAAGCATTTCATCCGTTAGGCTGTAATGTTTCTTGGCCTTTGTCGTGATGTCCATCATAACGGCATCACGTTTTTGCGGGTCAGAAAACTCTGGCATCCATTCAGCTAAACGCGCGGCCTCTTGTTCAAGGCGTTGTGCTTGCTGTTGGCGCTGTTGTTGCTGCTGCTGTTGTGACAGCGCTTGTGCTTGCTGTTCAAAAGCTGCCCGCTTGTCCATTGCACGACGATATTCTGCCTCCGCTTCCAAATAGCCCAGAGGGTCACTAGCGCGTAGTTCCTCGGATGGATATTCTGGGATCGGGGGGATACCACCTTGCTGCAACTGTTGCATCATGCTTTGCAACTGCTGGCGTTCTTGGTTGGTCTGCTGAATTAGCTGTTCAACCGCCTTTCGGGCTTCGGCGTTTTCTGCCATGCCCTTTTGGATATACTCTTGCCCTGAGTAACCGCGTGTTAGTTCATCCAAGGATACCTGCTTTTCTTGACCGTCAACCTTGACAGTGTAAAGCGGCTCTTGCTCGACTTCGGGTTCATCAATCTCAATATCCGCAGCATCGTCATCGAACTCTAGTTCATCGTCGGACGATACATCGACGTCATCCTGACCCTCGGCCTCCGCTTCTATTGCCTCTGGCTGCTCGTCAACAACCTGATCGACAACTTCGTCAGTCGCTTCGTCAGAATTTTGCGGCGCTTCCATAATCAAGCTATCGGCAACTGCGCCCAAGTCGTTACCGTTGATCGGTTCAGTCGTTTCCACGGTGCTGTTCCTTCCGTTTCTTGAGGATCGTCACGGCGTCTACATCTGCCCTTAGACTAACCTCTATTGCATTAAGCGCCCGTATGATTGCGTGCGCTTCCTCTCGCCCCTCAACGTCTGAGGCGGCGCTACTTGCGAAAGTGTCTTTCTGACGCTCCCGCAAATCCTGCATGACAGCGATAAAGTGTTCGTGATTTAACAGCGCTTTTGATCGCGCCGCTCTAACCTCAATATCCACCCATCGCTCCCATCATCTGTGCATTGTGTTCACGCACTGCGGCCTGTTCTTCCTTGACCTGCTGCACGTCAACGGCTGTGCCATACTTACCAAGAATTTCAGCGACTTTAACCGCTAAATCTTGAACCATGTCATCACGCGCCAAGTCGTCATCCATAGCCAACTTGTGCATCTTATACTGCTGATCCATCTGAGCCTTAGCCATATCCACTTGCGCACGGGTCTGAGCCTTCATCGCTTCGGCCTGCACTAGCGCTGCGTTTGGATCGGGCATTGGTGGCTGTTGTGCCGCCGCCTGCTGCTGCTGCATCAACATTTGCTGTTCGATCTCTGGCGTAATGGGCAAGAAGTAGCGATCAGAATTACGGATACCACCCAGCGCCAACATATCTGACATTGTGTTCCGCATTTGCGTCAAAGTCACAACGCCATTCATCGGGCCATACGCCTGATAAATCTGCTGCTGGATCGTGAACGCCTGCATCAGCGCCGCTGCGCGTTCCTGCTCTCGACCTGTTCCGATACCCACATTAACGATCAAGTCCATTTCTGGATCGAAGGTTGACGGATCGACCTGCACAAACTGATTGTTCAGACGCGCGACTTCATTACCATCCAAGTTCTTGATTGCAATGTCCAAGATGATACTGAACAAGCGGCGCATACCGCCCTCCGCGATATTGCGTGCAATGACTTCGGCCTGACCTGCCTGCCCCTCAACTGACGCCGCAACGCTGGTTGCCGTCGCGCTTTTCAACACCTCGGGATCAAGTCCCTGCGCCATCTTTGAAACGCCTGTCTTGTTGTCCACAAGTTGATCGAAATACTGCAACGCTGGCAATGTTGCGCCCGCTGTAAACGGTACGGCCATTTCGCCAACTGCGCCCATTTGCTTTACCCGCACAATGCGGCCAATTTCGTTATTGAGCAAATCATCAACGTTCGCCTGACCATCAACGATCTGCAACGCAGGGTTATTCGTCAACGCCACGTTATCCAGAACACCGCGCAACATAGATGTTGCTGCGTCCTGATCGTGNATCACTAGATCAACCAGTGAAGTCCCAAAGAACGCGTGCGGCTCTGGATCAACTTCAAAAATCGCATAAGGTGCCATGTCTGCTTTGTAGAAGTTAAGCAACTTGTAACCAGCGCCAGCGCATAGGAATTGGTACAAGCAAGGCTTGCCCGTTCCTTCGATGTCTAACTCCATAAATGCAGAAGTAACGCTAACCTTGCGCGATGCGGTGCTTTCGTTTTCGTCGTCATCTTCGTCAACAGCATAGCCACGGCGCTCAAACTCGGCTTCGTCATCCATTGCCGAATAACGCCCACCGTCAACATCCTCTAGTTCATCCAGATCAAAGCCCATTGCAAGCAAGTCTGAAATGCGCATTTCCGTTGTGTGACCAATCACATAAAAGTCATCGACAGAACGTGCGTTGCGATCCACAAAGAAATCTTCGGGTGGTACACTTTCCACCGCAATGTCACCCTTGCGGATCGTTCGCGCAATCTTGACATCATGTATGGGCATTTCAATCTCAAATCCCATCTGATCCATTTCGATTGACATGGTTTCGGTATGCTCCAAAACCTCGACATCATCCTCGTCGATCAACAACTGCATGGCGTCATCTGTCAGGCCCGTGAACGTGTGAATTTCTTTTTCTTCACGCTCATCGTAATACGCAAGTGCAATGCCTGCCTTTTTAACCATCGCGTCCTGCAACACGTCATTCAAGATGCGGTATCCGTCTTTCTGCTGAAACTTATAGCCGATGTAACTTGTCATCTGCTCGGCAAGCGGTACATCCTCAGCGCTGCGGGGCTGGAACTCGACAAACTTGTCATTCGTAAGAAATATGCGTTGGATGCTAGGCTTTATCCCGCGCACAACCTCTCGACACTTGGTAGCAACAACTTGGCTGCGGCCCTCCTCGTATCCAATGTCTACTTCGCCATCAAAGTAGCGCTGCGCTTTTACCCGCTGTGGTGAAATTTCACCCTCTATGAAGTCCACCGCATCCATGATCGCCTTGGAAACGATGCCCTCAATTTCGGTTTTGCCTAGCTTTTCTAGTTTCATTGAAACGCCCCTAATAGCCCACTGATCGTGCCTTGTGTAACTTCACCACCTATGTCGGCCACTGGGCCTGTAACCTGCTGTGCGCCCGCGCCTGCGCCTCTGGCAGATAGTCTAGGGATGATCTGGTTAATGCGCTGCTGGATTGCTGCAATATTGCGTTCGTCTGTGATCGCGCGGCGCACCAATTCTGCATCTTCGCTAATGAGTACGCTGGCAACCTTTTGACGCTCTGCATCACTAAGCCCACGGGCAAATCCATCAACGAACTTGCGTGCAATGCGCATCATCGCCATCGGATCGCCATACATAGCGCTACCAAAGTCATCCATGCTCAACTGCGAACCCTGACGCTTTGCTTGTAGCAGGCTTTCTGCGGTCTGTGTGTTGCGCAATACTGCGTCTGAAACTTCCTGACCCTCTGCCGCAACGTCAAGTTTGCGTATCACCTTTTCGACATCGGCCTCATCCAAAAGTTCACGCAACAACATGCCCTCTTTTGTCTCATCGCTCAAAAGATTGCGGATCGTTGATTTACGCGTACCCGTTGTCATCTTGCCTTGAAGTGCGGCCAAAAAGCCCGACTTAAATGCAGCAAGTGTTTTTTCGTCCTTGCCCCACTTGTCCTGAACATCAAGAATAACCTCGTTTACGTCACCCGAAAGCGCCTTACGGCCAGCAATAAACGCATCACGATTAGCGCGTACTGCCGCCGCTTGTGCGCGTGTCGTCATCAAATCAGGAACATCAACATCTAGGATAGAGCGCAAGCCGCCCTCAATGTCGCGCGTAGATTGCGAAAGATCGAAGTCGATTTCACCTTCCTTCTTTGCCTGTTGGTTTACAACTCGACGAATTTTTTCGGCTTCGGAAACTGTTGGTCTGCGGGCAAACACAACACGCCCCTGCTCATCGACGCGATACAAACCCTCTAGCCCCTGACGCTTGGCGATCTTTTGTAGCGTTTCGCCTGCCTCTGGAATGCGATCAAGTACATTAGACAGCGCAATAAATACGTCATTGCTTACAGGCTGTGTTTCAAACGGCTTATACGCTTCACGCTCTGCTTTGCGTGTTAGCTGCTCACTTTCGCGCTGGCGGCGAACTGCCGAAGCGGCGGGATCGCCCGAAACATCATCAAGGTAGCTGGCGACTTCGCTCATTGCATCCTTGCGCAAACGCTGTGGGCGCTGCTCTAGCGCCGTGTCCAACATACCCGCAGCAGGCCCACCTTGACCGCGCAACGCTTTTAGCGCTGGGATCAGAGTGCGGTTTTCAGCCATGATCTTGCCGTCGATGATGTCCTGCGCCAACTGATCGGGCGTCTTGCCCGTCTGCTCTGCAAGTCGTCTGATTTCTTGCTCAACACGCGAAGCGCCTTTGCCCCCCGTGGTGCGTCGAACCGCATCAACAAGAACCTCTAGCGCCTGACCGCCGAATTGCATCGCTTTGCCGCCAATAACGCCACCTACGACCCCCGTTACTGCGCCCGTGGGAACTCTTGCTGCACGCTCGCCAAAGCTACCTTCACCAGTGTTAAACGCATACGCCGCCCCCTCGCCCATGCCACGCAAGGCCATTCGGCCCATAGTCAGCGGCGCTGTGCCGCCACCCGAAAATAGCGCTGGCGCAACTGCCCCACCAACTTCGTAAGCTGTCGCCTCAATCGGATATTCTGATTGATAGGCTTTAATGCCAGATCGTATTTCTTCTAAAACTTCCTCTACGGGGCGACCTGTAATGGCTGCTCTTGTGTAGGCTTCCATTTCGTCAGCGGCACCCAGTGTCAAACCTTGAAGGGCTGCGCGTGTGCGTTGCTTTGGAACTGGCGGTTTGTTGAAAGCCTCATCTATGAGTTTGCTTGTTATATCAGCCATTCAGACCCTCCAAATATTTAACGCGCCATTCCTCGGATTGCTCTTGCCAGAACTTGACCCAATCCGCGTCAGTTGGGAACCGCTGCAAATTCTTTTCGTCAGTTGGCCGCGCTGGCACCATCAGGATCGTGGGGCGATCTGGCAATTTACCTTTATAGCGGTAATCTGGGAAGATATTGGGGTCTATCCCCGCCTGCTCTGCAAAGCCCTTATATTCCTGCGTGCGTTCGTCGAACGTACCCTCTGCACCCTGATACAATCTTGTGGCGCGATCTACAAAGTCAGCACGCTGCGAAGCCGTAAGAAGTGTACCATCTTTTAGCTTTTGAACCATAGCCGCTACACGCTCACCATAGCCGCCTGCCGCCGCTGCCGCTGCAAACTCGCCCTCACGAACGACAGACTGCGGATCGAGCATTTTCATGTAGTTGAAGATCAGTGACAAATCGCCCGCTGCTGACGGCTCCTCAACACTTTTCTGGATGCGCGTATAAGCTGCAACGATGTTGCCAAAGTCTTTAACTTGACCCAAGCCAGTAAATTCTTTTCGCAAGTTTGACCGCATTGACTGACGATCCTTGCTGCTAATTACGCCCGCCTGACGATCCTTCATGTACTGCATGTAGACAGCGTTTGCATCTGCGCCATTACGGATGGCCTCTGCGTACATTTCGCCGTTTGGCATTTTTGCCAGCATTTCCGCTGTACGGTTGCCGCGCATCGTACTTGCTCGACGCGCTCCCTGCTCACGAATTGCCTGACCGCCCCGCATTTCAGGGTGGATCAATGGGTCAAGAGCCGCCGCAAACTTTTGGAAAGGACTTAAACCTGTTTGCTCGTTTGGCTTACGCAATGCGCCTAGTAAGCCACCAAGTTTTCCACCGACCATGTTCGGCTCCTTTGCTGTCATCTTTGCCTGTAGGGGCATGTTCTGTGGGCGTCCGTTCGGCAAACGACCCAAGATGCTACTGATGTAGTTTTGTGTTTCCTTGTAATCAGGAACTCGACCCAGCTTGCCCACAAGGGTTGGGCCAGCATTATAGGCCGCAAGCGCCATTTCTAGGTCAGGGAAGCGCGTCATCATCTGGTTCAGGTAGCGTGCGCCGCCCTCCAAGTTCTGCTTTACATCGCGTGGGTTGACCCCAAGTTCCTCGGCTGTGGCTGGCATTAACTGGGTTAAACCGTAAGCGCCCTTTGGGCTTTGTGCTGTCGGGTTGAAACCACTTTCCTGCTGGATCAACTCAATGAACAAATCCTCTGGCACGCTATATCTACGCGCAGCTTCACGCGCCAAATTCATGTAATAAGCGCGTGTGTTCTGATCCATTACATAAATCCTGCTGCTGTCTGAATATAGTTAAACAACCCAGGGTTGTAGGACTGCTGATTGCCACCCATTTGAGGCATACCGCTGATGCCCGACATGTAGGTGTTCATCGCCTGATTAGGCTGACCTGCATGTCCTGCATACTGCTGTTTCGCTGCGTTCATAAGCTGCTGCATTTGGTTTTGCTGCATCATTCCTTGCGCAAGCTGCTGGTTTTGGATCGCCTGACCGTAACCGAATGACTGCTGGCCCAAACCCGCCAACTGACCCGCTGCCCCTAGTTGACGCTGTAGATCGGCCTGTGACGCTCCTAGTGCTGTATTGAAGCCCTGCTGGCGCATACGCGATACTGCGTCGATTGCCTGCTGATTGAACGCCTTGTTGCTTTCCGCTTCGGCGATCCCGTGACGCGATCCACCAAAAGCCCCCGCCTGCGTTGCTTGCGCACCTAGCGTATTCATCGCTGATTGCTGCGCACCGCCGATGTCACGCAATGTCGCGTCGATCACCTGCTGCTGATATGGGTTTTGGTATGCGCCCATGCCGCCTGCTGCGGTTTGGGTCATGCCTTGGCCTACACGGGCCATAGCTGCCTGCTGTGCGCCTGCTGCTTGCTGGTATGGGTTTGACGCCGCTTGCGTCATTGCTGGGTTTGCGCCGCCTGCCATGTTACTTTCTCCGTCCACCGCCCTGCATTTCAAGGGCTACTGGTTGATTTAACGCTGCATTAGCGCCGTATGCACCCGTTTGTGGGTTCATTGTGAAACTTCCTAGATGCTCTGCCTGCGCAGGACGCGCTGCCGCTAGTGCATCAACTGATTGCTGGAACAATGGCTGCGAACTATAGCCCTGCGTCCCATCAGCGAATGTCGTCGGCTCTGGCATGTACTGCTGGCCGCCCGTTGTAGGCATGCCAAAAGCGCTTGCCATTTGATCTGTGCCTTGGAACGCTGCTTGCTGCATTGGGCTAAATGCGGCTACGTCTGGCCCGTAATATGGTACATACCCCGTTGCTGACGCATCGCCAGCCATTCCAATCTGCTGCTGTAACGCTGTTTCATAGAACTTAGGTAGCGTTACCTTATCCTCTTTTGTGCCGCCGCTCATTTACAACTCCTTTTGGAAATTAGCGTGTTGCAATTCCCACCCCAACGGGGCCAATGGTTTCTTCCAGCCTAGACGTCCAGACATCTGCGCAATCGTGCAACCCTGAGCCTTTGCCCATGCTTTTACGTCTGCGTCCATGTCTAATATCTGATCCAATTCGCCACCAGCCAGAAAAATGTTTATAGCCTTCACTCTAGGATATACCACAATTTCCGTAACAATACACCCCCTTGGGGCTGGCCATAGCTGCATCCGACCTTCTTGCACGCCTTTTACGATGTCGTCAAACGTATGCGTACCACCGCCGTACTCTAGCGCGGCCTCTAACCAAGGCTTACAGCGATCTAGTTCGTTTACTGGCGTCATGTCATTCACGATGCGTGTTCCCCGTGTATCCGTGTGATCGTCATAGTTGCAGCAGGCGATGCTGGGGCAAATGACGTGGCTGCTGTAGAATTAAGTGAACCATTGGTGCTGTCCACTGCCCACTTGGCCTCCAGATAATCGTTGGCGTCAAAGCTGAACACCGCGCTGCGCGAAACTACAAGCGTTGCACCGTTGTTGTGCAACACGTTCACCATTGTCGATCCAGTGATGTTTGTTCCGTTTTTCGCAGGCCAGAAATAAAAGGTTACGTCACTACTAGATGACGATGTGATTTCAGCCGTGAAGTTGATCAGGTATTCGCCAGCTTCCTCAAACACAATGCGCTCTGGGTTTGTCCCNTCACGGTCAATATATTTATTGCCTGTCGGGGCATCGAACGTGATTGAATACGCAGTATTGGCTGCTGCCGCTGTCACGTCTGTTGAGCGGATAAGTGACGCGTGGCCNCCCTCCATAACAATCTGACGAAATTCATCATTGTACGAAACAACAGGATAGCCATATTCACGATCAAACAAAATNACACCATCCTCGGATGGGTTGTCGTCTGATGTCTTGATGCCCAGCTTTGCCAAGTTATTCTGCAAATATCTTGAAAGCTGCCGACCCCATTGCCGTATATCGCCCCCAATAGGTGGTAAAACTGGCGTAGGCACTAGCGCTTACCCCCTTGCGTGGCATCCACTCTCATTGTTCCAACGCGCCAATCAGTCATCTGATCGCCCTCAACACGCATACGGAATTGACGCCCAGAAAAGCGAACCGATGTCGGATTAGCTGGGGCAAATGGCCCGTGCGTTGTTTCTGTGCCGTTCGGGTAAAAACGTGTTTTGAACGTCACATCAACGTCACCTTGCGTTTTCTCATCCGTGATCAGCTTCGTGATCTTAGCGATGTTATCTCCTGCGCCAATAGCCATTGGGCCTGTTTCCGCATACTGCGTTGCGCTGTCAAAGTTATATCCGACTTCATGGTCATAGATGTCACTATCTGCATTGTGACCTGCATAGAAGGGATAGCGGAAAACACCGCGCTCTACACCTGATGTGCGTGAAAGTTCACCGATTAACCAGTGGTTTTCCATGTAGTCATACGCGACATAACGATCAATTTCCGTGCTATTCGATGAAGGGTAGAACCACCAGATTTCACCGAACTGCCCGTTTGCTATTGACCAAATCTTTGATTGTTGCGCCGTATTAAAGTCACCAAACACATAATCGTGAACATCGCACGGCAACTCGACAACTTGGTTGCCATCAAAGCGGAAAAAGCCTTTTTGGCCCATCCAAAACACGCCCATATCGACATCAGATGCTGCCTTGCGCGAAATTGCACCACATGATGTTCCTACGCGCTCAAAACCGTAAACGTAGGGTGGCCCCGTGTAACGCGCAACGTGCGCATCTGTNTCCGTGATGATCAATGTCTGACCGCGCGTTCTGACACCCTGCATGATCTGGCCAGATGTCTGCAATAGAATATCACCAGCCTCGTTCGTCGCTGCCGCCGCCCATGTCGTATTGTCTTCGCGGTCACACCACTGAACCTTGCGCGGATTGCCACCAGCGCCCAAAGCAAAGATAAACCGTTCCTCGGTTACGATCAGTCCCAGATTATCTGTCGGCGCGTTACTGATTGCCGCTGCATTAGATGCTGTATCCAATTGCCACTCCAGCAATCTGCCATCATCGTAGTGGCAACCAACCAAGTATTCGCCCCAGTTATCCAACGACCAAGTGCTTGCCTCCTGCAAAACGCTTGCGTCATTTGCCTGAATAGGCTGGCCAAAATACCCACTGCCATAAGGCCCGCCGCCGAAGCCCGTATTAGCTGCTGCATCCTCGCGCCCTGTCGCCAAGTCTGACGGGGTAATGTCCGTCAGGGTGCCTGAACCCGTCATCACCACCAACTCGCTGTGTGACCCGCCTGCCAGCCAAGCATTGCCGTTGTTGGCCTCCCATGTGTGCATACCGCGCACAGGGTTCGTGCAGAATGATGTTTTGCGCTCGCGCCAGCCACCAATCGGGCGCAAGCTGTTGTCGCGCCAGCGAACCAGCGATCCGTCACGCCACCGCCCCGCTTGTTCTAGGTCAGTCCCGTTGCGATAAAAGCCTGCGGGGATGTCTAGCGGTATCAATGTCATGCTTGCGATCCATAAATTGTGCCGTTGTCAGTTACACTGATTGACGTTCCAGATATTGCCGCGCCACCAGCGCCACCCGCGCCACCATTGCCGTTTCCTGATAATGCCCCTGCACCACCTGCCGCGCCCCAGCCGCCGCCACCGCCGCCGCCGTCCTCGCCCCCATATGAGCCTAAGCCAAAGTCGCCAGCATCGCCTGCGCTACCGCCGTCACCGCCCTCACGACCACTTGAACGATAGTTGCCAGTACGATCACCACCATTGCCGCCAGTGCCACTTAAAATTCGACCGCCACCGCCGCCGCCACCGCCCCAGAGGCCGTTGGATGAACCTGTGTCTATGCCTGTCGCGCCGCCACCGCCAGCACCACCACCATGCCCGCCGCGATCACCAGAACCATCGTTTGAGCCGCCCCAGTTGACAGCGTTAGAGGGTGTACCTGTTTCAACTGCGGGCGCTGTTCCTGACGTTGTGCCGCCGCCTGTCCCAGCCTGACCAACTGCGCCACCCAAACCGCCCGATTGACCAGAGGGGTTGCCATTTCCTACGCCAATGCCATCACCACCAGCACCACCACCAGCGCCACCGCCGCCGCCTGCCATTCGACCACCGCCGCCACCACCGCCGCCGCCTGCAATGAACGCGCCAGAATTATTGGTAAGCGTGACACCTGTGGCTGCGTTAGAGATCGCCGCACCACCTGCCGCACCATTTGCGGCAACAGAATACGTTGAAACAGAAGCACCCGCTCCACCCTTGCCGATGATAAAGCCATTGTTCGTGATGCTCAAAATGCCATTGAACGCACTGGAAATGGTCAGCCCCGCAACCGACGTGCTATCTGACCAGATGTAGACATTTGTATCTATGGTGAGAACAACTGGATCAGAACCATTCCAACCTTGGCCTGTTAGGTAAGTATTTAGGTCAAGTTCTTTCTGGTTGCTGCTGATTGTATGCTCAAACTGCAAAACTGCGCCGTAGAAGTCCTTGAAGCCTATCGTTCCGCTTGTGGGGACGTCTGTATTGTTTGGCGAGACACCCGCACTGCCATCACGGTAGTATTCTTTCAGACCGTGTGGCGCTGTTCCACCGAACTCGCCAACAATGTCTGTTTTCATGCTGAGTGAGCCAGAGGATTTAATCGTCATTAGAACGCCACCGCCTGAATGTCATCATCTGCTTGGAACGTTCCTGTGCTTGTCATCTTGAAGCGAACAGCTCCGTTGTACCTAAATTCAAGAGTTGTACCGTTAGCTGTTATCGTCCAGCCGTTTGTGCCAAGCGAAACTGTCGTCGCGGCAACTTCGCCAGCATCCCCATAAACAACCGCTTTATTATTGACCACTGTTTCCGCAGTTGATCCATCTAGCAAATTGATTTCTGCCGTAGTCGCTGTAACACCGTCCATGATGTTCAATTCTGCCGCTGTCGCAGTGACATCAGTTCCGTTCATGGTCAGTGTGCTAAGGTCAGGTGCGATTGTGCCAGACGTGCCATTTGCAGCGTCAACAATCGTGTCTAACGCTGTATTGATCGTCGTACCCCAAGTATCCTCTGAGCCGCCGACTGTTGGTTTGGTAATACTGATAGCCATGATCTAATCCTTTGTTAAACGCACAATACCACGCTATGCGGCTTTCGTCCATGTTTCGCTTGTGGGTAACTGTTCTGCCCAAGCCTTTGCTGCGCCCAGAGTATCAATCCAATCTTCNCNTGCCTCTGATTGCTCAGCCCATGCCTTAGAACCTGCCGCTTTTTCTGTGTAAGCCTCTGCGACCAAGGTAGGCTCCAGCCAGCCTAGAACCCGAATATCGTACCCCTGTAACACAAATGCCATATTAGGCTGGATATTCATTGACTTCGTGAAGGTTGCCGCGCTGCCTGTGACCGTGAATGATCCTGCGTCAACAGTGATTTCCTTGCTCGCAAACACCTTGGCGTCTTGACCAGTGAACGCATATGAACCGCTGCCTAAGTCTACATTCATAGCGATCTGCAATGCAGCATCGCGTTCCGTCACTGCAAACGCGCCATCATCCACATATACATTTAAGGCAAAGCTAAGTGACGCATCTCGACCAGTTACAAAATGCGATCCGCTGTCGGCTGTAATGTTGAAATGCGCAGAAAGCGCGGCGTCCTGACCTGTGACGCTAAATTGACCGACCTCGAACACCTCGCTGATGTCCACGTCGATCTCTTGGCCCGCGCTTGTAAATGAGCCTGACGCCGCATCTAGCGTATAGTCACCGCCAACCCTGACCAGCGCTGCGTCATTGAATGTGGCCGTAAATACGCCGAAGCCGAATGTGTCGCTAATATCAACATCAATTTCATTCGCTGTGATTGTGTATGTCGCGGCCTGCGCTGAGATCGTGTAGTCGCCCCCAACACGGGTAAGCGTTGCGTCACGGCCAGTTAGCGCAAAGTCACCAAACGCGAAATCATCGCTCATAGCTATGACATTAGAAACATCGCGGCCAGTAAGAGCGTATGCAGCGCTTGCTGCGACTGCGCGCATATCTTTCGATATTGAAACGTCATGCACCGATAGGTCAAACGATCCAGTATCAGCGATAAATCCGTAGCCCGAAACAAATGTTACCGAACTTTCTGTCGTCGTGTAGCTTCCCGCATCAACGTCAATAGACATAACCTTAGTTACGTCAATCGCATGACCGCTTAGAATATACGCGCCGTTTGGCACAAATTCTGTGATCAGCTTGGCCGCACCATGCGTACTAACAGCATAAGATGTCGAATTGACTTCAAAGATGTAGTCTTGCGTTCCGCTACTGGCTATCGGGCCAGCGGCTAATGGGGTGAAGCCTAACATTATTCAGCCTTTCGCTTATGCCAGAAAAACCTGCGATACCTGTCCGACAGAACAGATGACAACAAAAGTTCGATCCTAGTTGTGCGCTTTAATTCTGCGACACCAACGTCTAGGGTGTAACTTTCACGCTTAAACGGAACAACGTGCGCTATTGGTGTTCCACGCTCAATTACAAACTCGCCCTCTTCCTCACCCGTCCACACAAACGGAAAGTTTACCTGCGAGTAATATTCATCTGTGTCCACGATGCCTTGCAGCAATTCCACATCTGTCGCCCAATTATTAGGCGGGTTTGTGAACTTGCAGCTATAACCCTTTGGCGTTTCAATTATCCACGGGTTCAGAAACTTCAAAAGGATTTTCCCAAATTGGAATTTTTTCAAGTCACACAAGTCACCGACCTGATCCCATGTATGCTCGCCAATATCACTTTCCCCACCTATGCTCATAGATGGGCGTATCCAAACNCGCGCAGAAACCCTGTCTACTTTGGCGATCACGATGTCATTGTGCGTTTCCCCAATTGGATCAAAGTCGTGCCGCGTAACGACAGACGCCTCAATAAGTTCACCGCTTTCGTCATACAAGTCGTATATAGGATCGACGGAAACATGAAAGTCACACCATAAAGGAATAATGAAACCATGTGAAAGGGCGTCCAGAACAGGTATGCACTTTTTGACCGTCCTGCCGTGATCTACGTCCGAGTTTTTCACACGCGGCGGCAATGATTTAAACCACTTTGGCATTGCCTTGTTGGCTGGTACTGGATGCGGGATTACATCGACTAGATGTTCAGCACACGCAAACTTGATAACTGGCTGCTCTTTCTTTGGCCAATATTTAGCTATGCGCTGCCACATACTACATGATACCCCGCAAAGACGCCTGCACCATCACGCCATCACCAAGCAAGTCTACCTCTGTTTCAAGTGTCCCTGTCTTAACGTAGTCTAGCCAAACCTTACGAAATGCCTTGAAGCCAGCTTGTTCATCAGACGATAACGTATCCCACCAAACAGGGTTCATCTTGTCGATTGTTACGGCAAACACCGCATCCATTTCTTCCCTGCGATCCCCCTCTGTCTTTGTGACATCTACATAACTGCCACCATCAGGAACAAAGTCATTGGGATCGGCTGCATCATCAATGATGATCGTATTTTGCAACACGCTCTGGCTGTCATATATTTCAATAATCATTAGTCACCTAACCTTACCATATATAATCGCGCAGCACCGCCGTTACCACCACGAACGCCAGTGCCACTTAATGGGCCATCGCCGTATGCGGCACCGCCGCCCCCACCACCAACAGTCGGGCTTCCCCCAACAACTGAGCCTGATGCTGAGTTATAAGTGGATGATGAAGATGCAGCGCCAGCCGCACCACCGCCACCAAATAAAGAATTGCCGCCACGGGCCGTTAGACCGTGGTTAATCTGCGAGTGAAGTGCCGCCACGCCACCAACAAATCCATTACTGGCGCTTGTGTTCATNGTGTTTGAAGCTGCTACGGACGAAAACGTCCCGCCGTTTGCGTTATATGCGCCAAGAACATAGCCACCAGCAGCAGATACACCCGCACCTGAAGCTGCGCCATTACCTGTGCCAATGTTGTATGTCGTCGCAGTGTTACTATTTTTGTTTGCGTCAACCGCTGGAAGAACGCCAGTATAGTTTGACGAATTTTTGCCTTGGTTATTGTCCAAGAAGTTTGTGCCAAAGCATGATGCACCCGAACTCACAGTGTCGGCTGCCGTGCAATTCAATTGACCGTTCCCGATAATATCGGGTGCGCCACCACCTGTCACACCGACCCCGCGCGCATCCCCACCTTTGCCGCCTGACGATGTGCGAACAGAAACNAGATTAGACGCACTAGTGTTTACACTTGCGGTGCCACCTGCGGCCTGACCGCTACCTGACCCCCTTGTCCCACCGTTTACTGTTGCAAGGTTTGTCCCGCCATACGTTATCGACGAAGAGCCACCGCTGTTGCCGACTGTAGTTCCTCTTGAATTTGAGTTTGATCGTGATCCACCTGCACCAAGCGTTAGGCTGTAATTTGTACTACCATCATAACGGTGTTTAAATACGGCTACGCCACCTGCTCCGCCGCCACCTGCGCCATCATGTGACGCGCGGTTGTTTGAATTGCCGACTGCTCTTGCGCCTGATCCACCTGCGCCAACAAGCACAAACAAATATTCACCTGCGCCACCTGACGGCGTAACTGTCCCCGATGAATTTACCGCAGTAAAACCTGACACTTCCAAGTTAGCTGGGTCTGCAACGCCTACTACTGAACCCAAGGCTGTCACCCGCGTCTGCGTGACTTTCAATCCNTCAACGCCGCCAGCATCAACCCGCCACTCATNGTTCGCAGGGAAACCGAACTTCGTATCACTGTCACCAGTGTGAGAAATATCACCCGCTATATCAGAGACACCTATGCCCGTTAAGTTTGAGCCATCGCCGTGAAAGCTTGGCGCGTGGATCGGCTCTGCCGATGTTACTTGTGAGTTATTGACCTCTAAACGCTCTGAACCACCTGTAACAACACGCCACTGGTCTGCTGCGTGGAACTGCATGTAGGTGTCACTATCGCCGNTGTGGATAATCTGATCAGGTATGTTCAGATCGCCTNNAAACGTAACGTAGCCAGNACCAACTGTCACTTGCGGCGCAGCGTTGTGCGTTGAACCTGTCCCAATCTGGACAACACCGCCACCATTTGTGACGTACAATGTTCCACGGTTGCCAATTATTCCGTAGCCGCTAACGCGTAGATCATTCGAACCAGCGGCAGGGTTTCCACTGTCAACCCCATCGCAGATCAGCGCATTTCCACCAGTGACGGTCAAATCACCACTAACCGTGTCTCCAGTAGCGTTTACATATCGGCTGTCCAAGTTGACTGAACCAATACCCGTGATGTGGCCATATGTGTCTAAGGTCACGTCCTGTATGACAGTTCCGTTACTGTTGTTTACTGACGCCTGTGTTGATGTGTCTGTGTGGCTAAACGTAGTGCCAGACAGCGATAAACCTGATCCAGCACTGTATGTCGTGTCGGTGTTTGTTACTGTCTCTGTGGCGCTTGTAATGCCCGTAATGTGGCCGTAGGTGTCCAAGGTTATGTCTTGGATGTATGTGCGCCCTGAGTTGTTTACAGACGTCTGTGTGGACGTATCGCTGTGACTAAACGTAGTGCCAGACAATGACAGACCAGAACCCGCCGTATATGTCGTGTTGGTGTCCGTATCTGTCCAAGGAACATTGACGAACATCTTCCCGCTAGACAGTTCGACGGGGTAGTTTTTGCCGTTCTCGGCGTAACCGATCTTTACCAGACCCAATGTGCTAGATGTCGCTTGGCTGTACGTTGTGTTTGTGTCCGTCCAAGGCACATTCACGAACATCTTTTCACTGGACAATTCGACAGGATAATTCTTGCCGTTTTCTGTATAGCCAATCTTCACACCACCACGCGTCGATGATGACGACAATGGCAGTGAATAATTGTTTGCGCTTGNNNCGATCCCGTCTAGCTTNGAGCCATCAGTCGCNATNTCACGACCATCAACNGTGCCAGTGACACTGATGTTACCCGTCACAGATGCNCCTGTGGCNGACACAGTNACCTTGTCAGTGCCGTTGTGCTGTAANCGGNTNANGTCTGCCGNGTNNNGCNGTAATCGANACTGTAGCCTGCCCTGCAAGCGTTATNGCCGCATCGCTGTTGCTACTCTCTGTCGGTGAACGTGTAAGGGTTGTGCCTGATGACGAATATGTACCTGTACCGATCTCAAAGTTTGAGCCTTCTTCGATCACATATTGGACAACATCACCATTAGCCACACCAGCATCAGCGAAAGACTGAAAGCCGTTTGAGGCACTGCCAAGCGTAATGGTGCCAGTGCCAGTGGTGGTGGTTGTCATCTTGGCTCTGTTGAAAAGTTTAGCCATGATGACCCTCCATTATGCCATTGTTAGGATGCCGTTTGATCCAATGTCGATTGTAAACGTGTCGCCATCGTTTAGCGTCAGCGATGTACCATAGTCGTAATAGCCTATCACTGGATCGCTTGCCGCTGTCTCATTGTAAATCACAACATAACGGAACGCTGCTACTGAACCGCCAGACGCGGTAAGCGTCAAGTCATCTGCTGACAGCTTGTATGTGCCTGATGACTGTGTGCTTGTCACGTTAGACAGTGTGCGCGATGACAGGTTAGTGTAACTAATCTGCGAAATGTTCGACAAATTGCCGTTACCATCTGCTGTGACGTCCGTACCTGATGTCGGGTTTGTGTTAGACAAAGCAACTGAAAGAGTATCACTGTCTAAGTCCATTGCGTTCGCCATGTTTTTGACGAAATCGTTTACCTTTGTAAAACTAGCCATTTAGTAACTCCTAATTTTGATACGGCGGCCAGAACCACCAGACTTGGCCTTGTCATTGTCCATGTTTATAGCATCTATTGCGCTCTGAAACAACGCTGCCCATGTTTGCATCCGTGCATCCTCGCCCAAGAAGGGCGCAGAATGGATCAATGCCCCGTATAAGTACGCATCTGGATGGTATTGCAGAACCCAATTCGACGTGTTCGATGTCGTTAGCGCGTCAATGCTGCTGTAATACACCATTTCTAGCGTATAGTCGCCGTCTGGCTTGGGGAACACCTCAATCGAACCGTCCGTGATTGCGTACACTTCGGGCTGGCCTGACTTGTCGTTGTTGTTTTCGCGCAGTTCTTGCAACTGACCCTGACCCACAAGTTCGATGCGGCGCGGGTTGCTGCCTGTCGTCATCAAACGGATCGGCTCAACGAAATCGCTGGGCAGCGCGCTGTATTGCGTGTCTAGCACTGCTGTTGATCGGCGCTCCATGCGCCAGTGACGTAGCAAGCGGCCCATGTTGGCCTCTGCCAAGTCGATGAACGTCTTGATCCGCCCTGTCTGGTCATCACGATCCAGAAAGTCTGCGATCACCGTTTGCAGTTCTGCGTAGGTTGTAATTGGCATTTATAAGCCTCCGTATCCCATCAAGCCGCCAAGCCGCTCGTTTCGTTTTTCTTTCTGTTCGCGCAGGTAATCGAACACGCCAAGCAAAGGCATAGCACCGAACGCGGCGAATGTAGGCAAACCCTGCTCCTTTACACGACGACGAAACTCTGGCGTTAGGCGCAAACCGTATGCGGGGAAGTTTATATCGTCGCTTTTCAAACGGATCATTTCTGGCTGAGCTTCCTTATCAACCTTTTTCAAGATGCCACGCAAGCGGTTCTGCACGTCACGATTATAGAAATCTACTGCGCCCTGCTTTGGATTGCTGCCGCCGCCAACCTTGCCGATCATGTCCCGATCTTGTGGTAATGCCAAATAATCGACCTCTGGATCGTTTAC